>Ga0335072_10000095_pt1 | contig 179336 bp, 157 predicted proteins | sample Lox_Sample_21_FD_206725 | JGI IMG/M metagenome (GOLD analysis project Ga0335072, IMG submission 206725) | Soil microbial communities from Loxahatchee National Wildlife Refuge, Florida, United States - Lox_Sample_2.1 | ecosystem: Environmental > Terrestrial > Soil > Wetlands | place: USA... | reverse complement strand
CGGCACGCGCGTGTACGACGCCAACACCGATGCGGCGGCGAGTCTCTTCGGCAGCGCCGGTGTGCTCAACGGGACGAACGGGGAGACCCTGACGCTTTCGGGCACGGGGACCTTGAGCAGCAAGAACGCAGGGACGGAGAGCTTCGCCTCACTCTCGGGGTTCACCCTCACAGGCAACGGCAGTGCCCTTGCCAGCAACTACACCTTCACCGGTGGCACCGACCATGTGGTCATCACCCCGCTTGCCATCACGGTCGCCGCAACTGGCGCCAACAAGGTGTACAACGGCACCACGGCCGACCCAGGGCTGACCCTGGCCAGCAGTGGGGTGTTCTCGGGGGATACCGTCAACTTCTCGGACAGCTCGGCGGCCTTTGCCAGCAAGAACGTGGGTACCGGGATCAGCATCGCGGTGAGCGGCATCACCGACAGCGGTGCGAGCGCGGGCAACTACACGCTCAGCAATACCACTGCGACCACCTCGGCGAACATCACACCCAAGTCGATCACCGTCACGGCCACAGGTACCAACATCGTCTACAACGGCGGCGTCAATGACACCGTCACACTTGCGAGCAGCGGGATCATCTCCGGTGACACGGTGAGCTTCTCGGACAGCTCCGCGACGTTTGCCAACGCGAATGTGGGCAACGGCAAGACGGTCACAGTAAGTGGGATCACCGACAGTGGCGCGAGCGCGGGCAACTACACCCTCGGCAATACCACCGCGACCGCCACGGCCAACATCACACCCTACGTGCTGAGCCTCAGTGGCACGCGAGTGTACGACGCCAACACCGATGCGGCGGCCACTTTGTTCGGCACCGCCGGTGTGCTCACCGGGACCAACGGGGAGACCCTCACGCTTTCGGGCACGGGGACTTTGAGCGGCAAGAACGTCGGATCCGAGAGCTTTGCCTCACTCTCGGGGTTCACCCTCACCGGCAACGGCAGCGCGCTGGCGAGCAATTACACCTTCAGCGGCGGAACCGACTCGGTCACGATCACGCCGCTTGCCATCACGGTCGCCGCGACGGCGCCGAACAAGGTGTACAACGGCACCACGGCCGACCCGGGGGTGACCCTGGCCAGCAGCGGGGTGTACTCCGGGGACACAGTGAACTTCTCGGACAGCTCTGCGACCTTTGCGAGCCCCAACGCAGGCAACGGCATCACCGTCACGGCGAGCGGCATCACGGCGAGCGGCGCGAGTGCGAGCAACTACACGCTCAGCAACACCACTGCGACCACCACCGCGAACATCACCCCTTACGTGCTGAGTCTGACCGGCACGCGTGTGTACGATGCCAACACCGATGCGGTGGCGACGCTCTTTGGTAGCGCAGGCACCCTCAACGGGGTTGCCGGGCAGACCCTGAGCCTGTCGGGCACGGGTACCCTGAGTAGCAAGAACGTCGGCACCGAGAGCTTCGCCTCCCTGGCAGGCTTCACCCTCACCGGCAACGGCAGCGCGCTTGCGAGCAATTACACCCTCACCGGCGGCACCGACTCGGTCGTGATCACCCCGGCGACCCTGACGGTCTCAGGCACCACGGCCGCGGGCAAGGTCTATGACGGCACCACCACCGCCTCGTTGAGCGGAGCGACGCTGGTCGGGATCCTCGGCAGCGACAGTGTCACGCTCGGCAATGACACCAGCGGCACATTTGTCACCAAGAACGCCGGCACGAATATCGCCGTGACGACGGGGATGACGGTCAGCGGTGCCGATGCCGGCAATTACACCCTCACCCAGCCCAGCGGCATCACCGCGAGCATCACGCCGTATGTGTTGAGCCTGACGGGCACGCGAGTGTACGACGCGAACACCGATGCGGTGGCAACACTCTTTGGCACCTCCGGTGTGCTCAACGGCGTCAACGGGGAGACCTTGACCCTCTCGGGCACGGGCACCCTGAGCAGCAAGAACGTCGGAACGGAGAGCTTCGCCTCCCTCGCAGGCTTCACCCTCACTGGCAACGGCAGTGCCCTTGCGAGCAACTACACGTTCTCCGGGGGCACCGACTCGGTCGTGATCACCCCGGCGACCCTGACGGTCTCAGGCACCACGGCCGCGGGCAAGGTCTATGACGGCACGACGATGGCCGCATTGAGCGGGGCGACGCTTGCGGGTGTGTTCAGCGGTGACAGCGTCACCCTCGGCAACGACACCAGCGGGACGTTTGCAAGTGCCAACGTCGGTACCCACATCGCGGTGACGACCGCGATGACGATCAGTGGCGCGGACGCCGGCAACTACACGCTCACCCAACCGAGCGGACTCAACGCCAACATCACGCCCTACGTACTGAGCTTGACGGGCACTCGAGTGTACGACGCCAACACCGATGCGGTGGCTGCACTCTTTGGCACCACTGGTGTGCTCAACGGCGTCAACGGGGAGACCTTGACCCTCTCGGGCACCGGTACCCTGAGCAGCAAGAACGTCGGCACCGAGAGCTTCGCCTCCCTCGCAGGCTTCACCCTCACCGGCAACGGCAGCGCTCTTGCGAGCAATTACACCCTCACCGGCGGCACCGACTCGGTCGTGATCACCCCGGCGACCCTGACGGTCTCAGGCACCACGGCCGCGGGCAAGATGTACGACGGCACCACCACCGCCTCGTTGAGCGGCGCGACGCTGGTCGGTGTGCTTGGCAGTGACAGCGTCACGCTCGGCAACGACACCACCGGGACGTTCGCAAGTCCCAACGCAGGCAACAACATCTCTGTGACCACTGCGATGACGATCGGTGGCACCGGTGCCGGTAACTACACCCTGACGCAACCCAGTGGCGTCACGGCGAGTATCACGCCGTATGTGTTGAGCCTGACGGGCACGCGTGTGTACGATGCGAACACCGATGCAGCGGCGAGTCTCTTTGGCACCATTGGTGTGCTCAACGGGACCAACGGGGAGACCTTGACCCTCTCGGGCACAGGCACCCTGAGCGGCAAGAACGTCGGCACCGAAAGCTTCGCCTCCCTCGCAGGCTTCACCCTCACCGGCGACGGCAGTGCCCTTGCGAGCAACTACACCTTCACCGGTGGCACGGACTCGGTCGCGATCACTCCGGCAACCCTCACCGTCGCAGGCACGGTTGCAGCGGGCAAGGTCTACGACGGCACGATGATGGCCTCACTCAGCGGGGCGACGCTTGCGGGTGTGTTGGGCGGCGACAGCGTCACGCTCGGCAACGACACCACCGGGACGTTTGCAAGTCCCAACGTCGGTAACCATATCGGCGTGACGACCGCGATGACGATCAGTGGCGCGGACGCCGGCAACTACGTGCTCACCCAGCCCAGCGGACTCAACGCCAACATCACGCCGTATGTGTTGAGCCTGACGGGCACTCGAGTGTACGACGCCAACACCGATGCGGTAGCCGCGCTCTTTGGCACCGCCGGTGTGCTCAACGGCGTCAATGGGGAGACCTTGACCCTCTCGGGCACGGGCACCCTGAGCGGCAAGAACGTTGGGAGTGAGAGCTTCGCGTCGCTCTCGGGGTTCACCCTCACCGGCAACAGCGGTGCCCTTGCGAGTAACTACACATTCACTGGTGGTACCGACTCGGTCGTGATCACCCCGGCGACCCTGACGGTCTCAGGCACCACGGCCGCGGGCAAGGTCTATGACGGCACGACGGTGGCTGCACTGAGCGGGGCGACCCTGGTGGGGGTGCTCGGCAATGACAGTGTCACCCTCGGCAACGACACCAGCGGCACATTCGCCACCAAGAACGCCGGCACGAATATCGCCGTGACGACGGGAATGACGGTCAGCGGTGCCGATGCCGGCAATTACACGCTCACACAGCCGACGGACCTCACCGCCGACATCACGCCGAAGCCCATCACGGTGGCGGCAACAGGCAGCAACGAGGTGTACAACGGAGGGACCGCCGACCAGGTGGTACTCGCAAGCAACGGCGTCCTGGCCGGCGACAGTGTCAGCTTCACGGACAGCTCCGCGACGTTTGCGACTCCCACGGTGGGGAACAACAAGACGGTGACCGTGAGCGGCATCGCCTTGACGGGTGCGTCGGCCGGGAATTACGTCCTGACGAGTGATGTGGCGCTGACCACCGCCGACATCACACCGAGCGACGGGGCGCAGCAGACGGCCGCCGCCGTGACCTACCTCGAGCTCTCCCAGGATGAGATCGCGACGCCTTACGGCTTGGCGCCCTCGGAGTCGCCCGGTGAGCTCACCAGCAATCGCAAGATGGCGCATCAGTCGGTCGCGCCCAACCAGGAGCGTCGCGACTTCGAGCCTGGACTCGCCCTGCAGGTCATCGACGGCGGAATTCGCATGCCGCCGCCGGTGAACTGAGGCGGACGCCGATGAGCCCCTTGCGTTCAGGATCTGCGCGTCTCCAGGCGTTCGTGCCTCTGCTCCTGCTGAGCGCGGTGCTCGGCTGCGCGGCCCCGTTGAGTGTATTTGCTCAGGCGCAGCCGCCCTCGGGCGGCCAGCTGCAGCAGCAGCTGACGCTTCCGCCCGGTCCCGCCAATGCAGCCAAACCGTCGCTCGAGATCGAGCTATCCTCCGAGAAGCGCTCGGCAAACACAGCGCCCATCCCCGTGAAGGTCATCGAGATCACCGGAAACACGCTGCTGCCGAGCGCGCAGCTGCACGCGCTCGTGGCGTCCGCGGAAGGCAAGACCCTCACTCTTGGACAGCTTCAGGCGCTCGCCGAGCGCATCACCACCTTCTACCGTCGCCATGGCTATCCTCTGACGCGTGCCTACGTGCCGGCACAGCGCATCGTGAATGGCAAGGTGACACTGGCGGTGCTCGAGGCGCGCTACGGTCTGGTTCAGCTCGACAACCGCAGCACCACGTCCGATCGGCCCCTGCGCGAGACACTGGCTGCGCTCGCCAGCAACTCGCCGGTGAGCGAGCAGACGCTCGACCGTACGCTGCTCCTGATGGCGGACATCCCCGGCGTCATCGTCAACTCCACGCTGCGCCCGGGCGCGGCGACCGGCACGTCGGATCTGGACGTCGATGTGACCTCCGGACAGCGCTACAGCGGCCTCGCCGCTGTCGACGATTACGGCAATCGCTACACCGGCCGCGTCCGCGGCACCGGCCGCTTGGATGTGAACGGATTACTCGGGGAGGGGGACCAGCTCGACATGAATGTGCTGAGCTCCGGCAGCGGTCTCTCGTACGGGCAGCTCGGCTATCACCTCTTGGCCGACGGTCAGGGGACCGTCGTCGGCGCCTCGGCCTCGGAGCTGTACTACCAGCTCTCGGGCAGGCTGGCGCCGCTCGAGGCGCGAGGCACGGCGCAGGTGGACAGTGCGTCCGTGAGTCAGCCGCTCATTCGAACAGTTGCGGGCAATCTGTATCTGCAGGTGCAGTACGATCACAAGGACCTGCTAGATCGACTGGAGGCCGCCTCCATTCATGATTTTCGCCAGACGAACGATGCAACCGTGACTCTCGCGGGCGATCGGCGCGATGCTGGCGGCATCACCAACTTCAGTTTCGGCGCCACGCTCGACGATGTAAGCTTCGAGAACCAGGCGGCCCGCATCGCCGATCGCATCGGGGCGGATACTCAGGGGGCGAGCGAGCACTACGATTTCACGCTGGCTCGTCTACAACAGCTCGACGAGCACGATGGGATTTACGTGGCGGCCACCGGTCAGCTGGCAAGCCGCAATCTCGACCCCTCCGACCAGTTCTACCTGGGCGGCCCGAGCAACGCACGCGGCTACGACGTGGGTGTCCTCACGGGGGCGGATGGTTACCTGGTCACGGCCGAGTGGCGTCGCTCGCTAGGGTTGCCCTGGCGCGGGGCGTGGCTTGCGAGTGTGTTCGTCGATCACGGCGGTTTGCAGGTGTACAAGCACCCGGTGAGCCCGGGCCCCGACTCCGCCACGGTCTCGGACGTGGGGGCGGGGCTGCACTGGGACGGCCCCAAACAGTGGCAGCTGAGCGTGCAGGCTGCAACCCCCTTCGGCCCCACCTCTCCGCTCCTCGGCACGACCTCCGGTGCCCGCGTCTGGGCGCAGCTCCAGAAGGGATTCTGATTCGAGCGTACATAACGCATTCTGGTCCGTAGAAAGCCGAACTCGTATCACAGGGGCATTTCGGTTTTCCGCAATCGCCAGTGCCCATGGCTCGCCGATACTGGGTTCGGTCTCGAACTGGATGTTGGACCTGGAGTCACCAGCCCATGACGGGCGCCTATAATCCCTGGCTCGTTTGTCTCTCGATCATCGTTGCGATCTTCGTCTCGCATACGGCGCTCAGACTGTCCGCGCGTGTTGCAGAGAGCTCGGGCAAGCCGTCAGCACGGCTGTGGCTCATCGGTGGCGCAGTCTCCATGGGCTGCGGGATCTGGTCGATGCACTTCGTGGGCATGCTGGCCTTCTCGCTCCCCATTGCCCTGTCCTATGACATCAACACGACCCTCGTATCGCTCACGATCGCGATCGCACTCTCGGGATTTGCGCTCGCGATCACGAGCCGCGCCCGGCTTTCCTGCCCGCGCCTTGCGATCGCGGCGCTCGTGATGGGAATCGGCATCTGCGCCATGCACTACACCGGCATGGCGGCGATCCAGATTTTCCCGACGATCAGCTACGTGCGGGGGCTGCTCGTCGCATCGTTTGTGATCGCGGTGGGTGCGTCATACGCCGCCCTGTGGCTGTTCTTTCGCCTGCGCACCGGCAGCTCCTGGCTGATCCGCCTGAAGCGGCTCGGTGCTGCGACCCTGATGGGCTCTGCCATCAGCGGCATGCACTACACCGGCATGGCAGCCACACGCTTCGCTGCGGGCTCTTACTGCACGAGCCATGCCGCCGCTAACAACAGCTGGCTCGCCGTCACCATCGCGCTGGTTGCTCTGGCCGTGCTCGCCATCACAACGGTCATGCTGCTATACGAGGCGCATCTCGACTCGGAGATACACCGGCACAACGAGCTGCTGCAGGATGCGAACGCCCAGCTGCAGCATGCTGCAAACCACGACCCGCTCACCGGCCTGCCCAACCGCCTGCTGCTCGAGGAACGTCTGCGGCTCGCAATTGCAAATGCGCAGAGCCGCGGCACACGGTTCGCGGTCTTGATCATCGACCTCGACCGGTTCAAGTCGATCAACGATTCCCTGGGCCATCTCAGCGGCGACTCCATGCTTCAGGAAGTCGGGACGCGCCTGGTTGGGCTGTTACGTGCGCCGGACACGGTCGCGCGGCTGGGGGGAGATGAATTCGTGGTCCTCATCGCCGATGTTCTCCGCTTACCGGACGTGGAGCGGATCGCCGCGAGGATTCTCGCGGAAATTGCCCGTCCGCTGACACTTTCCGGCCTCGAGATACATATCTCCGCCAGCGTCGGCATCAGTGTCTGGCCGGATGACGGGACGGATGCGGCTTCGATGCTGCGGCACGCCGATGCGGCGATGTATCACGCGAAGAAGAGCGGCTGCAACATGCATCAGTTCTTCGCGCCCCGGATGAACGCGTTCACGCGTGAGCGCCTGGAGCTCGAGAATGGACTGCGTCGCGCGCTCTCCCAGGGCGAGCTCGTGCTCCACTATCAGCCCAAGGTCAACGTCCGCAACGGCCGTATCGAAGGTGCGGAGGCGCTGATCCGCTGGGAGCACCCGACGCGTGGCTTGATCGGGCCAGGCGAGTTCATACCGCTCGCGGAGGAGTCCGGACTGATTCTCCCGATCGGAGAATGGGTGCTGACGGAGGCCTGCAAGCAGGCCTATGGATGGCAGGTGGCAGGCCTGCGGCCCGCGTGCGTGGCGGTGAACCTCTCGGTGCAGCAGTTCCGCCAGAGGGATCTGGTGGCGATCGTGCGGCGAGCGCTGAGGACCGCTCGACTGCACCCGCATCAACTGGAGATCGAACTGACCGAGAGCACGGTCATGCAGGACGCCGAGCAGTCCATCGCCGCGCTGCGCGAGCTGAGCGAGCTCGGCGTGCGCATCGCCGTGGACGACTTCGGGACCGGATACTCGAGCCTCAGCTACCTGCGGCGCCTGCCACTCGACAGTCTCAAGATCGATCGTACGTTCATCCGCGAGCTCGTCACGAGCCGTGACGATGCCGCCATCGTGCGGGCCATCATGTCGCTCGCCCACAGCCTGCATCTCGGCGTCGTGGCCGAGGGCGTCGAGACAGCCGAGCAGCTCGACTTCCTACGGGAAATCGATTGCGATCAGTACCAGGGCTATTACTACAGTCCGCCGCTCAGCAGCAACGGCTTCGTCGCGCTGGTGCGTGAGCAGCCGCGCGCTCGGCCCGAGCATCGTCCATTGGAATTCCCCGACACTCTGGTGGCACGAGCCCTGCAGGTCGTCTAGCGATCCAGTCGCGCGCCCGCCTGCTCCCAGCGGGCGCGAGCGGCACCTACCACGGCAGAGAGTACGTCTTGATATTGGTGAAGCTCTTCATGGCTTCCTGCACCCCTTCCTTGTAGCCCAGCCCGGAATCTTTGATGCCCCCGAAAGGCGTGAGCTCCAGGCGATAGCCCGGCACCTCACGTACGTTGACGCTGCCGACGTTCAGCTCGGACACGAAGCGCGTGATGTAGTCCAGGCGATTGGTACAGACGGCAGATGAGAGGCCATAGGCCGTACCGTTGGCGATCCTGATGGCATCGTCGATCGTCTTGAAGGTCACGATCGGTGAGACGGGTCCGAAGGTTTCCTCCTTCACGACCCGCATCTGAGGGTCCACGCGGTCGAGCACGGTTGGCGAGTAGAGTGCCCCCTCGCGGATGTTCCCGTAGAGCAGGCGGGCGCCGGCTGCAACCGCCTCGTTGACCTTGCCCTCGAAGGAGCGGGCGGCCGCCTCGTCGATCACGGTACCCATGTCGGTTGCAGGATCCATGGGATCGCCGTACTTCACTGCGCGGGTCTTCTCGAGCAGCCGCTCCGTGAAACGCTGCGCGACCGACTCCTGGACCAGCATGCGCTTGATGGCGGTGCAGCGCTGTCCGGAGTTCTTGTACGAGCCTGCCGCTGCCAGAGCGGCGGCCTCGTCCATATCCGCATCCTCCATGACGATGATGGGATCGTTGCCACCGAGCTCGAGCACCTGGCGCTTGTAGATGGCCTTGGCCGCGATGTATTTGCCGACGGGCACTCCGCCGGTGAAGGTGATCAGATCCACATCCGCGTGCGTCAGCAACTCGTCGGCGATCTCGCGCGGATCCCCGGTGAGCACACTGAACATCTCGGGCGGCAGCCCGGCCTCGTACAGGATGTCGGCGAGCAAGAGGGCGCTGAGAGGCGTCTTCTCCGAAGGCTTGAGCACCATTCTGTTGTTGGTGCTGATGCTCGGCGCGACCTTGTGTGCGACCTGATTCAGCGGATGATTGAAGGGGGTGATCGCCGTGATGACCCCCAGGAGCGGCTCGCGCAGCGTGTAAACCTTGCGGCGCTTGCCATGCGCGGTGAGGTCGCACGAGAAGATCTGCCCATCGTCCTGCAGCGCCGCATTGCCGGCGAAGACAAACACGTCGCAGGCCCGGCCCACCTCGTAAAGCGAGTCCTTCTTGCACAAGCCGCTCTCGGCGGTGATGAGATCGGCAATCTCCTCGCTGCGCGAGCGCAGGGTCTCCGCGGTGCGCAAGCAGATGCGCGAGCGCTCGTATCGCGTGAGCTGCGAGCGGAAGGCCTTGGCGGTCGTGATCGCCTGGCGCACCTCTGCAAGGGATGCCTGCGCGACCGTTCCGATGACGGCACCGGTATATGGATTGCGCACCTCGCTCGTGCGCTCGGTGCCGATACGCTTGCCGGCGATACGCAAGGGCTCGTGCCGGATGGCATCAGCGCGATGACTCTGGGCGGCTCGCTGCGGACTAGTGGGTGGCATGGTTCAGCACCCAATCGAAGGCATCAAAGTTGCGCCAGCGATGGTTGGTGTCGAGCTGGGCGACGCGCCGATTGAGAATGAGGGGCACCTGCTGCTCCGAGAGGCCACCATGCGATCGCAGGGGAACGTCGAGTCCCGACAGATCATGCCTGGCGGCCGCGCTTCCCAGGGCGACCGAGCGCGTGGAGATCACCACGAGGTCTCCGATCCGATCGGCGGGCAGCTCGAAGCGCGTGGCCGCCTCGGTGCGGGTGAGGACGCACTCGATGCCCTGGAGGGCCGCGATACGCGCGGCCAGCACCGCAGCATCCACCCCCGCCTGCAAGTAGATCGTCGCGTAGGAGCCGAGCGCCCCGTGGTGCACGACGTAGGGGTCGGTGATCGGCAGGATCACGCGCGAGGTTGCCGGCCCGAGCCAGCCGTCGAGCAGGTCCTGCAGGTAGATGACGTTCGGCGAGGCATCGAGGCGAGTCTTGGCGTTCATGCCGTGATCGGCCGTCACAGCAATCGCGCAGCCCATCGAGTCGAGCTCCCGGAGGTAACGGTCCATCATCTTGTAGAACGCGTTTGCCTCGGGTGTGCCGGGGGCGTGCTTGTGTTGCACATAGTCCGTCGTGGACAGGTACATCACATCCGGGCGGCGCGTCTGCATCAGCCGCACACCCGCTGCAAACACGAACTCGGACAGCTCCGCGCTGTAGACGCTCGGGACGGGCATGCCCACCAGCCGCAGGACGCCCTCGATGCCGTGCTCGGCAATCGTCGCCTGGTCGGCCTTCTCCGAGGAGAAGCACACACCGCGCATCTTGTGGCCCAGGAGCTTGCGCAACTTATCCTTGGCCGTGACCACGGCCACCTTGCGCCCGGCATCCGCGAGCGCCGCGAGCAGCGTCGGGGCTCGCAGCCACTTCGGGTCGTTCATCATGACCTCGGTGCCGCTTTCGGTATCGTAGAGATAGTTACCGCAGATTCCATGGACCGCGGGCGGCGCTCCGGTGACGATCGACAGATTGTTGGGATTGGTGAAGCTCGGGATGACGCAGTCCGCAATGACGGCAGTGCCCCGTGCCAGGGTGGCCTTCATCCATGGCATGTGACCGCCGGCGACCGCTTGCGCGATGTAGTCCGGCTCGCAGCCATCCACGCAAACCACCACGCTCGGCTGCTCGGGCAGGCGATAGGTGCGTCCATTCAGCTCGATGCGGCTCATGGCGCGCCTATGCCGCCGCACGCAGCTCGGCGAGCACGCGGCCGATCGCCTCGACCGCACCGCTCATGCCGTGCGGCCCGAGCTGACCCATGCAGCCCACGCGGAACGTTTCCACCGTGGTGAGCTTGCCCGGATAGAGGATGTAGCCCTGCTGCTTCACCGCGTTGTAGAAGCTCTTGAACTGGTAGTGTGGCGTGTCGGGCGCATAGAACGTCACGATGATCGGCGCCTGGATCGCGGGCGGCAGAAAGCTCTTGAGCCCGAGCCGGGCCATGCCCTCGATCAGGGTGCGGCAGTTTTGCGCATAGCGCGCACCTCGCGCAGCGAGGCCACCTTCCTCCAGGTACTGGCTGATCGCCGAATCGAAAGCGGCCACGACGTGCGTCGGGGGAGTGAAGCGCCACTGGGTCGTCCTTTGCATGTAGACCCATTGGTCGTACAGATCCATCGCCAGCGAATGACAGGTTCCCTCGCAGCGCTCGAGCACCTCTCGCCGCACAATGACGAAGCCCATGCCGGGCGGCCCCTCGAGGCATTTTCCCGAGGCCGCCACGACGGCATCGAACGGGGCACGGCGCGCATCGATCTGCAGCGCGCCGAAGGAGCTCATCGCATCGACGATGAGACCCTTGCCGGCACGGGCAACGAGCTGAGCGATCTCCTCGAGCGGATTTAAGATCCCGGTACTGGTTTCGCAATGAACCAGACCCACATGGGTGATGGAGGGGTCCGCCGCGAGGCTGCGCTCGATGTCCCGGGGCGATACTTGCGTATCCTCGGCGTAGTCGAGCGTCGTGAGCCTCCGTCCGAGCACCCGGCAGATCCGCGCCATGCGCTGGCAGTACGCACCGTTCTGCGGAATCAGCACATGGCCGGTGCGCGGCACCAGGGTGCCAATTGCGGCCTCGACTGAGAATGTGCCGCTGCCCTGCAAGGGGACGCATTCGTGTGTACCGCGGGCATTCACGATCTCGAGCAGGCGCTCGCGCACCCGGCCCGTGATGCTGTTGAAGTCCACGTCCCACGAGCCCCAATCGCGCAGCATGCTCTGCTTGGTGCGCATCGAGGTGGTGAGGGGGCCAGGGGTGAGGAGTAGGGGCTCGGTGCTCATGGCAGAGGAACTCGTCAGTTTCCGGCACAGTATAGTCGCTGCTGAGAACTGTCAACAGTTGTCTGGCAGCAGTACGACAGGATAAGCTCTCGGCATGAATTCAGCCACTCCGCTGCTCGAGGTCCTGCAGACCAACTCGCTGCGCTCCGTCCTGCAGGAGGAGATCGAGCAGATGATCCTGCGCGGCGAGCTTACCACCGGGCAGCGTATCAACGAGGTGGAGCTCGCGGAGCGCTTTCGCACCAGTCGCGGTCCGGTGCGCGAGGCGCTGCGCGCACTCGAGGAATGCGGCCTGGTACGCGCCGAGCGCAACCGCGGCGTGTTCGTGCGAGAGGTGTCCGTCGCTGAGGCCGACGAGGCCTACGACGTGCGCGAAGTCCTCGACGAGCTCATCGGCCGACGGCTCGCCGAGCGCATCACGGCGCAGCAGCTGGCCGCGCTGCGCGAGCTGCTCGATGCAATGGACTCCGCGGCTGGCTCCGGGGATGTAAAGCGCTATCACAAGCTCAACCTGGATTTTCACGACGCCTTGGTGGGCTTCGTCGGCAACTCACGCCTGAAGGAAACCTATCGGCGGTTGACCAAGGAGCTGCTGCTCTTTCGTCTGCGTGGCCTGAAGGAGGGCGGGGGTCTTGCGGTGTCGAATGCGGAGCACAAGGCGATCGTGAGAGCCATCGCGGCTCGTGATCCGGAACGAGCGGGCCGAGTGCTGCGTGCTCACGCGGCCGACAGTCGCGCCCGCATGCACAAAGCTGCTGCGAAGGAGAGCCCGTGGCCATCAAAGTAAGGAGTGTCTGCCTCTGCATGGCGGCGATCGCGCTGCTCGTGGGAGCTGCAGATGCGGCGGCACAGCGGGACGAGCGTGTCTATCAAGCGGTTCAGGCAGCCCGCACCGGCGAGCTTGCGCTCCTCAAGAGCATCGTCGACATCGACTCCGGCTCCGGCGACATCGCAGGCGGTGAGCGCATCGAGTCGTCGCTGGGGGAGCGCTTGAGATCGGTGGGCGCGGAGGTGCGCTCATCGCCCGCCGAGGTCGCGGGTGTCGCCCCGAATCTCGTGGCGGTATTTCACGGCACCGGCACGGCCAAGGTGCTGATCATCGCGCACGTGGATACGGTGTTCGGGCCGGGGACGGTCGCAAAGCGTCCGTTCAGGATCGAGGGGGACCGCGCCTTCGGCCCCGGGGTCGGCGATGAGAAGGGCGGCGTGGTGACCGCCGTGACGGCGCTCGAGATCCTGCATCGTCTTGCCTTCAACCACTATGCGACGATCACTTTGCTCCTCGATGGAAGCGAGGAGCTGGGGTCGCCCGGGTCCACCCAGCTGATCAAGAGTCTAGCCCGGCACAGCGATGTCGAGTTCAACATGGAGCCGGGGGATCCGCCGGATGCGCTGACCGTCTGGCGCAAGGGCGGAGGGGACATCGTCGTGGAGGTGCGCGGCCGGGCGGCGCACGCGGGCATGGTGCCGCAGAATGGCCGGAACGCGGCGGTGGAGCTCGTGCATCAGCTCGGTGCGCTCGAGAAGGTTTTTCCGCAGAGCGGTGACGGCACGACCGTCAACCTGACTCTTTTGAAGAGCGGAGAGCGGAGCAATATCATCCCCGACCTTGCCGCCGCGACCTTCGATGTTCGTTTCCGCACGCCGGGCGAGTTCGACCGGGTGCTTGCGCGACTCAAATCGGCCGTGCTGCCGGGGGTGGTCCCGGACACGACGATCAGCGTGACGGCACGTGGCTCGACCTATCCGCCGCTGATCGAGAATGCTGCGGTCGATGCGCTGGGGTGGCGCGCTCAAGGCATCTACGCGGAGCTCGGCAAGCGCGTGACCCTCTCGGGGAACGGGGGCGCCTCGGAGTCCGCGGTCGCAATGTCGGTGGGCACCCCCGCACTCGATGGCCTCGGCGTCGTCGGCGCGGGATTCCATACCGATCAGGAATGGGTCGATCTATCGAGTGTGACCCCGCGACTGTATCTGTTCACGCGCCTCCTGATCGAGACCTGCCGGGCGCCGCACGTGGCGAGCAGCAGCTCAGGTCTCTAGAATCCGTCTGTTCGAGAGCTCGGGGGTGATCTGTGGCAGGGTACTGGACCGCGCGGCTCGCGATGCTCGTGAGCACGATGCTTCTTCTGACGGCTTTGGGTGTCGCGCCGGCGCAGGCCGCACCCGATCTGAAGATGGACCTGCCCGACTGGAGCAAGACCCCCGTCGAGGATCACAACCTCGGCCACGGCGTCCACATGCTGGAGAGCTTCGGCGGCAATATCGGCGTCATCGCCGGCGACCAGGGGGTGCTGCTCGTCGATGCCGAATGGCCCGAGCTGAACGACAAGGTGCGCGCAGCGGTCGCCCGCATCTCGGCAAAGCCCATCCGTTACGTCATCAACACGCACTGGCACTGGGATCACGTGGGCGGGGATGCGCTCTTCGCCCGCAGCGGCGCGCTCATCATCTCGAGCCAGGAGACGCACGACTGGATCGTCGCGGCGCAGCGCGAGAACACGACTGGCACGGGACAATACGTGCGCGATCCGTGGGGTGTGCCCGCGCTTACTTTGAACTCGGGAAAGGAGCGCTTCTACATCGGGGGGCAGACGCTCGAGATCATTCACGCCCCGCCCGCGCACACGGGCGGGGACCTCATCGTGCGCTTCATCGAGGCGGACGTACTGCACACCGGAGACACCTTCTTCCACGGCTTCTACCCCGACATCGACTTCGAGCATGGCGGCAGCATCGATGGGATGATCGCCTTCTACGACACCCTGTACCGGCTGTGCGGGCCGCACACGAAGGTCATCCCGGGCCACGGAGATATCGCCACTCGGGAGGATATTCGCGTGTACCAGGGAATGCTGCGCCAAGTGCGCAATCGAGTTGCGCGCGCGATCGAGCAGGGGATGTCGGAGCAGGCACTCATCGCCTCGCATCCGCTCGACGATCTCGACAAGGTGTGGGGCGGAAACCTGGTCAAACAACCCTATCTGCTCGCGATCGTCTATGAGGACCTGAAGCAAAAAGGGCTGCGAAAGCACTGACGAGGGCATCGTCGGCCGAGGCCCGAGAGCCTCAACCGGACCAGGGCGCAGGCGTCAGGCGACGCTTCCCGTCAGCCGAGCGCTTGACCTCGGAGTCGCCGAGCGCCTCGCGATCCCAGAGCTCGCATGTGACCTGTCGATGACGCTGATCGAGCGCTTCGCAGTAGTTGGTGTACAGGCACACGCGCACCTCGGCACCGCGCCCGCTGGCCACCTTTCGAAACCAGTCGGGGTCGGCGAGAGCCTGGCGGGCAAAGCCGGCGATGTCGGCCTGACCACTCGCAAGCGCCTACTCGGCTTGCTCGAACCCGTGGATACCCCCGGCTGCAACGATCGGGGTGGTGAGGCCCCTCGCGCGCACGGCGGCCCGGATGCGAGCCGTCGCCGCGAGATTACGTCCGTACGGTCCGCGCGCGTCGGAGTAATACGAAGGCATGCACTCGTAGCCGCTGCGGCCGGTGTAGGGATAGGCGGCTTGGCCCACCTTCGGCTGCTGGGCATCGTCGAACTTGCCGCCGCGGGAGAGCGAGAGGTAATCCATTCCGGCCTGCGCGAATTCGCAGCCGAAATAGCTCGCGTCCTCGACATCCGAGCCGCCCGCGATGCACTCATCGGCGAGGAACCGGCAGCCGACCACGAAATCCTGGCCGACCTCGGCTCTGACTTGCCGCAAGACCTCGAGGGCCAACCGAGCGCGGTTTGCGAGCGTGCCGCCGTAGCCGTCGTCGCGGGTGTTCAGGCGCGACAGAAAGGAAGCCATGGTATAGGCGTGCGCGAAATGCAGCTCGACGCCGTCGAAGCCCGCAGCGCGCGCGCGGCGAGCGGCCTGCGCGAACCAGCGCGGCAACGTTCGCGGCAGCTCACGGATGTGCTCGAGGTGAGTGTCGGTGACTCGCTCGCGGGCGCCGTATTCGAGTGCTTCGAGCTCGCGCGGCGCGAGCACCTGCGCAAGGGCCGGGGGCTCGAGGGAGCTCAACCAGCGGCGCACCTCGGCATCGCTGGCCTCGGTCCGGCCCATGGCACGCCGGTGCGCCGGAGAGATCGCGAGGAACTCCTGAAGATATCTTGCGGGGTCCGGGCGCCTGCGGATCGCGAGAAAATCGATGATCTGGATGAGCAGGCGCGTGTGGCCGTCACTGGCCTGGCGCATGAGGCGAACGAGCTCGCGCAGGCCAGGCACGAAGCGATCGTCGCCGATGCGCAGCAGGGGACCGCTCGGCACGTCGCGAATCCCCGTCGCCTCGACGACCAGTGCCCCCGGCTGTCCGCGTGCGAAGCACCGGTACCAGTCCTGCACGTCCTCGGTGACGAATCCCGTGTCGCTCGCGCGCCAGGGAACCATGGCCGGCACCCAGGTCCGTTGCTCGAGCGTCATTGCTCCTACGCGGATGGGCGAGAACAGGCGCGAGCGTGCCGCCTCGGCGGCGCTCGGCCATCGGCCGCTCACCGGATCGTGTCGAATGCGCTCGGGGGGCCTCCACACGGACTATTCCGCTTGCGGCACCACGGCGGTGGCTTCGATCTCGACCTTGGCGTCGGCCTCCATGAGCGAGGCGACCTGAACCACGCTCATCGGCGGGAAATGCTTGCCCATCACGGCACGGTAGGCAGCGCCGATCGCCTTGAGCTCGGCGTGGTATTCGGCGCGGCTGGTCACATACCAGGTGAGCCGCACGATGTGCTCGGCACCGGCGCCAGCCTCGGCAAGGACGGCGCAGATGTTCTCGAGAGCCTGCTGCACCTGATCGGCGAGCCGCGTGCTGCGCAGCCGGCCTTGCGCGTCCCAGCCGATCTGCCCCGCCACGTAGATCTGGCGGCCCGCGCTGACCGCCACTCCGTTGCTGTACCCACGCGGCGCGGGCCAGTCGTGCGGCTGCAGGATCTGCCGGCGCGGCGTGCTCATGAGCGCGCAGCGCAGGCGAGCAGCTCCCGCGCGATGATCAGTTTCTGCACCTCGGTCGCTCCTTCATAGATTCTGAGCGCGCGGATCTCTCGATAGAGTCGCTCCGTGATCGCACCGCGCACGAGGCCGCGAGCTCCAAGGAGCTGCACGGCTCGATCGATCACGTGCTGCGCACACTCGGTCGCGGCCATCTTCGCCATGGCGACCTCCTTGGTCACGGACTCGCCCTGGTCGCGCAGCCACGCCGTGCGGTACGTCTGAAGGCGCGCAGCGTCGATCTCGGCGGCCATCTCCGCAAGCGCCGTCTGCGTCAACTGCAAGTCCGCGAGCGTACCTCCGAACATGGCCCGTCCGCGCACGTGGCGCAGCGATTCGTCGAGCGCGCGCTGGGCAAACCCCAGGGCTGCGCCCGCAACCGAGGTGCGAAAGACATCGAGCGTGCGCATGGCGAGCTTGAACCCCTCGCCCTCGGCCCCGAGGAGCTGGGTGGCCGGAATGCGGCAGTCCTCGAATGCGAGCCTCGCCATGGGATGCGGCGCGAGCACCTCGATGCGCTCATCCGCACGCAGGCCGGGGGATGAGGCATCCACCACGAACGCGCTGATGCCGCGAGCGCTCGTGGAGCCATCGGGGCGCATCTCCGGCTCGCTCGTGCGGGCGAACACGCAGTAGAAGTCGGCGATGCCGCCGTTCGAGATCCAGGTCTTCTCGCCCTGGAGGATGTATTCATCACCGGCGCGGCGCGCGCGGCACGTGAGGGCTGCGACATCGGAGCCGGCCCCCGGCTCGGAGAGCGCAAAGGCCGCAATCGCAGTGCCTTCGATGACCCGCGGCAGATAGCGCTCGCGCAGCCCGGGGGAGCCGGACAGGCTGATTGCACCGCTCCCGAGCCCCTGCATCGCGAAGGCAAAGTCGGCGAGGCCCTCGTGCCAGGCGAGTGTCTCGCGAATGAGCGTGAGAGCGCGTACATCGAAGCGCGGCTGCGAGCCGGCCGCGGCCCTGGGCACGCAGTACTTCGTGAAGCCCGCGTGAGCCAGGGCACGCACCCGAGCACGGCTTGCGGCATCGACGGCGGCGCGATCCTCGACGTGCCGCTCGGCGCAGAGGTGCTCGTGCGCCCAGGCATCGACGCTTGCCGCGAGCTCGCGGTGAGCCGGCTCGAAGAAGGGCATCGCGAGATGGCTTCGCGGCTCGATACGACCCGATGCGACGCTCACGCTCAGTTCCCTTCGAACTGCGGCCGCTGCTTCGCGACGAAGGCGCGATAGGCGCGCCGGAAGTCCTCGGTCTGCATGCAGCTCGCCTGCGCAGCGGCTTCGGCATCGATCGCCTGGTCGAGGGGCATCGCCCACTCCTCGTGCAGCATCCTCTTCGTCATGGCATGGGCGGCGGTTGGGCCCGTCGCGATCTCGCTTGCAAGGGCGGTCGCCGCGGTGAGCAGCTCCTCGGGGGGAAGCAAGCGATTGAAGAAGCCCCATGAGAGACCTTCTGCGGCAGACATCGAGCGGCCCGTGTAGAGCAGCTCCGCCGCACGCCCATGGCCGATGATGCGCGGGAGCAGTGCGCATGCGCCCATGTCGCAGCCGGCCAGTCCCACCCGCGTGAAGAGAAAAGCCGTCTGAGCTCGGGCGGTGGCCAGGCGAAAGTCGGCGGCGGTGGCGAGGAGCGCCCCTGCGCCGGCGCACACCCCATCCACCGCGGCGATGATCGGCTGGGGCGAGTGCCGCATCGCCTTGACGACATCGCCCGTCATGCGTGTGAACTCCAGCAGACCGGCCGCGTCGAGCCGTGTGAGCGGCCCGATGATCTCGTGCACGTCCCCGCCCGAGCAGAAGTTTCCGCCGGCTCCCGTGAGGATGACCGCACGCACCTCGCTCACATTCGTCAGCGCGCGGAAGAGCTCGCGCAGCTCCGCGTACGAGTCGAAGGTCAGAGGGTTCTTGCGCTCGGGTCGATTGAGCGTGATCACACCGACGCGGCCGCTGAGCGCCCACTGAAAGTGCCGGGGCTGAAACGCCTGGGACGTCATGGACGCGCTCCATCGGCTCGGTCGCCTTCGGATCGGATGCATTGCTTGAGCTCGCCGAGCAGCTCCGCGAGCTCGGCCTTGCGCCGCGTGCTCATGCCCTCGAAAAGGGTGATCACCCACTGCTCGTGCTCGGCCGCCATGCGGCGAAACTGCCGCTGCCCCTCGCCGGTGAGCTTCACGCGATAGACTCGGCGGTCGCTGCCATCCACCGCGCGCACGACCAGGCCCTCCTTCTCCAGACCATCGGTGATCCCGGTCACATTGCCCCCGGTCACCATCATGCGCTGCGAGAGCTCGCTCATCTTCAGTCCCTGCGGGGAGCGCTCGAGCTGCGCCATGAGATCGAAGCGTGGCAGAGTGGTACCGAAGGCGGACTGCATGTTCTGCCGCACGTAGCTCTCGATCCGGTTGGTGCAGCTCAACAAGCGCAGCCACAGACGCACCGACACGTGATGATCATCATGAATGCGCGTTTCGGCATCGATCGGCGGCTCGATGAGCTTCAATCGCCCCTTACCCTTCGCCATGCGCCTTCCTTTCGGTCAATTCACGGGGCCGCCGGCGAGGGCGATGCTCTGGCCCGTGATGCTCTCGGCTCCCGGTGAGCACAACCACAGCACCGTGTGCGCGATCTCCTCGGGCTGGATGAGTCGCCCCTGAGGATTGGTCGCAACGAGCGCGGCCAGCGCCTGCTGCTCGGAGCGACCGGTCTTGCGGCCGATGTTCGCCACTGCGGAGCGCACCATCTCGGTATCGGTGTAGCCCGGGCACACCGCGTTCACCGTGATGTTGTTCGTGGCGTACTCGAGCGCCAACGAGCGGGTGAGACCGATCAGGGCGTGCTTGGATGAGGCGTACGCGCTGATGTAAGGGGCGCCTCGCAATCCGGCGGTACTCGCGATGTTGACGATGCGCCCGAAATTGAGCTCGAGCATGTCGGACACACACTCGTGCGTGCACAGATAGGCACCGGTCAGGTTCACTGCGAGGATCCGATTCCACAGCGCCTCGCCGGTATCGGTGAACTTGGCGCTCGCGGCCTGCCCGGCATTGTTGATGAGGATGTGCACCGGCCCGAACGTGCGCCGTGCGGCGGCGAGTGCGCTGCGAACCGAGGCTCCTTCGGTCACATCGGCAACCGCTGCGAGCGCCTGATCGGCTCCGAGCCGTTCGACCAGCTGTCCGAGGGCATCCTTGTCGCGGGCGAGCAGCGACAGCCGTGCGCCCGCGGCCGCCAGCGCTCCTGCGATCACGGCACCGATGCCGCGACTGGCGCCGGTCACCACGGCGTGCCTCCCGGCGAGCGCAGCGGTGCTGCTCATGCGGCCTCCCCGGGCCGTGCAGCACGCAGGAGGTTGCGCTCGAGCTGATCCTTGCCCGACAGGTACTGCTGCGGCCACCACTGCGGGCGGTAGCACTGCGCCGCCGCCGCTTGAAGCGTCCAGGCAGGATGACTCAGGTGCGGTCGCGCGAGTGCGCAAAGATCGGCGCGGCCGGCCGCGATGATCGAGTTGACGTGATCCGCCTCGTAGATGTTGCCGACCGCCAGGGTGGCAATTCCGATCTCGTTGCGAATCTCATCCGCGAAGGGCGTCTGCCACATCCGTCCATACGTGGGCTTCTGAAATGGAACGGTCTGGCCGGTGGAGACGTCGATGAGGTCCGTCCCCGCCTGCTTGAAGGCGCGGACAATCGCAAGCCGATCGGGGTCGCTGAGCCCGCCATCCGCCCAGTCAGTGGCGGAGAACCGGACCGAGAGCGGCCTTGGGGCGGGCCACTCCGCCCGTACGGCTTGCAGGACCTCGAGCGGAAAGCGCAGTCGGCCCTCGACGTTGCCGCCGTATTCGTCGCCGCGGTGATTGGTGAGCGGCGAGAGGAAGGAGGCCAGGAGATAGCCGTGCGCCATGTGCAGCTCGAGCATGTCGAAGCCGGCTGCGGCTCCCAGCCGCGCGGCATGCACGAACTCGTCGCGAACGCGCAGCATGTCCGCGCGCGTCATCGCGCGCGGCTGCTGGCTCACGCCCGGCAGGTAGGGGATGGGCGAGGGTGCCATCACTGGCCAGTTGCCGCTCGCCAGCGGATGGTCGGGCTCTTCCCACCCGAGCTGTGTGGAGCCTTTGCGTCCGGAGTGGCCGAGCTGCAGGCAGATCTTCGCCGGCGAGTGCCCATGGACGAACTCCACGATGCGCCGCCAGGCATCGCGCTGCGCCTCGCTCCAAAGACCCGTGCACCCGGGACTGATGCGTCCCTCGGGGGACACGCAGGTCATCTCGGTGTAGACAAGGCCTGCGCCGCCGAGCGCGCGCTGGCCGTAGTGCACCAGATGCCAGTCGGTCGGCGTGCCCTCCACCGCGCTGTACTGGGCCATGGGTGAGACGACCACGCGGTTGACGAGCTGCATGTCCCGCAGCTTGAAGGGCAGAAACATGGGTGGGCGCGACTCGGCGAGGCCGTCGCGCTGCGCGAGCCAGCGCTCGTAGCCCTCGACGAAGCGCGGATCGCGGACCTTCAAGTTCTCGTGTCCGATGCGCTGACTGCCCGTGAGCAGGCTGTAAGCGAACTGCTCTGGCGGCAGGTGAGCATAGCGGGCAACGTGCTCGAACCATTCCATGCGGTTGCGGGCGGCACTCTGAAGGCGCAACACCTCGGTGCTGCGCTCGTTCTGGTACGCGGCAAGCGCAGGCTCGAGCGGCTGGCCCGACACGACGTGCCGCGTGAGCGCAATGGCGTCCTCCATCGCGAGCTTGGTGCCCGAGCCGATGGAGAAATGTGCAGTGTGCGCGGCATCGCCGATGAGTACGATGCGCCCATGGTGCCAGCTGCCGCACAGCACGCGGTTGAAGTTGAGCCAGGCCGAGCCGCGCAGGTGGGCGGCGTTGCTCTGCAGCTGATGGCCCCCTAGATAGGGCGCGAACAGCTGCTGGCAGAACGCGAGCGATTGCTCGGTGCTCAGCCGATCGAGGCCGTGCGCTTTCCAGGTCTCCTCGGGGGTCTCGACGATGACGGTCGAGAGATCTTTGCTAAATTGGTAGGCGTGGATCTGGAACCAGCCATGCTCGGTCTTCTCGAACGCGAACGTGAACTCGGCGAAGGGGCAGGTGGTGCCGAGCCAGATGTAGCGGCACTTGCGCACCTCGACGTCCGGGTGGAACACGCTCGCGTGGCGGTTGCGGATGCGGCTGTTGACCCCGTCGGCACCGATGATCAGGTCGGCATCGGCGAATGCGGCCTCGTCCTCGACCTCGTGCTGAAAGCTCTGCCGGACGCCGAGCTCACGCGCCCGCTCCTGCAGCAAGGCGAGCAGGCGCTTGCGGCCGATGCCACAGAAGCCATGTCCGCTGCTCACGAAGCGCCGTCCGCCGAAGTGAATGGCAATGTCGTCCCAGTGATGGAAATGAGCGAGGATGGCCGCATGCGATTGCTGGTCGGCGGTGCGGAAGTTGGCCATGGTCTGGTCGGAGAACACCACTCCCCAGCCAAAGGTGTCCTCGGGGCGATTGCGCTCGAAGACCTCGACGCTTGCGGTGGGCAGGGCCTTGCGAAGCAGGATTGCCGCGTAGAGACCTGCGGGGCCGCCGCCCACGCAGACGATTCTCTTCATGCTGTCGAGCAATCCTCTTGCGCCCGTATCGCGGGCGTGGCGCCTATGTTATATTCTGAAGTTGCTTCAGGTGTCAATTATTTCAATAACGAGCGACAGCGGGCATCCGTGCTGTCTCAGCCTCGCGAGTGAAGCCATGAGCACCGAAACAAAATCCCCGGCTCCCGCATCCTCCACGCTGGCGCAGCTCGTTGCGGGAATCGTCGGCGGCAACATCCGCGTGGTCGATCTCACCGTGCCGCTCGAGCCCGGGACTCCGACCATTCAGCTGCCCCCGCAGTTCGCGCCATCGAAGTCGTTCTCGCTCGAGGAGATCTCGCGTTACGACGAGCGAGGTCCGGCCTGGTACTGGAACAACATCGCATGCGGTGAGCACACCGGGACGCATTTCGATGCGCCCATTCACTGGGTGACGGGCAAGGACTACGCGAACAACGCCACGCACAACATCCCGGTGGACCGCTTCATCGGTCCGGCCTGCGTCATCGACGTTGCGCAGCGAGCCAAAGCGAATGCGGATTTCCTGCTCACGCGCGCGGCCGTGGAGGAGTGGGAGCGCCAGCACGGGCGCATTCCGCCGCACGCCTGGGTGCTCGTGCGGACCGATTGGTCGCATCGCACGAGTGCCCGGGAGTTCTTGAACATCGGGGCCGACGGCGCACATACGCCCGGCTTCGATCCGCAGTGCGTGCCGTTCCTGGCCCGCGAGCGCGATATTCTCGGTGTGGGCGTCGAGACCGTGGGCACCGACGCAGGTCAGGCACCGACCTTCGAGCCCATGTTCCCCTGTCACACCATCATGCACGGCGCGAATCGCTTTGGGCTCGCGAGCCTCACCAATCTCTATCAGCTTCCCCCGACGGGCGCCGTGGTGATCGCGCCACCGCTGAAGATCGTGAACGGCTCGGGCAGTCCACTGCGCGTGCTCGCCCTGGTACCGACCTGAGAGCCGGACTCCCATGGCCGAGCGCTCGTTCGCGAAAGAGGTCCAGTCACTGCGTCTAGGTGATGGCGCCGAGTTTCGCGGCGAGGGCATTCTCGCCGTCACCAAGGCGCTGCTGCAGTCCGGGGTTGCCTACGTGGGGGGGTACCAGGGAGCACCGATCTCCCACCTCATGGACGTGCTGGCGGACGCCGAGGACATCCTCGGCGAGCTCGGCGTGCACTTCGAGGCGAGCGCCTCGGAGGCGACCGCCGCGGCGATGCTCGCAGCGTCCATCAACTACCCCCTGCGCGGCGCGGTGACCTGGAAATCCACGGTCGGCACGAACGTGGCCTCGGATGCACTCGCGAACCTCGCCTCGGCCGGTGTCAAGGGCGGTGCCCTCATCATCCTCGGTGAGGACTACGGGGAAGGCGCGAGCATCATGCAGGAGCGCACGCACGCCTTCGCCATGAAGTCGCAGATGTGGCTGCTCGATCCTCGGCCGCAGCTGCCCGCGATCGTCCGCAGCGTCGAGCAAGCCTTCGAGCTCTCCGAGGCGAGCAACACACCGGTCATGCTGATGCTGCGGATCCGGGCGTGTCACGTCTACGGCCGCTTTCTGGCGCGGGATAACCGCCGGCCTGCGCTGTGCGCAGCCGACGCGCTGGCGCACCCCTCACGAGACTATGGGCGGATCATCCTGCCACCCTCCACCTACGCGCAGGAGCGCGAGAAGATCGAGCACCGCCTGCCGGCGGCACAGCGCTTCATCGCCGAGCGGCACCTGAATGAGCTGCTCGAAGGTGACTGCAGCGAGGTCGGAGTGGTGCTGCAAGGCGGGCTTTACAACAGCACGCTGCGCGCGCTCGAGCTTCTCGGCTGCGCCGATGCCTTCGGAGCCAGCCGTCTGCCGCTGTACGTCCTGAACGTGACCTACCCGCTCATCTCCGAGGAATGGGCGCGTTTCTGCGCGGGCAAGCGCGCGGTGCTCGTGATCGAGGAGGGACAACCGGAGTTCATCGAGCAGGCGGCGAGCCAGATCCTGCGGCAGCGGGAGGTCGCTGCGCGGATCGTCGGCAAGGAAGTCCTGCCGATGCACGGCGAGTACACGGTCGATGTGCTGCGCAAGGGCATTGCGACGTTCCTCGAGAGATGGGCGCCCGAGCTCACCGCACGCCGCACCGCACCTCTGGAGGCCCCGCTCCTGCCGGCCGCGAAGCTTGCGGCGCTCGTGCCGGCGCGGCCTTCGGGACTGTGCACGGGATGCCCGGAGCGGCCGTTCTTCGCCGCGATGAAGATCCTGCAGCAGGAGATCGGACCGCTGCACATCAGCGCCGATATAGGCTGCCACTCTTTCGCGACGCTGCCGCCTTTCAACATGGGCAACAGCATCATGGGCTATGGCCTCGGGGCGGCTGGCGCCTCGGCATTCGGCTCGGCGGCCGGGCGGCGGGCCGTCTCGGTGATGGGCGATGGCGGCTTCTGGCACAACGGCCTGACGAGCGGCATCGGCAACTCGGTCTTCAACCGGCACGATGACCTCACCGTCATTATCGACAACGGCTATTCCGCGGCGACCGGCGGTCAGGACATCCTGTCGTCCCGCTCGGCAAATCCGCACCGGCAGGCCAACCACTCGATCGTGGATGCCGTACGCGGCGTTGGCGTCAAATGGGTCAAGCGCACGCACACCTACAACATGCGCGAGACGCTCAAGGTGCTGCGCGAGGCCCTGCGCACGCGCGAGCCTGGTCCCAAGGTCATCGTCGCCGAGGGAGAATGCCAGCTCAATCGCCAGCGCAGGGTGCGTCCGCTCACCAGCAAGGCGATCGCGGCGGGCAAGCGCGTGCTCCGCGAGCGCTTCGGAGTCGACCCGGACACCTGCACGGGGGATCATTCCTGCATCCGCTTGTCGGGCTGTCCATCGCTCACCGTGAAAGACAATCCGGATCCGCTGCGAACCGACCCGGTCGCGCACGTGGACGATTCCTGTGTCGGATGCGGTGTGTGCGGCGAGGTCGCCGATGCCGCGGTGCTGTGCCCGTCGTTCTATCGCGCGGAGCTCATCCACAACCCCTCGACCTGGGATCGCCTCATCCATCGCGTGCGCGCGGCGATCATCGGGGCGCTGCAGCGGCGCAGCGACCGGCGGCGGCTGCGCTACGCGCTCTAGCCTGAGCATTCCCATGGGCGAGCGCACGTTCAAGCTGACGGTCGCTGCACTCGGAGGGCAGGGCGGCGGCGTTCTCACCGACTGGCTCATCTCGATCGCGGAGCAGAACGGCTACATCGTGCAGGCGACCTCCGTTCCAGGGGTCGCGCAGCGTACCGGAGCCACGATCTATTACCTCGAGCTCTTTGCTCGATCCGAGGCGCAGCGTGCCGGACGCGAGCCTGTCATGGCGCTCATGCCGGCGTCGGGCGATGTCGACTGCGTGGTGGCCTCCGAGCTTGCCGAGGCGGCGCGCATGATCCAGCGCGGGCTCGTGAGCGAGCGCACGACGCTCATTGCCTCCACGCATCGCTCGTACGCGATCGGCGAGAAGAGCGCACTCGGACGCGGTACCGCCGATCCGCAGCAGCTCTTGGATCTCGTGCGCTCGCAGGGTCGGCGCGCGATCCTCTTCGACATGGAGCAGACGGCCGAGCAACATCGCAGCGTGATCAGCGCCGTGCTGCTCGGGGCGCTCAGCGGCGCGGCGGTATTGCCTTTCGCAAAGCAAGCATTCGTGGATGCCATTCGCAGGAGCGGCCTCGCGGTGGAGACGAATCTGGCCGCGTTCGAGGATGCGCATCGGCAGGCGCAGGAGAGTGGGGCGCCCCGTGCTGAAGCGCAGCGCCCTGCGCCCGCAGGCGCAATGCATGGCGCCCTGGGTGCCCCGCAGGGCGTGCCGCAGAAAGCGCAAACGCCCGGGCTGCAACCGCTGCTCGATCGGGTGCGCGGATTTCCCCCGGGCGTGCAGGCGTTGGTGCTCGAAGGCGTGCGTCGCATGCTCGACTATCAGGATCCGCGGTATGCCGCGCTGTACCTCGATCGGCTGGAGCGCATCGCAGCGATCGATCGAGGCATGTCGGGCGGTGCGGAGCTCCTGGAGATCACCGCACGACAACTGGCGCTGTGGATGACATTCGAAGATACGATCCGCGTTGCGGACCTCAAGACGCGCTCCACGCGCTTTGCGCGTGTGCGCAGCGAGATCCGAGCCCAGCCGGATCAACTCTTCGGCATCACGGAGTTCATGAAGCCGCGGGTGGCCGAGATCGCCGGCACGCTGCCGGCCTCGATGGGACTGTGGGTGCGCAGCTCGCCCTGGGTGAGCCGCTGCCTCGGCCGCTTCACCGGTGGCAAGCAGATTCGCACCAAGACCGTCACCGGATTTCTCCTGCTCCATGCAATCGCAGGCCTCCGGCGCTGGCGGCGCGGAACGCTGCGCTATCGTGAGGAGAACGCGCGGATCGAATCGTGGCTCGACGAGATTGCCAGGCGGGCGCTGACTCAGTACGCGCTCGCAGTGCAGCTCGCGCGTGCGCAGCGCCTGATCAAGGGATACGGCTCAACGCACGAGCGGGGCTGGCGGAACTTCAGTCTGCTTCTTGCGCAGCTCGACCACCTCGCCGCGCGCGCCGACGGTGCCACGCTCTTCGCGCGCCTGCAGGATGCCGCACTCGCCGATGAGGAGGGTCAGGCACTTGCGCAGGAGATCGCAGCGCTCGGCGGGATCGCGCAACCGCGCGCGACCACCGCCGAAGTTACGGCCTGAGAGACGCTCATGGGTACGCGAACCACGCAGCTACGCATCTTGCAGGCGGCGCTCGAGCTGTTCAACGCGCAGGGAACGGCCGCGATCTCCATCCATCGGGTCGCCGAGCGCTGCGGCATCAGCAAAGGCAATCTGCAATATCACTTCAACAACAAGCGGGAGATCGTGTTCGCCCTGTTTCAGCAGGCCATCGATGAGATGGATGCCGGCTGGTACCGGGATCACCTCGCGCCGACGCTCGAGCACATGGCGGCGATGTTCGTTCGGCAGCTGCAGCTCATCCTCAAGTACCGCTTCTTCTATCGCGAGCTCCCCGAGCTGCTGCACCAGGATCCGCAGCTGCGGCGCCGCTTCGCGCACAACCGCGAGCGCCGGTTGCGAGAGGTGGAGCGCTTCATGCATGCCCTGGCCCACCGGGGGCTCATGCGCCTGCCGCCCGACCCGCGCCGGGTGCGCTCGATCATCGATGTGACGTGGATCATCTCGGAGAACTGGGTCAACTACCTCGAGTATCACGAGCGGGAGCTCTCCGCCGATACGATCGTCGCCGGGTACTACGCGATTCTCGAGGTGCTGAGGCCCTATCTGTGCATCGATCCTTTGCAGATCGAGCAGGAGTCCCATCGCACGATCGAGCGGCTGGCGGGCACTCGAGAGCCCAAATCGGAGCGCCTCGCCGTCTGATGCCCAACCTTGGGGCGAAAAGTCCCCGGCATTAGGCCGATCAGCCTAAAGCCCATCTGTACAACCGCCATGCCGTTGCGGACAGTATCGGCGCCATGGGAGACGCGGTTGTTGCGCGGCCGAAACCCTACCTCGTGACGCTGAAGGGGGGCCGCACTTACTTCTGGTGTGCGTGCGGTCGCTCCGCCGGTCAGCCGTTTTGCGACGGTTCACACAAGAATACGGAATTCGAGCCACGCAAATACGTGCCTGCACGGGATGAGGAAGTCCTCCTGTGTGGCTGCAAACATACAGCTGGCGCACCGTTCTGTGACGGTGCACATACGAACCTTCCGGGCGGTTCGCCCCTCGACGATCCCAACAGTGCCGCCAACCGGGGAATCCCGATCGTCACCGAAAGGCGCGGCCCGCGGGCCGAGCTCAATGGCGGCTGCTATGTCGTGTCACCCTCGCTTGCAGAGAAGCACCGGCGTGGCTCTCTCACCTACAGCTACCTCGTGACTGCAGCCCTCGGCGCCGTGTATCAGACGCAGATCCTGCTCGAGGTCGAAGGCGGCGCCTCCCCCGTGATGTCGCTCGGCGATCGGGACGTGATCCTCTTCGTCGCCGCTGGGCGCGGCACGGTCTTGGTCGGGCAGCAGGCCTTCGGGGTCGAAGCGTGCGTGGGGGTCTATATCCGTCCCGGGGAGGCCATCCAGCTCACACCCGCTCAGTCCTCGAAGCTCGCGATATATCTGCTCGCCTGTCCGCTCGGCGAGCTGACCTGGCACCAGGCGATGCCACAGTATTTCGATGCGCAGTATCCCGAGCGCGTGGTGCCGATCGACACCGAGCAGCGCATCGCGATGGGGCCGCGCTACTTTCAGCTGCTGGTGGACAAGCGCATCGGCTCGAAGGTGATCACGCAGTTCATCGGCCACATTCCACCTTCCAAGGCCGCACCACACCGCCATCTGTACGAGGAAGCGATCATCGTGCTCTCGGGGGAGGGCTGCATGTGGACGGAGGATCGCAAGGCCCGGGTCGCCGCTGGCGATGTGATCTTCCTGCCCCGCAAGCAGCTGCACTCTCTCGAGGCTACTTCGGCCGACGGCATGGACGTGGTCGGTGTGATCTGTCCCGGGGACAATCCGAGCATCAACTACTACGACTGAGGCGCGCATCGGCGCGGGGGTTTTCATCGTGCTCACACGAACGACTGGCTGTATTCCCACGATCGGTCTTGGCGCCACAGTGATTCTGTGGATGATGGGCGGCACCGGCGCTGCGCTCGCGGATGCGGGCAGTGCGAGCGCCGACTCGAGCAATGTCAGCGAGGGCCCGGGCCCTGACGGTGCGAGCACGGACTCGACCCGCACGAGCCCCGATGCCAACAATGCAACCGAGGGGCTGCAGGAGGTGACCGTCACGGCGAACAAGCTCAATGCTCAAAACGTGATGAGCGTGCCGGCCTCGATCCAGGCGATCTCCGGGGAGCAGCTCATGCGCGAGGACGCCTCGGGCATCATGAGCATCGCCGGGGAGGTGCCCGGGCTTTCGATTCAGACCCTGGGGCCCGGAGACAACAAGTACGTGATCCGCGGCATCAACTCGACGGGCGAGTCGACCACCGGTCTGTATTACGGCGAGGCGGTGGTCACCCAGGGCAACAGCGACGACGGGGGTGGCTTCGAGCCCGACATCCGCCTCTACGACATGGACCGCGTCGAGGTGCTCCGCGGCCCGCAGGGCACGCTGTACGGGGCGAGCTCGATGAGCGGCACCATCCGCATGATCCCGAGGTCGCCTGACCTCAGCGACACGGACGGCTACGCCAACGCCGAGGGCTCGGACACCCAGCACACCATCCGCGACAACTACCGCGCCAATGGCATGCTCAATCTGCCGATCGTGAGTGACGTGCTGGCAGTTCGAGTGGTGGCCTGGAAGGTCTACGACGCCGGTTACATCGACCAGATCCGCGTGGGTGAGGGCGTCAGCTCAACGATCTCGCCCGGGGGGCCCGTGATGCCCGTCCAGCCGCTCGGTCTTCTGCAGGGCGTGAACGACGATGATGTGGGCGGCGTGCGGGCGATCCTGCGCTATCAGCCCATGCAGAACCTCACGTTCGATGCCGATTACACGGCACAGACCGAGACCTCGGGCGGCTCCTCGCGCTATACCCCGGCGGGCGTTGCGGCATTCAGCGGTGGGCCGATTCCACCGGCCGAGGGTTGCGACCTCTGCAACACGGACGTGACGCAGAGTCCCTGGAGCGACAACCTCAAGGTGTTCGGGCTGACGATGACCTGGAAGACCGGCGCGGGAGTCATCACGGCGACCGATCATCAGTTCAACCGTCAAACGGGCTTCACCTTCGATTCGACTCCGATCCTGGTGTCCTACGATGTGCCCGTGCCCGCGGAGACCTTCGAGCCGCGCACCCGCGATGACAACAACGGTGAGATCCGCTTTGCCAGTGCATTCGATGGCCCGGTCAACTTCGTCGCCGGTGGTTATCGCGAGCACAGCGCTCAGAACCTGGCGGTGGACGTGATCACGACCGATGCCGATGGGCTCGCCACGGGGCCCTTCAGCACCTCGAACGCCGAGGATGCGCTCTCGTATCCCGGCGTGGGCGACACCTTCTTCGGTCGTACCGACCATCGAGAGGACACCCAGTACGCAGGCTTCGGCGAGGCGACCTGGACGATCGCGGATGGCTGGACCGCCGTGGCGGGAGTGCGGTACTTCACCGAGACATTGACCGGCGTACAGGTACAGACCCATCCTTTCGGCGGGTTTCCACCCGACACGAATCTCCAGCCCGTGTTCGATCCGCGCGAGACGTACGACAAGGTCACCTGGAAGGGCAACCTCAGCTACAAGTGGAGCGAGGCGGTGCTCGCATATGCCACGGTATCCACCGGGTTCCGCAGCGGCGGTCTCAATGCGGTGAGCGAGCCGTTCGAGCCGATCCCAGCGTCGTACGCCCCCGACTACTTGACCAACTACGAGCTCGGGGTCAAGGGACGACTCTTCGAGGGCTTCTTCGATTATCAGGTCGACGGCTACGTGATCGACTGGAAGAACATGCAGGAGCAGCTCACGACGGCCGATGGGGCGTTCGTCTACGAGGGTAATGCCGGTACCGCGAGGGTGACTGGCGTCGAGTTCGAGCTCGACGCGCGCCTGCTCGAGTATCTCAGGGCAACCCTTGCGGGCTCGTGGCAGAACGCCTACCTGACGCAGGGGGCATCGGCCGACCAGTATGCGCTGAACCCGACGCTCGGCCTCACCGGAGACAAGATCCCGGATGTTCCCGATGCGCAGTTCAGCGTGGGGCTGGATTACACCCGTCCCATCACCGGCCCCTGGTCGCTCGACCTCGGGACGGATATCACCTACCGGGGCTCGGAGGACTCCTATTTCTCCTCGAACTCGTTCAACGTGCCGCTCTCCTCGTACACGCTGTGGGATCTGCGAGCGGGATTCATCAATGGCCCGTGGACTGTCACGGCCTTTGCGCGCAACGTCACGAACGAGCGGGCGCAGCTCTCGGCGATCAATTCGAGCCAGGATCCGCATGCACTCCTGACCGTCCAGCCACGCACCATCGGGGTCGGCGTCACGCGCACGTTCTGATGAGCACGAGTCCCGAGTCGATCAGCGATCGCGAGAGCGGCCTCAACCGCGGACTCACCCAGCGGCAGATCGTGATGATCGGGCTCGGTGGGGCCATCGGGACCGGCCTGTTCATGGGCAGCGGGATCGCGATCGGTTATGCGGGGCCTGCCGTGATCGTGAGCTATCTGCTCGCAGGCTTCGTGGCCGTGGTGATGGTGTTCAGCCTCTCCGAGATGGCCGTGGTGCACCCGACGGCCGGCTCGTTCGGTACGTACGCGGAGACGTATCTGAACCCCTGGGCCGGCTTCGTCGTGCGCTACACCTACTGGATCGCCCAGGTCATCGCGATCGGTGGCGAGTCGGTGGCCGCCGGGGTCTACATGACGTTCTGGCTGCCCACCGTTCCGGTGTGGATCTGGTCGATCAGCTTCTGCGTCGTGCTTCTCTACTTCAATTCGCGATCGGTTCACAATTTCGGGACCATCGAGTTCTGGTTCGCGTTGATCAAGGTGGTCGCGATCGTCCTGTTCATCGGGATCGGGGCAGCGACGATCTTCGGCGTGGGGACCCGTGCGGTCGGCTTCCATAATCTGACGGAGCTGCCCGGTGGCTTCGTGCCCCACGGTCTCACCGGCCTGTGGATGGCGGTCATCGTGGGGGTGTTCTCGTTCAACGGCATCGAGGTCATCGCGGTCACCTCGGGCGAGGCCGACAATCCGCAGCGCGCCATTCCGGCCGCTTTGCGAACCATGGTGCTGCGATTGTTTCTCTTCTACATCCTCTCGCTCGTGATCATCGTGGCCACGACCCCCTGGACGGCGACCGGCGCCAGCGTCGTTTCCGAGAGCCCGTTCGTCAAGGTCTTCTCGGTCGCAGGAGTGCGCGATGCGGCCGGCATCATGAACTTCGTGGTGCTGAGCGCCGCACTCTCGAGCATGAACACCAACGTGTATCTGTGCTCGCGCATGTTGTTCTCGCTTGCGCGCGGGCGCTACGCGCCGCGTTTCCTGGGCGCGCTCAGCCGCTCGGGCACCCCCGCCGCTGCGATCCTGGTTTCCGGCGCCTGCATTCTCGCTGCGGCGGCCGTGTCGAAGCTCACCCCGTACGCCTACAACTACCTGTTCGGCGTGGCGCTCTTTGCGGCGATGCTGGTATGGATCTTCATCCTGGTGAGCCACCTGAGCTTCCGTCGGCATCATCCGGCGTCGACGCTGCCGGTGCGCATGCCGTTCTTCCCATGGATGCAGATCGCCGGCCTTGCGATGCTGGTCGCGCTGCTCATCACGATGGGACTCGATACGCAGTTCTTCTACGTATCCTGGCTCTGCGGAGTGCCGTGGATCCTCGCGATCTCCGCCGCCTACCTCCTCTGGAGGACTCGCCAGCGGCGCACCCTCGCAACGCATGCAGCGTTCGCGACGGATGAAAGGAGGCCCTAGCATGGAGGTGGACTTTGCAGAGCTTCGCAGCCGCTTCCCGGTGCTCAAGCGCAAGACCTATCTCAACAGCGGGTCGTACTGCGCGCTGGCCGAGAGTGTGCGCGATGCGATCAACGCCTACATGGATGACCGGCTGCTGGTGGGCGCGAACTGGGACGTGTGGGTGATGAAGAACGAGGCGGTGCGCAGCGCGATGGCGCAGGTGCTGCGTGCCGAGCCCGACGAGATTGCGGTAACGGCCTCGGCATCGGCAGGGATCAACGCCCTGGCGAGCGCGCTCGATTTCTCCCGCGGGCGCACCAAGGTCGTCGTCAGCGACTTCGAGTTCCCGACCAGTGCGCAGATCTGGCACGCGCAGGAGCCGCGCGGTGCGCGCGTCGTGCACGTCCCGCGCGCGGCCGATGGCTATATCCCTCTCGAGAACTTCGCCGCGCTGATCGATGAGAAAACAGCGCTGGTGGCCGTGACGCACGTGTGCTTTCGCAATGGTGCGAGGCTCGACATTCCCGGAATCGTCCGCCTGGCGCACGCGCGCGGCGCGAAAGTCCTGCTCGACTGCTATCAGGCGGTTGGGGGACTCACCGTGGATGTGCGCAAGCTCGATGTGGACTTCGCGGTCGGCGGAATGCTCAAGTACCTGCTCGGTACGGCGGGAATAGGGTTTCTCTACGTGCGCCGTGAGCTCATTCCGCAGCTCGTTCCGACCCACTCGGGCTGGTTCGCCCAGGAGAACATCGCTGCGATGGACATCTCGGCCAACCGCCCATCGCACACCGCGCGCCGCTTCGAGGCGGGCACCCCGCCCGTCGTCAACTGCTACGCCGCCGAGGCGGGACTCAAGGTCATCCTCGAGGTGGGGACGGATGCGATCGAGGCGCGCGTGCGCGAGCTCACCCGGCGCTGCATGGCGGGCCTCCGCGAGATCGGCTGGGACCCGGTCACGCCGCCGCAGGACGAGCGTCGCGGTCCGATGGTCGCGGTGCCGTCCAGTCGTACGGCGGAGCTGTTCGCATCCCTCATGGCACAGGACATCGTCACCTCTTACCGCGACGCGAACCTTCGCGCCACGATTCATTTCTACAACTCCGACGACGACATCGACACCTTCATCGCGGCGATGCGACGCTGCCGCGGTCAGTTTCACCCACACGCACGGGATGCAGGGACGATGCGATGAGCCCAGCGGCTGCGGGAACTGCGCGGGGCGGGGCAACGTTTGCGGGCGGTGCGACGTTTCCGGTGGATGCCTTGCGAGCGCAGTTCCCCGCGCTGGAGCGAGCCCCTTCCTTCATCTTCTTCGACAACGCGGCGGGCGCGCAGATACCGCGATCGGTGCTCGACGCCGTGAACGAGCACCTGCTCGAGCATAACGTGCAGCGCGGCGGCCGCTATCCGCAGAGCATGGCTGTCGATCGCATGATCGAGCGCGCGCGTGACCGGGTGGCGACGTTCGTCAATGCGAGCCGTCCGGAGGAGATCGCCTTCGGCATGAATGCCACGTCGTTCATCCGCATCATGAGCCTTGCGATCGGTCAGACGCTGTGCGAGCGCAACGAGATCGTCGTCACCGACATCGATCATGCAGCGAATGTCGCCACGTGGCTCGCCCTGGAGCGCACCGGGGCGAGGCTTCGCTGGTGGCGGATGCGCGGGGATGGGGCTCTGCACGTCGAGGATCTCGAGCCGCTATTGAGTGCACGCACCCGGCTGGTCGCCTGTACCCTCGCCTCGAATGCCCTCGGGACGCTGCTCGATGTCCGTCCGGTGGCCGAGCGGGTGCATGCGGCTGGCGCTGAGATCTTCCTCGATGCCGTCCACTACGCGCCCCACGCGCTGATCGACGTGCAGCGATTCGACTGCGACTATCTCGTGTGCTCGGGCTACAAGATCTTCGCGCCGCACATGGGCTTCCTGTGGGGCCGATACGAGCTGCTCGCGGCACTGCCGACCTTTCGCGAGGACTTCATACCGGATGAGCCGCCGGGAAAGATCGAGGCAGGGACGTTCGTGTACGAGAACGTCGCGGGCATGGCAGCTGCCATCGAATATCTCGCGCAGCTCGGACGCACGCTCGCCGGAGGTGGCGGCGCGGCGGAGGGCTGCTCCCGTGAGGACATCTGCCGCGCAATGCACGGCATTCAGGCCTACGAGCAGCATCTCTCGCTCGAGCTGCTGCGCGTGCTCCACGACAGCGGCGCGGCCGTCTACGGCGTCCAGGAGGAAGGCCGGGTTGCAGAGCGCGTACCCACGGTGTGCTTCAATCTGCCGGGTGTGCCGCCCGCTGCCGTGACGAGTGCCGCCGCGCGGGCCGAGATCGGTATCCGCGACGGTCATATGTATTCGCCCAGCCTCATGAGGCGGCTGGGGCTGTCGCCCGAGAGCGGCGCGGTACGTGTGTCATTGGTCCACTACAACACGGTGAGCGAGCTCCAGAGGCTCCACGAGGTGCTGCTCGAGCAGCGCTAGAGCACCGCTAGAGCACCGCTAGAGCAGCGCGGCCCGCAGCTTTGCCAGATCCGCGTGACGGGTCTCGTGAGCGCCGCTCTGGGCCGCCGTGCGCATGTCGCGCAGCTTCTCCAGCGAACGCAGCAGGACCGGAAGCGGAGGGCCGCTCGCGGTGAGACCCTGCTGATGCTCCGGCGCGAGCGAGGCGGCAGGCTGCTCGATGAAGCGCCGCACGAGCTGATCGTGATGCTGGGCGGCGGTGCGACCGAAGAGCTCGCAGGTTTCCAGGAATGCGGCCGCACTGTGCCGAAACCAGGCCATATGTCGCTGGCTCTCACAGGCGAGCAGAAGCTCATCCAGCAAGCTGCGATAGGTCATGCACTCGCGCAGCCGTGCCTGATCCGCGGGGATCATGAACAGCATCTTGTCCACGAGCAGCTGTGCGTAATAGGGATCGTTGGCTCGGCACAGCCCGAGCAGCAGATCGAGCTCGTTGATCCCGGAGAAGTCCCCGGCATTCGCGCCGCGATACTCCTGGCGCCCCACCCGGTACGGCTTGTAGTAGGGACGCACGCAGTAGAAGAAACGATCCGGATCGAGCTGGGAGAACAGCCGCTCGTTGCATCGGATGACCGCGCGCAAGGCCGTCTTCGCCGTGTCGAACAGCACGTCGGCAACGGGATTGGAGATGCCGAGCTGCACGATCCGTGTGAGCGCGTCCGCGGCTGTCTGCAAGAGAAGGATCCCGCGCGTGTTCTCGTCGATGAAGAGGAACTCATCGCGCAGCGCGGTGAAGCTCTTGCGCATGCCGTTGACCGATCGGTTGTGGGTGGCGAGGTGGGCGGTCGCAAACCGCGGTGCCATGCCGATGGAGGCTCCCACGTGCAATGCGAGAGCCGAGGCTTCCGGGAAGGGCGACCGATCCTCCACGGCGGGATTCGTCAGCTCATGGCGCCGTAGCGCGCCCAGGTACAGCCCGACGTTCCCCAGCACATTGAAGGCGCTTGTGAATCCCTCTCCGGTATTGCCCTCATCGAGCAGCGTCAGGACGCACGCATGGCCCTCATCGCGGAGCTGGCTCTTCAGTGCGTCGCCGACGCCCGTCACGTTGGCGCGGTCCTCCTGCGAGAAGTAGAGGTTCTCGAGCTGCGTGTTCAGCTCGATGAAAGGCCCGCGTATCCAGCGGTCGAATGCATCTCCGGGCTTGCTCAATGGGGGCTCCCTTTGGCGAGAATCGCTGTCAATCATAGCGATCCGACCCCATAATGCCGAGGCGCTCTCGATCGCGCGGAGAAAAGCTCATGGCACCTCCCCGAGTGGTGACTCTGGAGGAGCATTACTCGCACCCCCAGCTGCTCGGCGGCGTGCCGTCCGAGCTGGGCAACGCGCTGCTCGATCTCGGCGAGCGGCGGCTGCGTGAGATGGACGAGGCGGAGATCGACCTGCAGATCCTTTCTCATTTTCCGAGCGGCCCGCAGAACCTCCCGCCCGAGCGTGCGATCGCCCTGGCGCGCGAGACGAACGATCTGGTCCAGCGCACGATCGAAGCACATCCGGCCCGGTTCGCTGGATTTGCCGCTTTGCCCCTCACCGCACCGCAGGAGGCGGCCGCGGAACTGCGCCGCACCGTGCAGGAGTACGGCTTCAAGGGCGCGATGCTGCACGGCCGCGCTGCAGGGATACCACTCGACGACCGCCGGTTCTGGTGTGTGTTCGCCGAGGCGGAGTCACTGGATGTGCCCATCTATCTGCATCCGGATGTCTCACCCCCAGCCGTGGTGGAGAGCTACTATCGGGATTATCCGGCGCTGCTCGGCCCTGGCTGGGCCTACACGGTGGAGACTGCGACGCAGGCGCTGCGCTTGATGCTGAGCGGCGTCTTCGATGTGCACGCCCGGCTGAAGATCCTCATCGGGCATCTCGGCGAGTCGTTGCCGTTCTCGATCGTCCGCTGCGACTCGAACATCAATCGACGCGCCGCACTGAAGCGGCCGCTGCGCGAGTATTTTCACGAGCACTTCTGGATCACCACCGCTGCGAATTTCTCACAGCCCGCGCTCGCCTGCTGCCTGATGGAGATGGGAGTGGATCGCGTCTTGTTCTCCATCGACTGGCCGTTCGCATCCAACCTCGCAGGCCGTCGATTCATCGACGAGGCGCCGCTCAGCGCGCACGATCGCGCGAGGATCCTGGGCGCGAATGCCGTGCAGTTCCTGCGGCTCTGAAGGCGCCTGGCGTCTTCAGCGGTTGGGCCGGTGACGCCTGACTGCCTCCGGATTCGTCGAATCTGCGCCGAGGTAGACCCCGCGCTCCCACTTGCGCTTGAGTGGATCGGCGACCGTCAGTCGCATGCGCCCGATCCGCTCGATCTCGATCTCCACGGTCTCGCCATCCTGCAGCATCCCGAGCCCCTCGTGGTTCGTGCCGCAGGAGATGATGTCGCCCGAATGGAGCGTCATCACGGTGGTCGCAAACTCGATGAGCTCCGGGACGCGATGCTCCATGTCATCGGTGCTGTAGTGATGCCGCAGATCTCCGTTGTCCCAGAATCGCACGAGCAGGTCGTTCGGCTCGGGGATCTCGTCGGCGGTGGCGATGCAGGGACCGAGCGGCGCGAACGTGTCGAAGGACTTGCCGAGCCAGCTCGCCGGAGGGCCTTTGGGCCAGGTGTAGCGCCCCTCGCCCCGGGCCGATACATCGATCAAGCATGTGTAACCGAACACGGCGCCCCGCCAGTCCTCGCGCTTGATGCGCTTGGCAGGCCCCTTGATCACCAGGGCAAGCTCGGCCTCGTGCATGAACGCCCAGGGCTCGGTGAACTCGGGCAGCTCGATCGTATCACCCGGGCCTATCACGGCGTCTGGATTCTTGAGGAACATATTGAGCGGTCGCGCTTCCCGCTGCGCGTGCTCCCAGTAGTTGGCGATGCACGCGAGAATCTTTCCCGGCCGTGGAAGGGGCGGCAGCAGTGTGGCTTTCTCGAGCGGCGTGGCCTGTGCGGTCTCGCGCAGCCGCGCCAGCTCGGGGCGCAGCCGCTCGAAATCATCGATGAGAGCCTGCATCCGTAACTGGGGCGAGGGAAGCCGGGGCACCACCGCGGCGATGTCGATCACGCCACGCTCCTCGAGCAGGCCCGGGCGGGGTTCCGCCTCCGCCGCCGGCCGGAACAGAACCAGTCTCATGATCGGCCTCCTCCCGCGGCCGCGGGCGCTGCCTCGCGCGCCGCCTCGTCCTCCTCCGGCGATCGTACGGCATACACGTATCGTCCGAGCAGCAGGATGAGCACGATGCCGAGCCCGAGTCCGGCTTCTGACAGCTCGAGCCCTTTGTCATAGGACCCGAATCGGTCGAAGGCCCGGCCGAGCAGATAGGGTCCGAGTCCGGAGCCGATTGCAAGCAGCGACACGAGGCATCCGTAGATGGTCCCGAAGGAGCGCATTCCGAAGTAACGCGAGAACAGGTACGGGCCGATGCCGGACTCGGCACCGATTCCAAAGCCGAGGACTGCCATGCCGGTGAGCGCCATCGATGCGCCGGTTGCGGCGTTGATGAGGAACAGGCCGATCAAAGCCGCCGCAAAGAAGGGCACTGCCACTCGTGGGCTCGGCACACGATCGAGGAGGAATCCCGAGGAGACGTTGCCGGCGAGGCCGGCGAACGCGAAGGTCGAGAGCGCGAGGGTGGATGCCAGCGCCGAGATGTGGCGATCGGTCATGAGCGCCACACTGTGCGCGCGCACGCCGTTGACCACCAGCGAATGGATGACGAGCGCCATGAGGATCATCCAGAACGTGGCGGTCGCAAGCACCCGAGGTACGGTGAGGCCCGGGAGCGCGGTGGGCTCGGAGGAGGGGGCGCGGCCGGCACGAGCCAGCGCGGCGGGATCGGGATCACGCAGCAGGAAGGCGAAGGCGGGCAACCCCAAGACCAGGATGGTCGCGCCGAGGATCACATAAGTCGTTCGCCATCCGAGATCCCCGATCAATGCATGCGTCACGGGCGCCATGATCATCAGCGAGACGGTCGGCGCAGCGCCGATCACGAGCGCCAGCATCAGTCCCCGGCGGCTTTGAAACCACGAGGAGATGAGGTGCGCAAAGGCGACCGGGCCCGCAATGGCCTCACTCGCGCCGAGCACGCAGTAGGTGAGATAGAACTGCAGCTTCGAGGTGCTGAGCTCGGATTGCGCCATGGTGGCGAGTGCATAGAGCACTACCGCGGGAAGCAGCACGGCTCGTGCGCCGAAGCGGTCCACCATGCGCCCAACGAGCGGCGCCGCAATCGCCGCGAAGATGCCGGAGACATTGACCGACATCGCAAACTCGGCGCGCCCCCAGCCGAACTCGCGTGACACCGGCCCGAGGAACAATGGAAACGTGCCGATGTGAAAGGGCACGACACTCACCATCATGCCGATGGCGCAGGCGAGCGCCGTGAGCGTGGCGTCCCGGGAGTGCTTGCGGGAGGTCACGAGCTTGACTACCGCGGCGGAGCAGGAAAGCGCGCGCCATTGGGCGGCGGGAAGTCGCGTGCGTCGATCAGCACGAATACGATCCGGCAAACCTCGGCCGAGCGGTTGACCCAGGCGTGATTCGTGCCGCGCTGAATGAGAATGTCGCCGGCGCGGACGTGGATTTCTCCCTCATCGAGGAGCATGTCGATCTCGCCTTGCAGAACGATCGCGTAGTCGATGCTCTTCGTGCGGTGCATGAACGGATGGCGCCCCTGCGGCGCCCCGGCCTCGCCCGCATGGGCGAGGCCCATCTCCTCGAGGAACGCCTGGTTGTCGATCCTGCGGTTGGGATCCGGCAGAAAGTCCACGACTCGCAGGATCGAGCCGCCGGCCGGCGGCGCCACGCCGATCTCCCGATCGACGGGGTCGGAATATTTCGAGAGATCGACGGGTGTCTCGTCCGTGACCCAGAGCAGGGCGCCCTCGACGCTCAGCGCGGGCCGACTGACGACCTTGTGTGCGAGCCCGTCCTGAATGACTACCGCGCGACCCCGGGCATCCACGCCGGTCACGATGCGGCGAATCCGTACGGTCATGGGCGTGCTCCCGCGCCCGACTGCGGCCCGGCATTCTCGTTGCGCGCAGTGTCGGCGAGCTTCGGCGTCGGTCCCTCGAGCAGCGGCGCAGAGCCGCGCCGCGCCATGCGTGCGTTCGGTGGGGGCGCGGCAAGCCAGTGGTAGTGTCCGAATTCCGCGTCCCACAGACGTGGTTTCCAGTCGTCCGTGAGGTAATCGGAGTCGGCGCTGTATTCCGCCTGGCCGCCGGCCGGGCAGGCGATATAGTAGAAGAGCAGCGAGCTGATCCGGTGGCGACCCAGACCCACATCGCTGCTCCAGCCGCGGCGCTGCATGTCGTTTGCTCCGATCATCAGCTCGTCGATACTCTCGACGCCGAACGAGACGTGGCTGAAGGTGAGCTGCGGCAGCTTGAGCAGAAACAGGTTGTGATGATCGTGCCGGCCGTCGCAGCGCATGAACAGGCCGAAGCCGCGCATGATGTCGGTCACGCGGAAGCCGAGCCTGCCGGTGTAGAAGGCGGCGGCACGATCCACGTCCGGCACGCCGAACACGACGTGATTGATCTGCTTCGGCCGCGCGGCCTCGTACCACGTTCGGTGGCAGTTCCACCGCACCACCTGCCCGAGATGATTCTCACGGGGCGCCTGCACCGGCTCCGGGGCATGCCGCTCGAACACACGAAAGCCGATGCGCAGGCCGGCTTCATCCTGACAGTGTGCGGTTCCATCCCCGTCGAGGTGAACCTCGCGGTCGCGACGCAGATCGGACAGCAAACTCTGCAGAGACGGTTGCGAATCGACGCCCCAGATGATCTCACGTGGGCCGGACTGTCGCAGGAAGGGGGGCGGGAGGTGCGGATCGTCACGGCGGCGCAGAATGATCGAGGAGCCCTCCGGTAGCGCGAAACGGCTCGCGTCCGGCCCCTTCTCGGCGAGCTGCAGTCCGAAGTCCTCGAAGAACCGCGTGCAGGAATCGAGATCGTCGACGCCGTACACGAGAGATGCGACTCCTAGCAGCATCGCCGATCTCCTTATCGATCAGCCACGGTCAAGACTCCGGCACGACGGGGATTTGCAGATAAGAGTCATCCACGCCACCGGTGTGGAGAAGGTGCAGCCCTGCGTTCACCGTATCCTCGTGGCGAAAGTAGACCGGATCCCTGATCTTGGAGTATTTCTGCAGGTCGGTCCCCTGCACGATGAGGCGCAGGCGCTCGCCGGGCTCGAAGCGTGTGCCCGATGGCCAGATCTCGATATCGAGAGGGGTCTTGGCGCCCGGCACCAGCTTCAGCTCGCGCCGGTGCGCCAGCACCGGCATGAAGTCGGTCGAGGCGTGCGGATCGAGCTCGCGATGCGACGCCCGCAGCCACCCGAGCGCGACCGGGCCGTCCTCGAAGAAGGAGTAGAAGGCGAACGGGACCTGGTTGCCGGTCGCGTCGAGCTTGTAGATGCCCACGAAGACGTCCATGTCGTTCGCAATGTCCGCTGACATCACCAGGTGCAGCTTCATGTGGCCCACGAGCACCGTGGGCCGATCGAATGTGATATCGAAACTTGCGCGGTGGGAACCGGGGCCGCTGCCCAGGGCCGAGTAGCTGACGGTGCTCGGAGCGGCGACGGGCGAGCGCGCGAGAGTCCCGTCTGCGGCATCGAGGTACAACCTCTCGTAGCGAGTCTCGGGTACCGGCCAGTCGCGAAACGCTCGAGTGGCGCCCACGAAGTAGCGCTCGCGGACCTCCGCGCGCACCTTCGGCCAGCTCAGGACCGAGGTGGACTTGCCCTTCAGGAAGTGATCGAAGAACTCCTGCAACTGAGCTACGTTCGCCGGGGTGTAGTAGTGCGCCCACTTCTTGCGCCCGTGCACCAGCAGCCACTTGTGCCGCGACGCCAGCCGGCGAAAGCATTCGAGCGTACCGCGGGCATGCAGCCCCTGGTCACCCCAGCAGGCAACGACGAATGCGGGCACCTGGATCTTCTCGGGACACGCGCGCTTGGATTCCCAGAAGGCGTCGTAGAGCGGATGCTCGAGCGTCTCGCGGCGCAGATCCTCGATGCGCGTGCTGCTCGTGCCCCAGTTCTCGATGATGCGCTTCCACCAGAACCAGGTGTCCGGGATGCCGCCGTGGCGGGCGAGCTCGCGGTATGTATCCGCGCGCCCTTCCCAGGGGTTGATTGCGGCGAGGTGCGGCGGGTTCAGCTCCGCCACCCGCCACTGGCTTGCGGCCAGGTACGAGACCCCCGATGCCCCCACCTTGCCGCTGCTCCAGGGTTGCCCCGCGGCCCACTCGATCACGTCGTAGAAGTCCCGGGCATTCTCGGGCGACACGTAGGTGGCCACCCCCTTCGAATGCCATGTCCCTCGCATGTCGCAATTGACGATCACGTACCCGCGTGGCACCCAGTACGCAGGATCCGGCGCCTCGAACGTTGCGTAGCGGGACACCATGTCAGGTGTCACCTCGCAGCCCGGGTTTGCATTGAACGTGGCGGACCCGTTCTGGTGCTTGCCGTACGGTGAGAAGGCGATGATGGGTGGCGCGGGCTTCTCGTCCGCGGGCCGGAAGAGATCGACGAGGATCTCGACCCCATCGCGCATGGGCACGGGCACGTTGCGCTCGATGATCATGCCCGCCTCGAGCGTGCGAGCGTAGAGCGGCGCGGGGGCGCCTTTCTGCTCGGGCGCCGCGTAAGGCTCACGGTACAGATACTCAAAATCCATGGGCGACATCGCTCATCGTTGGCTGGCAGATCATTGCGACCCGCAATGATTGGGGCGAGCGCGACACACGGGCCACCGCGCCTGCCTTCTTCATGCGGGCGCCGCGGCGCCCGCGTGGATCTCGAGCAGCCGTGCGACGACCTCGGGGGTCTTGCAGCGACCCATGCCGCACTCGGTCGCGATTCCGAAGTCGGGTGCGAACGCGCGCGCCGCGGCGATGCGGCGGCGGGTTCCTTCCACCCCGTCGGCCGCGTGAACACACCCGAGGTACAGCTCGGTACCTGGACCCAGCTTCAGTCCGGCCAGGGGTCGAAAGTACTCTGCATCCGCACGTTCCATCGGCACCGGCATATGGAAATACGCGATGGGCCGGCTCAGGGCGCGGGTGAGGGCGTTGGCGAGCTCGACCATCCTTGCGGCATCCTGCGGCTCGATGAAGTGCCGTCCGTCGACATCGCCATAGCAGAGGTGGAAGCCGAGCTCGACGTCGGGCGGGACGTAGTTGCAGACACGCTCGAGCCGGGCGAGCATCTCCGCGTGCGGATCGGCGAACAGGTTTGCCATCCGCGGCAGCCGCCCGTCCCAAACGAGCATCTCCGGGCAGACGTCCCACTGAATCGCGAGTGCGCGGTGCGGTATCTGCGCGCACAGCATCTCGACCTCCCGCGCCATGGCTCGCTCGTACGCCCGCTCGATGGCGGGCTGATGCTCATCGCGGGCACAGAACGCCGACACGACGGCATACGGTGTGGGAAGGGAGACCTGGAAGCGCGCATGGGAAGGAATCTGTCCTGCCGATTGAGCGGCCTTGAAATCCAGATAGGAGGCGCGGGCCTCGCGCGCGTAGCCGAGCTCGCAAAAAGTGAGCTCGCGCGGATCGACCCCGTCGGCGAGCCGCATGAGCGGAAAGTTGATCACGGAGGCGCCAGGTGCGGGCGGGACCGCCTGCAGGTACGGGTTCGCGCGCAGCAGGGGGAACTGCCAGGCGATCCACATGCGCCGACCACCCGGCTCGCCGTCCGGCACTCGCACCAGACGGTTGCCGAGGATGCGACCCACGGTCGCGAAAGTCTCGGACACGGTGTCGAGTCCGATGGCGCCGACCAGATGTACGTGGCGCGGAAAGGAGTTTTGTTCGGTCATGGCGCCCTCTGCCTCAAAATCTTTGCGCCTGGCAACGTTTGCGTCAAGTGGCGCAGGCCACGCGGTGCGCGCCAAATGCGTATCATGGTGCCTGAATGAGACCCGCTACGGCGGCACCAGAGACTGCCGCGCGCGGAACGGGCAACCAGCCCCCGAGGACACCTTCGCCCATGAGCCCAGACGACGACCTGCTTGCAGTGGTCCACGCGCACTCCGGACGGCCTGCCTTCAATTTCAGCAATTACCTGCCCTATCACCTCACGTTCCCCGTCGCGACCGTGAGCCGCGTGCTGGGCAGCGCCATGGAATCGGGCTTCGGGCTGCGAACCACGCACTGGCGCATCATGGCGCTGCTCGGCTCGCACGGTCCGGTTTCCACGCGCGATCTGTCGAGTTATCTGTCCAGCGAGCGCAGCGCCATCAGCCGGGCGACCTCGGAGCTCATCGCGCGCGGCTACGTTCTGCGCATCATCCATCCACGCGACCGGCGGCTTCTCATGCTGCAGTTCTCCACGGCGGGGAAGAAGCTCTTCGAGCGCATGAGCGAGGTTGCGTTGCAGTTCGAGGCGGCTCTGATTCGGAACGTCTCGCGACACGAGCTGATGATCGTCGACCAGGTTCTGAAGAAGTTGCGAGACGCGGCGCTCGAGTACCGGGTGCTGCACGTCAAGCCAAAGGTGCAGAGAGCCGTCGCCGCGGGCCGGGCACGCCGCGGCGCGGCTCGCGAGCGCAGTGCGCGCAGTCGGCGCAGCGCTCGGGGGTCGGGACCTGGCAGCCGAGCCTGACATGACTAGAATTTGACGCCGAGCCGCACGCCGTAGGTGCGCGGTTCCTCGAGGTGAACCCACGGGACCGTTCCGCTCGCGGAGTTCGGGGGCGCGGCGGTGGCGATGACCGCGGAGTTCTCCACGTTGTCGCAGTACAGCTGCGCATGCCACCGCTCGCCGGGGCTCAGGTAGCCGAGCACGAGGTTGGTCTTGGTGTACGAGGGCTGCAGGCTGCCGGGGGTGTGGTCGAACAGCGTCCAATAGCTGCTCGAGTAGTGGGTCTGAACGATGCCCTGTAGCGATCCGCGATCTCCGAGATCCCAGGTGTGCTGGTAGCCGGCCTGGAGGTCGGCGGAGGGCGCCTTCATGGCGGTGTACCCGGAGTAGTCAGTGATGCCACGGTCCGCAATGGGCAGGATGAACTGGTCATAGGCCGCATGTAGCAGCGCGACGCTCACGTTGAAGACATCATGGGTCGTTGCGAGGAAGCGGGTCTCGATCTCGCCTCCGTAGATGCGCGTCTTCTGAGCGTTGTACAGTGCAAAGTCGCCCGCGAGCTCACCCTCCGTCAGGTACTCCGAGACGATGTAGTTCTTGTAGTCGTAGTAGAACGCCTCGACGTTGACCTGTACGCGGTTGTCGAGGAAGCGATTCTTGCTGCCGATCGCGTACGCCGTGAGCGTCTCGGGCTGAAAATTCGGCAGCAGACCCACCTGGGAACCCAGGTTGAAGCCCCCCTCCAGGTAGCCGGTGCTGATCGTCGCGTACAGCAGCGAGCTCGGCGTGAGATCCTGGTCGATGCCCACCTTCCAGTCGACGTGATGCCATGTGTCGTCGAACTCGTCGGGAATCGTGTTGACGGGAAATGAGAATTCAGGGATGAAGATCTCATCCTGCCCCGTGGCAGTCTTCGTGTCGTCGGAGTACCGGAGGCCGCCGGTCACGCGCAGGCTGCTTGTGATCGCGTAGGTCGTCTGCCCGAAGAGCGCCCAGGACTTCTCCGCGATATCGGGGTTGGTCGTGATCGAGGCGAAGTAGGGGTTGAAGTAATCCTGATAGGCGTAATCGGTCTCCTTGAAGAAATAGAAGCCGCCCACCCACGTGAGGGGGCTCGCCGAGCCCGCGGCGGAGGCGAGCCGCAGCTCATTGCTGTAGGACTTGTCAGTGCTGATGCCGGTCGACTCCACACCGACGACCGGGTCGGTCGTGTTGAAATCGACCCGCTTGATCGCGGCAATGTCCGTGAGCGTCATGCCGTTGAAGCTCCAGTCGAGCTGCGCGTGAGTCGACCAGGAGTCGAAGTCGGAATGAAAGCCTGCCGTCGTCGCAGGGTCGTACCACGGGTCGCTCGGCTGGACGAATGGCAGGCCGATGACGGTGTGGGCGCCCGAGGAGTGATCCTCGAAGTAGTCGACTCCGACGAGGAGGGACAGATCGCTGCTCGGCTTGAAGAGGGCTTGCAGGCGGCCGGCACCCGAATCCTGGTCGTTGAAACCGCTGGTCAGGTACCCATCGTGACCTACGTATTGCCCGGCTGCTCGAATGTAGAAGTCATCGCTCAATGGCACGTTGACCATGCCGAATTCCTGCCGGCCGTCGTAGTTGCCGAAGTCGGTGTCGGCGGCTACCTGGAACGAGTCCACCGGCTTGTTGGTCACGACGTTGATGCTGCCGCCGGTCGCATTTCGACCGTAGAGCGTGCCCTGCGGCCCGCGGAGGACCTCGATGTCGGCGATGTCGAAGAGGGAGCCGTACGTGCCGAAGTCGCGCGGCTGGTAGACCCCGTCAATGTTGAATGCAATCGCCGGATCGAGCGCCGGGGCGTCGTTGTTGGTGCCGACTCCGCGGATGTCGATCTGCGTGTAGATGTAGTCCTGCCCCAGGCTGATCGCGGGGATCACCTCACCGATCCCGCGCACGTCGGTGACGCCCTGCGTCACGAGCGACGCGCCCGTCACGGCCGTGACGGCCTCGGGCACCTTCTGCAGATCCTCGGAACGCTTCTGCGCGGTGACCACCACCTCCTGCAGTGTCTCGGTGGAGTTGGTACCGGCGCTGGTGCCGGTGTCATCGGCGGCCCAGAGGCATGACGGCACCCATGCGAACGCCGCGAGAAGCGCGGCCGCGATTCGAGCCGAACTGCGATTCATGATCCCCCCTCGATCCGCGGCGGAGTGTGCGCGCCACCTCGCTCGGGCGACTGCGCATCCGTGGATCCTGGGCAGATCATTGCGCTTGATAACGACCTTCGTCAAGTGCGGTCCGGGGCCACACGTGACCCCGAGGCGCCGCGCAGCCGAAACCGACCGTATCGCGACCATCGGCGGTCATGGCCGGATGGGCGGGCAATGCGCATAATTCGTTGCCAGTAGCATCGATCGAGGGGGACTTCGCCATGCCGGAACACGATTCAGTGGACGCCGAGATGCACTCCGTGAGGCAGCTGTTGCAGCTCATCAATGCCAGCTGGATGTCCCAGGCGCTGCACGTCGCAGCCCGACTCGGGCTCGCCGATCTGCTGGCCGCCGGCCCGCGGTCCACGCTCGAGCTGGCGGCAAGCACGCAGACGAGCCCACGTGCTCTTTACCAGCTGCTGCGAGGCCTGTGCACGCTGGGGATCTGCCACGAGCTCGACGGCGAGAGGTTCCAGATCTCGAGCACCGGCAGGCTCCTCGGATCCCACGCGCGGTTCTCGGTGCGCGGCTGGGCCATCTACTGGGGCGGCGCGGCCTGGAAGAACTGGGAACACCTCCTGTACAGCGTACGCAGCGGCGCGAGTGCTCGCGCGCTCGTGACGGGAGCCGAGGGATTCGCGCACCTGGATCATGACCCGGAAGCGGCCGCGATATTCAACCAGGCCATGGTGGATCTCACGCGGATCGTGGCCCACGATGTCGTGAGGAGCTACGACTTTGGCCGCCGTCGGGTGATCGACGTGGGCGGCGGTTATGGCGAGCTTCTGGCGGCGATCCTCGCCGCGAATCCTGCTGCCTCCGGCGTGCTGCTCGATCGACCGCACGCCATCTCGCAGGCGCGGGGCCTCTTCGGGCAAAGGGGTCTCGAGGGGCGCTGCGCGTTCGTGGCCGGGGATTTCTTCGAATCCGTCCCGCCGGGCGGGGATCTGTACGTCCTGAAAAGCATCATCCATGACTGGGACGACGAGCGCGCCGCGACGATTCTCAAGACCTGCCGACGCAACATGCCGCCCGCTGCGCGGGTGCTGCTCATCGAGCGCGTGATGCCACACAGGATGGCAGCGACATCGGCGGATCAGCTGCTCGCTCAGACCGATCTGAACATGCTGGTGGCCCTGGGATCTTACGAGCGCACAGCCGAACAGTACTCCGAGCTGCTGTCGGAGGCGGGATTCCGCAATGTGCGCTTCAGTCTGACCGGCTCCACCTTCTCGCTCATAGAGGCCGAAGTCGCGCAGAACGGCGTACGATAGGACAGCTCCAGCGCAGGCCGAACACAACCCAAGGAGATCGCGCGAATGCCATCCCTCGAGATGACCCGAGTCCGTGAGGCAATGCTCCGGCGAGCCTGGCTTGCAGTAGCCGCGGTTGTGCTGACAGCAACGGCAATGCCAGGGCGAGCGGAGTATCCGGTGACGACCCTGGCGACTCTGCTCGATCGCACTCAGATCGAGGACATGCTCGTGGAATACTACGCGCGCCTCGGCGGCGGCCGCAGCGACTTTGGAGCCTTCTACCTCGAGGATGGGACGCTGAACGTCAATGGAGCGGTGGCTCAGGGAGAGAAAGCAATCGACGACCTGTACCGCAAAGTCGCGCAGGGCTCTCCCAGGAGACCCGGCAAGTTCCGCATGTTGCTGACGAATCCCAGGATCGTCGTGAAGGGGGAAACGGCAACCGCCGATGTGATCTGGACCGGGATCAATTCGGACGCGATCACCGCGACTCCCCATCTGGTCGAACAGGGCAGCGAGCACGACGAGCTCGTCAAGCGCAATGGACGCTGGTACTTCCAGCATCGCGTGATCATGAGCGAAGGCGGCATGCAGGGAATGTTCGTGACGCCCGAAAGGCAGAAGTAGCGGGGCTCGAGTCAGTTGGAGTGATCGAATGCCTGGAGAAGCCAGGGCGTAAGCTCGCTCATCTTGCCGACGGCCCGATCCGCCGGCACGAGTCCACTGACGAAACCGTGCCGCTGCAGCGGCTGCAGCAGCTCGCGGCGCTTGCTGATGATATGCACCGGAACGTCCCATGGTGCACCCTCGCCGCTCACATTGGCGGCGGGCTGGTGATCGCCGAGCACGATCAGCACCGTAGCATCGTTGGGTCGTTCGCGAAGATAGCTCGCGAGCACCTCGAGAAAGTACTGCACCGAGCTCACGTAACTCTCCCCCATGTCGGTCCAATCCGCGCGCTGCGCCAGCGCGCGTCGCAGCGGTACGGTGTCGTAGGGTTGCGATGACAGCATCCGTGGCCAGTCCGACTGCAGCGGAGGAACGGGCCGAAAGGGAATGTGGGTGCTCACGGTGGGAAAGAACACGAACAGTGGTTGACGTGGATGTCTCTGCAGCTCGCGGGTGTCGAGCGCTTCCACGCTGTATTGATCGGGTATGCGCCACCAGCCGAATTCCGGCCCACGGTAATCGAGCTTCGTGGCGTCGTAGATCTCATCGAAGCCGTAGAAAGCGCCCTCCGGCCAATCCTGCTTCATCCCCGGCATCACCGCCACAGCCCGGTAGCCAGCCGCCTTGAAAGCGGAAACCAGCGTCGGACGCTTTTGCGTCATGAGCAGCGCGTAGCGCGTGGAGTCTCGAACCTCGATGCCGGAGAGCAGCGACAGATGCGCGAGCACGGACTGTCCGCCGAACGTGGGCGAGGTGACGAATGCCGAGACCACGCTGCGGCCTGTATCCCGCAACGCTGCCGCCAGGTGCTCGCGCGCCGGCTCGAGTGCCCGCTCATAGGCCGGGCGGTCGTACGTGGTGCGCCCATAGGATTCCAGGAATACGAGCAGCACGTCGCTGCGGTCGAGCGCCCGCACACTGGAGTCGAGCGGCGGGGAGGGCGGCAGCACCCGCGCCGCACGGCTGCTCGAGAGCGCGTCCACGATGCGCGCGATCTGCTCTCCATACGTGTGGCTCACCGGAATGGAGAAGCGCGGTATTCGTGGCACCTCATCGCTCAGCTGCTGGGCGAGGAATGACGCGAGGAGAGCCGCGCTACAGATGCCCACTGTGGCTCGCGCTGCGCGCGAGCGGAACAGCGCGGCATCGACCTGGCGCAGCGACCAGCGGGCGAGCAGGTAGAGCAGCATGAGGACGAGCACCGCGCCGGCCAGCGCGGCAATCACCTGCAGGGGCGAGGCCACCCGCGCGAACATCGCCACGACGGAGAGGAGCCGCGGCCCGTCCCAGTAGAGATTGACTTCGCGTCCATAGAGCGCAGGGGCGGTCACCTCGCCGTAGCGACCGAGCGCGAACACCACAACCAGTGCGGCGAGCCATGCGATCACGGACGGCCGCGTGGCGCCGACCCACGCGTTGGAAAGCGCGAGCAGCAGGAGCAGCGCGGCGAGCTCGACGGACAGCTCCCCGGGCCAATGCACGCCGAGGGTCGGCCATACATTGTGGAACGTGACGGAGCCGTTGAGCAGCGCGAGCGCGGCCAGCACGCCGACCCAGGGCCGTGCACGGCGCAATCGCTCGATGAAACTAGCTGACATGGAGGGGCGGACGGCGCAGCAGCCACATCACATCGAGCGCGAACGACAGTACCAGCGCGAGCAGCCCGGCCGCTGCCACGCCGGAGGAGACACTCACGCTGCAGAGGGGAGACAAGGCGACGATGAGTGCGATCATCTGCAACACCGCGATGGTCTTGCCACGCAGCGTCGAGGGCACCGGGCGTTGCAGGCGCGGCAGGGCGGCAACTGCCGCCGCGAAGAGGTATCGCATCATTCCCGCGAGCAGCACCCACGCGCCCGCCTTGCCGAACTGCCACACGAGCAAGGCGAGCACCGCCACGAACACGGCGTCGGTTTCCATATCGAAGCGGGCGCCGAACGCACTCACCATGCCGGACCTGCGGGCGAGCCAGCCGTCCACCCCATCGAGCACCATCGCAAGCGAGGCGACGACGACGGCGGCGGCTGCCGTGGCGTGCCCCCCCTGCTCGCCGAGCAGGCCCGCGAGCAGCGCGATGAGGGCGCCCCGGACGATCGTCACCTGATTGGCGGCGCCCATGCGCACGAACCGGTGAGCCCCGGGAAGGGTGAGCAGGACAAGAGCGGCATCCGCCGCGAACACGAGCAGCACCTTCGGAACATAGGCGCCACTCAGGTGCAGCAGACGCATCCCGAGCACACCCGAGGAGACGGTCGACACCGCAACCGCTAAGATGCCCGTGAGCGCACCCGCCCGCAGCTCCCGGTGCTCGGGCCGCGCAATCGCAACGGTGAACATCAAACCTCGGCAGCTCCCATGAGTCCGGACGACACGCTCGCCTTTTGGATCATCGCCCCGGGCCGGGCAGAGCTGCGTCGCGAGACACTGCCGGCGCGCAGCGGGCAAGAGGCGAGTGTACGGGCACTCTACAGCGGTGTCAGCCGCGGGAGCGAGGCGCTCGTCTTCAATGGTGATGTGCCCGAGAGCGAATACCAGCGCATGCGGGCGCCGTTCCAGGCGGGGAACTTTCCGGGTCCCGTCAAGTATGGCTACGCTAGCGTCGGTCGGGTGGAGGACGGCCCGGAGACGCTTGCGGGCAGGACAGTCTTCTGCCTCTACCCGCATCAAGAGCGCTACGTGGTTGCGCCCCATGCGCTCTACCGCGTGCCCGACTCCGTGCCCGCACCGCGTGCCGTGCTTGCCGCGAACCTCGAGACCGCCCTGAATGCCGTCTGGGACTCGGGCGCCGCGCCCGGTGATCGCGTGGCCGTGGTCGGCGGTGGCACCGTGGGGTGCCTTGCGGCATGGCTCCTCGGACGCATGCCCGGATGCAAGGTCGAGCTGGTCGATACGAATCCGCAGCGTCGCAATATCGCCGACGCATTCGGCCTGGCCTTCGCGGAGCCTGCGGCGGCCACACCGGATGCCGACGCCGTCCTGCATGCGAGCGGGACGCCCGAGGGCTTGTCGCTCGCCTTGCGGCTCGCGGGCTTCGAGTCGACGGTGTGCGAGTGCAGCTGGTACGGCACGCGTCCGGTGCCGCTGCCACTCGGGGAGGCCTTTCATGCACGACGCCTGACTCTCAAATCCTCGCAGGTCGGCAGCGTTGCAGCGTCGCATCGCGCGCGCTGGAGTCTGCGGCGACGCATGGAGCTTGCCCTCGCGCTGCTCACCGATCCGGCGCTCGATGTGCTGATCAACAGCGAGGGAACGCTCGGGGATCTGCCGCGGGACATGCAGCGTCTGGCGCGCGCGCCCGGTGATACGATCATGCATCGGGTGAGCTACCGGACCGACTGACCAGGGGGCCGCGATGTACAGTGTCTGTGTGCGCGACCACATCATGATCGCGCACAGCTTCGTCGGCGAATCGTTCGGGCCGGCCCGGCAACTGCATGGCGCCACGTACGTGGTCGACGTGGAGTTTCGGCGCGCGCAGCTCGACGAGGATGGGCTGGTCGTGGATATCGGGCGTGCAAGTGAGGTGCTGCGGCAGGTGCTCGCGCAGCTCAACTATCGCAATATCGATCTGCTCCCCGAGTTCGCCGGCCGCAATACCACCACCGAATTCCTCGCCAAAGTCGTGTTCGACCGGATGGCGGACTGCATACGCGAGGGCAAGCTGGGCGCTTCGGCGGCCGCGGTGGCGAGCCTGCGCGTGAGCTTGCACGAATCGCACCTCGCCTGGGCCTCATTCGAGGCAGAGCTCACGACGCAATGAGATTGCGCGCCTTGGAATTCCTCATTCCGGGCGACCTGCACAGCGCAACCGGCGGTTACGTCTACGATCGCTCGATCGTGGCCGGGCTGCGCGCCCTTGGCTGGCAGGTAGCCGTCCACGAGCTGCACGGGAGCTTTCCCTCTCCCACTGCCGATGCACTTGCGCACGCGCAGCGCGTCCTGGCCGATCTACCGGACGAGGCGTGCGTGCTCGTCGATGGCCTCGCACTGGGAGCCATGCCGCAGGAGATCGAGCCGCACTGGCAGCGCTTGGCCCTGGTCGCGCTGATTCACATGCCGCTCGGGTCCGAGCTCGGCCTGCCGGCTACGGTGGCCGAGGCGCGCCGCCAACAGGAGCTGCGCGCTCTGCGGCTCGTGCGCCACGTGGTTGTGACCGGCCAAAGCACGAAGCGGCAGCTCGAATCCGACGGGCTCCACCCCTCGCGCCTCTCGGTCGTGGAGCCCGGCGTGTGGAAAGGTCCGATCGCGGCCGGAGGCGGCGACGAGAGCATCGTCAACCTGCTCTGCGTGGCAACCGTGAGTGAGGGCAAGGGACACGAGCTGCTGGTAGATGCGCTCGCGCCGCTGGCGCATCTGCCATGGCATTTGCGATGCGCCGGCAGCCTCACGCGCAGCACGGCCACGGTGCAGCGCCTGACTGATCGGTTGGGGCGACTTGGACTCATCGAGCGCGTTGAGCTGCTGGGCGAATTGCCGCACCAGGCGCTCAGCGAGCTGTACGCCGCGGCCGATCTCCTTGTTCTCCCGACCCTGCGCGAGACCTATTGCCTCGCCGTCGCCGAGGCGCTCGCGCACGGTGTGCCCGTGATCGGTACGCGCACCGGCGCCATTGCCGAGCTCGTCGGGAGCGCCGCGGGACTCCTGACCGCGCCCGGCGATCGCGACGGGTTGCGCGCGGCGCTCGAGCGGGCCCTGACCGACCAGGCCCTGCGCTCCTCCCTGCGCGCTGGAGCACTCGCCGCACGCGAGCACCTCATCCTTTGGCCTGAGGCCTGCACGCGCATGGCCATGCTGCTCGAACGCGTGTGTGCGCGGGGCGCCGCGGCTGCGCGGCCGGGGAGCTGCGCACGAGCGAGCTAGAAGATCCTTTGAATCGTGTTTGAGGTCGGCGTGCCGTGACCGTTCGCGTCCGAGGTCGAGGCGCGGAGATCGCAATCGAACAGGATGTCCGAGCCGGCACGGTAGACGCGATGGTGCAGTCGCAGGCAGTCGCGCAGGCGCCCGCGCGGGGCCATGCGCACGGCCGGACGCCCCTGCCCGATGAGAAGCGGCGCAACCGCGATATGCAGCCGGTCGAGGAGTCCGGCCTCGAGGAACGATGAGACGGTCACACCGCCTCCCTCGACAAAGATCCGGCAATGGCCGCGCGTGTGCAGCTGATGCAGGAGGTCATGCAGATCCAAGGCGTTGTCCCGAGCACGCACCTCGATCACATCTTCGCCACGCGCGCGAGCGGCGGCCGCGGCGGCGGTGCCGGCAATGGCAGCCCTCACCGTCAAGGCTTGCCGATCACTGAACACCGCGTGAGCCTCCGGTAGGCGGCAGGCCGGATCGATGATCACGCGCAGCGGATTGCTGCCCGCGACGAGGCGCGTGGTGAGCCGCGGGTTGTCCACCTCGACTGTGCCGGCCCCGACGATGACGGCGTCGCTCAACGCCCGAAGCCGGTGCAGGTGCAGGATGTTCTCCGGACCCGTCACCCAGCACGAATCGCCGGATGCGGTTGCGATGAAGCCGTCGAGGCTCTGGCCGAGGTGGCCGACGGTGATCGGCCGGGCGTCGGTCGCACTGCAGATAGGCAGATACAGCTCGACCAGGTCTCGCTGCGGATCGTGGGAGGGCAGGAGCGACTCCCATCCCGCCGCAGGGCTCCAGCGCAGCACCGCGGAGGGATCATCGGCTGCAACCGCGCCTAGCTCGCCGGCGCCTGCGAGTGCATAGCAAGCGGGCGCCAGGCCGCCCGTTCTGGGGAGAGTCCGCGCCGCGGCGTGGGCAATGTTCCAGGCACTGTGTTCTGCGGACTCGGCGTTCTGCACAATCCCATTGTAGCGGGATCCAAACCGGGGGCCGCGTTAGGTTTGGATAGGGCGCAGACTGCGATAACATGCGCCGACCCGGCCCCTCTCAGAAGCCCTCCATGAAAGACCTGACACAAGGCCCGATCACGCGCCACATCCTAGAGATGGCGGCCGTCATGGTGATCGGCATGGTGGGGCAGACGCTCTACTACCTCGTCGATCTCTACTTCGTCTCGGGACTCGGTCCGCAGGCCATCGCCGGAGTCGGTGCGGCCGGCAACATCACCTTCGTCGTGCTGGCGCTCACCCAGATCCTCAATGTGGGGACGGTGGCGCTCATCTCGCATGCAGCGGGCCGCAAGGACCGGCACGACGCCAATCTGGTATTCAACCAGTCGGTCACCCTCTCGGCCGTGGTCGGGGCGCTCGTGCTGCTCGCGGGCTATCTGCTCACCCGGCCCTATCTGAACCTCGTGGGAGCGGATGCCGGCACGCGGCAGTCGGGTGTCACCTACCTCTACTGGTACATGCCCGGCCTCGCGCTGCAGTTCGCCATGGTCTCCATGGGCGCAGCACTGCGCGGCACGGGCATCGTGCGGCCGACGATGATCGTCCAGGTGCTCACCGTCCTGCTCAACATCATCCTGGCGCCGGTACTCATCGCAGGCTGGGGCACCGGGCATCCGCTCGGAGTGGCGGGCGCGGGTCTTGCCAGCACCATCGCCATCACGGCCGCGGTCGCCATGCTCACCGTATATTTCGAGCGCCTGGAGAAGTACGTCGGTTTCCACCCCGAGCAATGGCAGCCACGCCTGTCGTACTGGCGGCGAATCCTCAACATCGGCCTGCCGGCGGGCGGTGAGTTCATCGTGATGTTCCTGCTCATGGCGCTCACGTACTGGCTCATCCGCAGCTTCGGCTCGGACGCGCAGGCGGGCTACGGCATCGGCTCGCGCGTGATGCAGGCGATCTTCCTGCCGGCGATGGCGATTGCTTTCTCGGTGGCGCCCGTGGCCGGACAGAACTTCGGCGCCCGGCACGGCACGCGCGTGCGCGCGACCTTTCGTACGGCCGTGGTTCTCGAAACAGCGATCATGGTGCTGATCACGGCACTGTGTCAGATCGCTCCCGCAGCGCTCATCGCCGCCTTCACCCGCGATCCTCAGGTCATTGCGGTCGGCGCGGTTTTTCTACGCGTCATCTCATGGAACTTCATCGGCTCGGGGATCATCTTCACCTGCTCGGGCATGTTTCAGGCCATGGGCAACACCTGGCCGGCGCTGCTGAGTGGGGCCAGCCGGCTCGTCATCTTCGGCGTTCCGGCCGTTTGGCTTTCGCGCCAGCCGGGATTCACGCTGCGGCAGGTCTGGGTGACCTCGGTCGTGACGGTCGTCCTGCAGGCCGTGTTCAGCGTCTCGCTCGTGCTGCTCGAGATGCGCAAGAGGCTTGCTATGAGTGTTGCGCCGCGCGTTGACGTGCCGGCGCCTGCAGCCTAGGGAGTGAGCCACGCCGATGCACAGATACTCGAACTCATGGTGTGCTCCTTGGAGATGGCCCGGTGCCGCCGCGCTCGTCATGGCCGCGGTGCTGCTCGCTCCGGTGGCGGTACCGGCCGATGGCGCGCCGATGCGCTCGCGGCCGCTTCCCGTCAAGGTGCTGGTGATCAATCTCTTCAGCCTCGAGGCCGCTCCCTGGATCGCAGCGCTGAACCCCACGCGTGACATCCCGGTGCCCGGCCTGTCGAGCGACTATCCCGACGTGAAATGCAATGCCGAGGCGGTGTGCCAGATGACTACCGCGATGGGGCACGCCAATGCCGCCGCATCGCTCATGGCGGTGCTCTTCAGTCACCTGTTCGATCTGCACCAGACCTATTTCCTCATCGCGGGCATCGCCGGCATCGATCCTGCGCACGGCACTTTGGGCTCCGCGGCCTGGGCGCGCTACGTCGTCGACGCGGGCATCGCTCACGAGATCGACGCGCGAGATCTACCCAAAGGCTGGACCGATGGATACTTCGGCGTCATGACCAACGGGCCGAACGAGATGCCAAAGCTCGAGTACCACACCGAGGTCTACCGCTTGAACGAGACCCTGCTGCAACAGGCTCTCGCGCTCTCGCGCGGCGCGAAGCTCGAGGATGCGGCGGACCTGCAAGCGTACCGCAGACACTACCCGCAGGCCGCGGCCAGTCAGCCACCGACCGTGATCCAGTGCGATACGCTCTCGGGGGATACGTGGTGGTCCGGACGCCGGCTGGGCGAGCACGCCACCCGCTGGACCCGATTACTCACCCACGGGAAGGGCGTGTACTGCACGACGCAGGAGGAGGATAACGCCGTGCTCGATGCTTTGACCCGCGCCTCGGACGCAAAGCTCATCGACCTCCGGCGCGTGGCGGACTTGCGAACGGGCTCCGATTTCGATCGTCCTTACCCGGGGCAGGATGCGCTCGGTGCTCTTCTGGATCAACGCAAGCTCGCCGATGCCGTCACGGTTGCGGCGGACAACCTGGTGAATGCGGGCATGCCGCTGGTCAAGGAGATCGTTGCTCATTGGGACGCCTGGCAGCACGGTATTCCGCCGGTGCCATCCCAAGGGCAATCACGCTAGGGCGCGCCGCGGCGCGCGGCCGCCGGCTCCGTGCGCCCGTCAGGTTCGCGCGGCGACGATCAGCGCGAGCCCGCTCAGGAAGCATGCGAACATCGCGGCGAGCAAGTAGGAAGTGCCGCGTGGAGCCAGGCGGAATTCCTTCCAGATGAACACCCCCCAGAGCGCCGCGATCATCGTCGCACCCTGTCCCAGACCGTACGAGATGGCATAGCCTGCGCGCCCCGAGGCGATGAGGTTCGTGGACATTCCCACCCCCCAGATCAAGCCGCCCAGGATTCCCGTGAGGTGATTGCCCAGCGTGCCGCGAAAATAGCTCGAGAAGTCCACCGGCGCGCCTGCAATCGGCCGCTTCATGGCCAAGGTGTTCCAGAGGAAGTTGCTGACGAACACGCCGATGGAGAAGACGAACAATGCCGCATAGGGACCCATCTTCGCACCCACCGGGTGCGCGGGATCGGCGTACATGGCGGCTGCGACAAATCGATAGAACAGGCCCATGAACACACCGCACGCGACCGACAGCAGCAGCCCGCGGGTGGTCACACCGACCGAGCCCAATCGACGATAGGCGACCGCATCGAGGAGGATCGCGAGGATCACCAGCCCGACACCGAGCGCAAGCAGCGGACCGTTGCCGACCGGCTCGGCCAGATAGTTGATGAGTACCCCGATGAGCAGCGCAAGACCGATGCCCACCGGGAAGGCGACCGCCATACCGGCAAGCTCGATTGCGGCGACGAGCAGGATGTTCGCGAGGTTGAAGATGGCACCACCCAGCAGGGCAAGACCGAGGCTCTTGCCGGAGGCTTGCTGCAAGTCGGCGATGAAGGGGCGCCCCAGGGCTCCGGTGCTGCCGAGCGTCACTCCGACGAGAAGCGCGAGCAGCACCACCCCGAGCGCGTAATCCCAGTAGAAGAGCTCGAAGCGCCAGTCCTTGCTCGCGAGCTTGAGGCTGTTGGCCCAGGACCCCCAGCAGAGCATCGTCAGCACACACAGCGCGACCGCGAGGGTGTAATCGTGGACGATGAACATCGCAAGCCCCTCGCTGCGCCGCTAGGACCGGGCGCGCCGCGCGCGCTCACGGTCGAGCTCGGCCCGGGTTGGAAATGATTTTTGCGTTCCCACGCGCGTGGTGGACAGCGCGGCATACAGATTGGCCGCCGCCAGGGCATCCGTCTCGGAAAGGCCTTCGGCCAGGAAGACGGCCAAACTGCCTATGAAGGCATCTCCGGCTCCCGTCGTATCGAGCGGCGTGACCTGATAGGGGGCCACATGCGTCAGGGCCTGCGCCCCGGCGAGCAGCGATCCACGCGAGCCCAGTGTCAACACGACTCGCCGGAATCCGTGGCGCAGCAACTGGCTCGCGCAATCACGCGCCTGATCCAGTGAGCCCACGGAGCAGCCCGACAGCTGCTCTGCCTCGGTCTCGTTCGGTATCAGATAGTCTGCATCCGCGAGCCGCGTGAGATCGGCCGGGAGGGCGGGCGCGGGATTGACGATGCAGCGTATCCCATGCGTTCGAGCGAAGTGCACCGCGTGGTAGACGGTTTCCAGCGGCACCTCGAACTGCAGGATGATGGTGTCGGCTTGGCGCAGCTGTGGGGCCGCTGCGTCGATATCGGACGCGCGCAGCTCATCGTTCGCGCCCTTCACGACGATGATGCGGTTGTCGCCATTGGGCTCGACCAGGATGGCGGCGGCGCCCGTCGAGACACCCGGAACAACCTTGACGTGACTGGTATCGATTCCGAACGATGCGAAATTGGAGATCGTCGCCTGGCCAAACAGGTCGTCTCCGACCTTGGCCAGCATCAAGACCTCCGCCCCGCACAGGCGCGCCGCCACGGCCTGATTTGCCCCCTTGCCGCCAAATCCAAGGTCGAAGCGCTGGCCGAACAAGGTCTCACCGGCCCGGGGGAATCTGTCCGTGAAGGTGATCAGATCCGTGTTGGCGCTGCCGATGACGGCAACTCTCGGAGGTCGAGCCATGTTCAGCGCGTGCCTTGTTCTTGTGTGTGGATCTGCGTCGGCGCGCCAGGCGACAGCGCAATATGTCAGCCGCCACCAGGGGTGTCAACGCAATAATCATCAATCGTGCCTGATGCAGGAGCGTGCATGCTAATGTCGAGCGCGGCGGAGGCCATCCTCGAGGAGCCGAATGCAAGCCCGGACTCCAACAAGACTGACCATGAAGGAGTTCGTCCGCGGGCTGCCCAAAGCCGAGCTGCACTTGCACATCGAGGGCACCCTCGAGCCGGAGCTGGCATTTCAACTGGCTGCGAAGCACGGAGTGCGGTTACCTCATGCGACCGTCGAAGAGTTGCACCGCGCCTACCAATTCTCCGATCTGCAGTCCTTTCTGGACCTCTACTACGCCTGCGGCGCGGTGTTGCGGGACGAGGATGACTTCCATCTGCTCACGCGCGGATATCTGAGCAAGGCGCACTCCCAGGGTGTCGTGCACGTGGAGATGTTCTTCGATCCGCAGGCGCACACGTCGCGTGGCGTATCGCTCGATACGGTGCTCCGCGGGATACGCCGTGCGCTCCTCGAGGCAGCGCAGGCCTGGGGAATGACCTTCGAGCTGATCCCGTGCTTTCTGCGCCACCTCAGCGCCGCCGATGCGATGAGCACGCTGGACCAAGCGCTGCCGCACCGCGCTGCATTCGCCGCAGTGGGGCTGGACTCCTCCGAGCGCGGTAATCCGCCGCACAAGTTTCGCGAAGTCTTCGCGCGCGCCAGGGGCGCAGGGCTCAAGGCGGTCGCCCATGCCGGCGAGGAAGGTCCTCCGGATTACATTCACGAGGCGCTCGATGTGCTCGAGGTGGTCCGCATCGATCACGGCGTGCGCTGCGAGGAGGACGAGCTGCTGATGGAGCGTCTCGCGGCCGAGCGGATTCCTCTGACCGTGTGTCCGCTGTCGAACGTCAAGCTGCACGTCTTCGACAGTCTCAGATCGCACAATCTCAAGCGCCTGCTCGAGCGCGGTCTGTGCGTCACGGTGAACTCCGACGACCCCGCATACTTCGGCGGCTACGTGCTGGAGAACTATCTCGGTGTACAGGAAGCCTTGTCGCTGACGCGCGCGCAACTCGCGCTGCTCGCACGCAATTCCATCGAGGCCTCGTTCCTCGCGCCATCGCACAAGCAGCGCTGGGTCACGGCCATCCACGCCCTTGTCGCAGCCCATCCGGGCGACTGAGCGGGGAGCGTCAGCGCGCGCCGCGCCGAACGTGCACCTGCCGGTTCGCGACCCACACCTCGCTCACGTCCGCGCGCGTTGCGTGGTAGACGATCCTCTGAAGGATCGTCTCGGGCGCAGCATCTGCGTCCAGATGCAGATTGCTGTCGGGCGTTCGCCCGTCGATCACGATGGCGTCGAATTGATAACCGGGGCGGAACACTCCGATGGGCAGATCGAGCGCGATGCCCCCGCCTGCGGTGGCCAGCCAGAGCGCCGTCGCCGAGTCGATGCGCGATTCGGGCGAGCGCCGCTGCGCACGGCCCAGCCGGGGATCCACCCCCGATTCCAGCGTACGGGAAGCGATCACGGCATGGCGCACGTTGTCCAGGATCGAAGGGCTCGCGCCCCCCGCGATGTCGGTGCCGAGTCCCACGTGAACACCCTGCTGCAGCATGCGTCGCAGCGGAAAGACCGCATCGGAGAAGAAGACGTTCGACAAGGGGCAATGCGCGATGCCCGCGCCTGCTGCGAGGATCGTGGCAGCGTCCGCGTCGTCGACGAAGTTGCCATGCGCGAGGATCGTGCGCCGCGAAAGTAGCCCGAACCGCTCAAGAGCAGTGGTGTCCGTCACGCCGCAGCGCGCGCGGACGAAGGCGTGCTCCCAGTCGCTTTCGGAGCAGTGGGTCTGCACGTGACAGCCGGTCTGGCGCGCGAGACCGCCCAGGCGGGCGAGCAGCTCATCCGTGCAGGAGGGAATGAAGCGCGGCGTGATGACCGGCAGGATCAAACCGCTCGCGTTACCCGCCATCGAGCGGACATCGTCGATGAATGCGCGGGTCTCGGCGACGGCCACGTCGGCGGATGCGTCCCGGTAGAACGGGGGGCATTGTGCCGGGTCGTCCATGGCGACCCGGCCGATCAGGGCGCGCTGAGATCTCCTCAAACAGATGTCCGCGAGCGCCTGCGTGGCTGCAAGATGAATCGTCGCGAAGTACATGGCGGTGGTGGTGCCGTTGGCGAGCAGACCGTCCACCAGAGACTCGTAGACCTCGCGTGCAAAAGCGGTGTCCGCGTAGCGCGACTCGAGCGGAAAGGTGCAGGCTTGCAGCCAGTCCTCGAGCGGGAGGTCCAGCGCGAGCCCCAGTTGCGGCCATTGCGGTGCATGAACGTGCAGATCGACGAGCCCGGGCAGCAGGTACTGGTCTTGGTCGAGCGCGACCAGGGTGCCCGCGGCGCGATGGCGTGCCGCGGCCGCGGCAGCCTGCGGGGACTCCCGCGGATGAATCCCCTGGATGACGCCTGCGGCATCTACCTCCATCAGGGCGCCGGGAAGAAACTCGATCCGACCGCGCACGGGCGTGTGCAATGCGTTCCCGAGGAATGCCCGTTCCCGCTGTGGAGCGAGTGCCGCCAGCCTCACGAGGCGACCCGGTAGTGGAGCAGAAAGTCCTCGAACACGCGCGCTGCGATGTGAGCATCCGCCGCGCTCAGCGTCTCGTCCGGGTGATGGCTGATGCCGCCGTTGCCACACCGCACGAAGAGCATCCCGACCTGAGTGAGGCTCGCCATGATCATGGCATCGTGGCCGGCGCCGCTGGGTAAGCGCAGCGCAGGGCGGCCCGTGATGCGCTCGATGCTGTCGCCCCAGGCATCCTGCAGCGCAGGATCGCAGGGGACGCTCGAGGATTGCAGGACCCGGCGCTCGAGGACTTTGACGCCGCGTCGGTCGGCAATGGCTGCGATCCGGGCGCTCACCGCCTTGACCGCCGAATCGCGCACCGCATTGCTACCCGAGCGGATGTCGATGCTGAACTCGCAGCGGCCGGGAATGACGTTGACTGCACCCCCGGGTACCTCGAGCTTGCCCACGGTGCCCACGAGATCGGGCCGCTCCTGGCAGCGCTGCTCCACGGCGAGCACCATCTCGGCGGCGGCGGCCAGCGCGTCGTGGCGCAGCGCCATGGGCACCGTCCCCGCATGACCGGACCGACCTTCGACGGTGACGATCGTGCGCGTGCTGCCGGCGATGCTCGTGACCACCCCGACGGCCAAGGCCGCATCGAGCAGCACGGGGCCCTGCTCGATGTGCACTTCGACGAAACCAGCCACCTGCGAAGGATCGCGCGCGATGGCGGGAATGCTCGCCACGTCCTGGCCGCTCGCGCGGATGGCCTCGGATAATGGGGTGCCGCTCGCATCGACGCTCTGGAGCTGGCTCGGGTCGAGGCAACCGGCGACGGCACGGCTGCCCAGGAAGGGGGATTTGAAGCGTACGCCTTCTTCTTCCGAGAACGCGATGATCTCGAGGCCGTACGGCAGTGCCGCTCCAGCGCGGCGCAGCGCCCCTGCCACCGCGATGGGCAGGAGGATGCCGAGCCGCCCGTCGTACTTGCCGGCATCGATCACGGTGTCGTAGTGCGATCCGGTGAGCAGGCGCTTGGTGCTCGTGCCGGGGGCAGCCTCCATCAGGCCGACCACGTTGCCCACGGCATCGATGTGGGCGAGGAGGCCAGCCGCCAGCATGAAATCGCGAATGCGCGCCGCCGCGGCGCGATGAGCCGGCATGAGGTACGTGCAGGTCAGCGCACCGGCATCGTCCGTGAAGGATGCCAGGTCATCGGCCATCGCGATGATGGCATCGCCCAGAGGCTCGCAGATCAGCTCCGCAAGGCGAAAGAATGCGATGCGGCAGATCTCGCGCAGCGCAACGTCGCGCTCGTCCCGTGGATCGTGGGTCACGCGCTCGGCGAGTGCCGCGATCACGCTATCGGCCGTATGCCCCTTGACGCAGAGCACGAACGGAAATCCGAAGCATCCGGTGTACTGTGAGTTCAGCGACTGCAGGCTCTTCAATTGCGAGGGCGTGCAGGCTGACAGGCCCGCGCCCTTCTGTTCCTTCATGGACGCGGGCGTCAGATCGTTCCGCTGAGCGGCGCGGCCGGCAAGCTCCGGGTGTGCACGAATGAGCGCAAGTTGCAGCGGCTCATCGGCTCGCAGCACGACATCCGACATCGCCCGGTGCAGGGCGAGCCCGCTTGCGAATGGCCGCAACGCCGCCACTCGCTCCGCCACCCAGGGAGAATGCTCGAAGATCGAGCCGAGTGCGGAGGCGAAGTCGGGGGCTGCCATGCCGTTCAGCTGCTCGAGGCTGATCATGTGAGGCTGCTCACGAGCCTGCCGATTCAATGCGGTGCGCCATGTCCTATCCAGGTCAAGAGCTGCGCGCGCTCAGGATCGGTCATGCCGGTGAGATTACCGACGGGCATGGTCCTCGCCAGAACCTGCGGGCCGATCAGGCTTGCGTGGGCGAGGATCGATTCCGGGGTATCGAGCCTCAGACCCTTCGGGGCGGTGGTGATCCCTGGCTGAGTCGGGATGGCCGCGTGGCAGGGGACGCAGCGCCGCGCGACGATCAGCTCCACGGCGGAGAACTGCGCGGCGGACGCGCCGGAAGCAGTCGTGCCGGTTGATGGCACGGCGGGTGGTGCGAGGAAGGCGGCGGTCACGGCGAGGATCAGGACACCCGCGACCGCAGGCCAGGGGGAGGTCCGACCCCCTCGCAAATGCCGCGTGTGGCGCTCGACGAAGTACACCCGGATGAGGAGCCCCGCGCTGCAGATCGCAATCAGCACGAGCCAGTTGTGGCGCGCGCCAAAGGCCACGGCATAGTGGTTGCTGATCATGGTGAAGAGCACGGGCAGAGTGAAGTAGGTGTTGTGGACCGAGCGCAGCTTGCCGCGCAGCCCCGCTTGTGGGTCCGGCTCGCGGCCCTGCTCCTTGGCGCGCACCATCGCGCGTTGCCCTGGAATGATCACGAAGAAGACATTGGCCACCATGATGGTGCCGATCATGGCGCCGAACTGAATGAAGGCGGCGCGGCCGCTGAAGAGGTGGCACAGCCCGTAGGCGGCGGCGCATGAGAGCGCCGCAATGATGCCTGCGAGCCACCTCGGATGCCGCACCAGCGGGCTGCGGCAGAGCGCGTCGTACACCACCCAGCCGCCGATCAAGAAGCCGATGCTGAGCGAGACGGCCTGCAGCCTGGTCAGGACGGCCACGCGAGCGTCGATCAGATAGATGTCCGCCTGCGCATAGTACAGGAGGCACATCAGGAACAGTCCCGAGAGGAACGTGGAATAGGCTTCCCAGTAGAACCAATGCAGCGATTGCGGCAGCGACTGCGGAGCGACGCGATACTTCTGAGCGTTGTAGAAGCCACCCCCATGGACCGCCCAGAGCTCTCCCGCGACGCCTTTGCGCACGAGCGAGTCGTCCGTGGGCGGCAGCAAGTGATCGTCGAGCCAGACGAAGTAGAAGGAGGAGCCGATCCAGGCGATGCCGGTGATGAGATGCACCCAGCGACCGAGCAGACTCAGGAATTCGGTCGCGAACATGAGCCGCAATCTCCGGTGCACGCCTCGAGGTCCGTCTTGACGGAGGGGGCGGGCGGCTGCGCTTCGCCCTGCTGCAGCAGCTGCGCGGCAATGGCAATGGCGATGGCGCCCGGCAGCTTGCTCGGGATGCCCGGCACGCCGATCGGGCAGGTCAGGCGCGCGATCGTCGGCCGGTCGAGGCCGTCGCGCAGCAGGCGCGAGCGGAATCGTGCCGCCTTGCTATCCGATCCAATCAGACCCAGCCAGGCCGAGTCCGCGCGCGTGAGAATCAGGCGGCACAGCTCGTAGTCGAGCGCGTGATCGTGCGTCAGCACGACGAAGCGCGTGCCGGCCGGCGCCGTGAGCACCCGCTCGCTCGGGCGCGCACAGATCTGCGCTGTGACACCCTGCGGCAATCCCGCGGGCAGCAGCTCGGCGCGCGAATCGATCCAGGTGATCTCGAACAGCGCGAGCTCCGCAAGCAGCCGCACGAGCGCCTGGCCCACATGGCCGGCTCCGAAGATCCACACCTGCGGGCGGCTTTGCCGCAGCACCTCGAGCAACCGGGCGCCTCCGGCCGAGCTGCGCTTGAGCTCCACGGTCTGAGTCGTCGCGAACGGACGCTGCAGCAGCCGATGAGTCAGCGCGCCGCCCGCGAGCTCACTTGCGAGAACCCAGGCCGTGCCTGCGCTCGGGTGCTCGCGCAGACGGCGCGAGGCATCGCTCAACCAGGGCAGATCGGCGCGGGTGAGGCGCTCCAACCAGAGCTCGACTCGGCCGCCGCAGCACTGTCCCAGCTCGGGTCCGAGCACCAGATCATCGATGCGCACGGCAGTGCTGTGGGGATGAAGCAGCATCTCTCTCGCGCGCGCGGTTGCGTGCCACTCGAGCCGACCTCCGCCAATGGTGCCTGCCGTTGCGAGTGCGTGGACCAGCAGACAGGCGCCGGGCTCGCGCGGGGCCGAGCCGCGCAGTGCGGTGAGCGTGACCCGCACGAGCGCTGCGTGGCGGGACAGCTGATCGCGCGCGGCGTCGATCCAGTGGCCGGGCAACGCGGTGAGCCAGGTGCCCTCGCAGCGCGCGGCGTGCGCGTGGGCCTTGAGAGAAGGCACGCTCATGCGGCGCCCCGCAGTCGCAGCGCATCGACGGCGCGCAGCACGGCCTCGGGAGTTGCGGGCGCGGTGAGATCGGGCGCGCAGCCGCTCGGGCCGCACGCGGTGCAGGCGTCGCGGATGGCATGAAAGACCGACAGCGCCAGCATCAAGGGCGGCTCGCCCACGGCTTTGGAGCGAAAGATCGCATCCTCATGGTTGGGCGCAGCCGGCAGCATCTCCACGCGAGCATCCGCGGGCCAGTCGCGTACGGTCGGAATCTTGTAGGTCGAGGGAGCATGCGTGCCGAGTTGCCCTGCGGCATTCCAGTAAAGCTCCTCCGAGGTGAGCCACCCCACGCCCTGCAGGAACCCACCTTCGATCTGGCCGAGGTCGATCGCCGGGTTCAACGAGGAGCCCACATCATGCAGGATGTCCACCCGCAGCAGCTGCGTCTCGCCCGTGAGGGTATCTATCGCGACTTCCGCGACCGCCGCACCGAAGGCGAAATAGTAGAAGGGCCGGCCGCGCTTGGTCTCCTTGTCCCAGTGAATCTTGGGCGTGCGGTAGTAGCCTGCGGCCGAGAGCGACACGCGCGATTCGTGCGCGCTGCGCGCGAGCGCCGCAAAGGTCACCCGCTGCGCGCCGACCAGCACCTGACCCTCGGCAAAGCGAACCTCCTCAGCCGCAACCCCGTACCTTTGCGCCGCAACCGCTGCGAGACGCTCGCGGATGGTGATCGCCGCGGCCTGCGCGGCCTTACCGTTGAGATCCGAGCCGGAGGAGGCCGCGGTGGCGGAGGTGTTGGGAACCTTGCTCGTGTCGGTCGCCGAGAGGCGAATAGCCGCGAGCGGCACACCGAGCTCGGTGGCGACCACTTGCGCCACCTTCACGTGCAGGCCCTGGCCCATCTCGGTGCCGCCGTGGTTCAGCAGAACCGTGCCGTCGGTGTAGACCTGCAGCAGCGCGCCCGCCTGATTGAAGAGCGTGGCGGTGAATGAGATCCCGAACTTGACCGGCGTGAGCGCCAGGCCTCGCTTGATGATGGGCTGCGCCGCGTTCCAGCGAGCGATCTCGCCGCGGCGCTCGTGGTACTCGCTGCTGCGCTCCAGCCGATCCAGGATCTCGGGCAGCCGGTTGCCCTCGACGAGCTGACCGTAAGGCGTGACGTTGCGCGTGGTGGTGCCATAGAGGTTGGCGCGCCGCACCTCGAGCGGGTCGAGGCGCAGCGTGCGCGCGATGTCGTCCAGGACCCTCTCGATCACCATCATGCCCTGCGGTCCCCCGAAGCCGCGAAATGCGGTGTTCGACACCGTATGAGTCTTGCAGCGATGCGAGACGATCTCGACGTGCTCGAGGTAGTAGGCATTATCGACGTGGAACATCGCGCGATCGTTGACCGGGCCGGAAAGATCGGCCGAATAGCCGCAGCGCGAGGCCAGCATGACCGAGAGCGCGAGCACACGCCCCGTGTCGTCGAAGCCGACCGTGTAGTCGGCGATGAAGTCGTGGCGCTTGCCCGTCATGAGCATGTCGGTGTCGCGGTCGAGGCGCAACTTCACCGGCCTGCCGGTCTTGTGTGCCAGTACGGCTGCTGCGGCGGCGATGAGCGCTGCCTGGCTCTCCTTGCCGCCGAATCCACCGCCCATGCGCCGACACTGCACGACGATGCGATTGGCCGTGAGTCCCAGGCAGTGCGCGACGATGCTCTGCACTTCGGTCGGATGCTGCGTCGAGCTGTGCACCAGCATCCCGCCGTCGTCCTGCGGCAAGGCGGCCGCGACCTGTCCTTCGAGGTAGAAGTGGTCCTGGCCTCCGATCACGATCGTCGAGCTCAAACGTCGGGGCGCCGCCTGCAGCTGCGCGCGCGGCTCGCCCCGGCGCAGGGTCTGGCTGGGAAGGACGTAGCTCTCGGCGGCGAGTGCTGCGCGGATGTCGAGCAGCGCGGGCAGAGGCTCCAGGTCGAGCTGGGCCCGCCGGGCGGCGATGCGTGCCGCGCGCATCGAGCGCGCCGCGACGGCGAAGAGGGGCTGGCCTGCGTACTCGACGAGGTCTGCGGCGAAGATCGGGTCGTCGTGCACCGCGCCGCCGTAATTGTTCTCGCCGGGAACGTCGGCCGCGGTCGCGAGGGCAACCACACCGGGCGCGGCGGCCACCTCGGACAGATCGATCGCCCTGATGCGGCCATGCGCGATGGGGCTCATGCCAAAGGCGGCCTGTAGCGCATTGGGTGGCAGCGGGATGTCATCGCAATACTGTGCCCGCCCGCTCACGTGCAGGGCTGCACTGTCGTGTGCGTGTGCCTTGCCTGCGCTCATCCGGCAGCCCCGCCGTCGAGCGCGGCCACTGCGGCGTGCGAGGCCTCGCTGGTGCGCAGCGCGCAGCGCTCGCCTTGGTTTTGCAGGAAGAAACGGCGCAGCAGGTTGCCCGCCGCTCGCAGACGGTACGCGCGGCTTGCGCGCAAGTCCGAGAGGGGCTCGAAGTCGCCACCCAGCGCCACGCTTGCGGCCTCGATGCCTGCCCAGGTCCATCCGTGCTGCAGGAGCGCCTCCTCCGCACGGCGCGCGCGGCATGCGATCGCCGCCATACCGCCAAATGCAAGCCGAGCGCTGCGCACGCGCTCGCCCTGGAGGCTGACGCAAAAGGTCGCGCAGACGCAGGAGATGTCCTGGTCGATGCGCTTGGCAAGCTTGTAGCTGCCGATCAATCGGCCCGGCGCTGCGGCCGCAATGGCAACGCCCGTGATGAACTCGCCCCTGCTCAAGTCCTTCTGCTGGTAACCCAGATAGAAGCTCTCGAGCGGTACCCTGCGAGTGGCGGACCCCGTGCGAAGCTCGACTTGCGCATCGAGCGCGAGCAGGGCGGGAATGCAGTCGCCGATGGGGGAGCCATTGGCGAGATTGCCGCAGAGGGTCGCGGAGTTGCGAATGGGCGGGGAGGCGAAGCGCGTGGCCTGCTCTGCGAGCTCGGGAAATCGGCGCAGGACGGCCGGCCATGCATCGGCCAGCGTGACTGCCGCGCCGATCCACAGTTCCTCGGGGCGCTCTGCAATCCTCGCAAGCTCGGGCACGTCGCCGAGGAAGATCAGCGCCGGCAGGTCGCGCAGCTGCTTGGTGACCCAAAGGCCAACGTCGGTTCCGCCGGCGAGCACCACCGCATCGGGCTGCGACACGAGCGCACGGCTGAGCTCCTCCACGCTCCGAGGCGCACGATAACCCGGATAGTCGAGCGAACCATCGCGCTTGCGATCGCGCGCGAGGCGCTCGAGCGCCTCGAGGCGCTCGGGCGAGGCAGCGTCCTCGCGGCTCCAGCGCTCGGGTGCGGGGTGATCCCCCTGATGCATCCCCGCATCGATGATGGGGCGGTAGCCGGTGCACCGGCACAGGTTCCCGGACAGTGCCTCGACCACCTGCTCGCGCCGGGCAGCGCTCACGTTGAGGTACAGCGCGAACAGGGACATCACGAATCCCGGCGTGCAGAATCCGCATTGCGAGGCGTGATGCTCGACCATCGCCTGCTGAACAGGATGCAGGCCACCTCCGGGTTGCTGCAGACTCTCGACCGTGACGAGCTCCTTGCCGTCGAGGGTCGGCAGAAAGCGGATGCAGGAGTTCACCGCGCGATACGTGACGCGGCGATGGTCGGCCGACAGCTCGCCCAGCACCACCGTGCAGGCGCCGCAATCACCTTCGGCACAGCCCTCCTTCGTGCCGCGCCGCTCCAGGCTCTCGCGCAGGAAGTCGAGCACGGTCGTCGTGGGTGCAGGCTCCTCGACGCAAACGACGCGGCCGTCGAGAATGAACCGCACGGTTTGCGAGGAGCCGGCCTTTGCATCGCTCGAAGCCGACATCGCTAGCTGCCGCGGTAGGTGGAGTAGCTCCAGGGGGAGACCAGCAGCGGCACGTGATAGTCCTGATCCGGATGGGCGATGCCGAAGGCGATCACGACCTGATCGAGAAACGGCGGCTCGGCGAGTGGGTGCCCGAGTGCACGGAAGTACGCAGCCACATGAAACGTGAGCGAGTAACGCCCGCGCCCAAAGGCAGCCCCCTGGAGCAAGGGAGCGCCGCAGCGCCCATCGGCATCGGTCTGCGCGGTGCCGATCAGCACCATGTCCGTCGGCGGCTGCTTCGCGGTCGCGCCGGTCGGCTCGGTCGCCCCTGCGCGCAACTCGATGCACATGCCGGCTGCGGGAATGCCCGCCGCAAGGTTCAAGACATGTGTGGTCAGCTTACCCATGGCGCCACATTGCAGAGCATTACAGCACGTTCGCCCTGGGTTTTGTACACAGGCGTACTGCACCGATTGTGCGCACCTTGGCGGTGAGATGCCCTGTCGAAGTGCTGGCGGTCAAAGCTTGCGAGCACCGCCGGGAGAGTTGCATCGAGAGAGACGCTTGTGCATTCTGGCTCGCAGAAAAATAAGGACGCGCGGTGCTCAATCACTTCTTCGGTCTGGACAAGCATGGGACGACCCTCCGGATCGAGCTGCTCGCCGGCCTGACGACCTTCTTGACGATGGCGTACATCGTCGTCGTCAATCCGGTCATCCTGGGGGCGGCCGGCATGCCCATGGCCGGAGTGGCGGCTGCGACCTGCTTTGCCGCGGCCTTCGGCAGCATTCTCATGGGCCTCGTATCCAACTATCCGCTGGCCCTGGCCCCCGGCATGGGTCTCAACGCCTACTTCACATACACCGTCGTGAAGACCCTGGGCGTACCCTGGCATACGGCGCTTGGCTGCGTGTTCCTTTCGGGGTTGGCCTTTCTGATCCTGACGCTCCTGGGCGTGCGTCAGCTGATCATGAACGCGGTACCGCGGGCGCTGTTCGCTGCGGTTGCGGGGGGTATTGGACTCTTCATCGCCTTTATCGGTCTAGCGGATGCCGGCGTCATTGTCGCCGCGCCCGGCACGATCGTGACCCTCGGTCATCTCACCGCCCCCACCACCGCTCTGGCGCTGCTCGGGTTGCTGGTGATCGCAGCGCTGCAGGCATGGCGTGTCAAAGGTGCGATCCTGCTCGGCATCCTGGTGACCGCCGCGGTCGGCTGGACGCTGGGCATGGCCCACTTCGCACCCGGCGTGTACAAGCTGAGCGACCTCTCCGGCGCCGCCTTCAGCCTGAACGTGCCGGCAGCTTTGAATCTCAAGGGCGGGGTGGGGCTATCGCTTCTGGAGATCATTCTGGTTTTCCTGCTGGTCGACCTGTTCGACAATGTCGGCACCCTGGTGGCCGTGACCAAGCGGGCTGGCCTCACGGCCGCGGATGGCTCGATACCGCGGCTCAATCGCATTCTGATCGTGGATTCCCTCGCCATGATGGTGGGCGCCACGGCCGGGACGAGCCCGGTCACGAGCTACATCGAAAGTGCCGCCGGTGTGGCCGTGGGTGGACGCACGGGTCTCACGAGCGTCGTCGTGGGCCTGCTCTTCCTCGGGACCCTGTTCTTCGCCCCTTTGGTGCAGGCCATTCCCATCGCCGCCACGGCGCCTGCCCTCATTCTGGTCGGCGGCATGATGATGGGGGCACTGGCCGAGGTCGACTGGGTCGATCCCCTGGAGGCCATTCCGGCCTTTCTCACGGTCATCATGATCCCGCTCACCTACTCGATCGCGAACGGGCTCGCCTTCGGCATCATCAGTCACGCGGTGCTGAAGCTGCTGCGCGGCAAGGCGAGCAGGGGCGACTGGCTCGTGTACCTGCTGTCGGCGCTGTTCATCGCGCGCTTCATCTATCTCGCCTGAGGGACTCGCTCGGACTCACGCTCCATCGCACTCAGCCCCGGTAGAAGGCGGAGACGCGACGCTCGATCGCATGGGTCGCTTCGAACAGCGATACCGAGAGCACCATGGCGAGGACGCTCGCGCCCAGTGCACGGGCCAGGTGGAACTGCTGCAGCGTGACGGCGAAGAGCGTCCCGAGGCCTCCCGTCTGCATCAGATATTCCGCCACGAGGGCGACCAGGACACCGAGAGTGGCGCCCAAGCGCAACGCGGCAGCCAGTGCGGGAAGCGCAGCGGGCAGTGCGAGCAGACGCAGGCTTTGCCAGCGCGACGCATGCAACACCTGCAGCACATCGCGCGACATCGCGGGCACCTGCCGCAGGCCGGCGCTGCAATAGACGAAGGCGGGGAAGAGTGTCATCAAGCCGATCGCGATGAGCTCGGTACGGCTGCCGTAGCCGAAGAGCCGCGCAATGACCGGGATGAGGCACACCACGGGTGTGGAGGTGAGCAGCAGCGCGAAGGGCGTGGCCATTCCGCCGAGAAGCTCCGAGAGCCATCCAGCCAGGGCCAGCGCGATCCCGGCGGCCATCCCCAGGAGGAGTCCCGCCAGCGCAAAGGCGAGCGTGTGGCCGGCTGGCAGCAGGTACTCGCGCGGGAAGTGCACCAGGTCGCTCGCGACCGCGCCGGGCGGAACCAGAACGATGCTGTTGTAACCGGCAAAGCTCACCCACGCTTGCCAAAGCAGAAGCAGCAGCAGCACGGGCCAGAGCTCGGAGACGAGGCGTCGCACGAGTGCCATCCAGTCTAGGCATCGCACTCGAGGATTCTCCGGCGAAGGGCCCGCTCCGCGAGGCTCAGCAGCCCGTAGCCGAGCAGCGTGATCGCGGCGATGACGATGACCGTGGCCCACAGGAGCGGGATCTGAAAGTTCTGCATGCTGTTCAGCACCACGACCCCCAATCCCGAGGGCGCGCCGAACCACTCACCCACGACGGCCCCGATCATGGCGCTCGAAGCGGCGACCTTGAGGCCGGTGGCGAGCTGCGGCAGTGCCGCGACGGCTTCGAACTTGGCCAGGCGCTGCCAGCGATTGGCACCGAGCGTCGTCAGCACCTGTTCCAGCGGCCTGCTGGTACTGCGCAGGCCCATCGCCGTGGCGGTGTACACGAGGAAAAAAACGGGAATCGACGCCAGTGCGGCCGGGGTGTCTTCACGGCCTGTGCTGATGATGAGCACCGGGCCGAGTGCGATGACCGGCAGTGCATTGATCAGTACCGCCAAGCGGTCCAGTCCCCTGCGCAGCAGCGGGACCAGATGCGCGAGGAGCGCGGCCGCGGTGCCCAGGCCCGCACCGATCGCATATCCGATACCGGCTGAATCCAGGGTCGCGGCCGCCGAACGGACCAAGAGCGCCTGCCGCGGCCCGTCTGCGTAGACGTGGAGCACCGCGCTCAAGGCCGGGAAGGTCTTGCCGAGCAGCGCATGGCGGCCGACCACCTGCCAGGCCCACAGCAAGAGGAGCGACCCCAGCGCCCAATGCATGAGCGCTCGCAATCTCACGGGATCTCCAGGTTCGCGGTGAGCTCATCGGCCAGACGGTGGAATTCCGGCGTGCGCATGAGCGCGGCGGGCCGCGGCCGGCCAAATGGAACAGGGGTGTCGGCCCGCACCCGCCCGGGTCGCTCCGTGAGGGTGATCACGCGATCGGCGAGCAGAACGGCCTCATCGATGCTGTGAGTCACCATCAGCGTCGTGGGCCGGCTTTCCAGCCAGATGCGCTCGAGCTCGAGATTCATTCTGCGTCGCGTGACCGCATCGAGCGCGCCGAAGGGCTCATCGAGCAGCAACAGCTTGGGTCGCAAGGCAAGCGCGCGCGCGATCGCGACCCGTTGCCGCATTCCTCCGGAGAGCTCCGCGGGGCGGGCGTGCTCGAATCCCTGCAGAGCGGCCAGCGCAATCAACTCGCCGATGCGCTCACGAGTGGCCCGAAGACCGGCCACCTCGAACGGCAGACGCAGATTGCCCTGCACCGTTCGCCAAGGTAGCAGCGCATGCTCCTGGAAGGCGATACCGAGCGAATGCTGCGCCTGCAGATCGTGGGGTGGCAGCCCATCGATGCGTACCCGACCCGTGGTGGGCTCGAGCAGGCCGGCGAGCAGTCGCAGGACCGTGCTCTTGCCGCATCCCGAGGGGCCGATCAGTGCCACGAACTCGCCGTCGCGGATCTCAAGGTCGAGGGGACCGAGCGCGGCAATGGATTGCCTGCGAACTGCGCCTGCTCGCAGCAGGAAGGATTGGCTCACCCCGGCTAGGTCGAGTGTCGCCAAGCGTGGTAGGCCTCTTCCAGCAGGCTCATGTCGCGCAGCTGAGATGGCGGGGGGAGAGGTGGCCGGCCGGAGGCCCGGGCAACCGTGTACATCGGACCGGCAAAGGCTTCCTCGCTGAACCAGAACGGGATCGGCGCACCGGGCTGCGTCTGCAGAGGAATCTGCAGTCTGTTGAGGGTGGTTTGCTGCTCGAGGTCGAGCCCGAGATCGGCGCCGTAGCGCTCGACCGCGAGCCGTGCCCCAAAGGCCGGATCGGTCCGGTTGGCCGCATGGCCTCGTAGCAGAGCCCCCAGAAATCGCACCATCTCGCTACGGCGGCGCAGCAGGGTCCTGCGCTCGATCGTGAGCAACGAGGCGCAGACGCGATACCCAAGATCGTAGAGCCGCGTGACGATGAAGTCGGTGTTCTGGCGCAGACCCATGCGAGCGAGGCTCTGCGGCTGATTGGTGACAAAGCAGAAGTAGGCGTCCCCCGCGCCCTCGAGTAGTGGCTCGGGCGAGAAGCCCACCGGAACCATGGTGTAGCGCTCCTCGAGCCGATTGATGCGAAAGAGCGCCTGAAGCATCGCGCGCTCATCGGGACCTTGCACCAGGAAGCGTTTGCCGACCAGGTCCGAGGGGGTGCGCACGGGATGACCCGGCAGGGAGATCAGCCCGGCCGGGCCCACCGGGAACAGGGAAGCGAGGATCACGAAATCGTTTCCCTGGGTCACTGCGTCGCAGAAGGGCAGCCAGTCGGAGTCTCCAAAATCCGCCTCTCCGGCCGAGATCTCGAGCACCGGTTGGGGCGCGTTCGGCCCTCCCGGCAGGAAGCCGAATCGCAGTCCGGCCTCTGCAACGTAGTGCCGTTCGAGGGCGACCCACAGGTCGGCGTATTCAACATCCGGCACCCATCCCAGCGACATCGTGAGCTGGCCCGATCGGTGACGATGGCAACCGGCCGACAGCACCGAGCTGCCCGCGAGCATCGCACCGAGCTGCAGGAAGCGGCGCCGCTCTAGGCATCCGCACCCGGTTTGTGGCGCACGATCCGCGGGCATTTTCACCCGCAGCGAGGCCGGCTTATGCTTGCCGTGAGCGCGGCGCAGGTCATGCACTCATGGTACACGCGCACCTGCACCCGATGCGCACGCGGATTCTCGAGCGGGAAGGAGGCGAGTGTGTCCAGGAACTATCAGAGCGGCGATCTGTGGAGCCGCGCAACGACGGCCAATGGGTTTGCGGTGGATGAGCTGCGATCGGTCCTGCAGAAATCCATCCGGCGCGGCCGGATCGAGGAGGCGGCGGTGGCCGCCTACGAGCTGTTCGCCAACGGGCCGGAAACCGAGGAGTTGCTATGGCGCAGGCTCGAGATGATTGCAGCCGAGGACGTAGGGTTCGGCCTTCTCAACGCGCCGGTGCTCATCGAGGCTCTCTCCGCACAGGCAAGGCGCATGGCGGACGCAGGCGACCGCTGGATCTATTGCGCGCATGCCGTGCGGATCCTGGCCAGCGCTCCCAAGGACAGCATGTCGATGGAGCTCGCCGGCTGGACGCGAGCCGTCGTGGAACGGGGCGAGCGCAAGCCGGTGGTGGAGGATGACATGGTCGATCTGCACACGCGCCGCGGGGCGGCGATGGGTCGCGATGCCGCGCATTGGTGGACGCACGGAGCCCGTCTGCACAATCGCATCCCCGGCTACGATCCCACGTGGGGCGATTACCTGCGTGAGCTCGCCGGCGCTGCGCCCCACAAGACGGATCGTTGACGGGCAGAGGCTCGAATGCACTCAAGACCTGGACATCATCAGAACTTCCCGGTGAAGGTCAGATCGAAGCTGCGCGGCTCGGTGCGCGTGAGGAAGTCGTTGCCGTAGTACGGGATGTCGTTGACGAGATTCTTCTCGTTGGTCAGGTTGTATACCGTCAGCTTGATCATGTAGTGGTCGAGGAAGTTGTAGAACACCGCGGTGTTGATGGTGTACTGCCAGGGGATCCTCGGGGATGTGTAGTACCCATTGGTATTGACCACCGACAGCGGCACGGTCCCGCCCGGCCCGACGAGCGTCCCGAGACCGTAACCGGCCGCTGCGGCGTTCGTCGCCGCGATGTTGAGGAAGCCGGACTGGGTGGTATCGAACGGTCCGGTCACCTGGATGTTCGCCTGCGCGCCGAAGCCCGAAGGGTGCTTGTAGTTGGCGAGCACGTTGAACAGGTGCTCGGGCACGCCGGGGTCCTCGAGACTCTGGTTCGGCTGATACACCGCGAAGTTCCCACCGCCGTCGATGTTCGTCCCCGGCTCCGCCGGGAAGTTGTAGAAGTAGTAGGCCGGGTTGAGGGTCCCGGGGGTATTGATGATCGTATGCAGATACGAATAGCTCGCGGTGGCGAAGAAGCTCGGATTGGGCTGGAAGTTCAGCTCCATCTCGCCACCGGTGATGTGGGCGACCGTGTTGGTGAGCCCGACACCGATCGGGATCGCGCGCGTCTGGTGGAAGCCCGCGGTGGAGATGAACAGCGCCTTGTTGAGGAGGTCGAATTTCAGCCCTGCTTCCTCCAACGTCGTGTCCTGCTGCAACTGGCTGCTCGGATCCTCGCCCCAGGTCGCAACGGCACCATCGTTTGCGGTCGGCAGGACATACTGCGCATTGTTGTAGGTCAGGTACGCCGAGACTTGCGGAGTGGGGCTGTAGACCACGCTGACATTCCCATTGCGCAAGCCATACCATGCGGTGGATGCGCTCTGTGGCAGGCCGTTGTACAGCCCCAGCCCGCCAAGCGGATCGGAGTAGTCGAGCTGCACCAGATCACCGCGCAGCCCGGCCAGCACACTCCAGTGCTGTGACAGGACCAGTCGGTTCTCGAGGAAGAGCGCCGCATCCTTGAGGTTCTGGTCGACGCTGTCGTTCAGAAAGGCCGGATTGCGGCCCGGAGAGCCCCATTGCAGGTGGCCGAAGGCGGCGGGGTAAAGGAACGCCCCGTACGGGTAGCAACACGGCTGCAAGGACGATGGGAAGACCCAGCTCGCCGGATTCCCCGACAGATCGTAGATACTGACCGGCTCGTTGATGTAGTTCTGCACGTCCCACACGTGCGTGAAGCGGAACGTGACGCCCCCGTCGATGTAGTCATTCGCCGCGCCCATCGAGAACTTCGTCTGCACGTCGGTCTTGTTCTCGACGCTGTAGCTGTCCTTCGCGGTGTCGGCGTAGTACGCCATGATCTGGTTGTAGCGATTGAGGAAATCGTAGAACGTGTTGTTGACGATGGTCAGATTGTCCGAGGCGCTGAAGGTCTGGATGACCTGCGCCTTGATGTGCTCGGAGTGCGCACCGGTGCCCGGCGGCTCGTCGATGATGGTCCGGGGGTTGAGCTCGACGGTCGCGCCGCTCAAGGGAACCGTGGTGAGATATCCAGAGATCGTATCCGGGGCGGGCGCGCCCGTGAGGTACTGACCGGTGTCGATGAGGTTCTGGTCCACCCGATTGATACCGTCGTTCTCACGGTACTTCGTGTCGACGTAATCGATCGTGTACAGAACGCTGTACTCCGGTGTGAACTTGGTGATGAACGCGGCATAGACAGACTGTTGATGGAAGTACATGTCGTAGTAGTAGCTGCCGCTGTCGGCGCTCGTGATGCTCACGCGGCCGGCCGTATCCGAGGTGATCGGCGCGCCGAAGTCCACGGCGGCAATCCTCTTCTGGTAGGTGTCGCCCTCGAGGCTGAAGTTCGCGAACGACCGGGAGAACGAGGGCATCTTGGTCGTGATGTCGATCTCCCCTCCCACCCCCGCTCCCGGTCCTGCCTGGACGCTCGCGGGCCCCTTCACGATATCGATGGAATCGGTGCTGTTGAAGCTCATCGGCGCACCGTAGCCGTTCAGCGTGAAACTATCGCGCATCCCATTGAAGAACACGTCGGCATACTGGCCGCGGATGCGCGGCACGTTGGGCTGTCCGAACGAGGCGTCCGAATAGCTGCTGGACGTGAGGTAGGAGAATCCGCCGGGATTTTGAATGTTGAGCGCTGCAAGCTGCGCTTGCGAGACGACGGAGGTGTTGCGCGGCACGTCCATCACGTCCAGGTCGAGTCCGTAGACCGAGTTGGAGGTGACCGTGGTGGGCATGATCAGGTCCCCGCGCCGGATGCCGTTGATCACGACTTCCTCCAGATCACCCGTCGAGCCCTGGGGAGGAGGTGTGGGCGTCGGGCTCGATGCGGCCTGGGCCGGGGCGGCGGCGGGCGCAGTGGTGGCCGCAGTGGTGGCCGCAGTGGTGGCCGCAGTGGCAGTGGCACTGGCCGCGCCACCGGCCGCAGCCGTCGGATTCGCCGCCGATGTAGTGGCCGACGCTGTGGAGCCGGGGCTCGTGGCCTCCTGCGCATGAGCTGTCGAGTGGGCCATGACGATCGCGAAAGCTACGACGAGCGAACCTCGAATCCACGAGCGTCGGTTCATGTGTCATCCCCCGTGAGGTTTTTGTTCTGGGCGCAGCGATTGCACCCCCGCGTCCTGATTTGCACCGCAGGTGCAAGAATCGTGCGCAGGCATCGCGCGCCCCACTTGGTAGCCGTTCAGGCCTCGAGTGGGCTCGAAAACGCCTGTCGGAGCTCGGCGGCGTTACGACGGCGTGGTGGGCGGACGGTCAGTGGCGCAGCTTCCACGCACCAAATAGGTACGCGGGATGCTCCAAATTCGTACACGCGCTCAATGCGCCGGCTGCTCGGCGTGCGGCGTCGGGGCGGACATCAGCGCCACGAATATATGGGTGAAGCGCGCAAGGTCCAGATCGACCTGGGCATGCACCAGGTGCACGTGAACGGCGGGCTTCAACGCTGCGGTCCAAGTCAATGTTTCGCCATAGGCAGGTCCATGGCTCACATCCACATCCATGTACAGATCGTCGCGGCGCGTGATGATGCTGGGATCGAGCCAGGCGCATGCGGCGAGCTCATCCCACAGGTAGTACCGCTCCTCGGAGTACTTTGCGATGTATCGAGCGGCCGGATTGGGTGATCTTGCGATGGCCGCGAGCATCTGCTCGGTGAACATCGCCTTGATCGAGACGTCCACCGTGGTCACGTCGATGCGCCGCCAGGCAGCGCGCAGCGTCATTCGGGCTGCCTCCGGGTCGAACCAGAAATTGAATTCGTGCCGCGGACTTGTCGCGAATTCCGGATCGTCGGTGTGAGGATTGAGGCTGCCACCCATCACGACCAATCCCTGGGCCAGCTCGGCGAAGTGGGGGTCGATCGCGATGGCGAGCGCAATGTCGGTCAGCGGTCCTGCCGCATAGATGGTCACCTGGTGAGGGTGAGCGTGGACCTGCCGAATGAGAAAATGAGGCGCATCCTCGGCAATCGGCTTGGTGTGCGGCTCCCCCTCGATGAGCGGCGGTGTATCCCAGGGACCCAGGGGCGCGGCCGGTGCGGGCGGCTCGACCAGCCCGGGCGGAGGCGGCGTGAGCGTGCTCAATCGTTGACCCCACGCGCCCAACCAGGCGACGTTGCCGACCAGCGGCGTCATCAGGCGTGTCTCCTGCTCGGTCCGCACGAGCGGAAACACGGCTCCCAGCGCGACGGGCACATCGCTGCGGCCGATCAGCTCCAGCATCCGCAGCGCATGTCGTGCCTCGTCATCGCGCCAGGCATTGCCCGTGACGACCGTGATCCCAAGCACCTCGACCTGCGGGGATTGCAGCAGTGCCATGACCGACATGATGTTCGACCCGCCGGGTCCGGAGGTGTCCTGATCGATGACCACCAGTCGCTTCTGTGCAAGTACGGCAGTGGGCGCCGCGCCCGCGAGGAGGATCCACGCCAAGAGCCCGACGAGTCCGCAGCGCATGGGTCATCCCCCCGCGTTGAGCAGCATCAGCACGGGGGTGATGAGCGTGGAGCTGCCGATGCGGAAGGTGGCTGGCTGGGCGCTTCCGGAGCCGAAGCGCCGCTCGTAGAGCTCGAGATAGGGCTGCGCTGCGGCGATGGTGCCAACGCCGCCGGAGACCTTGAACCCCACGCTCACGCCGCGCGCCCTGGCCGCCGCGATGGCGTCGAGCATCGCCGCGGCCGCCTGCACAGTCGGTCCGGGTGAGGTCTTGCCGGTCGAGGTCTTGAGGAAGTCGGCCCCGCCCTCGATCGCCAGCTCGGCCGCGCGCCGGATGAGCTCGGCGGATCCCAGCTGGCCGCATTCGAGGATCACCTTCAGCACGCGCCGGCCGCAGGCGCTTTTGCAAGCGCGCACCAGGGTCACCCCCGCCGATGAGTCTCCCGCGAGCAGCGCGCGATAGGGAAACACCACGTCCACTTCGTCGGCGCCGCTTGCAAGGGAGGCTGCGGTCTCGGCGGCAACGCTCTGCGCGGTGCTCGAGCCGGAGGGAAAATTGCCGACGGTTGCGATCGCGACCGGGTGACCCTGCAGCGCGGTGCGCGCAACGCCCACGAGCCGCGGCCAGATGCACAGCGCTGCGACGCTCCCGGCGCGGGTGGATGCGAGGGCTGCCAGCCGGCGAGTGCTCTCGGCGTCGTCGCTCTCGTTGAGGCTGGTGAGATCCATGAGCGCGAGCAGCCGTCGGGCCAGCTCACGTTCGGAAGTCTGCCCGGTGCTGGGCTCGCTTCGTGGATCGGTCATCGTCAGGGGGCCAGCAGGTCGGCGAGCGTCAGGGCGATCACGTGTGTGGCCTTGCGCAAATCCTCGAGGCCCACCCGCTCGTCGGCGCGATGGGCATTCGCCTCGAGAAGCGTACGCGGGCCCGCGCCGTAGAGCACCGTCGGGATACCGGCGGCGCTGTAGTGTCGCGCGTCGGTGTAGATCGGTACGCCGTTGGCCGGAATGCTCTCACCGAGGATCCTCCGGGCATGCCGCTGAAGCGCGCGGACGAGGTGCTCCTGACCCGCGGCCGGCATGAGCGGCTGCGCGAGAAGAAGGCGGCGAACCGAGATGCGTACGGCCGGCAGCCGCGCCGCGACCTCCTCGATCGCATGACGCAGGTCGCGCTCCACGGCATCCGGGTCTTCCTCGGGAATGATGCGACGATCGAGAGTCAGCGTCACCACATCCGGGACCACGTTCGTATTGATGCCCCCTTTGATCAGGCCGACGACCAGCGTCGGGTGGTCGATTCCCGCAATGCGCGAGTGCACCGCCGCGTAGGTGCGACGCAGCGCGTAGAGCGTATTGAGCAGCTCGGTGGCCGCCTCGAGCGCGTCCACGCCCGTTTCGGGGCGAGCCGCGTGGGCCGAGCGGCCCTGCACGCGAACCTCGAGATGCAGGCAACCGTTGTGGGCGATCACGACGTTGTAGCTGAAGCCCGCGCAGATCGCGTAGTCTGGATGCGTGAGCCCCTGCTGAAGCAACCAGCACGGGCCCACGAGCCCGCCGGCTTCCTCGTCGTAGGTGATGTGCAATTCGACCTGGCCCCGGAGCGGGCCGGCGCAAGCCTCGAGCGCCTTGAGGGCAAACGCGTAGGTTGCGATGTCGGATTTCGACACGGCTGCGCCGCGCCCGTACAGCATGCCATCGCGGATCTCGGCGCCGTAGGGATCGGTCGTCCAACCCTCCCCCGGCGGGACGACATCGCCGTGCGCGTTGAGCGCGATGGTGGGACCGGGACCGAAGCGACGCCGCACGATGAGATTGATGGCGGAAATCATGCCCTGAGCCTGAACGTCGTGCGGGGGCACCGGGTGCTGCTCGACCGTGAACCCGAGCTTCTCGAGGAGCACCGCCGTCCCTCGCGCGTGGGGACCACAGTCGCCGGGTGGGTTGTCCGATGGGACGCGCACCAGCTCGGCAAGGAATCCGACCTGTTCGGAGTGCAGGCGATCGATGAGGGCGGGTAGCGAGTCAACGGCCATTGCGGAGGATTGTAGAATGGACGGATGACCGCGCACTACCCGCGAGACCTGATCGGTTACGGAGCAAATCCTCCGCACCCCCGCTGGCCCGACGATGCGCGGATCGCCGTTCAATTCGTGCTCAACTTCGAGGAGGGCGGTGAGGCCTCGCCTCTGCATGGCGATGCGCACGCGGAGAGCTACCTGCACGAGGTGGTGGGGACGCCACCGATCGTGGGCGCGCGCAACCTGCAGGTCGAGTCGGTCTACGAGTACGGCAGTCGTGCCGGGGTGTGGCGCGTGCTGAGCCTCGCGCGCGAGTTCGACATCCCGCTCACGATCTTCGCCGTGGGCATGGCGCTCGAACGCCATCCGGAGGTGGCTCGCGCCTTGGCCCGCGATGGGCACGAGATCGCCTCGCACGGCTGGCGCTGGATCGACTACCACGCGATTCCGGAAGCCCAGGAGCGCGAAGACATGCGCAGGGCGATCCAGGCGATCGAGCAGCTCACCGGGCAACGCCCGCTCGGTTGGTATACGGGACGACTGAGCGCGAACACGCGCCGGCTGGTGGTCGAGGAGGGCGGATTCCTCTACGACGCCGATGCGTACAACGATGATCTCCCGTACTGGGTCGTCGAGGGTGGTAAGCCCCATCTGGTGGTGCCTTACACCCTGGACGTGAACGACATGAAGTTCGGTACGGCGCAGGGCTTCAGTCAGGGCGAGGACTTCTTCTGCTATGCCCGCGATGCCTTCGATGCGCTCTATGCCGAGGGCCACCAGGCGCCCAAGATGATGTCCGTCGGCTTGCATGCCCGGCTGATCGGCCGTCCGGGTCGCATCGGCGCGCTGCGCCGGCTGTTTCAGCACGTGCGGGCGCACCGTGACGTGTGGGTGTGTCGCCGGATCGAGATCGCGCGTCACTGGATCGCTCGGCACCCGTTCGATGCCTCGTGATCGATCAGGAGCGGAACAGCCTGGAGTACTGCGTCTCGTGCAGTGCGCTTGCGAAGCCCTGACTCCAGGCGCTCGTGCCGATCTCATCCTCGCGCATGGACTCGGCACGCCGAACGATCGCGGGCATCTCTTGGATCAGGCCTGAGAGCAGCCGCTGGCCCGCGGATTGACCCAGGGGCACCAGCCTTACAGCCGCGAGCACCTGATTCTCACTCCACGTCCAGAGGTAACCGGCGAGCGTTGCGTTCGCTGGAATGCGCCAGTGCACGGCCGCGAGACTGAAGAGCGTCGCAAAGGTGGCATCGCGGTGCAGCCAGCGCAGCGCCTCCGCGCATTGCAGCTCACCGAGCAGGCGCGCCAGCGAGTGACCCAGATGGCGCTCCTCGGCACGCAGCTCCGCGGTGTCGCGCGCGGCAATCAGACGCTCGTTCCAGCGCTCCACCGCGAGGCTGTCGTGATCGGCCCACGCAGCATGCAAGCGGGCGAGGATGGGCAGATCGAGCGTGCCGAGCGCGAAGCGGCCAAGGCCGCTCATCCACTCGTGGGCGGTGGCCTCGTCGGTGACCCAGCCCGCCTGCACTGCGAGCTCGAGACCCTGGGAGTATGCGTAGGCGCCCACCGGCAGCGCCGGGCTCACGAGCTGACACAGTCGCAGCAGCGCCTGGGGATCGGCGCAGGTCCAATCAGTCGTGCGAGTGCTCATGAGCGGCGCCGGCATGCGCAGGATACGCACCGGCCTCGGGCTCGAACGGTGCAGCCTCGATACTCACGGCGAGCCCGAGCCCCCGGACCATGTCATCGAGCACGTGATCGTGCCCGTAGCGGATCCACCCGGCGCCGATCTGAAGGGGGACGTGGCGGTTGCCGAGATGATAGGCGGCGCGCGCGAGCTGGGCGCCATCCTCACCGCGAACCGTCGAGACCTCCTCATTCGCGGCGGCGACCTCGATCACTCGGCCATCGGAGGCGAGCAGCTGATCTCCTCCGCGCAGGATCTCCCCGCGGGGCAGCTGCACCCCGACAGCCTCGCCCGACTGCAGTCGCGCACGAAAGCGGCTGCGGCTGCGCACCTCGAACGGCAATACCAACCGGCCGCTGGCCGGGCGACGCTCCGCGCTCAAGCGGGTGGACAGAACGATCATCAGAACAGGAAGTAGCGCTGCGCAAGGGGCAGCTCGCGTGCCGGCTCGCACGTGAGAAGCATGCCGTCGGCCCGCACCTCGTAGGTCTGCGGGTCGACCTCGATCCGCGGGAGGTAATCGTTCAGGAGCAGGTCGCGCTTGCCGAGCGCACGAGTGCCCCCGACCGCAACCAGACGCTTGCGCAGCTGCAGTCGCTCACCGATGCCCGCATCGAGCGCCGCGCGGGAAACGAAGCTCACGCAGCCCTGCGCTCGCGCGCCGCCGAGGGCCCCGAACATCGCTCGATAGTGCACCGGCTGCGGAGTGGGAATCGAGGCGTTCGGATCACCCATGGGGGCGGCGACGATCATGCCGCCCTTGACGACCAGCGCCGGCTTGACGCCGAAGAAGGCGGGCCGCCAGAGCACCAGATCCGCGAGCTTGCCCACCTCGATCGAGCCGACTTCGTGGGCGATCCCGTGCGTGATCGCGGGATTGATCGTGTACTTGGCGACGTAGCGGCGCGCGCGGAAGTTATCGTGCCGCGCGCCATCTTGCGGCAGCGCTCCGCGCTGCACCTTCATCTTGTGCGCCGTCTGCCAGCTGCGGGTGATGACCTCACCCACCCGTCCCATCGCCTGCGAATCGGAGGAGATCATCGAGAAGGCGCCCAGGTCGTGCAGGATGTCCTCGGCGGCGATCGTCTCGCGGCGGATGCGCGATTCGGCGAATGCGACATCCTCGGGAATGCCGGGATCGAGGTGATGGCAGACCATGAGCATGTCGAGATGCTCGTCGATCGTGTTGTGCGTGTAGGGTCGCGTGGGATTGGTCGATGACGGCAGAACATGCGGGACGCCGCAGGCTTTGATGATGTCCGGCGCATGCCCACCGCCGGCACCTTCGGTGTGGTAGGTGTGAATCGCTCGGCCCTTGAACGCGGCGATCGTGTCTTCCACGAATCCACTTTCGTTGAGCGTGTCGGTGTGGATCGCCACCTGCACGTCGTAGCGCTCCGCGACCGCCAGACAGTTGTCGATGGCCGCAGGTGTCGTCCCCCAGTCCTCGTGGAGCTTCAAGCCCATGGCGCCCGCCTCGATCTGCTCCTCGAGCGCACGGGGCAGGCTCGCATTACCCTTGCCCAGCAGTCCAAAGTTGATCGGCAGGTCCTCGAGCGCCTGATACATGCGCGCCAGGTGCCACGGCCCGGGCGTGCACGTCGTGGCATTGGTGCCGGTGGCCGGCCCCGTACCGCCCCCGATCATCGTCGTGACGCCACTCATCAAGGCGTGCTCGACTTGCTGAGGGCAGATGAAATGAATGTGCGCATCGATCGCGCCCGCCGTCATGATGAGGCCCTCCCCGGCGATGGCCTCCGTCGCGGCTCCAATCACGATGTCCACGCCGGGCTGGATGTCCGGATTGCCTGCCTTGCCGATGCCACTGATGCGGCCGTTCTTGATCCCCACGTCGGCCTTGACGATTCCCCAGTGATCGAGCAGCAGGACGTTCGTGATGACGGTGTCCGCGACGGCCTCGTGAGCACGCTGACTCTGTCCCATCCCGTCGCGAATGACCTTGCCTCCGCCGAACTTGACCTCCTCTCCGTAGATCGTGTGATCGCGCTCCACCTCGATCCACAGCTCGGTATCGCCCAGACGCACCCGATCGCCAACCGTCGGGCCGAACATCTCGGCATAGGCGCGCCGTGTGATGCGACTCACGGCAGAGGGCCCATGATGAGACCCTGAAAGCCATACACGATGCGGCTGCCACCGAGCGCCACCAGCTCCACGTCACGCTGCTGACCGGGCTCGAAGCGCACCGCCGTGCCGGCAGGGATATTCAATCGGAAGCCCAGTGCGCGCTCGCGATCGAAGGCCAGCGCGCGGTTGGTCTCGTAGAAGTGGTAATGCGAGCCCACCTGGATGGGCCGGTCCCCCGTGTTGGCGACCGTCAGGCTGCGGGTGTCACGGCTGGAGTTGAGCTCGAGCTCCCCCGCCGCGGTCTCGATCTCTCCCGGGATCATCGGCTCTGGCTCCCGTTGCTGCATCAAGGAATCGGCTGATGGACCGTCACGAGCTTCGTGCCATCCGTGAACGTCGCCTCGACCTGGACTTCGCTGATCATCTCCGGAACGCCTTCCATCACGTCCTCGCGCCGCAACAGCGTCGTTCCATAGCTCATGAGCTCCGCGACCGAGCGTCCCTCGCGGGCACCCTCGAGGATCGCCCCGGAGATGTAGGCGACCGCTTCGGGGTAGTTGAGCTTCAGGCCTCGTACCTTGCGACGCTCGGCGAGCAACGCCGCCGTGAACAACAGCAGCTTGTCCTTTTCTCGCGGGGTCAGTTCCATGCGCAGGACCTCAGGTCGCCCAGATGCGCGGCCGGTGCGCAGGGCGGCCCAGCAGGGACGCACGCAGCGACGACCACACCTCGATGAAGGCCGCTCGCAGCCTGTCCGCGCGAAGCGCGCGGCCGCGGCCACACAGTACGCGATCGACGAGCGTCCACGCCAGCGTCACCTCCGCATCCGGCCAGGGTCGGCTCACGCTGCGCGCCCGCTCGAGGTCGATTGATTGAGCCGGGTAGGCGAGGCAGTGCCCGAAGGCTGCATGGTCCGCGAGCCCCCAGCTCGCCTGGGCTGCCTGTGCGTCGAAGTGCATCTGCTCGAGAAAAAGGAGACTCCCCGCATGCCGCAGCTCGATACGCTGACGCACCCGCCCGTCCTGGAAGCGCAGGCCCTGCGCAGGCAATCCGAGGCAGGCGATCTCCCAACCGATGAAGCGCGACTCGCCCATCAGCTCCACGCGCGTGGTGAGCTCGGCAACCGCGGAAGGATAGTAGAGGCTCTCGAAGGGCAGCCATTCCAGCTCCCCGTCCTCCACCTCGAAGGTCTGGCTCTGGCGGCCCGGATGCAGCGCGTCGGGACTGCGATAGAACTTGCCCGCGGCGACTCCGGTCAGCAGCACTCGCGCGCGCGGGGCCACCCGCACGCCGAGCGACAGATCATCGCCGCTCACGACCCCGCCCGGAGGGTGGACGATGTAGGCATGACACGATCCGGCCTCGGCGAGCTCCGGCTGGAAGGCACGCTGCACCAGCAGCGGTCCGTGGTGCGAGCGATGCGCCAGAATCGTGCGTTCGCCCCTGCGCTCGAAGCGTAGCTCGAGCCGGGCGGGCCACGGATCGCGGAGGTGGGCGGCGGCCAATCAGTCCGTGGCCTCGAGCAGACCCTCGCGCAGGACGAAGCGGATTACCTCGTCGAGCCCGTGACCGGTCTTGAGGTTGGTGAACACGAACGGACGCTCTCCGCGCATGCGCCGCGCATCGCGCTCCATCACCTCGAGGGACGCACCGACGTGGGGCGCGAGGTCGATCTTGTTGATGATGAGGAGGTCGGATTTCGTGATGCCGGGCCCTCCCTTGCGGGGGATCTTGTCGCCGGCCGCCACATCGATGACGTACAGCGTGAGGTCCGAGAGCTCGGGGCTGAAGGTGGCTGCGAGATTGTCGCCACCGCTCTCGACGATGATCATGTCCAGACGCGGCCAGCGGCTGATCAGCCCGTCGATGGCGGCGAGGTTCATGGAGGCATCCTCGCGGATGGCCGTGTGCGGGCAGCCGCCGGTCTCGACGCCGCAGATGCGGTCGGGCGTCAACGCCTGGCTGCGCACCAGGAACTCGGCGTCCTCGCGCGTGTAGATGTCGTTGGTCACCACCGCGATCTCCAGACGGTCGCGCAGGCGCTTGCAGAGCGAGTCGACCAGGGCGGTCTTCCCGGAGCCCACCGGACCGCCGATGCCAAGACGCAGCACCTCGCGGGGCCCGGCCGAGGGTGTGTGCACGGTGCTGCTCATGGCGCGCGCCCCGACTCGAGCACGTCGACCATGTGCGCAGCCGTGCTGAGGAGGGTCTCGGCCTGAGCATGCCGCGACACGGAGAGCATCGAGCTGGCGAGGGCGATCAGCGAGGCAATGCGCATGAGGTCTCCCAGGTCTGAGGCGAGGGTTTCCGGGGCCGAGCTCCCGTGCGCTGAGTGTAGAGCGCCGCCGCGTGGGCGGCTATCCAAGGCTGAGCACCCGGCGTGAGCACCCGGCCTGAGCACCCACCGTGCGGGTGCCGCTAGAAGCGGGCGGTCCCGTCCAGGTATCCTGGCCCCATCACACCGGCAAATCGATGCGATTCGTACCCCTCATCTTCGCCAACCTGTGGCGCCGTCCGCTGCGGACCGTGTTTACCCTGTTCTCGATCACGGTCGCGTTTCTTCTCTATGGGTTGCTCGCGGCGGTCAAGAACGGCTTCGAGGCGAACATCGAGCTTGCGGGGGCGGACCGGCTGATCACGATGAACAAGACCTCGATCGTGCAGCCCTTGCCCGCGAGCTATCAGATGCGCATCGCACGGATTCCGGGGGTGACGCTCGTGACGCATTCGACCTGGTTCGGCGCTCGCTACCAGGATGATCGCACCGTGCTCGTCATGTATCCGGTCGAGCCTGCGACCTATCTCACGATGTATCCGGAGTACCAGCTCTCACCGGCCGAGCGCGCGAGCTGGCTGCGCGATCGGCGCGGCATCCTCGTCGGCCGCAGCCTTGCTCGAGCCTATGGATGGAAGCTGGGCGATCACGTGCCGATCCGCTCGGAGATCTACCGGCACGCAGACGGCAACGATAGCTGGGATTTCATCGTCGACGGGATCTATGACAATCAAGATCCGTCCGGCGATGTGAGCAGCATCTTCTTCCACTACGACTACTTCGACGAGGGTCGGATCAGCGACAAAGGCACGGTGGGTTGGTACATCGTTCGCATCGCAGATCCGCAGCGCGCGGCCTCGATCGCCCGAGCGATCGATGCCAGCTTCAGCAACTCCTCCGCCGAGACCAAGACGGGCACCGAGAAGGCGTTCGTGCAGAGCTTTGCGAGCCAGACGGGGGATATCGGTGCCATCGTCGTGGCAATCGGAATCGCCGTGTTCTTCACCATGCTCCTCGTGAGCGCGAACACGATGGCGCAGTCGGTGCGCGAGCGTACCCACGAGCTCGCCGTCCTCAAGACGCTCGGGTTCGGCAATCCGGCCGTGGTGAGCCTGGTCCTCGCGGAGTCGCTGCTGATCACCCTCGTCGGTGGAGCACTCGGCGTCGTGCTCGCGGAGCTGGCGGTCGGGCGCATCGGCAATACGCTGCGCGAGTATCTGTCCGCCTTCCTCGTGACACCGCGCGCCGCGGTCCTCGCCGTCGCGCTCATGCTTGCACTCGGCCTCGCAGCCGGAGCCATGCCCTCGGTGCGAGCCACGCGGCTGCAGATCGCCGAAGCGCTGCGTCGCCGCTAGGACGCACATCAGTGAGCGCTCTCGGTCAGGTGGCCGGTGTTACCGCGATGAATCTGCGGGCCGTGCCGCATCGCGCAGGCGCCTCCGCCGTGGCGGTACTGGGCATCGGAGGCGTGGTCCTCATCATCGTCGCGGTGCTCTCCGTCGCCCAGGGATTCCGGCGCACGCTCGAGCTTGCCGGGTCGGACCGGGTGGCGATCGTGCTGCGCGGCAACTCGACCGCGGAGATGGAGAGCCTCTTCGGCGAGGAGCAGGTGCAGATCATCGAGGGGACACCCGGGATCGCGAAGGGGGCGGCCGGACCGATCGTCTCGGCCGAGCTCTTCACGAGCGTAGATCAACCCAAGCGCTCGAACGGCACTCCCGCGAACGCGCCGCTGCGCGGCATCGAGCCGGATGGTGCGCTCACGCGCGAGCACTTCCAGATCATCTCCGGCCGGATGTTCAAGACCGGACGCTACGAGGTGATCGTCGGGCGGCAGGCGGCCCGCACCCTGCGCGGCCTCGATGTTGGAAGTACCGTGCGCTGGGGCAGTCTCGACTGGCAGGTCGTCGGGGAGTTCTCCGACGGGGGCAGTGTCGCGGAGTCGGAGATTTGGACCGACGCGCGCGTGCTTCAGGGCGCCTACTCGCGCGGGGATTCGTTCCAGACCGTTCGTGCGCTGCTGCCGACCGCTGCGAGCTTCGCGGCCTTCAAGCACCAGCTCATGCAGGATCCGAGGCTCGACGTGAGCGTCTATACCGAGCGGCAGTTCTACGCTCAGCAGGCACGCACACTCGCGGTGGTCGTCCGGGGCGCCGGAACGGTGCTCGCACTGCTCATGGGCGTCGGAGCCGTGTTCGGTGCGCTCAATACGATGTACTCGGCGGTTGCGGCGCGTACCACCGAGATTGCGACGCTGCGGGCGCTCGGCTTCGGAGCAAGCGCAGTCGTCGTATCCGTGATCACCGAGGCACTGCTGCTCGCCTTCCTCGGAGGCGCACTTGGCGCGGCAGCTGCATATCTCGCATTCGACGGATTCGAGACCTCCACCCTCAACTATGCAAGCTTCAGCCAGGTGAGCTTCGCCTTCGCCGTCACTCCGGCGCTGATCGCCGGCGGCATCGGCTATGCGCTGCTCCTGGGATTCGTCGGCGGGATCTTTCCGGCGATCCACGCGGCTCGTCGTCCCATCATCGAGGGGTTGCGCGAGGGGTAGGGTCATCTCCCGCCGCGGCGGCGGCCTCGAGCGCGCGCGCCAGGATGCGCTCATCCGCGAGTCGCTCGGCGCAGGCGGCAAACGCCTGGGTGGGTCCGTGCCAGGCGAGCGCTTCGACGCTGGCGAAGAGGGGCGCATCGGTGCGCAGCGTCGCCAATCGCTTGAAGAGCAACGCGAGCTCGCGATGCTCCCCGAGAACCTCCGGCGGGAATGTCTCGATTCGTCCGTAACGCGAGATCAAGCGCGCGGCGCCCTTCGCGCCGATGCCGGGCACTCCCGGATAGCCATCGGCGCTGTCGCCCACCAAAGCCAGATAGTCCGGGATCAACTCCGCTTCGACGCCGAACTTGGCGCGCACCCCGGCGGTGTCGCGAATCTGCTTGCTTCTGCGATCGACCTGCACGATGCGGTCGCCGCGTACACACTGCGCGAGGTCCTTGTCCGGGCTCCAGATGCAGACCTTCTGTACGCGCGGATCGCGCGCCGCGAGCTCGGCCGCGGAGGCGATCGCATCGTCCGCCTCGAGATCCGTCATCGGCCACACTGCGACCCCCATCGAGGCGATGGCATCCTCGAGCGGCTGGAATTGCCCGAGAAGCGCGGGATCGACTCCCTCGCCGGTCTTGTACCCACTCCAGAGCTCGTTGCGAAAGGACTCGATGACGTGATCGGTCGCGACACCCAGATGCGTCGCTCCTTCCTCGATCATCTGCAGCAGCGTGTTGAGAACACCGACCACTGCGCCGTAAGGCCGATCCGCGCCGGCGCTGAAGCGGCGCAGGCCATAGAAATGGCGGAAGAGCTCGTACGTGCCGTCGATGAGATGAACGATCACTCGGGCGAGCCGCGTGTGGGCTCAGGAGTCTGCGTGAGTGTCGGTGCGAGCCGCCGAGCCGGCCGGAGCCTCGGAGTCGCTCACATAGCGGCGCTCACCCGTCTGCGGGTGATACAACACCTCGACGGCCTTGCCCGTCTGCGGATCTATGAAGCGCTCACCGGTGGACTCCCATCCGCTGCCCAGCCGGGCATCGCCCCCGCGGTAGTGCCGCTCGAATACGGTACCGATCACGATCAGGACTCCGAGGCCAAGCGCGTATGCGCCTGGAGCAACGACGCCCTTGAGGATGAGGATGAGTCCCACGAGCGCAGCCGCTCCCGCAAATATGAGCAGCGCCGCGCGCAGCATCTCAGGGGATCTTCTCGAGCACGACGGCCGTGCCGTACGCCACGATCTCGCTCATCGTCTGGCCGATCTCGGCGGAATCGAAGCGCATCATGACGATCGCATTCGCCTGCATGAGGCTTGCGTTCTTCACCATGCGATCCACTGCGTGACGGCGCGCCTCCTCGAGCAGCTGCGTGTACTCGGTGATCTCACCCCCGGCGAGCGATCGCAGTCCGGCCATGATGTTGCCGCCGAGGCCGCGGCTTCGCACCACGACTCCAAACACCTGACCCTTGGCCTCGCGCACCCGGTAGCCGGGAACGTTCTCGGTCGTCACGACGAGCATGAATACTCCCTGCTTGCGCAGCGCACTCCGGCATGGATGGCGCCGCCTGTGCCGATTTTAGTGGGCTTGCGCGCTTGAGCAATGCTGGCGGCCGGCTGCTGCTGCGCTGCAGCATGAACTCTCCCTAGGCCGCGGACCGTGACGGTTTGATGGGCGCACAACTTGCTTCATCCCCACGCAAGGCCGGAGGTCCTGGCTGTGGCAAAGGAGGCCCCGATGCCGAGTTTCATCCGCGATTCCATGATGCGTCACGCCCCGGGCAAGCAGAAGGGCACGATGGGATACGTGCTCGCCTGGTTGCTGGGCGTTCCGCTTCCGATTCTGGTGATCGTTGCGCTCCTGCGCGGGTGTTCCTGAATCTAACCTCACGAGGATTGCACCATGGCCACAACCGTAGCCGATACCAGAGCGAGGGCTGAGGCCCGAACGAGAGCGGATGAGAGGTCGAGCATCGAGATGCGCGAGCATCCCGTCATGCACTGGGGAGCGGTGTTTGCCGGTTGGTTCGTGGCGGCCGGTACAGCCATGGTGCTCTATGCATTCGGGCTTGCGACCGGTCTGTCGGCCATCGATCCTCACAATGCGGTCGCGGTCGCCCATGGCATCTCGAGCGGCACGATCGTTTGGATGATCCTGACGTGGGCCGCGTCGCTTTGGCTCGGGGGCATGTTCGCCAGCTGGTTCGACGGCCGTAACGACACGGAGATGGGCGTGATTAGAGGGCTGACCGTCTGGGGTCTGTCCATCACGGTAGCCGGATTCCTGATGGCGCGAGGTGTGACGTACCTGGGCGTCGTCGCCTCTGTGCAGGCCGCTGACTCCACGATCGAGCCGGCTTTGCTCAGCCATTACCTCGCGGTGTCGATGTGGACGGCATTCGCCTGCGCAGTGGTGTCGCTCGTGACCTCCGCCTTCGGGGGATGGCTGGGAGCGCACCACGTGCACCGCGTCTATCACTTGCGCAAGTACCGGCCGCACGGCCAGCTTTAAGCCTCGGCTCGCCGAAGCAGCAATTGCCTCGGTTCTAGGAGATACTCCGAAGCGGCGCACGTAGGCCGCCACTTCATCATTCACATCACAAAGACGAGGGGTTATGTCCAACAAGGACCTGTCCGCGGAGCCGATGGGAGTCGATCCGGCCGTGAGCGATCGGCGCAGATTCTTGGGAACGCTTGCCGCCGGGGCCGGGGCAGCGACACTCCTAGCGGGACTTGGCGTGAGTACTCCCGCATCGGCACGGCAGGGCAGTGGCCAGCCGCCCGCGCCGGCCGGTGCGCGGCCACCCATGCCGCCGATGCCGCCGGAACCGGCCGCGTCGCAACCCCCGCCTTTGAAGGACGTGGCAGGCAAGACGATCTACGTCAGCGCCGCCTCCGATGGCATCGGACTTGGCATTGCCCGCGCCTGCTCGAACGCCGGCATGAACGTCGTGATCGGATATCGCAACGAGAAGCGTCTGGCCGCCGCGATACCGCTTTTCAAGAAGGAAGCATCCATCCTTCCCGTCAAGCACGACGTCGTGGGACGTGACGGCTGGGTGCAGATGCTGGCTGCCGTCAAGGCGAAATACGGCAAGCTGCATGCGGTCGTCAATAACGCCGGCATCAAGACGCTGCACAAGGTGACCGACTCGACACCCGAGGAGTGGCAGAACTCTTTCGACGTGGACGTGATGGCGATCTATCACAGCGTGTCGGTCGTGCTGCCGCATATGAAGGAGCACAACGAGGGCGGTCAATTCGTCGCGACCTCATCGATGAGCGGACTGCTGCCTGCCGTGACGGCTGGGATCTACACGACGACGAAGTTCGCGGTGGTGGGCATCATGGAGGCGCTGCGCATCGAGCTGGAGGGCACCAACATCGGCACCTCGGTCTTCTGCCCCGGCGCTGTGGCTACCGATAACTACATCGGCAGCGGCGAGGAGAATCCCTATCTCAAGGAGCTGGCCCGGTCGCGGCCGCCGAGCGCAAACGGGCGTCCGCGTCCGAACTTCAACTTCGCGGCGGCCGTCATGAACCCGCTCGAGGCCGGTGAGCGAGTGCTGAACGGGATTCGCAACAACGACCTGTTCATCCTCTCGCATCCGGAGTTCAAGGACGGCATGGAGGAGCGCTTCAATGCGATCCTCACTTCCGTCCCGGACGAGGCGTTTCCTGCCGAGCGCCTGCGGATCGAGGCGCGCACGCGACATACGGGAATCTATCCGCGCGAGATCGATCATCGCCTGGAGAGGCGCGAGAGCTACCTCGGGTAGGGGCTGCGCCCACGGGGCAGGGCGCGACGTACCCGTTTGCCCGGCCTACATCCCGAGAGCCTGGCGCAGGAATGCGTCGCTTTTTCGGAGCATCTGGGTGCGTGCGCTCGCGTCGTCGAGATAGTGGTCGAGGCCGTCGAACGTGACGAGCTCGCATCGGCCGCCGACCTGCTTCAGTCGCTCGGCCATGCGCTCGGATTGGCTCACATCGACATTGAAATCGAGCGTGCCCTGAAACATGAGAACAGGGACCTTGATGGCATCCGCATGCTCGATCGGAGAGCCCGCATGGATGTGCGGGCCATCGCCGATGAAATCGCTCTGCACGGAGTAATCGAGAGACCGACGGGCCTGCTCTCTCAAGGCAGCCAGATCCGTGACCGGCGCAATGGCGATGACTGCCTTGAACGTGCTGGGCTCGACGACTGCCGATTGCAGGGCTGCGTAGCCCCCGTACGACCAGCCGACGATGGCGAGCTTGGAAGGGTCCGCGATACCCTGGCTGACGAGCCAATGTCCCGCCGCGAGAACATCGCCGATGGCAGTGCGCCAGGATTGAAAGCCGTTCTTCTGAAACCAAGCGTCCCCGTACCCGGCGGAGCCGCGAAAATTCGGCTGCAGGACGGCAAAGCCACGGTTCGCGAAGAACTGCGACAGCCAGTCGAATCCCCATTCGTCCCGCGCGCTGGGCCCCCCGTGCGGCAGCACGATGGCCGGTAGGCCCTTCGCATCCTCGCGCCCGGGCGGCAGCGTCAGATAGCCGGGCACCATCACACCGTCTTCGGCCGGATAGAGGATCGGCTGGACGCTCGCGAGCTTGACCCCTTCGAGCTCGTCTCTTTTGACCAGGAACGTCTCCAGGTGCCGCTGCTTGCGGTCGAAGATGTAGTAGACGCCGGGGTCGCTATCGCGGCCCGAGAAGATGAGCATGGTGTTCTGGTCGGTGCTCGAATCGATGATTTGAAGGGGAGCACCGGAGATGGCCCGAGACAGCGCAGCCAGGAGCTGCTTGATGTCCGCGGAGAGGAACTCGGCCTGCCGGGAGTCGGTGGTGTAGGACGCACCGACGACGCGCTGCTCGCGTCCAAAGCGTATGAGGCCACCGATATCGACGTCCGGTCGAGCGTAGACGAGCTCCTCGTGCAAGCCGTTGAGATCGACCGTGTAGAGGGCGTAGCGCCCATCCTTCTTCTTCAGGCCATACGCGATGTTGAGGTCGTGATCGACGGCCAGGGGTAGGAAGCCCTGACCGGTCAGGACGTTGTAGTCGCCCAGAGGCTTCCACTCTTGAGAGTTCTGAGGGCGATAGGAATAGTGGATGATGGCGGTGTACAGCTGGGACTGTGTTTCGCGCGATCCCCTGATGCGAATGGCACCGCGGCCGTCGGTGATGTACGCCGCCGCCGTGGGGTCCGGGCGCAGGACGTGGGACACATCGAGTGTGCGCGTATCGATGCGATCCACGCCGAGCCCCCATTCGCGTGAGCCGAATCGACTGCCTGTGTGGGCATCCGGCACGTAGTCGCGGACCATCAGCACCGAGCCGTTCTCGTCGGGCAACCAGTCGATGATGTCACCGCCGTAGAACGGCACCCCTCGGCTGTAGATGCTGGGCTCCGTGCTGAGGAGCTTGAGGTTCGTGCCGTCCGCGTTGACGGCGAAATACCGCGTGAACCGCACCAGGCCGCCCACATAACGGGGATTCTTGCCAACCCCGTAGCTCAAGCACACCAGCCGGTCGTTCGCCACCCAGGAGCAGCCGCGAATACGATCTGGCCTGCCGTCGGCAAAGAGTACCTGCTTGGGCTTTGCGCCTTTGTCGAGACTCAGCGAAAAGACGACGGCGCCTTGACCTGCCGCCGGTGCAACGTAGGCAACGCTCTTGCCGTCCGGCGATAGGCTCAGGTCCATCGCGCTCTCGCGTGCACCAAAGGCAGCGGCCGCATCGAATGCCGAGGCCCTTTGCGCTGCCACGAGCGCAGCAGCAAGTAACAGAACGCCGGTTACGATGGGCCCAAACGAGAGTCGCCTCAGCGAGATTCGTGCACCCTGAGCGAGCATGTCCCCTCCCAGCTCTCCTTCTGTCGTTCCCTTCTTCTGTCGTTTCCTATCGCGCTGTTTCACCCGGTAACGGCACGGCCGTCGTCCGCTTGATCTCTTCCATGGAAAACACCGCGCTCACGTCGGCGCAGTGCGTTGCGATCAGCCTCTTGTAGACCTCGTCGTAGCTGGCGACGTCTCGCACCTGCAGCTTGAGGACATAGTCGATCTCCCCGCTGGTGCGGTGGAACTCGGTGACTGCGGGGATCTCGCGCACGGCGGCGGCGAATTTCTTGAACCAGGCCTCGGAGTGCTCCGCTGCCCGCACCATGACGAAGATGGTCAGCCCGGCACCGACCTTCGCTGGGTCAAGAATCGCGACACGCCTCTGGATGACGCCCGACTCCTCCATGCGCTTGATCCGGTTCCAGCATGCATTGGGCGAGAGGTGCACGTGCTCGGCAATTTGCGCGAGCGACTGGGATGCGTCCTCCTGCAGGCGTTGCAGGATCCGCACGTCGGTGGAATCGAGGTCGGGGATGGGAGGATTTCTCGCCGGATCCAGGCCTGCTAGTCTAAATAAGGAACATTTTCGATGCTACTGGGGCTAGCTTGTTCCTTGCCAGACGGCAAGGACGACCCATGCTACAACGCATGTTCCTCGAGCATCCGCGATCGGTGGGAGAGACCTATCTCGAGCACCAGCGGCAGGCGTTCGGCTTCGCCGGGGCCATGTTCCTTGCCGCACTCGCATGCCTGCTACATGGTCTGGTCCCGAGCCTTTTCACCCGGACAGGAAGTCGCACCATAGCGCGCCTTCACGACCGGATGGTCGTTCATCGGTCGGCGCGGTCCGCTCGCCCGACCGACGCTGCGACGCTCAGTCTCACGACCGACGCCGGAGCTTAGCGCCCGGGACTCCCGGCCGTCAGTTTCCGCCGAAGATCGTTAGCTCATAAACGGCCAGGTTATTGGTCACGTCGTCGACCACGGCATAGTTCGGTTGGCCACCGGCCATCCAGCACGCTGTCGAGCCCAAACGCCCCACCCTAGAATTCGTTTGCGTGAGCGCTGCGGCGACGCCCAAAGCACGCGCTCGGTGGGCGCGCCTGCGGATCTGCATCCTGGGTCCGGCGGGGCGTTCGCGGTCGGTCACCCTGCATCCAGCAGCCGTGTCCATTGCATCTCTAAGGATGAGCGCCCACTCGGTTAACCTGGAGAAGTGCGCATGACCCCTGCTACTACTGGCGCGATCGTCGCCGTGGCCTTCTGGCTCTTTCTGGGTGCCGCAGCCGTTTCTGCGATGCGGTACGACTTCAAGAAGCGCCAGCTGTCGATGGAGTCGCTGCGGGCCGCGATCGAGCGCGGTCAGCAGCTCGATCCCGGCGTGGTGGAGAAGCTGCTTGCGCAGCACCGCGAGCCAGACGTGGATCGCCCGCAGGACCTTCAGCCCTACCTTCGCATCGGCGGCGTGATCACCGTCGCGGCAGGAGTCGGCGTCGGCATCGCAGGGGCGGTGTTGGGGCTGCAAGTTCCGCTGGCAAGGCTCCCGATGATGGCCGCCGGAGTGATCGCGATCTGCATCGGCATCGGACTGCTGATCGCGTCACGGGTGCTCGTGGGCAATCGGACGCATGTGGACGGACCGAGCAGCATGGCGTGACCCGTGGGGCTCTCGCGCGCCAGCCTTGCCGCAGCAGCCGAGGCAACAGTGACGGCACTTGCGATCGCCGGTGACGATGCTGCGTATGGCGAGCTGGTGCGTCGACGTCAGACGCAAATCCGCGCTCTGTTCCGGCGCTTGTGCCGAGATACAGCCCTCGCAGACGATCTCGCGCAACAGACTTTCCTCCAGGGATGGCGCCGGTTGGCCACCCTGCGTGCACCGGCGGCGTTCGGCGGCTGGCTGCGCAGCATCGCCATCAGTATGTGGCTGCAGCATGTGCGTGCCGATGGGAGCTTCCGCGAGACCGCGGGACCGACGGTGGGACGGGCCGCGGGACCAGAGACCGCGCTGGAGTCGTTGCGCCCGCCGCTGCACGAGCCACTGCACGAGCCACTACACGAGCCCCTGCACGAGCCCACGGCCGGCGAGCAGCTCGATCTGGATCATGCGTTAGGGCAGCTTCCAGCTCCCGCGCGACTGTGCATCGTGCTCGCCTACAGCGAAGGGATGAGCCATGGTGAGATCTCAGCTGCGACCGGTATACCCCTGGGCACTGTCAAATCGCACATCGCGCGCGGTGCGGCTCGACTGCGAGACCTGCTGCGCGCTTACGCGTGAGTTCCATGTCCCATCCCGATGAGATTCTGACCCGCCTGTTCGCCGAGACCCCGAGGTCCTTGCCGGATGAGGAATTCGTGACGGGGGTGATGACTCGGGTCGGACGGGAACGACGCCGGCGGGCGCGGCTCAGGTTGACGCTCGTAGTGATCGTTTGTCTGGCTGCGGCAGCAGCGACCCCCTATGTCGCCGAAGGCTCACTCGAGATCGGACGCCGCTCTGTCGAGGGATTCGCGAGGATCGGCGCGGCCCTCAGCTCACCCGCGGGCTGGCTGGTCTCGATCCCGGTCGGCCTTTGGACGTGGTGGCGAGCGCGGGTCATGGGAAAGCGATAGCTCGAAACTGGCGAAGCGTCCATCGGCGAAGCCGGGCCCAAATGCGACCCTCAATCGTGCACGCCGCCATGGTCAGAGCCCAGGCCTACCTACCGCCCGGCGTTTTGCGGTCAAGGTGCGCAGGCGGCGGAAGCTTCAAGGGGCCCGCCGCGTGGCCAGGAAGCAACTCCAGGGGGCTTGGTGTGCCGGCAACGTGGGAGCTGCGGACGTGCGTATAGATCATCGTCGTGCTCACGTCGCTGTGGCCGAGAAGCTCTTGAATGCGTCGAATGTCGACACCGGATTCGAGAAGATGAGTCGCAAACGAATGGCGCAACGTGTGAGCCGTCACGTGCTTGATGATGCCCGCTCCTGCGCCGGCGCGCGCCAGTGCACGGCCGAAGGTCTGCGCGTAGCGATGGTGCCGGCGGTATGCACCCGAGCGTGGATCCGTGGCAATGGTCTCCGCCGGAAACAGCCAAAACCATGGCCAGGACTCCGCAGCTCGCGGGTACTTGCGGGCGAGCGACGGAGGAACCGCAACGGCAGTCAGTCCGATCGACCGATCCTGGGTCCAGAGAACGCGCGCGTGAGCAAGCTGCGTCCGGAGCCTTTCACGCAGCGGTAGCGGAAGCATCACGAGGCGATCCCTGCCGCCCTTGCCACCGCGCACGATGATGATGCCCCGGTCGAAATCGACATCCTTCACACGGAGGGTCAGACACTCACTGAGCCGCAGTCCTGCTCCGTACAGAACGGATGCAATGAGCTGATGCTGAGGCTCGATCACCGCGAGCAGCCGCGCGACCTCGTCCCGCGACAGCACCACCGGCGCGGGAATGTGCGCACGCGGCCTGCCGATGCTGCTCATCCAGGGCAACTCGACTCCGAAGACCCGCCGGTAGAGATAGAGCAACGCCGCGAGGGCCTGGCGATGGGTGGAGGATGCAACGCACTCGACCGTCGCCAGATGCGTGAGGAATCGCTCGACCTCGGGGCCACCGAGATCTCGTGGATGCCGCCGGCCGTGAAAGCGAACGAAGCGCCGTACCCAGAGCACATAAGCCTGCTCCGTCCGCATGCTGTAGCGGTCGTAGCGGATGCGCTCGCGGAGGCCGTCGAGCAGCCTCGTGGGCTTGAGCAAGCGATCCGAGCCGGATTTCACTGTTATGTACGGTCCACATAACACGGGCCGCGAACCCGATTCCCTGCAAAATCCTCGAATTGGGCGGAGAATGGAAGTCGTGTTATTCACCGGAACGCGGCGTTATTCCGCGGCGTCGAAACCGAGTTAGCGATCCTACAGCCGGAATGTCGTACGTTACGGTTTTCGATATGGCGGACGCCGGTTACAAGAGCTGGTGGGTCCCGGCGCTCGGGCTCATCTTTGTTGTCCTGGGCATCCTCCTCGTCGTTTTCCGCGATCATATTCCAGGCTGGAGCAGGCGTGGCAGAGTCGCAAGGACAATCTTCCCGTTCGGATTCCTTTGTTTCGCTGTGGCGTGGACGCTCGGCGCTTTCGTCGAGACGTACGGCGAATACCGCACGGCTTCACAGGCTCGGGCCGTCCATCGCGCTAAAGTTGTTGAAGGGTTGGTCACGACCTTCGTGCCAATGCCGGTTACCGGACACGCAATGGAAACCTTTTGTGTCTCGGGAGTGTGCTTTAGCTACTCAGACTATGACGTGACGGTCGGGTTTAATCACACAAGCTCGCATGGCGGCCCAATTCGGCTAGGTCTGCCAGTCCGCGTTACCTATGTTGGAAACACCATTATCAAACTCGAAGTCGGCAACGATCGCTAACTTGCGTTGGAGCGGACCGTGAAAGGTAAGTGGCTGCGGCGCGAGTGCGGGAGAGATTATGCACTCGCGCCGCCGATTGGGCCGTGTTGGGCGGCCGCTCAACTTGGACGTTAGAGGGCAGCCGTGACTGGCAAGCGCATCCCTTTTCTCATCGCCTGCGTGGGGCTCCTCTACGCATACCAATACGCCTTGGTGTGGACGACTGGACACGCGCTCGCACTTCCGATCCCACCGGCCTGGGCTGCGTCATTCGAGAGTCGCCTCAGCGGAACCCTTTCGTGGATGATCGTCGTTCACACTTTGGCAGTCTTGGTCGTCTCGATGCCCTTTGCTCTGCTCATCGCGCGCTTCGGCGGTCCGCATGCGCCTGCGATTGCCTTAGCGTTCACTGTCGGGCTGTTCGCCGTTTTCTCGCTGCCGGGTCTCATTGAATACTTTGGCACCATGTCCGCTCGCGCGAGGGTTGTTAGCGTCTTCGACCAGATCAAATTTATACTGATTCTTCCACTGATGGTTTTGCTCATAGTCAGGCTGCCCTCTAACTTGCGTTGGGGGGTATAGATATCTCCACCCGAAATAAATCAGCCGTGAGAACCGCGCTACGCAGCTTCACGGTCGGCGGCCCTAAGGTCGAGGTTGCCCAAGTGATCCGGCTGGTGCCCATTCAGCATTGACGACTTCTATGCGCGAGCAACCAAAAGAAGCCCCTAGGCCGAATCCTTGCTCGAATGTAACACGCAAAGACGGCGGGAGCGGTTCGCCGGTGGTGAAGTGACCACGCGGTTGTTCGCTTACACACACTCCGACGATAGAGTTGTTGTGATTAAAGTCCTGTAGACGGATCGCATCTACATCGTGGAATCTCAAGGTGACGAGGACGTTCTTCTCGGTACCAGTGGCTCCAGGTTGCGTCGCTTCCAAGACAAGGATCTTGGCAGTCAGGACCGGAAAGACATTTCGATCATCCCAGTCGCCTGGATATACGTAGCCCCGCCAGAGATGCAATTTGATGACTTCGGCATCGTGAAAGTCGGGCCATACGCCGTAAAACGCTGTCAGCGTCTCCGCCTGCTCGACAACTGACTCGATGCCCTTAGCTTCCATGTTTGGCAGCCCCACCATCTAGAGTATTACGTCGTCCGTTGGCAGGAAGTGGCGGAAATCCCTCCATTCAGCGAAGTGCTGATCATCGATAATTGCCGTTGGTTTGGGTAAGAAGCCTGCAAAGCAATCGGCTATACCGAGCTCGCTGGCCGTCGCTCGCGCATACTCCGCACCCCCGGTGCTCCAAAGATAAAGCGTGGCTCCAGAAGCATGAAGCGCTCGAACTTTGGCAACGGAAGACGGAATGGGCAAGCGCTTAGTGCCGGCACTTCGCACCAGTGTATCGTCAACGTCGACGTAGACGACAGGGTTCCCCATTGTGTCTCACTCTACCGACGAAAAGTTGCCATTGGAGCCAACGACGCGGTCGCCGGTACGGGCTGCTCGATACCGCATCGTGCTAGGTAGCCTGCAATGCGGTCGTAAATCTCCGGGCTACGCGTCGCATCCCGAATATCGCCCCTAGGGACGAACACGACAAATCCCTGCCTCGCCCGCGTCATCAAGACTCGGTATGAGTTCATAAGGAATGCGCGTCGTCCAGGGTCTCGAACCTTCTTCCACGACGAGCCGGAAAACTTGAACGCCTCCCACGCCGCACCAGTCCATCGCCAGTTAGCATCCCAGCACACACAAGCCCAATCAAGTTCCAATCCCTGCACGTCGAACTCTGTGCCGACGTCCTCGAGCGCATCACTTCCCCGAACGTCACCATGGGGAGCCAAGAACCAATCTTCCGGATCGATTTTGGCTCGCACAAAAATGCCGTCCGGCTTCAATCGTAGGGCGTTGGAGGAAGAGAGCAGGCCACCACGTTCAGGGCCGCGGCGCCTCATACGAACCCAGTCTCGAGCTTGCGACAAATCGCGAACGATGCCGATCGGGTAGCGCGGCAGGTGCTGGTAGATAGCGCGAGCCTTATCCGGTTCTCCATCTAGCACCGCGGCGACAAACTCCGAGACTTTCTCCGCCCTGTACGATCGGACGGATACCGAAAGATGCAGGTGAGGGCTTCGGGCTGCGCGTTCGACTGCGCCAGAGGACGCGGCCCCATCGGGTCCATATTCAGACCCCAGTAGCTGCGATGCGAAGTGTACGTCCCATGAGGGAAAGCGACGGCTCAGCGCTTCTAGCCACGCTGTGAGTCCTGCTTCCCCGGTGTTGATCTCTTGGCCCCCGCCGACTAGGCAAACGACTACGCACCAGTCTTGGTTTCTGTCCATCACGGAGAGCAGGAATTCCGGCTCGGATTGGCTAAAGGCTTGTTTCCCTCGCTTCTCGCGCATAAATTTCGCGGTCTGCTCAAGGTCCCAAGCGCGCTGTGCCTCATCGAAGATCACGACTTTTCCCGTGAGGGGTCCGGCAGTCTCGAGTGCCTCGTCCCGGAAATGGTGAATGTTTTGGATAAAAGCCGACGCCTTAACCATCTCTTGAGCCCGCGTAGTCCGAACTCCTGAAGGGTTCCGGTCGAGAGCATCTCCCGCCAAAGCAGACCGTAGAACCTTCACAAGAGGTCCGTTCCCCGAGAGGAAGACCGCATGTTCCTCATCGTGGCCCCGCATGCGTCGCGTGGCAAGGTTCAGCCCGGCGAGCGTCTTTCCCGAGCCAGGGACGCCGGTGACAAAGCAGATCACCTTACGTCGATTGCGCTTGGCGGTCTCGATTACTGACTCGATGTAACTGGCTGTGGCGGTGAGATTCTCGGCACCTGCCTCGCTACGAGAGATTTCCTCAACGGAGTGACCGTTGTAGAGCGCTTGAGCGGCTTGGATGATCGTGGGCGTTGGTCTATAGCGGCCTTGCTCCCATGATTCCGCGTTGATCTCGGGGCGCGAAACGGACGCACATGTCCGCATGATCTCAGCGAGCGTGTCCGGCGTGGCACGGATTGGCTGGGCGACTTCCTCCGCTCCCCAAGTGACCGTTACAGGTTCCGGCTCCGCATCGGTCGCAACGAGAACCGGGACGATCGGCCGATCGTGGCTGGTTTCATGAAAGTGCTTAAGGTCGAGTGCGTACCCAAGCGTCTGATCCAGTGCGCTAGCCGAGTGGTCCCGCGCTCCAACCTTGTACTCCACGACAAACACGAAGCCGCGCCAAAGGATCACGCAGTCTGCTCGGCGGCCCATTCGCGGGATGATGAATTCGAGAAAGATGTGTGCGGCTGGCAGAGAGTCCGATAGCCGCTGTAGCTGCTCGACTTCAGTCTGCCACGCTGCCCGCTGCGTCGGTTCGACTGCGAACGGCAGTGCCGCGCTCAGAGACCCGAGCACGGCCGTCGGGTCCGAGGTCGCAAAGCTCCGGCTAGACGCTGAATAGTAAGCGCGTGTCATTGACTACTGGGAAACGCGGCAAGTGCCCGAGCGGCGGCCTATTCCGGCTTCTTGCAAAGCTCAGACATAGAGCGCTTCCGCATTTCGTCGACTATCGCCATAAACGGAATCCGAGCCAGGTTGGTAAGCACCGGCACGGCAGGAAAATCTAGAGTCGGGGGCGCTTTTGCTTTCTGTCCGTCAGGGGTAGTAACCGTCACCAACCGAAACGGTGTCGCTTTGCCTTCTCGGATGGCCGCTTCCTGAACGATCTGGAGATTCGCCTGCGCGAGGAGATTGGTTCTGCGAAGGAGAAAGGTGTCGTCTGAAGTCGTGTACTGGTCAATTACGATCCAGTCACCGCTCTCAGGTGTGATTTGATATGTGACCTCCAGCAGCTTCTTGGACGAGAACACGACTCGTCCGCTCTCCATTGGTGTCATGTCGGCGACCGCCGACTTAAATGCAGAGCTATCTCGGTAGCCGCACCATGTGTATCCGTCGTTCCTTAAGAACAGCCAATACGACTGCGATGCGGTCTCCGCGGTAGCAGCAGCCGCAGATGTCCCAAGAACTAAGATGGCAATTGCGATCCGTCCGGTCACCGCGGTGACTCCATCACCTGCTCCAGCAATTTCAGCTCTTGCGTCGAGAACTCCTGTTCGGACAACTTCCCGTGGTGGTACAAGTCATTCAACTTCAGGATCTCTGGATATAGCGGCGACTGTTTCACGTCGGCGCAATAATCGGAGGTTTTGCTCGCGTGGATCACGCCTGAATCCGTTGACAGACGGACCCTCCATTCCTTTTCGCTGCCGTGATCGCCGCAGTTCCAGTCAACCACGGCAATTGGACCGCGGGTCTGCCTGAGCGCTTCCCACTCCCAGCTCCCGAGGACCAGTGGCTCCTCAGGCTTCTCCGCGGCCGAAAACACGTGGAGGTGCGGATTCGCTTTGGACACGCCCACAAGCACCATCTGATGCTTACCGCACGGCAGCGTGTTGACCTGGAGAAGAAACTCCGTTGCCTGTCCGTCGTGATCGAAGTCAGCGAACTGCATAACGTCCACGTCCGGTCGTTTCGCGACCTTCGCTGCGAAATCATCGTCAAGCGCGTGTTGGAAGTCGCTCTCGGGCCCGCCAGTCTCTATTGGTGCCCAACGTTGCAGAACTGCTTCCCTGTTCCCCGCTCCGAAGTCCCCGTCCATTCCGAACAACGGTCCCAGTTCGAGACGCTCGGTCTTGCCATCTGAACGGACGCGAACCAAGGCAAGCGGTCCTTGCTCGCCAAAGGCGAATCCGGAGCAAGGACAGGTCAGCGATACATCTTGTTCGTCTGCACCGCAGGCGGGAGTAGGCTTCCGCTCCCATTCGAGACGCCACCTTTCAGGTTTCCCATTGACGACTACCGTCTTCTGCTCGCGAATTCTTGGCCAATCGTCGGCGGCCGTCGCGGTAGCGCCTGTCGATATCGAGAGCGTTAATGAGATCATGAAGGCAGCGGCAATGTTTCGCGGCTGCATCAGGGTGCTCGCATGGTGGATCATGGGTCACGGATAGCGAGCTAGGATTGTACGGCGGTTTTGTAGCGCTCGCGCGGAAGAACCTAGGAATCCGAGACGCGGGAGCTGAGTCGCGCTCTTTAGCTACAACGCGACGCCCATTCCTCGCTCCCTCCGCAGCGCTCCAGGGTGAGCTGCGCCACCCTCCGCGCCAGCTCCGGATTCATCCGGCAAACCCCGTCGTGCTGGATCGAGAAGTCAGCGCCGGTGAAGGTCGCCTCGGCGATCAGCTGTAATACGGCTCGATCGACGACAGGGCGCATCGGCTCCATGTGGTCGAGTGCGAAACCGGGATTCATCCCTCGAAGAGCCTTTTTCTCGTGCATAACGCCGAGAGTCGGATCGAACCCCTCGGCGATGAGTCGAACTTGCGTCTGGGCGATGAGCACCGCGTAAGCATAGTTCAGCATCGCGTTAACGGGGTGTGTGGCACCGCGGTTGTAACCGCCTCCGTCCTTCCTGAGAACGATTCCGTGCCGGAGCGCGACCCTGGATCTGTACGCGTGCCAGTCCGCGGGTATGGGATGACGCTTGAGTGGCCTCCACCTAATGGGCAAGCCAGACCAGACGCGAAAGTAGTCCCCGGCAATGCTGCCCTCGATGCCGAGCAAACTCGCAAACGTTCGGGGCGGTCTTTCCTTGAGTGACTTTGCTCTGTTCTCGATGTTCTTGTATGCCCGTTCCCAGAGAGCGGAGCGCGGCAAGTGCTCCTCCAACGTAGTGAGGGTGTTAGTTGCCTTCTCCCGAATGAGGTCGACAGCAAACGCCAGCCGTGCACACGGATTGTCGCGTGTACGCTGCTGCCAGTGCACCTTGCTCGCGGAAGCTGCCTGGCCTCCGGATGTCACGATCGAACCGAATTGACCGTCCCAGCGGACACGTATCAGTGGTACGCGGTGCCTCGCCAGCCAGTCAATGGCGTCGAGGGTGATGCTGCCCGACCCGTCGATCACCAGGAATGCAGGCGGAATATCCAGCGCTGCGTTGAAGAATCGCCACTCCCGCCTCTGGGCCGGGTGATGGGTGTTTCCATCACGGACGTATAGAGATCCCTTATCGACCCGAAGCGCGAGGCCGTGACCCGTCAGAATCAGCGGACGTTGTTCCCGTTCCCGCAGTCGCCGGCTTGATTGACTCGCCGTCTCAGATAGCCAGAATGCGGACCTATCGCACCAGATTGGTGAGATGCTGCCACTGGATGACGTGGAGGCCTTCATTTCCGTTCCTTGTTATTCGCACCCAAGATATTGATTTTACATGATTTTCACCACCCATAATCGCGGACGGACTTTATCGAAGAGGCGGTCGTGGATCCGTTCAGCGTCGAGGCGCTAGCTCGAATCTGGGCAGACGCGACGCCGCTCGACGCGTTTGTGGAGAAGAAGGCCGAGCAGCTGTGCGGCGTAACCGTTGCACCCGCCACCATGGAGCCGCGCCGGGATGTTCAGCCATCAGGGATCGAGCGTTACTCGACCGTGGAACGGCTCGCGCTTTGGTCGCAGGTTCAAACGAGCCTAATGGCTGCGCGCGCTCAAGCTACACGGGACACCTCAAACGAGCTCGTGGCGGGTCGGCTCGTGGGACTGGGCCGAATGTCCACGTCTTATGCCATCGAGGTCATTGAAGCATCGTTTTGGATTGGGGCGGCAATTGCCGGCGACACCGCGAGCCGGGATGGCCGGAAGATGATCGATATTCGGATAGTGCTTCCCGAGACGATCCCTTCGTTTCAGCCTAAGCCCCAGTCCAGAGGAAAACCCTCCGAGGGAGATGTGATCAAGGCGGCGATACTTGATTGGGCAAAGACAGATCCTGCATTGAGGCGACCGCCGCTAGTGCGATACAAGGCCTACCGCGCGTTCATAGTGTCACAGCGGCGCGATCCGAAGGACCCCGGCTTCGACGAAAAGACCTTCCAGAAATACGAGACCGAATTTCGGAAGGGCAAATTGAAGTCCTGATTTACCTACAAGCGTTCATAGGAAAAATAGGAAAAATAGGCCGAGAGGAGGGCTATACAGTAGGGAAAAGAGGCGGCACGTTCTCTAGCGACCTAATCGCTGGAGAGTGCTGTGACATCGAGAAGATCCAAGGCCAAGAGTCGCCGCAAGAACGAGCGACGCAGAGTCCGACACCCTTCCGCCGCGCGAAAAGCGGCGACACGCGAGACCCGACGTGCGTCCAGGGTCCGGGCAAGGACCGCCAGCACCCGAAGGAAGCCGAGGCGCAGACGGAAGCCCATTCGAGCCAGAAAACCAACTCGCACCCGAAAGCCGACTCGTCCTGATCCACAGCTAGAGGGTGCCGTACTGGAGATGAACCGCGGCCGGTCAATGACCGCCGCAGCTCGCACATCGGGACTTCCTCGAAAGCAGCTCCAGAACTACCTGGTGCAGCGGCGCCTATCTCGGCGAACGCGTCGCCGATGGGTCGCGAAGGACGACCGGCCCCGAAGAGTTCCCGTCATGACGGGCGGCCGCTTTCGAGTCCTCACCGTGCCTGGATACAACGAAGCGCGTCTTGTCGGAGAGCACCACTATGCCGCCGGCGAGTTTGTCCGCACGAACGATCCCAGCTTCCTCAAGCCCTTTAGGGGCCAGTCGGTGAAGGCTGTAAGCGGACGACGCTACCCCCTCGAAACCGATCCCAACGCACTCCATCGCATCGCCGCGATGGACTCACCCCCATTTCATGAAATCTACGAAATTAATTCCAACTTGTAACGGAGAGACCAATGACTAAGCGAATGGACGAAGAGGATCGCAAGCAGCAGCGCTTGCGCCGGCTCGGTACTCAGAATCCGCTCTGCGTTGCCTGCGGCGAGTCGCACCCCGCGGTGTTCGAGCTGCACCACATCGCAGGCCGAAGGCACGACGCTGACGTGGCGCTCGTTTGCGCTAACTGCCACCGCAAGCTGACGGACAAGCAGCGCGACCACGTACCTCCGGGGTGTCATGTGCAGGTGGGCGAGCGCGGGAGCATCGGGCATTACCTGCTGGGCCTAGCCGATCTCCTTGCGATGATCGTCGAGGCTCTCCGGAAATTCGGTGCCTGGCTCATTGGCGAGTCGACGCAGGCGGTGACACCATGAAGACGCACCCAGAGACTCTTATCGCGGTCCGCGCCTACAGCGAACGCCCCGGTCGTGACCCTTTGGGTTCGCGTCCGCCGACCCCGGATGATGAACCGTCCGAGTGGACGTTGGTGTTCGATTGCGAGACTACGGTCGACGCCGTTCAGCGGTTGCGCTTCGGGTTCTTCCAGGTTCGTCGCGGCGAAAAACAGGATCGCGAAGGCATCTTCTACGATGCTGCCGCGGTCACCACGACTGAACTAACGATCCTCAAGGCCTATGCCCGATGCCAGGGCCTCGAGCTCATGCCCGTCGAGGACTTTCGGGTAAAGATCTTCCTGAAATACGGGTACGTCGGACAGGGGACGATCGTCGGGTTCAATCTGCCTTTTGATATCTCGCGCATCGCGGTGGGTCACGGCTCCGCTCGCCGGGAAATGCGGGGCGGATTTAGCTTCGACTTAACCGGGAAACCCGATGACCCCCGGATACGGGTCAAGCATCTCAGCCCTCGTGCCGCGCTGATCGATTTTGGGGTTCCTGGGGAGCAGGAGAACTACCGCTCTTGGCGAAATCGCGGGATGCGAGTCGCCGCTTATCGGGGACACTTTGTCGACATCAAGACCCTTGCATCCGCCCTCCTAAGCCGCCGCTTCAATCTGCAAGGGCTCGGCGCCTACCTTCGCACTCCGACGCAGAAGCAGGAAACGAACGAGCATGGGAGTATCACAAAGCGCTATCTCGAATACGCGAGAGCCGATGTTCAGGTTACGTGGGAGTGTTTCCGCGAACTGAAGACCCGATACGCTCAGCATCGACTAGGGAAGAACCCAGACCGGATGCTCAGCGAAGCGAGTATCGGCAAGGCGTACTTGCAACAGATGGGCATCAAGCCCCTCCTCGGATGTGATCCCTCCTTTCCGCGCGAGCGGTTCGGCGAGATCTTCTGTGCCTACTACGGGGGTCGTGCCGAAGTGCGCAATCGGCGAGTCCCCTGCGAGGTCTTGTACTGTGATTTCAAGTCGATGTACCCAACCGTCAATACCCACATGGGCCTCTGGGCATTCGTCGTGGCCCGCGGAATGACAGCCGAGGACACCACGGCGGAAACACAGGCATTTCTCGAACGCATCACGCTTGAGGACCTACAGAGGCCAGAGACGTGGAAGAAGCTGTTGGCCGTGGTTCGCGTCAAGGCTAGCGAAGACGTCTTCCCGGCCCGAAAGAAGTACGACGGTCAGACTTACACGATCGGCCTGAACCATCTAAAGAGCGCGGAACCGCTCTGGTATACGCTCGCGGATGTGATCGTCTCCAAGCTCTTGACGGGCCGCTGTCCACGTATCGAGAAGGCAGTGACCTATAGGCCAGGGCCGGTCCAAGACGGACTGGTCCCGACAAAGATTCTTGGGCGAGACGACTTCTCAATTGACCCGGCGAGCGACGACTTTTTTCGCCGGCTCGTTGACCTTCGCGATGAAGCCAAGGCTCAAGGGAGTTCCGACGAGAAGGCGCTGAAGATCATCGCCAACTCGACGAGCTACGGAATATTCATCGAAGTCAACCGTGACGACGCGCCAAAGGCGGAACCGCTCACTGTATTCGGGCCGAATGGGGAACGGCTAAAGATCACCACCCGGGCGATCGAGGATCCCGGGCGCTACTTCAATCCGATCCTCGGAGTGCTCATCACGGGGGCAGCGCGCTTGATGCTGGGAATCGCCGAAAAGCTAACTCTGGACCTTGGGCTGGATTGGGCCTTCTGCGACACCGACTCTTTGGCGATTATGAGACCGGCCGGCTTGTCGCGAGACGAGCTCCACAGACGGGCACAGAAGGTCGTCGACTGGTTCATCCCCCTCAATCCGTACAAAACGCCCGGTTCGATCCTGAAGATCGAGGACCTAAACCGCGGCATCGGCTCCGACAAGATGGAACCGCTCTATTGCTTTGCCATCTCCGCAAAGCGGTATGCTTTGTTTAACTTCGACGAGAGCAATCGACCCGTTTTGCGCAAGGCATCGGCCCATGGGCTGGGGCATCTCTTGGATCCCTACCCTGAGTCGGATGCGCCGCCGGACATTCCTCCGAACTCCGTTCCCCTCAAAGAGATGGGTGTCAGACGATGGCAGTACGATTTCTGGTACAAGATCGTCGAGGCGGCACTACTTGGCCATGCCGAAAAGGTACTTCGAGATTGGCACCCAGCGCTCCAAAGGCCGGCGGCGATACGCTACACGGCGTCCAGTCCCGCCCTTCTGAACTGGGTCTCTCGCTGGAACGAGGGGCGACCATACCGAGAGCAGATTCGCCCCTTTGGGTTCTTGTTGTCCTTCATGCCACGTACGGGCATACACGCCCCGTTCTCCCCGGAACCGATCGATGTGCTACGACCGGGGCGTCCACCCGCGGCCGAGGCGCCAGCCCCGATCGCGCCCTATGATATCGACCCTACCCGCGCTCTCACGAAGGTCTTTGACCGCCTGACCGGCAAGGCGGTCGATCCCGACCAACTCAAGACCTACGCCGAAGTACTGGAATGGTACCACCTGAGCCCGGAGGACAAGTTCGCGAACGGGGACTCTTGGGACCAGGGTCGGACCGAACGGTGGCACGTTGTCGCGATCGGGCTCGTATGGATAGGGAAGGAGGCAAATCGAATTGGTGAAAGCGGGGAGGCAGATCCGATACGATCAGCAGTAGAAGAATACTAAGACGGCATATGCATTCGCAGAGCACTCCCGACAACGAGGTTCAGGGTAGTGGATACAGTCCGTGTTGATTTGGTCTACCGCCCGCTCAGGATCTGCTGGGCAATCGCACCGGGCGACATTGGAGCGTACCGCAAGGTGGTACGCCTGAATTCTACGTTTTGGGGAGGGCGATTTAATCCAATTGTGGTTGTGGACGGAACCGAACAACCACGCAACCTCATCGAAGCGTTTCGTCCCGACTTCATCATGGGTATGGGGGACGCTCCTGCCATTGAGGCCTTCATCGAGAGCTATCGCTACCTTCTCAATCCCTTCTTCCACAAGGGTCTCTTCATGGAGGTAGGCACACATGATGCGAGAGCCCAGGTTCTTGACGTCCACAATGCACTTATCACCGCTCATCAGAGCAGCGGCTGGAAGGGAATTGCAGAGAAGGGTGTCAGAGTCGCGACGTGGGATGCGGAAGATCCGCTGAAGGACATCTTTCTCGCGTCCTTTGGCGGCTACCCGGACGCTGCCGATTGCCCGATCGACTACCTTGCGATCTTGCGGCAGGTTGCCGAAGCCACAGATCTTCCATGTCCACCCGGAGGCGTTGTTCCTTCCGAAATTTTCGAGCGCTATGTGGTTAGCTCCTTTAACCGCCTCCACGTGCATTCGCATCATGCTCCGAGAGCCTTCGGCCGAGCAGGGTATTTCCTGGGCGACGGGACTATTCTCGAACATCTCGTAACGTTCTGGAACCTGCGGGCGGCAAACCACGCAGTACTCTTCGTCGATGTCAATCATCTTCCCCGCTACACCGATCTCATTCCGGCCTGGCGTTCGAAGGTCGAGGAGATGGTGCGCAACCGCCGCTTTGAGCCCGAACGATCGATAGCCGTCTGGGATTGGAGCGCACAGCCGAGTGAATCACCGGCTCAGTTCGAGACGCGCCTCACACAGATACTAGGAGAGGGGCCATTTCTTATATGCGGGGGGATTCAATACCCTTCAAGCCCAATCACCCGTGCACCGATGATGCAGATCGAGACGACGAGCCAGATGGGCATCCTATCTCAGGAAAAAGGGCCGCCGAAGCTCTCGTTCGCCTACGGTAACAAACCGTTCAACGCCGATCCTTGGTTCCATACCCAGCATCTCGCGGCGTCCGTGTCGTTCATCGGTGGACTCTACGGCGATGACCATCACACGCTTGATCTTCCTTACGTCCCAGAGCTGAACGAGTTTGCTGCCCGAAGAATGCTCCATTTCTACGACCGCCTCCGGCTGGAGCCTGGGCGTCTCGGGATTGTCATTGACGCGGTCGACGAGCATGCGTCGATTTCGGCCATGGTGGTCCGCGACCTGTTCGAAGAAATATTCAAGCTCTCCGGCTACAAAGCGAGGCTCAGCAGCAGCGGCATTCTGACTAAACAGCTGATCGCGCAGCTCGGCGGTCTGCAAGGCGCGCGTGCCTTCAAGATTCCAGGCGTGCGGCGCCTGGTAAAACAGTATGGTCCGACGCAGGCCTTCCTACTCAAGACTGCGACCGATGAGATTAAGAGGCAGATTCCCGGCGATACGAACTTTGGCAACTTTCAGGATATCTATATCGAGCCGCGGGACCGAGGCGAACAGCTAACCCCAAGTGCTGTCTTCGAATACATGACGGGAAAGGGGTTGTTTCGAATCGGATACGAACTCACCTGCGCGCATTGTCAGATGTCGAGCTGGGTTGCGCTCGATCACGTCAGACAGAAGATCCAGTGCGAGATGTGCGGTAAGGACTACGACGCGACACGTCAGCTAATACAGGCGAAGCACCGCTTCCGTCGGTCTGGCGTTCTCGGAAAAGAAGCGAACAACCTAGGTGCGGTTCCCGTCACTTTGACGCTGCAGCAGCTTGAAACGAATCTGTTGCGCAGCGTGACGGAACATATCTACTCTACGTCCCTCGAACTGACACCGACCACGCAGGGGTCACAGCCGGAGGCCGAGCTTGATTTTGTGTGGATGACCACGGGGCGCTCTGGGTCTCGGACTGCAGAACTGATTCTCGGTGAATGCAAGGATCGAGGTAAGGATCCGAACGACCCACAAGGAGGAGACACGATTACCCAGGATGACGTAGACCGAATCAGGAAGGTTGCCGATGCATTGCGAAGGAACCGATTCGACGTCTATGTCCTACTGTCGAAGCTGGCGCCATTTACCCCCAATGAGATAGCGGCAGCGCGGACGCTTAACTCCCAATACGTTCGCCGCGTCATCCTACTGACGCCCGACGAACTTGAGCCGTACCACATCTATAGCCGGCTCGAAGGCCCGGCAAAACAGCACGCACACGGGGGCTCGGCACAACAGCTTGCAGACACGACCGCGCTTATTTATTTCCAGGACCCGCCGTGAAATTCGCGCTCGTCAATGGACAACGCCAAGAGGCTCAGCCCAATCTCTCAGGCAAGTGTCGGATTTGCGATGACCGAATGGTGGCTAAGTGTGGAGAGATCAGGATTTGGCACTGGGCTCACCTAGGAAAACGTAAATGTGACCGTTGGTGGGAGCCCGAAACAGAGTGGCACCGCGGTTGGAAAAACCGCTTCCCCGTTGACTGGCAGGAGGTCCCGCAGAATGCCGAAAACGGAGAGAAGCACATAGCAGACGTAATGACCGATCACGGGTGGGTACTTGAGTTTCAGCATTCACACATTCCACCCGAAGAGCGTCGGTCTCGCAATGCCTTCCATCGCAAGTTGGTGTGGGTGGTGGATGGAACGAGGCGCGAGCAGGATTTGACTCGGTTTGACAACGCATTGAGTGGAGGCACCCGCCTTGGTTCTTCGGTGATTCGGATACCGTTCTCAAATGAATGCAGAATCTTGAGAGAGTGGGTAGGCAGCGATGCGCCCGTCTTCTTAGATTTCGGAGGTGAGTCTGACCTGTGGTGGATCCTTCAGGGGACGCCTAATGGGCCGGCGTATGTCGCACCATTCCCGCGCGGTCAGTTTATAGAGATACACCGTGTTGGGGCGATTCAGGAGACACGCGATATCTTCGACAAGTTCGTGAAAGACATTAGCGGTCTCGTCACACAATTCGAGTCACAACGTGCGAGACAGTCTGGGGCGTTACCCCTCCCGGGCCTCCCGCAGTATCGAGTGCGAAGGGGTAGGTTTCGTGGACGCTTTTAGATCTTACGTGGTTGGTGCGGCGAGGAACGGCGGTGCGTGTTTATTTTCCGACGGATATATCTATACCCCCTAACTCTCGTTGGAGCGGACCGTGAGATGTGAAGTGGAAGGCGGTGCGGAGGCAGTAAGAGAGTATGCGCCCGCACCGCGCATCTGGCCGTGTTGGGCGGCCACACAACTTGGACGTTAGGTGTCGCATGAGGCGTAGAGCATGACGACACATCGACGATGGGCGGTGATTCTCGTACCACCGTTGTTGATGACGGTGCTGCTCATGCTGCCTCTTCCTGGCTTTGTTCGCGGGGTGCCGGCTCCGCTGTTCGCGTTCGCTATAATTTACGCCGTTGCTCTGGGGTTAATTTTGTTCTGGGGCGGCGTTTGGATTTCGGGCGGCATTTGTCGACTACTGGGCATTTCGAATCTTGGCGTGGTGCTCGGGGTACTTGTTCTCGTGCAGCTTTCTTTTATGGGTGCTGGGGCTGTCGCCGTACGGCTTGCCACGCCTTCGTCGAGCTCATTGCATGTCTTTCGTGACGGCCTTCAGCAGACGGCTGCCTTTCTGGTCTGTTATGGCGTCTACCGTGTGCTGCTCCGCCGGGGTGAGATGAAACAAGCGACACCGAACTTCGTTGGAGCGGACCGTGAGCGGTGAGTGGTTGCGGCGCGAGTGGGGGAGTGATTGTGCACTCGCGCCGCCGATTAGTTGGCCGGCCGCTCACCTTGGACGTTAGGCGCCCACAAGAAGCGCGAGGTTTGAAGTGGTAACTCCGTCTCCGCTCCCGCTAAGACTTTGCGTTATCGCTCTCTTCTGGTTCGAATTCGCCAGCGCGGCTGCCGCGGCGCCGTACATCACGCTCAATGACGAGAAGTACTTCCTCGCGGATACCGAGTCGAACGACAGGCAGCAACTTCGGGAGTACCTGCCTAAAGGGGAAACGCTCGCGAATTGGGAAAGGCTCACATCAATTCGGATCACCAAGGACCTCAACGACCCGGAATCCTTTCTGCACCGCCTGGCTAGCCAGGTTGTGCATGACCATCCGGCCGCGAAGGCGTGGTTGCTGCAGAATACGCAGACCAAGGCCTTTGTCTTGGACTTCATGACCTTCCCGCCCGACAAAACCCGACCGTATTACGCAGAATGGAACTTGATGCGTGCTGTGTATGTTGAGGGAAAAGGGCTGGTGGTCTACCAATACGCGAGTCGTCTTTACGACGTGGGACCCCAGATCGGCCCCATCGTCGTCGCTGAACGCAACAAGATAATCGGCCCCTTCTCCACGGACACCTTCGAGGAAAAGGAGGACGCGAAGTGATGTACGTGGTCGGGCGTCTAACTTCGTCGGAGCGGACCGTGAATGTCAGTAGATTGCGGTTCATGACGCTGCCGTAGGCCATCGTTCCTGGTACGGTGTTCCTGCTGTCAGACGCGGGGATCCTCAATGTACCGCGGCGGATCGTTTGGGCATGTGTCGGCGCGGGAATCGGGATCGCGTTTCTGCTGGAATGGAAGTACGCATCGCCTAGCCCATCGCTGTCTAACAACCGTCGGAGCGGACCCTGAACCTTAATCAGCCGCGGCGCGAGTGCGGGCGCGATTATGCACTCGTTTCGCCGATTGGATTGTGTTGGGTGGCCACCCAACTTTACGCGTTAGGCCGCTTTATAATAGGAGGCCGTATGGGAGCCGATACACCGGTCACAAGACGCACCTTAATCCGGCCCCGCATATCGCTGGCGTACTATTGATAATTCCGACTGTGGGATTTATCACCGGCTCGATGCTTCGGATGCAGCGCCGCGTAGAATCCTTGATTGCTCAACTTTGGTGGCTGGTGACGAGAGGATCGTAAGCGGTTGATCAACCGCGTTCTTCTAAGCTGAGCCGCCCAGCGCGAGACTGTTGCCGCCTGACCGTGGAGGTGGCCATGATGACAGTGCAGATGACAGAGAAGCAGCGCCGAGCTCGTGAAGCGCTCGAGGCGGCGCGCGGTGAAGGCGTGTCTCTCAGTGACTATGCGAAGGCGCACGGACTGCCGATCCGCGAGCTTTACGATGCTGTGGCGGCGCTGCGGCGCAAGGGGGTGTTGGCGAAGACCGGTAGAGCGCCCAGGAGCAAGTTTGTCGAGGTGCGTGTCGGTCCTGAGCGCACCGTGGGCGGCATCGTGTGCCGGTTCGTTCATGGCGGCGTCGTGATCGAGTGCACGCAGTGGCCTCCGCCGGGTTGGGTCGCGGCGCTGGTGAGGCCCGCGGCGGATGCTGCGGCCTGATCGCGGTATCGAGCGCGTCTACCTGCACCGTGGCCCGGTGGACATGCGCAAGCAGATCGATGGGCTGGTGGTGCTGGCGCGCGAGGTGATCCAGCAGGATCCGATGTCCGGTGCACTGTTCGCCTTCATCAACGCGAGGCGCAACAAGTTGAAGCTCCTGGTGTGGGAGAAGAACGGCTTCATCATCTGGTACAAGCGCCTCGAGCGGCACAAGTTTCACTGGCCGCGTCATGCCACCGAGAGCGTGCTCACGCTCAACGGTGAGCAGCTCAACTGGTTGCTCGATGGCTACGATGTGTGGCGGATGAAGCCGCACGAAGTACTGCATTTTTCGGTGTTCAGCTGATTCAAACAGTTGAGAACACGGTATAATTTCGCTCCGTGACATCGAGCACGCCAGCGCCATCGACGAGTGAGGATCTCGAGGTGCTGCGTGCGCGACTGGCCGCGCGCGAAGAGCGTATCGACCTGCTCGAGGAGGAGAACCGGTGGCTGAAGTCTCAGCTCTTCGAGCGCTCCTCCGAGAAGACTCCAGCCGAAGAGATCAGCCCCGAGCAGGCTTGGCTGTTCAACGAGGCCGAAGCCCTAGCACGGGCGGCCGAAAGTGCTCCCCAGAGCATTGCGATCCCCGCTTACGAGCGGGGCAAAGGCGGTCGCAAGAAGCTCTCGGCGAGCCTGCCTCGGGTAGATGTCGTTCACGATCTGCCGGAGGATCAGAAGCGCTGCACCGCCGACGGTACCGCCCTTGAGCGCATCGGCGAGGAGGTGAGCGAGCAGCTCGACTTCAAGCCCGCTTCTGTGCGGGTGATCCGCAACATCCGCCCGAAGTATGCCTGCCCCTGCTGCAAGAGCGGGGTGCGGATCGCACCCGTCCCGGTGCAGCTGCTGCCGAAGAGCCTGGCGACACCGGCACTCCTTGCGCATATCACCACGGCGAAGTTCGTCGATGGCATCCCGCTTTATCGCCAGGAGAGCCAGTTCGATCGGCTCGGGGTGCCATTGGGGCGTGCCACCATAGCCGGGTGGATGATCCAGCTCGGTGGCACGCACGTGGTGCCGGTCGTGAACCTGCTGAGGGATTACCTGCTGGAGGCGCCGCTCATCCATTGCGATGAGACGCGACTGCAGGTCTTAAAGAGCGACAAGGCCCCCACGGCCGATCACTGGATGTGGGTGCGCGCAGGCGGCCCGCCGGGTCGGAAGATTATCCTCTTCGACTACGATCCCTCGCGCGCCGGCGCCGTGCCGCTGCGCTTGTTCGAGGATTATCACGGCATCTTGCTCACCGATGGCTATGAACCCTACGAGAGGCGTCGCACAAGCGCTGAAGCTCACGCACGCCGGCTGCATGGCGCACGTGCGGCGGTACTTCGAGGAAGCCCGCAAGGCACAGTCCGCGGGCAACGCCACGCAAGGTCATGCCCGTCAAGCCCTGGATTTCATCCGCGAGCTCTACCTCGTGGAGCGAGCTCTCTGGGATCGCGACCGTCCAGTCAGCCCCGAGCATCGAGTGCGCGTGCGCGCCGAGCTCTCAGCCCCGATCGTAAAGCAGTTCCACGCCTGGCTCGAGGCGGTCGCGCCTAAAGTGTTGCCACAGAGCCTGCTGGGCAAGGCCGTGCACTACGCTCTCGGTCAGTGGGCGAAGCTGATCGTGTTCCTCGCTCATGGCGAGGTACCGCTGGACAACAACCGCTGCGAGAACGCCATCCGTCCTTTTGTCCTCGGTCGAAAAGGCTGGCTCTTCAGTGACACAGTCAAAGGTGCCGTGGCGAGCGCGAACCTCTACTCGCTCGTCGAGACTGCCAAGGCTAATGGCGTTGAGCCGCACAGCTACCTGTCACTGTTGTTCGCACGGCTGCCCTTTGCGCGTACAGTCGACGATTTCGAGCACCTGCTTCCTTGGAACGCCAAGGCCGATCTCGTGGGACGCTCGTTGTGATCTGCTTGACTAGCGAACAATGCTCCGAGTGGCTGAAGCAACATGGGATCTCTGAAGCTCCTTACGGCAGCAAGCTGGCACGCGGAGTTTACTATTTGCAGTTCGCACCCCCTCGGAATGCAGAGTGCCGTGTTCTTGTCGCATCGCTCCTTAATAGCCTAGGCTCGTTTGCCGGCGGCCTCTTGCAACTCACAGACTGGATCTGGGACTCTGAACAGGAATCCGATCCCACAGCCGCGCTGCGTAAGGCTCACGGCGAGCACAGATCGCTTCTCGATGCTCCTGGATTCCTGTTTGATCAGAACGAGGAATCTACAGCAATAGACCTCGGCTCCTTAATTCTGGAACGCGGTTGGACTGGCTACTTGTACCTGGGGTCAAAGATTGCAACGCTCCTGCTATGGGAGGGTGATCTCATCGATTTCTGGAGCAAAGACAAGCGTGCCACCGAACAGATTCGAACCATGCTCCAGAGTTGCGGCACCCGCATCCTTCATGATCATGCGCAATAGTCAGCCGTGAGAATTCGCGATGTGGTTGGCTGATCGCTTACAGAGGATCGATCGCAAGTGTCATTCGCAGTGCTTCTTTTTGTGCAGCTGGTGCCGCACGTCCTATTGACCGCGGTGGGTATTGGTTTCTTTGGGCGTTACCGTACGCTTCCCACAGCCCTTGCCGCTGCCGGTTTCTTGGTAGCCGTGATCAGTGACCTCGCGAATGCTTGGGCGGTTGCGCGCTGGACAGGACTGGCCGGTGTTTGGGTCGGCTCAATTGGACTTTTGTGGCATCTGCTCAATGCTCGTAAGCGCCACGTCACCTAACCCGGGGTGGCCGTGAACCTCCGTCATCGGTGCAATTGCGGCAGTGGAACGTTCGAAATCGACACGTCGATCCGCGAACTCCCGCGCATCTGAAAAAATCCACGGGCGAGGCCGATGGCGCAAGCGGCAGCGTCGCGGAGCGACTATCTCCTGCGTGTTCGAGGCCGTGGTCAACATAAGGATCCGTGCAATGACCAGAAACATCGCTCGATCCGTTGTCTTCGCAGGCTTGGTATTGGCGGCGACGACAGCATGCGAGAACATCGCTCAACTCAAGACTGTTAGTGCTGGACATACGGGCTGCCCTCCCGATCAACTAACGATCTCGAACCACGAACCACCAGACAACCGCGTTGGGTAGAAACGAAACGTGGAATGCCACATGCAATCGCAAGGTTTATCTTTGTTCCGGGGTCGTGACTGGAAAGTGCTCGGAGGACTTCAGTTGCGCGCCTGTGGCGCAGTAGATGGGAGCGCGACATCTCGAACCGCGCCCACGTCGCAACCCTGGGTACCGCGGAGACCTGGAATGCCACATGTCAGGGTAAGGTATACGTGTGCTCCGGATTCCATAGGGCCGGAGAATACAGTTGTACTCCTGCCCCGAGCTAGGGCCTTCCCACGACATTTTCATTGCAGCGGACCGTGAACGGTTGGGTGGCTGCAGTACGAATAGAGGGCTATTGTGGTATCGGACCGCCGCTTGCGCCGGCCTGGGCGGCCGCTTAACTTGGCGCTAGGAGAGACAGCCATGTGGCCCCGTTGGTTGAGTGACGCGCTGAGCGGCAAGGAACCGCTTGCACGTGCGTTTTGGATATGGGGGGTGGGCGTTTCGGTTGGATACTCCATCATCGGCGCGCTCATTGACGTAGACCATCCGATCGCGCTCACCGTGTACCTGGTGGTCGGACTCGCGCTGGGGGTATTGCAGACGGTGATTCTGTGGCGCTGCGCTGCCAACTCCCGGCCGACGCTTCTGAGCAGGATCGTTCGCGCTACCGTCATCTGCGGATTGGTCATTGCGGTGATAGTGCTCTTCGCCTTGCTGGCCAATCCGAGCTTGTTTCTGTCTCCAAACCTTCATTGGAGCGGACAGTGAATCGATGCAGCACACGCTGATTCTTTGCCAAGTCCTTGTCGTGATCTTCATCGCACTTCACGACTGGCTACCCCTGGGCAAGCTGAACAATCTGACCGGCGTGCGTGCTGTGGACACCAGGGGTCGGCTGGCAATCACGACGGTGATGAGCGCACTTCCATTCGCAGCGGTACTGGCTGCAAGCATTCCTTTCGCCTCGACTGGCTTCCCCGGCTGGCTTCTCTCGTGGTTGTGGATCACATACCTCGTATGTGCATTGGGTATCTTGCGGGCGTGGTGGATTCCCTATTTCACCGCTCCGGATCCCACGCGTGCAGAGCGCTACCGTGTTCGTTTCGCGGGGACGCACGGCTTCTTGCCGCTGCGGAACGGTATCAGGCCCGATACGCTCCACGTTGCTTTCCACGCGCTCGTCGTCGCAGCCTTGGTCTTGCTTGGATTGGTAACTTTCGCGAGTCGGCAAGCCGGTCAATGAACGCGTTAACTTTCGTTGGCGCGCGCCAACTTGCATGAAAAGCCTCATGAAAACTGCTGCGCTCGGTGCTACCTCGCTCCTGATCCTCGTGGCGACCGCATGGGCGACGGACTACACCAGTGATGCGACCGTGCTTGCCACCTTCGAATGTCCCGAGTCGCTCAAAGACGATGCAACACGAGCTGCCGCGGGGATGCAATTCTTGACGTGGATACGCGCCCGACATCCCCACTGGAGCATTTCAAAGGTGATAGGGTATCGGTTGTACCTGCTGAATAAGCACCACTGCGATCAGAGCCTCGCAAGGATACGGTCCGAAGCCTCACAGCACCCAGGGCACTGAAATGCAACCCTCGTGGGAGGGGACGTGGCACGGTTGTTCTTTTCTGCATGAAATCCTGGGCCTTGGCCCTGTGGATGCTGGCGCCGATCGCGGCGAGGGCACACGATGCGCAGCCTTGGGGGGAGTACTTCAAGCTCTTTGCGGCTGTCAGGAACGAGACGGTGGAGGCAATCATCGCGCAGGCGGACACCGCGCTTGCGCCACTGGGCTTTCACCGAGACTCGACGGGTACAAGCAACCCGGGCAACCTGATGCCTGGAATCTTCGCCTCGTACAGCACGAACGACTCGGCCACTGCGCTCATCCTCCAGGCCTCGAGCCCGGAATGCCTGGCGTTCTCGGCAACGAACCACGATTCCAGCCGGGCTGGACTTGCTGATCGAGCCGGTGCGGCGATCAGGGCGACCTTCCAGGCTGCATTTGGGCCCAACGTCAAGTTCTATTCGGATGCGAAGTGCACGCTCGCGCGTTAACCTATGCTCGCAACTGCATTTCACCTTGAGGCTCTACCCAGATGCGTCTTTGGACGCTCCATCCCAAGTATCTCGATGCCCAAGGTCTGGTCGCGCTCTGGCGCGAGGGGCTCTTGGCCCGCGCCGTTCTCAGGGGGAAAACGAGGGGATATCGCCAACATCCGCAGCTCGAGCGATTTCGCGGTCACCCATGGCCGCGTGTGGCCATTAACATGTATCTTCAGGCGGTTGCGACCGAGGCGGATTGCCGCGGATATGCCTTCGATCGAGGAAAGCTCGGTCCTGGCCGAGGTACAATCGCGCTGCGGGTCACGCGGGGGCAGCTCTCTTACGAATGGCGGCATCTGCTGCGCAAGCTTCGTGTTCGCGCTCCGCGCTTGCATAGCCGATGGTCCCGCGAACGCTCACCGGAACCGCATCCGATGTTCAAGATCGTTGACGGTCCTATCGAGGCCTGGGAGCGCGACAAGCGGCTCGTACGTCAACGCCCTTCGACGCGACGGTAAAGGTGAATCCCGGTGAGCGATTCATCCATGACGACCTATGGGCAAATGAGCCCCAGTGCCCGATCAAAGCGCCGCGAGGTGGTTGAGATATGAGACTCTCGGATCTGTTCACACAGTTGGCAGCGGAGAAGGATGCGGTTTCCTTCATCGCGTACCTGGCGGCGCCAGATCGGGATGGCACGGATGTCGATCTGGCTGCGGTCGGTCGCGTCGAGGTCGATGAGGAAGCCAAGCTCGCGCGCCTCTATCCCGCCTCGACAGCCACCGACCCCGATTCCGTCGATCCGGAGCCCTACCTCGGTATGGTTCTTTCACAGCTTCCGGTGGATGCCGAAGGCCAGAACGACCTGCGCTTGCTGATTGAGGTTCCGCTGCTGCGGGACCCGGACGGTAACGACCACCCGAGCCTTGTGGACATGGCTGGGGTCCATGTCGGCCGGGAGTCCAAAGAGGTGTGGCTTCTGGTCCGTCCCGCACGAGAATTTGCGCCCGGGCTGCTGCCGACCTGAAAAGACCAGCCACGAGCGAGCCACCTCGTGCGCACGTATCCGTGCCTCGCCGCGGTCCTCTCGACCTTGCTTGGATGCGTGGGTTGCGGGTCGCGCTGATCGCGGTGGCTCTCTGCGCCGTGTGCCGCCTCGACGGGACGGGCGGGGGTGCGATAGCCTTGAGACAATCTTCAATCAGTCAGGCCCCGTAGCCATGGCCAAGGCATATTGGATTTCAGTCTATCGTGCGATACACGACGACCAGGCGCTCGCCGCATACGCCAAGCTTGCCGGCCCTGCGCTGCTTGCCGCAGGAGGTCGTTTCCTGGCCCGTGGGTTACCGGCCCGGTTCTACGAAAGCGGAGTGAGTCAGCGCACGGTGCTCATCGAGTTCGACAGCGTTGCCAAAGCGATCGCAGCTCACGACAGCCCGGCGTACCAGGAGGCGCTTCGCGCACTCGGCAACGGTGTCGAGCGTGACATGCGCATCGTCGAAGGCATCGAATGAGGTGTCGCCGCCGGATCGCCGTCAATTTGCGTCTGGCCGAGCCCGAGGATGTTGCACAGATCCCCATCGATCATTTCGACGGCTTGAATACGTTCCGCGACCTGCCGCGCGACGGTCGCCACGTCTGCGACTACTGGTTCTAGCGCGGCTCGAGGGCCTCGTCTCGCTACATGGATGCCGCCGCGCACATTCTGGAAACGCCGCGCGTGCGACTCCGCGAGGCGACGTTGGCGGATGGCCCATTCTTGCTGAGGCTGCTCAACGAGCCCTCGTGGCGCGAGAACATCGGCGACCGGGGAGTTCGCTCGGTCGAGGATGCAGAGCGTTACATCAGGGACAGGATCTGGTCCCAGTACGAGGCCCACGGATTTGGGATGTACACCGTGGAGCTCAAATCAACGGGACGGCAGATCGGACTCTGCGGGCTCGTCAAGCGTGAATATCTCTCCGCGCCCGATGTGGGATTCGCATTGCTTCCGGAGTACGTGGGGTGCGGCTATGCGATGGAGGCTGCCACACGGCTGCTGGCGCACGCGAGCAACGGCTTGGGCCTCACGCGGCTTTACGCGATCACCAAGCCTACCAACGCACGATCCATGCGACTGCTCGAACGGCTGGGCTTGCACCGCGAGGGGCCGTATCTCACGCCGCAAGGAGAAGAGGTAGAGCTGTGGATCGCGAACTGCACACCGAGCGCCTTCACCTGAGACCGTGGGTCGCCACGGATCGAGCGCCGTTCGCCAGCTTGAACGCCGATCCCAGGGTGATGGAGTATTTTCCTGCACGGCTTTCCCGCAGCGAGAGCGATGCACACGCCCAGCGCATCGAAGCCCATATCCTCGAGCACGGCTGGGGGTTGTGGGCCGTCGAGGTTCCCGGCGTCACATCGTTCGCCGGATACATCGGTCTTGCGAGTGTGACCTTTCAGGCGCACTTCACCCCCTGCACGGAGGTGAGCTGGAAGCTCGCCGCGCGGTTCTGGGGACGCGGATATGCGACGGAGGGTGCGAAGTCAGCACTCCGGTTCGGCTTTCAATCACTCGGCCTGCCCGAGATCGTCTCGTTCACGGTTCCGGCAAACCTGCGCTCCATGGCGGTCATGAAGCGCATCGGCATGACTCGAAATCCGAGTGAGGATTTCGAGCATCCACGACTGCCGGAGGGCCATCCCCTGCGACTTCACGTCTTGTACCGCAAGACAGCCGTTTGACGTCGCAGGCTGCTTTGCACGCCCGCGCGACTCGCCTATCATGATTTGTCGACCACGACGGCGGGCGTCCGCGAGCGGATCACAGGGGGTTGAGATGGACGAGCGAATACTGAATCGCCGACAGATCCTGGGCAGCGTGGCCGCCACCGGCGCGGCCGCCGCGGCAGGCGCCATCGGCAGCGAGGCCGCAGAGGCAGCCGATCTTCCCGACATGGGCGCCGCGCAGCCGCCGCCGATCACCGACGTGAAGGACAAGGTGGCCTATATCACCGGGGGTGCGAGCGGCATTGGTCTTGGCATCGCACGCGTGTTCCACGAAGCCGGCATGAAGGTAGTCATCGGCTATCTGGACGAGCAGCACATCGGCGATGCGCTGAAGCTGTTCCCTCCGGGCGATCCGCGCGTGCATTCGATTCAGCACGACGTTCTGCAGCGCGATGCGTGGGAGCGCATCGCAGACCAGATCGAGCAGAAGTTCGGGGCGTTGCACGTGCTGGTCAATAACGCGGGGGTCGGCCTGCAGGCACCGGCGAGTACCGGGACCTACAAGGACTGGGAGTGGGGCCTGGGCGTGAACCTGTGGGGCCCCGTGTACGGCATCCACACGTTCGTTCCGCGCATGCTCGCGAGCAAGCAGGGGTCGCACATCGTCACCACGACCTCGACGAGTGGCATTCTGCCTGGAAGCGGAGCCGGCATTTACACCGTCTCGAAGATCGCCGCCGTCGGCCTCATGGAGGAGTTGCGCCTCGAGCTGCGCAACACCAACATCGGCACGTCCGCGTTCGTCCCCGGGTTGACCGCGACCAATATCGGTCGCAGCGAGAGCTACCGGCCCGAGTCTTTGAAGAACGAGGGGCCCCCGGCGGTTGCACCCGGCGCGCAGCCGCGGTCCGCGCCCGGCACCGGAGCGCCGCGGCGTCGGCCGCCGTTCGCTGGATTCACGAGCGGCAGTCCCGCCGCCCGAAGACCGATGGATCCGGTGGTGGCTGCACGCTTCGTTCTGGATGGGATCCTGCACAACGACCTGTACATCGTGGCCGAGCCCGAATATCGCGTGGGCGTCGAGGCGCGATGCAATGCGCTGCTCGAGTCGATGAACCCCTTCCAACCGCTGCCGCGCGCGCTGTACGGCCCGAATGTCTACCGCTCACCGATCTATGTGCAGGAGATTGCGCATCGCAAGGCAACGCAGGTCCGGGAGATCGCCGGGACTTGAGGCAGGGCCCTCGTCAGCCCGCGAGCTGCTAGTGCCACACCTCGCGGGCGAGCTCCACCACGAGTGACAGCTTGGCACGCTGATCCCCGAGGGTGAGCACATTGCCCTCGCAGGTACTCGCAAACCCGCATTGCGGGCTCAGTGCGAGCTGCTCGAGGGATGCAAATCGCGCGGCTCGATCGATGCGCCGCTTGACCTCATCCTTGCTCTCGCAGTCGCCGCGCTTGCTGGTGATGAGTCCGAGGACCGCAGCCTTGTCCTTCGGCAGGAAGCGCAGCGGCTCGAAGCCGCCGGAGCGCTCGTCGTCGTACTCGAGGAAATAGCCGTTCACGTCGATCTCGTTGAACAGGACCTCGGCGACCGGCTCATAGCTGCCCTCTGCGGCCCAGGCACTGCGGAAGTTCCCGCGGCACAGATGCAGCATCACTTTCATGTCCGCGGGACGACCCGCGAGGCATGCGTTGATCAGGCGCGCGTAGCCGCGCACGAGCTGGTCCGGGTCGGCGTCGATGCGCGCTCGCACCTGCTCGCGCAGCGTCGGATCGCACAGATAGGCGAGATTGGTCTCATCGATCTGCAGATAGCGGCAGCCTGCGCTGGCAAGATCGGCGATCTCCTCGGCATACACCCGCGCAAGATCCGTGAAGAACTCCTCCAGATCCGGGTACGCCACCTGGTCGATCGCTGCGCGGCCGCCGCGAAAATGCATGATCGACGGGGAGGGCAGCGTGATCTTCGGTACGGCGCCGGCCACCGACTTCAGGAAGCGAAAATGATCGACAAAGATCGGCGAGCGCCGCGCGATCTTGCCCGTGACCTGGATGCCGGGGGCTTCCAGCTCGAGCGGGCCGGCGCAGGTGTGAAAGCGGGCCTTCACCTTCGGCGCGACGCGTTCGACATTCTCGAACGCGGTCAAGAAATCCAGGTGCCACCAGGTGCGCCGAAACTCGCCGTCGGTGACCACCGGGAGCCCGATGCCCTCTTGCAAGGCCACAACGCCGCGAATGGCATCGTCCTCGGCGCGGCGTAGATCTGCGGCAGCGATCTGCCCCTGCTGATACGCCGAGCGCGCGGCGAGCAAGGCCGCTGGCCGCAAAAGGCTGCCCACATGATCCGCTCTGAACGGGAAAGAGACCTGCCCCATGACCGTTGCGCTCCCTGAGGTGAACGTCGGCAAGACTCTATCGGAGGGTGCACAAAATGTGCTTGCGCTTTATTGCTTCAAAATACACACTCCAGCAAGGAAATGCACGAACGCAGGCATATTGCGCATGAAAAAAGCTCAAGCTAACCGTATCGGCAAGCGCGCCACTGCAGCGGAGGCACCGCGCATCGACGCGTTCGATCTGCGCATCCTGCGGGCCCTCGCGACCAACGCCCGGGCCACCAACGTCGAGATTGCGCGCCAGGTGGGGCTGTCCGAGGCGCCTTGCTCGCGGCGCATTCAGCGTCTGGAGAGGGACGGAGTCATCGCCGGATACGGCGTGAGATTCGACCCCGCTGCCGTTGGGATCGGCATCACTGCATTCATCACGCTCACTCTCGACATGGTGTCCGCACAGAGTGCGGACCGCTTTGCCGAGGTCGTGATGGAGTCGCCGCACGTGCTGGCGTGCTACATCGTCTCGGGCAGCGCGTATGCGCTTCTCGAGGTGGCGGCCGCCGACGTGGGCTCGTACTCCGAGTTCGTGCTCGATCGGCTTCGCACCATCCCGGGGGTCAAGGATCTGAGCTCCAACTTCGTCATGCGCGTGGTGAAGCAATCCACGGCGCTCCCGGAGCTGCTGGAAGTCACCCCCTCTCGTCAGCGAGCTGCGCGTCAGGGCGAGCGAAACTCGAGATAGCTGATCTGGTTCTGCCCCGCATCGGCGAACCAGAGTCGATGGGTCAGCCGCGTGGGTGGCTGCCGATCGCTGCCCGCGGTGAGGCCTACGGCCCGAGCGGCCGGGCCGAGCGGAAACTCCGTGATCTCCCCGCTAGCGGTCACTCGGCCCAGCCTGCTGCCGCGCGTGTACCAAACGTTGCGGTCGGGGCCCACCGCGATATTGATCGGCGAAGGCCCCTGCAGCGGCATGACGAACTCGCTGACCACTCCGCTCATCGTGATCCGGCCGACCCGGTTGCCGTTCGTGAGAATCCCGTCAATGCCCCCCGAGAGCTCGACGAACCACATCGCACCGTCCGCGCCTGCGGTGATATCCCCGGGGCCGGAATTGGGCCGCGGCAGATCGAACTCCTGAACGGCGCCCGAGGGTGTGATCCGCCCGATCTTGTCCGTGCGGTACTCCGAGAACCAGACATTGCCGTCCGGGCCTGCCGCAAGCGCACGGGGGCCGCAGTTCGGAGTGGGAACCGTAAACTCACTGATGGCGCCTGCCGGGGTGATGCGCCCGATCTTCCCTGCCGCGAACATGCCGAACCAGATGTTGCCGTCTGCGCCGAGCGCAATGGCTCGTGGCCGGCTCGCCGGGGTTGGGATGTCGAACTCGACGATCTTCCCCTCCGGCGTGATGCGCCCGATGCGGTTGCCGGTATGCTCCGAGAACCACAGGTTCCCGTCAGCGCCCACCGCGATGATGCGCGGTGCGCTCGCGGGATGAGGGAGGGCAAATTCCCGCAGCTCGCCGCCATCGGGACTCATCCGGCCGATGCGATCGCCGGCGCTTTCCGTGAACCACACACGCCCATCGGATGCGATCGCAACCGTCGTGGGGCCGCTGCGAGGATGCGGCAACGGGAAGGCGTGCACACGCCCGTCGGTGGTCATGCGTGGCTGTGCGCCGCCCGCCGCCACCGCGGGGACCGCCCCGGCGGCCGCCCAGGCGACTGTCCCGACAGCCAGCAGCATGGCGCCCGGAGCCCCCGCGGGCGATCGCTCCCGGGCCCTCCGGATAACGGGTCGAACAAACACTGCTGCCGGTCCGTCACCGCTCGCACCGTCCGGCCGGCAAACGCGCTCGGCCGAGGCGTGTCTGAGGTGACATAATGAATTGATTTCATTCATCTATATCCCCATTGCTCGCCTCCCGGGGGCTGGCCATGCGGACAGACTTCCGGAGGGTCCATTACGGTCAAACCAGAGCTCCGGCTCCTTCGTTGTTGCAAAGCGTTTTACTCTGCTGCAGAAGGATGCAGATTGCCGGTATGCTCTGATCGATACCGGCCATCAAGTCGGCAAAAGGGGCAGTGCTGGAGCATGTTACGCAACTGCGGTGTTCAAGTTGGTGCTGTCCTCGCGTGCGCGGCATTGCTCGGGGCCGCCCCATCCTGGGGCGCAGAGGGCGCCCAGGCCGCAAGCGCGCCTCATGCGGGTAAGAGCGCCCACGGAGAGTGGGGCGAGGTCCAGCAATACTGCACTCAATGCCACAACACCGATGATTGGGCCGGTGGGGTCGCATTCGACACGATGTCGGCGCAGCAGATTCCCTCGGATGCCAAGGTGTGGGAGGACGCGATTCGCAAGCTCCGCGGTGGCTTCATGCCTCCCCCCAATGCGAAGCAGCACCCCGATGGCCACGTCGTGAGGGGTCTCATCTCCTGGCTGCAGAACACCCTCGATGCCGCCGAGACGACTCCGGACCCGGGGCGCGTGCCACTGCGACGGCTGAATCGTCGCGAGTACACCAACGCCATCCGCGATCTGCTCGGGCTCCAGGTGGATGCCGCGGCTCTCCTGCCCGACGATGATCACCCGAAGAACGGCTTCGATACCGATGCCGCGAGCCTTTCGGTATCGCCGGCGTTTCTGGATCAGTACGTGAACGCGGCGCGCGTGGTGGCGGCCGAGGCGGTCGGTAATCCGCAGGCCCCGGCCGTGACAACCACCTTCGGCAATGTCGCCGACATGAAGATCTCGCTGCAGGTTCGTGGTCACCTGGGCGAGGGCAATCAGCAGCTCTATCGCGACGGGATGCCCTTTGGCACTCGCGGCGGCATGAGCGCCGAGTACGTCTTTCCCGCCGATGGCGACTATGCGCTGACCATCGGTGATCTGGCGCTCGCTCGCGACGTGCCGCTCATGGAATTCGAGAACACCGTCGTGGCGCTGATCGATGGCAAGGAGTTCTTCCGCACCGACATCGGCGGTGAGCGCGACCAAAAAGCGATCGACCAGCAGCAGCAAACCGCGGTTGAGGCCATCAACGACCGCCTGCGCAATATCCGCTTCCACACCACCGAGGGCCCGCATCGCATTGCGATCACCTTCGTGCACCGGGATTTCGCCGAAAGCGACGAGCGCATCCGGGTGACGGCGCTCGAGGGCGGGCAGGAACGGGTGCAGCTGATGCACGCCTTTCAGATTCGCGGTCCGCTCAAGGTGAGCGGCATGAGCGATTCGCCTACGCGCGAGAAGATCTTCCTGTGCCATCCGGCATCGGCGGAGCAGGAGACGCCCTGCGCGCGCCGCATCATCGAGAATCTCGCGCAGCTCGCCTTCCGGCGCCCGCTGACCGAGCAGGACCTTCATCCGCTCATGGCGTTCTACGAGGCCGGACGCAAGAGCGGCGGGTTCGAGGCGGGCGTGCGCGATGCGCTGAGCGCCATCCTCGCGAGCCCCTTCTTTCTTTATCGCGTGGAGACACCGGCGCCGCAGGTGCGTGCGGGGACGCTGCCCGAGGGAACACTGAGCGACCTTTCGCTCGCCTCCCGCCTGTCCTTCTTCCTCTGGAGCAGCATCCCGGATGAGGAGCTGTTGCAGGTCGCCGAGCGCAACGAGCTGAGCCATCCCGATGTGCTCAGGCACGAGGTGCTGCGCATGCTGGCCGACCCGCGCTCGAAGTCGCTCGTCGATGATTTCGCCTTCCAGTGGTTGAACCTCGCAGGGCTCGACGAGATCGTTCCGGATCGTACGCAGTTCCCCTGGGCAACCGGCGCGCTCGATCCGCGCCCGCTTTTCAAGCAGGAGCTGTCCCTGTTCATCGACAGCGTGCTGCGCTCGGACCAGCCGGTCACGGCCTTGCTCACGGCCAACTACACCTACCTCAATGAATCCCTGGCGATGCTCTACGGCATCGAGAACGTGAAGGGCGGTGAGTTCCGCCGAGTGGTGCTCACCGATTCGAAGCGCTTCGGACTGCTCGGCAAGGGCGCGGTCCTGATGCTTTCGGCGAATCCGGACCGCACCTCGCCCGTACGGCGCGGCGCATGGATCATCGAGCGCATTCTCGGCTCGCCTGCCCCGACGCCACCCCCGAATGTGCCGGTGCTCGTGCAGAACATCCGCGGCAAACCCGCGAAGACGGTGCGCGAGCGCGTGATGCAGCACAGTGTGCAGCCAACCTGCCACGCCTGCCATGGCGTGATGGATCCGCTCGGGTTCGCGCTCGAGAACTTCAACACCGTGGGTCAGTATCGGGCGCTCGATCCGGAGACGCACACACCGATCGACAGCTCCGGTGTACTGCCGGACGGCACCGTGATCAAAGGACCGGACGATCTGCGCCGGGCCCTCGCGGCGCAGCCCGATGCATTCGTCGAGTCGCTCACCGGAAAGCTCATGTCGTATGCGCTCGGGCGTCCCATCGACTATCGCGACATGCCCGTCGTACGGCGCATCGTGCGCCAGGCGGCGCGCGATGACTACCGGTTCTCGTCCATCGTGGTGCAGGTCGTCTCGAGCGACGCTTTCCGCAGGCGCGAGCCGCCCGCCCAGGCAGCGCGACCCGCAGTGAAGACCGCCTCGCTCGCGGTGCCCGCTCTCCAGACCGGAGGTAACTGAGCCGTGTTCCTCACGAAGAAACATCTGTCACGCCGCACGGTGCTCAAGGGCGCCGGCGCCTCGATCGCGTTGCCGTTGCTCGATGCGATGATCCCGGCCGGCACCGCACACGCCGCTACCGCCGCGGCGATCAAGCCGCGCCTCGGATTCGTCTATTTCCCCCACGGCGCGGTTCAGAAGTACTGGACACCGGAGGGCGTGGGCCGCGATTTCAAATTCAGTCCGATACTGAAGCCGCTCGAGCCGCTGCGCGAGTACGCCACCATAGTCACCGGCTTGCGCAACAAAGGTGGGGAGAGCTCCGATCCTCACGGCATCGTCGAGGTGACGTGGCTGTCGGCCGTGCACCCGCAGGAACACGACGTCAAAACAGGTGCCGGGACCACCATCGATCAGCTGGCAGCGCAGCACATCGGGCAGGACACGCCGCTGCCCTCCCTCGAGCTGTGCGGCGAGCCCGGTGGCACCACCTGCTATCGCACGCCGGTGCAGCCACTTCCGATGGAAGGCAATCCTCGCAAGGTCTTCTACAGCATGTTTGGCGAGGGCGACTCGAACGAGGAGCGCCGGGCCATCATCCAGTCCGAGGGGAGCCTCCTGGATTATGCCCAGGAGGCGACCGCAAGCCTCAAGCGCCAGCTCGATGCCGGTGACCGCACGATCGTGGCCGAATATCTCGACTCGGTGCGCGAGGTCGAGCGGCGCGTGCAGAAGCTGAAGGTGGCCTCCGCATCGTTCGGCAACCTGCCGAATGCGCCGCTGGGTGCGCCGGATGACTTCACGGAGCTCCTCGACGTGCAGTTCGAGATGATGGCCCTCGCCTGGCAGACGAACCAGACGCGCGTGACGACCTTGCGATTGGCGCGGGAGGCGAGCATGCGCGTATACAACATGGTGAATGTCACCGAGGCGTTCCATCCGCTCTCGCACCATGGCGAGAAAGAGGACGCGTTTGCGAAGCTGGTGCGCATCCAGGCCTTCCACACGACCCGGGTGGCCAAGTTCGCGCAACGCTTGAAGTCCATGAAGGAGGGCAACGGATCGGTTCTCGACAATGCCGTGGTGCTCTTCGGCAGCAACATGGCAAACAGCGACCGCCACAATCAGGACCCGATACCGCAAGCGATCATCGGTAAGGGCGGCGGCATCAAAGGCGGTCAGCACCTGCACTATCCGCAGGACACACCGCACTCGAACATTCTCGTCACGGTGGCGCAGAAGGCCGGGGCGCCGGTGCAGAAGATCGCCGACAGCACCGGAGTGCTCGCGGAGGTCTAGCATGGCGCTCGCGATCGGGGCACGTCCTCGCGCCCTCGTCAGGCTCACCCTGTCCGTCCTCCTCGCAGCGTGTGCCGCGGGGCTTGCGCCGGCGGGCGCCGGCGATGTTTCCGGAGACCCCTCCGCTCCCGATGCAGCCCCGAACGTGCGCGGTCCGGAGGGCACGACGCCTTTGATGTGGGCCGTCTACCGCGAGGACCCCGCAGCCGTGCAGCGGCTGCTCAAGGCAGGGGCTCGGGTGAATGACGTGAACCAGTACGGTGCCTCGGCGATGCAGATGGCGGCCGCGACGGGCAACGCCCGGATCCTCAAGCTGCTGCTCGATGCGGGCGCCAACGTCGACTCGCCCAATCCTGAGGGACAAACCGCCCTCATGGCGGTGGCGCGCACGGGCAACCTCGAGGCGGCCAAGCTGCTGATCGAGCACGGTGCCACGGTGGAGGCCCGGGAGGAGTGGGGCCGGCAAACCGCGCTCATGTGGGCGAGTGCCCGCCGGCATCCGCAGATGATGGAGCTTCTGATCTCCCACGGCGCGAACGTCAATGCCCGATCGATGTGGCGCGACTGGGAGCGTCACGTCACCGCCGAAAGCCGTGCGAAGCGTACCAACGCCGGCGGACTCACCCCGCTCATGTACGCCGCGCGCGAGGATTGCTTGGAATGCGTCAACGTCCTGATCAAGCACCACGTGGATGTCGATGAGCCCGATCCGGATGGCGTGGCGCCGGTCATGATCGCGATCATGAACAACAACTGGGACATCGCCGCGCGGCTCATCCAGGCCGGCTGCGACGTGAACCAGTGGGACATCTATGGACGCGGGCCGCTCTTCACAGCCATCGAATCGGGCGTCGCGATCGCGGGCAGCAGGGCCGCGGGTCCGCTCGATCCCGCCAACCGGTTCACGGGCATGGACGTGGTGCGCATGCTGCTCGATCGCGGTGCCAATCCGAACATGCAGCTGTTCTACCGTCCGGGCGGACGAGTCTTCGGGGGCTTCACCTTCGGCGGAACCGCTCGCGGCTCGACGCCTTTGATCGCGGCCGCGGCCACCGACGATGTGGAGCTCGTCAAGCTGCTCCTGGCGCACGGAGCCGATCCCAAGCTGTACCAGGCCGACGACCAAACTCCGATCATGGCAGCGCTGAGCGGCCGCGGCACTTTCGGTGGCGGCGGAGCGACCGACCCACGAAGGGCGGTCGAGGTGCTTCGCGTGCTGCACGATGCGGGGACGGACGTGAATGTGATGTCCATACAGCACCATCTGCTGCGCACTCGCGGCGGCACGGCGCTGCACTTCGCCGTGCGCGCCGGCTCGATCGGAGCCGTCAAGGTGCTGCTCGCCTGGGGTGTCGATGTGAATGCCAAGGATCTGGATGGCTTGACGGCACTCGACTACGCGATGGGGCGAGGCTACGTGCCTTTCCTGCAGCAGCGGCAGCCCCCGCGCCTCGATATCGCCAAGGTGCTGCGCGAGGGCGGCGCGACCGTGGAGCTGGCGCAGATTCCGAACTGGCCGCCGGTCGGCCCACCGATCGGCTACGAGGCTACGATCTGGCCGCTCGAGCCCAGCGATGGGCTCAAGTCCGCCAGCACGGTCTACCCGCCGATGTATCCGCCTGGCTCATCACCGCCGGCGATGCGGGCGGTCGCCAAGGCGCAAGCGGCGCCGAGGGCCAGAAAATCTCTGGCGACCCCGCCCATTGCACAAGCACATTAGGCCGGCAGAGGCCAAGAGGGGCTCGATGATGTCTTCGCTTTCGCGCCGCCGCTTCCTGAACGGCGGCGTCAGCGCGCTGGGTGCCGCTTCGCTCACGAGGGCTCTGGCGCCGCTCGGTGCGCTCGCCGCCAGCGACGCCTCCGCCATCACAGTCATACCGCTCACGCCGAAGGACGGGGGTGGGCTCACGCTCCTCCAAGGCAGCGGCTGCAACGTCGTGGTGCTGCCCGGGCCCGATGGCGCGTTGATGATCGACGGCGGCCTCGCGGCACACTCGGGCGCGTTGCTCAAGGCTGTCTCCGGCGCGACCGGTACGCATCGCATCGCGACGTTGATCAACACGCACTGGCACCCGGAGCAAACAGGCTCCAACGAGGCGGTGGGTGTGGGCGGTGGCCTCATCATTGCGCACGAGGTCACTCGGCTGTACGAGGGACGCAAGGCTTACTCGGTGTGCTTCGAAGGCACCTATGGGCCGCTGCCGGCCAAGGCACGGGCGACCAAGACCACGCGCACCTCCGGGTCGCTGGAGTTCGCCGGTCAGCACATCGACTACGACTACCTGCCGGCGGCGCACACCGATGGGGACCTGTACATCCACTTCCCCGCGCTGAACCTGCTCGTGACCGGCGGACCGGTCGAGGGTAACCGCTGGCCGATTCTGGACATCCACAATGGCGGGTGGCTCGGCGGATTGGTGCGGGCGTACGAGAAGCTGGCCACGATCGTCAAGCCCGACACACGGGTGGTTCCCGCCAGCGGCAAGGTGCTCACGGGGGCCGACATCATCCGCTACCGCGACATCTACCAGAGGCTGTTCAAGCAGATGTTCGTGTTCTTCAACCATGGATACGGTCCCTCGGACGCCGCGGCTGCACGCCCCCTGAAGGACCACGAGGAGGAGCTCGGCGACGCATCCGTGTTCGTCGCCGGGGCTTATCGCAGCTTGCTGCAGGCGTACGTGCCGGACTAAAAGGCGGCATGGCGCCGCGCGCCGTATCTCAGCCGCTCATCGCAACTTGCCACTGCGGCTCGGTGCGCATCCATGTCCGACGCGCGCCCACCACGGTGACGAGCTGCAACTGCTCGCTCTGCCGGCGCTACGGGGCGCTGTGGGCGTATTACGGAGCGAAGTCGGTCAGGATCGAGGCGCCTAAGGCGGCCCTTGCGAGCTACTCGTGGCGGCGCAAGGTGCGAGCCTACTATCGTTGCAAGAAGTGCGGTTGCGTCACGCACTACAAGTACAGAAAAAAATGGGGCCAGGGAACCGTTGGAGTCAACGCATCGAACTTCGAGCCGGCCGTGCTCGAGCGTGCGCGTGTACGCAAGCTCGATGGCGCACGCACCTGGACCTGGAAGTACGTGGAGTGAGGAAGCCTGGTCGACGGCGTCGCCTCTCAGCGCCTGCGGGTCACTGCGGTCCCTGGAGCTTCGCATCGAGGAACTGCGCCGCCGCAGTGTATGCGCGCACCCAGGAGGCATAGCGCAGGAAGCCGTGAATCTCATCCGGCAGCACGAGCTCCTGGCACTCCACGCCGCGCTGGTGCAGCGCCTCGGCGAGGCGCTGCGACTCGGAAAAGTCCACGTTGTGATCGTCATCCCCCTGTACCAGCAGCACCGGTGAGCGCCAGCTCGCGACCGAGCTGATGGGTGAGGAGGCAAGTGCGGTCGCAAGCACGGCCGGCGGGGTGTCGAGCACGTAGAGCGGCTGGTTGTCTCGAACCGTCGACAGCATCCAGTGGTGCCAGTCATGGACACCGTGCATGTCGACACCGGCCTTGAAGATGTCCGAGTTGCGCGCCAGGCCGAGCGCCGTCATGTACCCACCGTAGCTGCCGCCCCAGAGTCCGATTCGTGCGGGATCCACGTCCGCGCGTGCGCGCAGGAAATCGGCGGCGGCCAGCAGGTCGTTGTACTCGCTCGCGCCGGCCGCACCGATGCCGTCCGCCTCGCGGAAGTCGAGCCCATATCCGATCCCCGAGCGATAGTTGAGCGCGAGCACCACGTACCCGCGGCTGGCGAGGTATTGGTTGAACGCGTACGCGTTGCTGTAGTAGTCCATGTAATGCCAGCCCAGGAGCATCTGGCGGATGGGGCCGCCGTGCATGAAGACCACGGCGGGATGTCGCTCGGACGCACCGCCCGCGGCGGGCAAGAACAGAATGCCGTGGGCGGAGATGCCCGCGCGCTGCGGCAGATCGACCAGCTGTGGCTGCACAAGCGCCGCGGCCGGGAAGTCCTGCGGCACCCCCTCGGCCGGGAAATCGACGATCGGCGCGCCCGGCGCGAGCAGGGCCGCGTGTGCCGTGATGCGGGCATCGGAGCGCAAGAAAGCGATCGTCGTGCCATCGGCCAGGAGCGCCGGCTGCGTCTCGATGCCGGTGCCCTCGCTCAGTTCCTCGACATGACCCTCGGTGGGGTCGAGCCGCCAGAGGTGGCGCCGGCCGATGTCGCCTGCGTTGGCGGCGTACACGATGTGGTCGCCATCGATGCTCGCCGATGCGTACTCGATCTCGAAGCTGCCTGGGGTGAGGAGCTTTGCCGGACCACCATTGGCGCCAACGGAGTAGAAATGCAGCCAGCCGTCATTCTCGGCGGGAAATACCACCTGATCGTTGCCGCTCCAGATGAGCTGCTGATCCGAGCTCAGCCCGTGGAAGACGCTGCCGGCACCCCCCGGGGCACGATAGATCTCGGTCACGTGGCCATCGGCGAGGCTTGCGACCCGGATGGACCAGGGAAGCCCGGTGCGATGCGGAATCAAGCCGACCTCGTCGTGAGTCCACGGAATGCGCAGGAAGGCGATGCGCGTGCCATCCGGTGACCAACGCGGCTCGACGTCGAAGGAAAAGCTCGCATCGAGCCAATGAAGCGAGCGGTCGGAGAATCTGTAGACACCGACGAAGCTGTGATCGCCGCGCGTGCAGACGAACGCGAGCTGCTTGCCGTCCGGCGCGAAGCGCAACGAGTCGACCATGCCCCGTACGTAGAAGAGCTGCTCGGCCTTGGCGCCCTGGTGAGGTGCGACGACGAACACCTTGCCCTTGTGCAGAAACAGGACTTGCTCGCCGTCGGGGGAGGCGAGCGGCGCGTGACCGTCGCCCAGCCTGACGGGCGCGTGGCCGTGGAAGTCAACCAGGTAAACCTGCTCGATGACTTCCGTCGTGAGCTGTGCGGGATCGGGCGCCGGCTTGTCCGGAAACTCTGGATCGCCGCCCAGGACGTAGAGCAGCTCCTCGCGTTTTGGAATGAAAGCGATGTCTGCGATCTGCAGACCGTCGTCGGCGGCGTAGTGCGTGAGGGGGCGCGAGTCGAAGCGCGCCTCCCCGGATCGTGCCACCGCGAGCCATACGTTGCGCCGCCCGCGGGCATCGCTCGCCCAGGCGAATGCGCGTCCGCTCGGGGCGGCAACGATGTCGGAGGCGAAGGGCGCGCTCAAGGCTTGCTCGATCGTGAATGACCCCGAGTGGGCGAATGATGTTGCGCCGAGGAGCACTGCTCCCAGGAGCAGCGCAGCGGCGTGGTTCGCAGTCATGTGTTCACTCTGACAGGGGAGGCGCGGGTCTGCACGAGATAGATCGCCGTGCTGACCACCAGCAGTGCCACGAGCCCGGCGATCTCGCGCAGCGAGCCCAGAACGACCAGCACGAGCATGCTGCCAATCCCGAGCGCGGCGGCGGTGCCCACAAAGCGGAAACGCAGGGGCGGACCCGCCAGCGCGACCCCGCGCCGCGCCAGGAGCCAGGCCGCCGCGCAACCTGCAATGTAGATGGGCGCAAGCGCGAGCGTCGAGAGCACGGCGAGCTCGGCGAACGTACCGGTGAGCGCGAGTGCCGTGGCGATCGCGGCATAGCACAGGATTGCGATGTAGGGGGCGTGGCTGCGGGCGTTAAGGCGCCCCAGCGCACGCGGCAGCAGGCCATCGCGAGCGAGCGCAAACAGCTGGCGCGGGCTGCTGAGGATGTCACTGCTCAGATAACCAAACATCGAGAGCGCTGCGCCGGCCAGCATCAGCACGCGCAGGGCCGGGTGGATGTGCGCCATGGCATCCGCCAGCGGGGCATTGGAGCTTGCCAGGGCAGGCCCCAGTATGCCTTGCGCGACGAACTGAATGCCCACGTACAGCAGCATCGTCGAGAGCATCGCCACGGCGATCGCGCGGGGAATCGTGCGATTGGGCTCGCGCACCTCGCCGCTTGCGCACAGCGGCGTCTCCCAGCCCATGAAGGCAAAGACCCCGAGAATCAGGGCGCGTCCCACGTTTTGGACGTCGAGGTGCACGCCCTGCTGCAGGCCCGAGCCATGGACCGCGGCGCTCAGTCCGGCGACCACGAACACGATGAGTGGCACGAGCTTCACCGCGGTGGTTGCCCCGACGAGCCGGGCGCCCGTGGCGATTCCACGGATGTTGACCAGCGCAATGCCACCGATCACGGCGATGACCGTCACGGCATGCCCCAAGGCTCGCACCGATTGCGGGAGGAGCGTGGAGACCACGTCTGCGAGCGCGGCAGCGACGCCCCCGGATGCGAGCACGCAGGAGACCCACAGCAGCGTGCCCGTCACATAGCCCACGAGTGGTCCGAAGATCGCCTCGATCAGACCGTACGCGCCGCCGCTGGTGGGTAGCCGGCTGCAACCCTCGGCGAAGCAAATCGCGACCGCTCCGACGGCAAAGCCGCAACCGAGAAAAGCAACGGGACCATACGGGCCAATGCTGGCGGAGAGGGCGGCGGGCACTGCGAAAATGCCCGCACCGACGATCATGCTGATGGCCCCCGCAGCGAGGACCCAGGGTCCTACCACCCGCACGAGGCCGATGTCTCTCCGGCTCGACTGCACGAGCGACAGGCTAGCACACCGCTGCTCAGGGCAGTGGATGCAGCGTCGTGTTGAAGAGATGCTGATCGCTGAACTGCGTTCGATCGCCCGCCTTGAGGCCCTTCACGGGTTGCAGCCGCGCGGACAGAGGCTTGTGCCACTTCCAGGCGAGCGAGGCCATATCCCCGATGATGCGCGCCAGCTGCGCCTCGGTGATATCGCCCGGATAGGGGACCGTGTCGAGCCCGGTGCCGCACACCGCGGAGTAGGCGAGCAGCGAATCCGTCGTGAAAGTGCCTTGCGCCCAGCGCTGCGCGAGCGTCTTGTCCTCCATGACCGGCACCATGAGGCCCGAGTACCCGATCTGCTTGACGGGAACCGCCTTGACGGCGCTGGTGATGATGAGCGCCGCCGTCAGCGTGCCGCTCGATCCGAACCTCGCGCCGGTGTAGGTCTCGATCGCACGGCCAATCGAGACATCGCCCAGCGGCGCCGGTGTGGGATCCACGCCCATGAACGTCCAGCCGGAGGCGGCGGCAACGCGCGCACCGACCGACTCGGCAACCTTCGCATGCACGGTCAATTGCTTCGTGAGCTCGGCGACCGAGCGGTCGAAATCACCGTGCGTGCGCGCAAAGACCTGCTGCACCACGCCCGCCCCCTCGAAGCCGATCGAGAACTGCCGCCCGGGACCGGTGTGATAAGCCCCCGGATAGAACGGTCCATACGGCTCGAGCATCGCGGTGGCCGCGAAATTGAAATTGCCCTGGCCGTGGGCACTGTGCTCGGCGACGTAGTGCACCAGCGCGGCACTCTCGCGGACGACGTTCCAGTGGATCCCATCCTCACCTGCAACGATGGCGCTCGCATTGAAGGTGGTGAGTGAGGAGAGCGCGCGCGCGAGGAGGTGCATGGGGCGCGGGTCGTCGCCGTCGTGGAGCATCGCAGGCCCCAAGTTGAGATCGAAGCCGTCCCGAGTGGCAAGCCCCCCGAGCGTTGCCAGGAAAGCGAGTGCCTCGTGCTCGGATTGCCCGGCGATGAGCTCGCCGAACGGCTGCGTCACCAGGCGCAGTGTCTGGACCTGATACCCTTGGTGCTCGAAGTCGCTCTGGGCGGCGTGCAGCACCTGCAGAGCCGCGGCGATCTGGTGCGCGTAACCGGAGCGATCGAGCCGTACGAATCCGGTGATCGCGCGGACCTTCGGCCTGATGGAGTCCTGTACCGGCTGGCCCGAGCTTGCGGCGTGCGCCGCGGCGATCGGGCCGATGAGAAGCAGAAGAACCCCCGCGAGCGCACCACCCAGAGCGCGCAGCGTTCGCCACGGGAATCGTTCTTCTGGCATGGCCTTCCCCCTTGCGCGCATCGTACTCCATCGTGAGGCTCGGCCGCCTGCGCTAAGATGCCCTCAGCACCATGGATCACGCAGTCAAGCGCTACGAGTTTCTCGACAAGGCGGCCGATTACGCGCACCTCGCCCGGGAGCTGGCGAGCCTGCTAGCGGGCGAGCACGACGAGATTGCCAACGCTGCGAATACGGCCGCGCTGATCTTCGAGGCCTTGCCCGATATCAACTGGGCGGGTTTCTATTTCCTGCGCGGCGCAGAGCTCGTCGTGGGACCTTTCCAGGGCAAGCCTGCGTGCGTGCGGATTGCCCTGGGGAAAGGCGTCTGCGGCACGGCGGCTGCCGAGCGCAAGACCATCGTCGTACCCGATGTACACCAGTTCCCCGGTCACATCGCGTGCGATTCCGCCTCGCGCTCCGAGATCGTGGTGCCGCTGCTCGCACGAGACGCTCTGCTGGGAGTCCTCGACATCGACAGCCCGCAGGTCGCGCGCTTCGACGAGTCGGACGCCCGGGGGCTCGAGGTGCTTGCTCGGATTTTCCTCTCGAGCCTCAGGGCAGCGCGAGCGCAATGAGCTGCCCGGGCACATCCTTCGCTCCCACCGCCAGAACGATGTACTGGCGTCCGTCAACCTCGTAGCTCATCGGCACGCCGGATTGGTTCGCAGGCAGCGTGAGTGCGTGGACGATCGCACCGGTTGCCTTGTCATAGGCGAAGAACTGATTCCCGCCGCCGCCTGCACGGTATAACCCGCTGCCCTCACCGCCGAACAGCAGCGTCTTCGTGACGAGCAGTCCCACCTGATCGAACGAGCCGGTGCGGGGCAGCTTGATGCCGGCGAGCGCCGGGTTGGCGCTCGCCCAGTCGGGCGTGTCGGTATTTGGGATCGTCCACACGTGCGCGCCGGTGTTGAGGTCGATCGCCGTGATGCGGCCCCAGGGCGGCTTGATGAGCGGCAGGCCGTCGGGTCCGCCGAGCGAGCCGTGCGGAAAGCCTTCCCCGTATGCGCCGACGTAGGGCATCTGCGAGATCTTTGGATCCTGTCGCAAGCCGATGGGGCAGACCGAGGAGATCGAGCTGACATAGAGAATACCCGTCTGGGGATCGACCGCCGCACCCTGCCAGTTCGCCCCGCCCGAGAGGCACGGCCTGAGCAGCGTGCCCAGTTTTTCGCCCGCGACGATCGAGGGAGGCATATACGGTGGCCCGTAGCGATAGTGACTCACGATCTGGAGCGCTTGTTCTTTGATCGCAGGCGTGAAATCGATCAGATCCTCGGGCCTGAGGCCCTGAGGCTCGATGGGGGCCGGTTTCGTGGGAAAGGGCTGAGTGGCCGAGGTTTGCTCACCGGGCACATCGGTCTGAGTCACACGCCGCTCGAGGATCGGCCAGACGGGCTTGCCCGTCACGCGGTTGAAAACGAACACCAATCCCATCTTCGTCACCTGCACGACGGCAGGGATCTTCCGCCTGCCCACCACGATGTCGGCCAGCACGGGCGGGGCGGGCAGATCGTAATCCCACACATCGTGATGCACGATCTGGTAGTGCCAGATGCGCTTGCCGGTCGTTGCGTCGAGACACACGAGCGAGTCGGCAAAGAGGTCGTTGCCCTTACGCTCGCCTCCATAGAAGTCCGAGTTGGCCGGCGCGATGGGCACGTACACATACCCGCGCGCCACATCGGCGGAGAAGGGCGCCCACGAGCCTGAGTTGCCGCTGTAGCGCCAGCTCTCGCCGAGCCAGGTCTCGACGCCGAGCTCACCGGCCTGTGGAATCGTGTGGAACGTCCATTTGAGCGCGCCCGTGTGCGCGTCGAAGCCGCGAATCCAGCCCGGTACGGCGTACTTCGAGCGCGGAACTGCGCTCGCCGCGAACGCGGCCCCCACCACCACGACATTGCCCACGATCAGCGGCGGCGAGCTGGAGCCCGGCGGCCCCTGCGTGAGCTCCTCGGCCCGGGGGAGTCCCACCTTGAGGTCCACCGCGCCGTGATTGCCGAACGTCGCCACCGGCTGACCGGTGCGTGCATCCAGCGCGACGAGCTGGAATCCCGGCGTGATGGTGAATACGCGGCTGGCCTCGCCCGGCGTGGTGCTGCGCCAGAAGGCAACGCCGCGACCGGAATTTCGGCGGGGCGCCACGGCGCCGCGCGCGCCTTCATCCGGCCGATAGAGCCAGAGCGTCTCGCCGCTCGTCGCATCGATCGCGACGACATCGCGACGCAACCCCGCGCTGACGTACAGCACGCCATCGGCCATGAGCGGCGTGGCACGGAAATAGAACTCCGGAGTGGGCCCGAAGTTGTCCGACTTCCAGCGCCATGCGATGCGCAGCGTCGCGACGTTCGCTCGATCGATCTGATCGAGCGGGGAGTAACTGGTGCTCGCGAGATCCCCGCGGTTGTACAGCCACTCCGTGCGGCCGCCCTGAACCCGGCGCGGTTCCGAGGATCCCGCGGCGCCGCTCGTCTCGAGCGACCAGCCGTTGGCGCGGCGAATGTGCGCGAGAGCCGCGGCGTAGTCCGAAGGACTGAGCTTTCCAGGATTCGTGGGCGGCATCGTTGCGCGAATGAATTGCGCGAGCGCCTCCGGGGGAAGCGGGAGCCAGCGCCGCTCGAACGCGCTTCCGATCAGCGGCGGCCCGGTCTCTCCGCCACGCAGCTCCGCGCCGTGACAGCCTGCGCAGCTGCGCAGGTAGGCATCATCCGCCACCTGCGCCCGACCGGGCGTCGCGGCAGCGACCCAGACCAGCAGAGCACAGGTGAGCGCAGGGGCTTTCCGCGGAAGTCCAGGCATCGCCGCACGATCATAATTGACGGGAGGCCCTTTTCGCAGGGTGGGCACCCCGCTTGACCGTGCATCTGGTGGTCGGCGGGGCATTCTGAGCACTGCGACCGCCTTTCGGGCCCTCATGCCGTTTGCGCCAACCCCTGCCTGTGACAGCGGTCGCGGGACGGGTCGGGCGGTGAGAGGACAATAATCGCATGGCCGGCGGTCAAACAACCGTGATCCGGCGCGTACTGGAGCGGCGCGCCGAAAAGACCCCTACCGCAGAGGAGGGCACCACGGCGACCGTCGCCGTGATGGTGCGCCTGCTGCCCGCCCCCAGGGCGCTTCTTTTCTTCGCCGACAGTGTCCTTCGGGATCAAGTGGAACGGCACGTGACCGCCGATGTGCTCGACGTGAAGTCGATCGACGAGGAGCAGGACGCGGTGCGTGAGTTCGCCGCGGAATTTCGTCCGGTCGTGCTGACGGACAGCCTGGAGCTCGTGCGCAAGCTGCGGGCGCGGCAGGGCACGCGCGCACCGTTCATCGTCTGCATCACCGAGCTCGACGACGCCGCCGAGCGCGAGGCGGCGCTGGTTGCCGGAGCGGACGACTGCGTGGGCCGCCGGGCGAGCGAGCGCGAGTGGAGCGCGCGCATCGGTGCTGCGCGGCGGATCGCCGAGCTCGAATCGGTGCTCCGCGTGACGCTCGAGGAGAATCGCAAGCTCTCGGCAACCGATGAGCTCACGCGTACCGCAAGCCGGCGGTTTTTCGGGCGGCATTTCCCGCGCGAGGTGGAGCGCGCGGGGCGCTACGGGCGGGCCCTGTCGCTGATCCTCTGCGATATCGATCATTTCAAGCAGATCAACGACACCCTCGGTCATCCGGCGGGAGACCAGATTCTCAGACAATTCGGTCAGCGACTGCAGCAGTCCCTGCGACGCGGGGTGGACTGGGTCGCAAGGATCGGCGGTGAGGAGTTTGCGATCGTCATGCCCGAGACGCCGACGGAGCCCGCGATCGAGGTGAGCCGCAAGCTGCGAGCGACGGTGGCAAACACCGCGTTCAAGGTGGGCAACAAGACTGTGCAGGTCACGGCGAGCTTCGGGCTGTGCAGCGTGGATCGCATCCCGGCGGGAGAGCGGCGGCTCGCCGAGCGGATGCTGAAGATCGCCGATGAGGCTCTCTACCGAAGCAAGAATGCCGGGCGCAATCGCACGACCGCCACGGTCCTCGGTCCGCGATCGGATCCGACACGGGTGGTTCGCCTGAATCGCTCCTGAGCTTCATAATGGGCACGGCGTCCCGGACGGCTGCCGGGCATGCCTCAGAAGTCCAACAATGCCCATGCGCGGAGGAGCCATGAAGATACTCGCTCTTGGAATCAGCGCCGTCCTGGCGTGCCTGTCGGGGCCGGCCCTGGCCAGCTATGCCGATGATCGTGCGGAGATCGAGAACATCTCCAACCGGTACATGATCGCGGTGGATGCCGGGGACATCGAGACCGTGATGCGCACGTGGGCGGACGATGGCGTGCTTGATTGGGCCGGCGGCATCGAGCGCGGGAAGGCCGCCATCCGCAAGGCGATGTCGAACTTCGGCGGCGCGCGCCCGGCCAACCTTCCGGCCGGCGCCACATCGCGGCCTCGCAGTCGCCACGTGATCGTCAATCACGTCATCGACGTGCACGGCGATACGGCAAAGACCATCGCCTACTGGTTCGAGATCACCAACAACACTCCGCAGAAGGACGTGCAGCTGGTGTTCTTCGGGCACTACGAGGACGAGCTCGTCAAGCGCAACGGCCACTGGCTGTTCAAGGTCCGCAAGGTCTTCAACGAGTCGCTGCCCAATCGCAAGCTGTTCTATCCCGGACTCGGGGAGAAGGACCCACGCGCGCAGGCGGCGGGCGCGCAGTGACGCAGAGGCACCCGGCGCTCAGCTGAGGGAAGCGATCCACTCGGCGAGCGTCGAGACCAACTCGGCCATCACCTGACGGTCATTGCGCCCGGATCGCGCCGGCACGTGGAACGAGTGATCGGCCTCTGCGATCAGGCTGAGCGTTGCACGCTCGCCGAGCTCCTGCGTCACACGCTCGATCAAGCTGCGCTCGGCGAGCTCGTCACGAGCGCCCTGCAAGAAGAGCATGGGAAGCGCGACCTCGAACAGGTGGCGCGCCCGCTCCTGCGAGGGTCGCCCAGCCGGATGCAGGGGGAACCCGAGGAAGGCGAGCCCGAGCACGCCCGGCAGAGGCGCCCCGGCCTGCGCTTGCGAGCTCATTCGGCCGCCGAATGAGCGGCCCCCTGCGATGAGGGGGAGCCCGGGGACGAGCCGCCCCGCCTCGGCGACCGCTGCGCGAACGGTCGCATGACAGAGCTCCGGCGGGTCGGGCCGGCGCCTGCCGGCCTCGAGATAGGGAAACTGAAACCGCAGGGTCGCGACGCTCGCCTCGCTCAGGCCCGATGCGATCGCCTCCATGAACCGGTGAGCCATCCCGGCTCCGGCGCCATGCGCAAATACGTAACAGGCTCGAGCCGAGGGGGGCAGTTGCAGCAGGCCGGAGACGCGGTGCTCGCTCCCGAGCGCGATGGACACGAGCTCCGCCGGTGGTGGAGACATCCTGCCATGCTACTCCAGGGGCCCCGAGTGCCTGGATTCTGTGACGCGGTTCCACCCCTGGGGTCATCCCGCACGGCCTCCGCGCGTTCCCGTCCACTAGGATCGGAGCGCACCTATGAATCGCTCGTTGCCCCGCTGGCTGCGGCTCCTGGGGATGCTCGCCGCCCTGCTCACCGCGACGCTTGCCGCAGCGCAAAGTGCGCGCGCCGATGCGCTGTTCGCCGTGCAGGTGCTGCGCGAAGGTGGCTGTGGTGGCGCGGTACCCGCCGCGAAGCCTCTGCATCGCGACCCGTTGCTCGACTGGAGCGCCGCGCAGTGGGCGGCCGGCCGGCCGCTGCTCACGGCGACCCAGCGCAGCGGCTACCACGCCAAGTCCACCGCCGGCTGGCACGTCACCGGCCCGGACACCTCCCTCATTCAACTGCTGCGCCGCTCGGACTGCCGCAAGATCGCAAGCCCCACGCTGCGTGACATCGGAGTCTATCGCCAGGGCGAGGACACCTGGCTCGTGCTAGCCACCGCGTACGTGCAGCCGATGCGCTCACAGGCGCCAACCCTCGCCACGCGCGCGCTGCAGCTGGTCAACCAGGTCCGCGCCCAGGGCGCGCGCTGTGGAGCGCGGCCGTTTGCGCCCGCCCCGCCGCTCACGCTCTCCAGCACGCTGGCGGACGTGGCCCTGGGCCACGCCTCCGACATGGCCGAGCACAACTATTTCGAGCACCAGGATCTGGCGGGGCAGTCGCCCGCAGATCGCGTGCGCGCCGTTGGATATCGCGAGAAGCTCGTGGGCGAGAACATCGCCTACGGACCGCAGACGGTGGAGGAGGTCGTGCAGGGCTGGCTCGACAGTCCCGAGCACTGCGAGAACATCATGGACCCGAGGTTCGCCGAGATGGGCCTGGGCTATGCGGCGGGCGAGGCGGGCGAGCGGCGCGGTCTTTACTGGGTGCAACTGCTGGCTGCGCCGCGCGATTGATCGGACCGGCGCAGAGGCCCTGCACGGCGCCGCCGCGCAATGCGGTAGGATGTTGGGCCCCCTCCGAGAAAGCCGCGCCATGAGCAGCCGAAGCGCCTTCACCGTCACCACAGCTACCCGGCTATTCGCCACCACGCTGGCGAGTCTGGCGACTGCCGGCGCGCAGGCCCAAGGCTCATCCCCCTCCGCGCCGCAGGTGCAGTATCAGATCGTCAAGCAGGTAGCCCTCGGTGCGCCGGATCGCTGGGATTACGTCGTCTACGATGCCCCCTCGCATCGGGTCTATGTCGCGCACGCGGATCGGGTGACCGTGGTCAACGGGCGCCAGGGCACCATCGTGGGCCAGGTGGAAGGCATGCCCGGCGGTACGCATGGCATTGCGATCTCCCATCCGGCCGGCCTGGGCTACTCCGACGATGGGCAGCATGCACAGGCCGTCGCCTTCAGCTTGAGCACGCTCAAGGTCGTCAAGCGGCTCAAAGCCGAGGATGGCGCCGATGCCCTCGCGATCGACCCGACGAGCGGTCATGTGTTCGTGGTCGACGGCGATCCGGGACTGCTCACGGTGATCGATCCGCGGAGCGATCGCGTCGTTGCGACCGTGCAGGTCGGCAGCAAGCTCGAATACGCCGTGGCCGGTCACAACGGCAAGCTCTACGTCAACGGCGTGGAGAAGCGCGTGATCTATCGCATCGATACCGCGAGCAACCGGGTCGATGCGACCTGGCCGATTGCCGAGTGCGAGGCGCCGCATGGACTTGCGATCGACGCCGAGACCCAGCGGTTGTTCTCGAGCTGCGAGAATCAGCGCCTGGTCGTCGTCAATGCCGACACCGGTGCGGTGGTTGCCACCGTCCCCATCGGGCGCGGAACCGATGCGGCGGCATTCGACTCCAGGCGCAAGCTCGTTTTCAGCTCCAATGGCGTCGATGGGACGATCTCGGCCATTCGCGAGGTCGACGCCGATCGCTTCGTGCCCGCCGGCACGATCAAGACCATGCTGTCCGGACGCACCATGGCGGTGGATCCCGAGAGCGGCCGGCTGTACGTGGCCGCGGCCGAGCTCGATCAAGCCGCGATGGCGGCCTATCAGGCGGCGCGGGCCGCGGGGCGCCGGATGCGCCCGCCGCTCGTTGCCGGCTCGCTCAGGCTGCTGTTCCTCGATCCGGCACCCTAGCCGCAGGTGCGCTCCGGGCGTGTGCTGCGTCCGGGGGCCCCGCCTGCAGTGCAAGCCCCGCGAGCGGCATGTGGATGCTCACGCACAGGCCCGGGGCGGCATCGGTGAGCTCGATCGTGTAGCCGTGGAGTTTCGCGATCGCCGCAACCAGCGCCAGACCCAGTCCATGGCCTGGCGTATTCCTGCTCCTCTCCAGGCGATAGAGCCGATCGAAAACACGGTCGCGCTCGCTCGCGGGTATGCCCGGGCCCGAGTCGGTGATTCGAACCAGCGCCTCGCCCGGTGCGCTGCGGCACTCGATTCGGATCGCCGCGCCGGCGCCTGCGTGCCGGATCGCATTCTCCATGATGTTCGAGAGCATCTGCATCAGCAGAGTCTCGTCGGCGGATACATCGATCGACTTGCAAAGATCCACCTGCAGCGTCTGCTGCCCATCCTCGACCACCGGCGCATACAGATCGGCAACCCGGCGCAGCAGCGGTGGCAGCGCCACTCGTGCGAAGCTCGCGCGCCGCGTCCCCGACTCGATCTGCGAGATGCGCAACAGCGCCGAGAACACCGCGAGGATCGCATCGCAGTCCCCGAGTGCGCGCTCGACCACCCGCTCATAGTCGGCGATCGTCGTGCTCTTGCCGCGCACCGAGTCGAGCCGCTGGCGCAACCGGGTGAGTGGTGTGCGCAGATCATGCGCGATATCGCTCGATATCTGCCGCAGGCTCTCCATGAGCGTTGCGATGCGATCGAGCATCTCGTTGATGGTCGCGGACAGGCGATCGAGCTGCAGCTGCGAATGAGCGACGGGGATGCGATCGCCGAAACGACCGTCGATCACGGCGCGGCAGGTCCGCGTGATCGCATCGATGCGCCGAAGAAATGCGGCGCTCAGCAGCGCTCCGCTCGCCAGGGCGGCCAGCACCGTGGCGCCGATGATCCAGGCGAAGGCGCCGAGGATGCGCTCACGAGCTGCCACGAGCGGCCGGGTATCCTCGCCGATGAACAGGTAACTGCCGTCGGGAAGAAAGCGACCTTCCCCGAGCGCAACATCGGTGCGGCGCTGCGCTGCGTCCCCGCGAGGGGCGCCTCCCGTGCTGCCTGCCGGCACCACGACCACCTCGAACAGTCCCGTCTTCGGGGGCATCGCCGCGAGATTGCCTGCGAGCCAGTGTCCGTCCGCGCTCTGCAGCAGATAGCGCCCCCAGAGGCCGGGTACGGCGCTGAGCTGCTGCACGACCTCGATCGCCTCGGCGCGCCCCTCGCTGCGATAGCCGCTGAGCACCGCGCCGGCGCCGGCGTCGATGACATCTTGCACTTCCCCACGCATCGCCCGATCGGCAATCCAGTAGGCCGTGATGCCCAGAACCAGGGCCGACACCGCGAACAAGCCGATCAGCAGCGCGGCGAGCTGCGAGCTCTCGTTCACCAGGCGCTTAAGGCTGAGCAAGGAACATGTACCCCGAGCCGCGAATCGTGCGGATGTACTCGCTCGGCGCGCCGGCAGGGGCGCCCTGGGCGAGCTTCGATCGCAGCCGGCTGATATGGCTCTCCACCACGCTCGTTTGTGGGTCGAAGTGAATGCCCCACACCTGCTCGAGCAACATGCTGCGGGTGACCACGCTGCCGGCGTTGCGCAGCAGGTACTCGAGGAGCTTGTACTCCTGGGGCAGCAGCGCGATCTCGCAGCCCGCGCGCACGACTCGCCGGCGAATCAGATCGAGCTCGATGCCGCCCGCGCGCAGCCGTGTCTGCGCCTGCGCATCGCTCGCGCGCCGCGCCAGTGCCCGCAGACGCGCGAGCAGCTCGATCAGGAAGAACGGCTTGATCAGATAGTCATCGCTGCCGGCTTCGAGCCCCTCCACCCGATCGTCGAGCCCGTCCATGGCCGTGAGATAGAGCACGGGGGTTCTGATGCCTGCGCCGCGCAGCTCCTTCAGCAGCGACAACCCATCGCGTCCCGGCAGCCGCCGATCGAGAACGATGACCTGATGCTCCCCGCCGAGCGCGCGCGTGAGACCCAGGCTGCCATCGGTGACATGCTCAACGTCGATGTCCTGCGCCCTGAGACCCGCGACGATGTAGGCTGCGGTCTCGAGGTCGTCCTCGACCAGAAGAACCTTCATTTCAGAGGTCTGCGGCACCCGATTCGAGGTTTACAAAAATACAAGCTTGTGTGGTCGAAGCGACGGCGATAATCAAAGCTGTCGACAAGCGATGCTGGGCAAGGCGCGCGCCAATCCAAAATGAGCACCGCGGGCGATCACTATATCACCGGCGATCGCGTTGCCGCCTGGGCGGCCGGGCGGTGCCGTTGGATGGTGCGCAAGTGCAGGCGCTGTGCTTGGGTGGCCGGTGTCGGCGTGCTGACGAGCTGTGCGATCTATCATCCGGTGCCGCTGCCTGCGGGCAGCGACCTTGCCCGGCAGGCCCCCGGCGGCGTGCTGCCGCTCGACATGAATCGCGTCGCGACGCTCGCCGTGCTGAACAATCCCGGCCTGCGCAGCGCGCGCGCCAGCCTGGGCATCGCTCAGGCACAAGCTTTCGCCGCCGGCCTGCTGCCCGACCCACATTTCTCGTATACCGCGAGCCACGCCACCGATCACGTGCTGCCGCCCGATCCGCGCTATCCGGAGTACAACGAGTATGGTCTGGAGCTGGATGTCGACCTTCTTGCGCTGCTGACGCACTCGAGCGTGCGTGCGAGCGCCCGGGGCGACTACCGTCAGGCCGAGCTGCAGCTGCTGTGGCAGGAGTGGCAGACCGTCGCACAGGCCCGCACGCTCTACGTGCAGCAGACGATCGCCGCGGCCCGGCGGACCTACCTTGCGAGCGCGGAGCAGATCTACGCGCACGCGGCGCAAGACTCCCAAAGGGCGCTCGCCGAGGGCAACGTGACGCTCGAGCAGGTGAGCACGGACCGCGCGGTGCTGATCGATCTGCAGGCGCAGCTCGGCACCGCCGAGCGCAGTCTGCTCACCGCCCAGCAGGAGCTGCGTGCGCTGCTGGGGGTGCAGCCGGAGGTAGTCATCCCGCTCACCCGGCTCGGCATGCCCGCAGTACCCGATCGCGCCAGCGTCGTGGCGAGCATCGCGCGGCTCACGCAGTTGCGACCCGATCTGCGCGCTCTGCAAGCCGGCTACTCGGCCGAGGAGGCGAGGGTCCGCACGGCAATCCTGTCCCAGTTCCCCAACGTCGGGATCGGGTTCACCAAGGCGCGCGACGACAGCGACGTTCATTTGCTGGGCGGTGCGGTGAATCTCACACTTCCGCTCTTCAATCGGGGCCGGGGCCAGATCGCCATCGAGCGGGCCACCCGCGCGCAGCTGCGGGCGGACTACCAGAGCCGCCTGGATCAGACGATCGGCGATGCGTGGCAGCTGTGGAACGAGATGCGCCAGCTCAGCCGCCAGCTGGCCGATCTGGATCGCAGGCTCCCGGGGCTCGAGGCCAGCGTCCACGACGCGCGCGGTGCCTATCAGCGTCACGAGTTCCCCGCGGCCGATTACTTCACGCTCGTGAGCTCCTACCTCAGCGCGCAGGCGACGCACTTCGACCTGCTTCAGAGCCTGTGGTCCGACTCGATTGCGCTCGCGACACTGCTGGGGACTCAAACATGAGATCCCGCTCCCTCGCGACCCTCACGCTCGCCACGCTCGCCGCCTGCCTCGCCTCGGTGCTTTGGATCGACCTGGTGTTCGGTGACGATGAGTCGGGTGGTGAATCCAGTACCGCCAACGCAAGCGTGCTCGTGCAGGAGACTGCGCTGCGAGTGGGCGTGCTGCCGCAGACCGTCACGGCATATGGCACGGTGCAGGCCGATGCCTCGGCACGCAACACCCTCATGGCACCGGTGGCGGCGCGCGTGGGTGCCGTGTACGTGCACCTGGGCCAGGAGGTCGCTCGGGGAGCACCGCTGCTGCAGCTCGTCCCGACTGCCCCGACCGCCAGCGCGTATTCGCAGGCGGTCGTGGCGCTCAAGGTCGCATCCGATGCCACCAGACGCCTGCAGCAGCTGCTCGGCGAGCAGCTTGCCACCCGCCAGCAACTGGCGGATGCGCAGAAGAGCGAGTCCGATGCGCGAGCGGCACTGGGTGCGCTCACGAAGCAGGGTGCAAGCGGCCCGGCGAGCGTGCGCGCTCCGCTTCATGCGATCGTGACGGCGCTGCCGATCGCCACCGGCGCGCTGGTGACCGAGGGCACCCAGCTCCTCGAGCTGGCCCCGCCCGGGGAGCTCGTGCTGCTGGTCGGAGTGGTACCGGCGCAGGCACGCGCGATCCGCGCGGGTGATGCGACCGAGGTCAGGCCGGTCGGGAGCGCACAGTCCGTCTCGGGCCGGGTGGTGCTGCGGGGCGCCGTCGTGGATGCGACGACCGGTCTCGTGCCGGTGCAGATCTCGCTCCCTCAGGGGGCGCTCTTCCCCGGCGAGACCGCGCAGGCTGCGATCACGATCGGCCAGGTGCACGGCTACATCGTGCCGCATCCGGCGATCCTGGTGGACGAGAGCGGCGACACCTACATCGTGCAGACACAGAAGATGATCGCCAGGATCGTCCATGTGCGCGTGCTCGGCACGCATGGCGCGGAGGACATCATCGCAGGGCCGCTCGATGCTGCCGCACCCGTCGTGCTGGCAGGCAATCACCAGCTGCAGGACGGCATGAAGGTGCGTCTGTCGGACACCCGCTGATGTTCGCGCGCCTGATCGAACGGCATCGTCCGGCGCTGCTGGCGGTGGCGCTGGCGCTCGCCGCCGCGGGACTGTTCGCCACCCTTGCCCTGCCCGTGGGTCTGTTCCCGGTCACCCGCTTTCCGCGCATTCGCATCGAGATCGACGCCGGCGCCATGCCGGCTCGCCAGATGCTGATCGACGTGACCGAGCCGCTCGAGGAGGCCGCGCGCAACGTGCCTCGCGCGCTCGATGTGGAGTCAACTACCTCGCGAGGAGCGGCGGAGATCTTCGTCGATTTTCCCTGGGGCTCGGACATGAATCAGGCGCTGCTCGCGGTGCAGGCGGTCTTCGCCCAGACGCTGCCGCAGCTGCCCGCGGGCACGAGCTATCAGGCGATCCAGATGAGCCCGAACGTGCTCATGCCGTTCGTCTCGTATGCGCTCATCTCCGACCGCGTCCCGGCGACGGAGCTGCGCCGCCTGGCGCAGTATCAGATCGCGCCGCGGCTGACGGGAATCGATGGGATTCGACGGGTGGGCCTGCTCGGCGGCCGGACACCGGAGATCGAGGTCCACGTGACGCCGCAGCGTCTGCAGGCCTACGGCCTCACGGTCGATGAGGTGTCGAAGGCGATCGCGGCGACCAACTCGATCACCGCCGTGGGGCGGCTGGAGGACAACGACCTCCTGTACCTCGCGATCGACAACAACGCATTCACCTCGCTGCAGTCGGTGCGGGAGGTCGCGATCCGCACCGGCTCGAGCGGCATCGTGCGGCTCGCCGACCTCGCGCAGGTGCAGCTCGGCACGGTTCCGCAATGGCTCATCGTCAACGACAACGGCAAGCCCGCGGTGACCATCGATGTTTATCAGCAAGACAGCGCCGACTCGCTGAGCCTCGCCAAGCAGGTGGATGCAAGCCTCTCGGCCTTCATGCAAACGCAGCCCAAGTCCATTCACGTGTACAAGTGGTACGACCAGACCGAGCTGGTGCGCTCCTCGATCAGTGCGGTAACGGAGGCGATTCTCATCGGCATCCTGCTCGCCGCAGCCGTGGTGTTCGGGTTCCTGCGCAACTGGCGCGTGGCGCTCGTCGCCATGGCGATCGTGCCGCTCTCGGTGCTCGTCACGGTGCTGCTGCTGTATCTGCTCGGCATGAGCTTCAACATCATGACCCTCGGGGGTATCGCGGCTGCGATCGGCTTGCTGATCGACGATGCCATCGTGATGATCGAGCACATTGCGCGGCGCGCGGGTGCTCCTGCGCTGAGCGATGCGACCGCGGCGGTGCTGCCGGCAGCGCGTGAATTCCTGCAGCCGCTCCTGGGCTCGAGCCTCGCCACGATCATCATCTTCGCGCCGCTGTCGTTCCTCTCGGGGGTGACCGGTGCCTTCTTCCGCTTCCTGTCGCTCACCATGGCCTCGGCGCTCATCATCTCGTTCGTTCTCACCGCGGTGATCGTGCCGCTCCTGGCACGCAGCCTGATCGACTTTCGCACCTGGCACGATCCGGCGCAGGAGCGCGAGGGCTGGCTCGCGCGTACGCACCGGCGCCTGCTGCATCGGCTGTTCGCGCGTCCCGGGTGGATCGCCGCGAGCCTTGCGGTGCTGGTCGGTCTCGGCGTGCTCGCCTATACGCGTGTCGGCACGGGCTTCCTGCCGCGCATGGACGAGGGCGGCTTCGTGCTCGATTACCAGACGGCGCCCGGCACCTCGCTCGTGGAGTCGAACCGTGAGCTCGAGCAGATCGAGTCGATCCTCAGATCCGATCACGATGTCTACACATTCTCGCGGCGCACGGGCGCGGGACTGGGCGGGGATCTGAAGGAGACGTATCAGGGCGATTTCTTCGTGCGGCTGACCGATGCGGCGCACCGGTCGCCGGCATGGACGGTGATGGACCGTATCAACGACGAGATTGCAAGGCAGGTGCCCGGCATCAACATCGATCCCCATCAGCTGCTCGATGACATGATCGGCGACATGGTCGGGCGGCCGCAGCCGGTCGTGATCGACCTGAGCGCCAAGGATCCGGACACGCTCGGCGGCGCCGCAGTGAATGTCGCGCGAGCGCTCGCACAGGTTCCGGGCATCGTGCCCGATTCGGTCAACAACGGTGTGATTCCCGCGGGCGATGCGCTGGACGTGCGCGTCGATCCTGCGGCGGCGGCGACCCAGGGCGCGACGGCCGATGACATCCAGAGTCAGGTCTATCACTATCTCAATGGCGACGTGGTGACGCATTACCTGTCCAGCGTGCAGGACGTCGGCGTGCGGCTGTGGCTCGATGCGCCGCTCGATCCGCCGCGCGCCAAGCCCTATCGGGACGAGCTCGGGCAGCTGCTCATTCGCTCCTCCACCGGGCACGTGTTCCCGCTCGACAGCGTTGCCCGGGTGAGCTTCGTCAGCGGCCAGCCCGAGATCACCCGCGACAACCTGGCGCAGATCGTGCCGGTCACCGCCGAGATCGGCGGGGGCCATGATCTGGGATCGACGCTTGCGGCCGTACGGCAGGCGCTCAAGCGTCCCGGCGTGCTGCCCGCGGATGTGTATTACACCATCGGCGGAGCCTACAAGCAGCAGCAGCTCGCGCTGCACGACATGCTGGCGGCATTCGCGGCGGCGGCAGTTGCGGAGCTCGTGCTGCTCCTGTTCCTCTACGGCCGCATCTGGCTGCCACTCATCATCATCGCGAGCGCGGTGGTCTCCAGCAGCGCGGTCTTCCTCGCACTCTGGGTTGCGGGGGTGGAGTTCAACATCACGGCGATGATGGGGACGGTGATGATCATCGGCATCGCAACCGAGATGTCGATCTTCCTGGCCTCCGAGTTCCAGGCGCTGGAGAAGCAGAGGCCGCCGCGCGAGGCCCTGGAGGCCGCAGCCGCCAACCGGCTGCGCCCGATCACCATGAGCACGCTCGCCATGATCCTCGCGCTGCTGCCGCTTGGGGCGGCGATCAGCGGATCGGGAGACCAGATGCTGCAGCCGCTCGCCATCGCCATCATCGCCGGAGTCCTCGTGCAGCTGCCGCTGGTGCTGCTGGCGATGCCGGTGGTGCTGGGGCTCACACTGGCGCCCGAGATCCGGCAGTAACGCGCGGCGTGGCGCCTGCAGCGCCCGGTGATCCAGGGCACGGGGTAGGTGCCCGCCGATCAGCGCGGCGGTTCCGGATTTGCCTTCAGCTCGTTCGCGCGCTCGATCATGTAGGCGCGCACCGCCTGCACGTCATGCTCGCTCATTCGCGCCTTGAATGAGGCCATGCCTCCGGCCTGCAGCGCCCCACCCAGAACGATGGCGTTGAACGCGGCGGCGCTGTTCAGCGCCGCCGAGTACCGCAGGTCGGGGAACAGCTGACGATTGGCGTACTGCGCATCGTGGCACGTCGCGCAGTGGCTCGCGAACTGCTCGCGCCCGAGCGCAATGGTGGCCTTCGCGGCGGTCGACGGCGGGGGATTCAGAACCGGCGGCGGCGGGGGAGGCGGTGCCGGCGGCAGGCTCGCGGTGCCGCCGAGCTTAAAGACGAGCAGTCGAGAGAGATTGCTCATGCCGAAGCGAACGAGCCCGTAGCCGACCTCCTCGGCGATGTATTGCACGCCTCCGACCTCGAAGCTCACGGGCGCTGCAACCACTCCGGTCTGCGCATCCATCGACCACAGCTGCTTGCCGTCGGTCGCGCGATAGGCGATGAGCTGGCCGGTGGTTGTGCCCTCGAACACGAGGCCGCCGGCCGTGGACAGTGTCCCTGCTCCGATTCTGCCCAGGGGCCCGCTGCGCCAGACCTCATGCTCCATGATGGGATCCCACGCGAGCAGATGGGCGGGTGAGGGCTGTGGTCTTGCCCCGCCGCGCCCCGAGGGGAATGCGAGTCCGGTATTGGCACCCATCGGCACGAACTTGTAGTTCGGGGCACTCATCATCGTGCCCCGGGTGTCGATCGCCGAGAAATACACCAGGCCGGTCAGCGGGTCGAATGACATGGGATGCCAGGCGTGCGCACCCTGGCCGCCCGGCTGGACGAGCGTCGGCTTGCCGGTCTCCTCGTAGCGTGCGGCCGGATTGGGAATCGGCCGGCCGGTTTCCGGATCGATTCCGAGCGTCCAGTTGACCGGGACGAAGCTCTTCGCGGAGATGACCTTGCCGGTCCTGGCATCCAGGACGTAGAAGAAGCCGTCCTTCGCGGCCTGCATGACCACCCGGCGCGAGCGGTCGCCGATCTTCAAGGTCGCGAGCATCAGCGGCGAGGTGGCGTCGAAGTCCCATTCCTCGCCCGGCACTTCCTGGTAGTGCCACACGTACGCGCCCGTATCTGCGTTCACTGCGATGATCGAGGCGACGAACAGATTGTCGCCGCCACCCGAGCCACGGTAGCGCCGATTCCAGGGCGAGCCGTTACCCGTGCCGAAGTAGACGAGATTCAGCGCCGGGTCGTAGGCGATCGCATCCCAGACTCCTCCCCCGCCGCCCGCGGTCCACCATTGACCGTGCCAGGTTCGCGCAGCGCTCTTGAGGATGGGGCGCTCGAAGCCCTTCGCGGGATCGCCCGGAATCGTGTAGAAGCGCCAGTCGAGCCTGCCCGTCTGCGCATCGTATGCGGAGAGGTAACCCCGAATCCCGAACTCGCCCCCGGCATTGCCGATGAGCACTCGTCCCTTGGCAACTCGCGGGGCTCCCGTGATCGTGTACGGCTTGTCATGGTCCACGGTCAGCACCGACCAGATGACCCTTCCCGTCCGGGCGTCGAGTGCGATCAAGCGGCCATCGTAGGCTGCAACGTAGATCTTGCCGTTCCAGGCGGCGAGGCCGCGATTGACCACATCGCAGCAACCGCGGCCGGCGAACTCCCCCCGGACCTTGGGATCGTACGCCCAGAGCAGACGCCCGCTCCTCGCATCGAAGGCCTTCACCTTGCTCCACGCGGTGGACAGATACAGGACACCGTCGATCGCAAGAGGCGAGGCTTCCTGACTGCGGTTGCTGTCGAAATCGGCGTACCAGGCGAGGCCAAGCTTCGAGACGTTCTCCGTGTCGATCTGCACGAGAGGGCTGAAGCGCTCCTCATCGTAGGTGCGCCCCACCGACATCCACTCGCCGGGCTCTGCATTGGCATTGGTCAGACGCGCAGCTGTGACGAAAGCGGCTGGTAGCGGTGCATCACGCGAGGAATTGGTTGCCGCAGTTGCGGCCGAATGAGCAAGACAGCACCACGCACCCGCGGCGCCTGCGACGAGATGAAGAAGTCCTCGAGTGCCCACAGCCACCCCCATACCGGTCTGGAACGCCCGGCAGTGTAAACCAGCGTGCGGGCGCGCGGCCCGCATGCGGCGTGATGGCTGTTTTGGCGGCACGATTCGTGCTTTGAGGCCAGCACCACGGTGCAAGGGCAGGAACTCCAATGGCAGCCAGGAAGTACGGCCGCAAGGCATCCCAGAAGGTCAAGCGAGCGATGCACGAGCGCAAGCGCGGTACGCTGCGCAGCGGGCGCTCCGGCATGAAGGTGAAGAGTCGCAAGCAGGCGATCGCGATCGGACTGTCCGAGGCGCGACGCGCGGGTGCGAAAGTCCCGAAGAAAAAGTGACGGCCCTGCATGCCACCGACGGGCGTGCAGACGGCTACGATAAGATACCTGTCCGCACACCGTCGGGGGCATGGGCATGAGCACGATCAGCGAGGCGGCCACCGGGAGCGCCGCGGCCGGGCGTGCGGTCTGCGTCTACTGCGCCTCGAGCCAAACGTCCCATCCAGAGTATCGCGAGGCGGCCCACCAGCTCGGGGCTACGCTCGCGGAGCACGGCTACCGTATCGTCTATGGAGGCGGGGCGGTGGGCTCGATGGGCGCTCTGGCAGATGGCGCCCTCAGCCGCGGAGGGCACGTGGTCGGAGTGTTGCCGAAGTTCATGGCCGAGCTCGAGTGGGGCCACAAGCGGCTCTCCGAGCTGCAGCTCGTCGAGGACATGCGCACGCGCAAGCACCTCATGCTCACGCGCAGCAAGGCCGCGATCGCGCTGCCCGGTGGCTGCGGCACGCTCGAGGAGCTCCTCGAGGCGATCACTCTCAAGCGCCTGGGTCTGTATCTGAACCCCATCGTGCTGGTCAATACGCGCGCATTCTTCCAGCCGCTGATCGAGCTTCTCTCGCATGCGGTCGCAGAGCGCTTCATGGACGAGCGGCATCTGCAGATGTGGCAGGTGGTTGCGCATCCGGAGCAGGTGCCCCAGGCGCTCGAGAGCGCTCCGGCGTGGAGCGCCGAGGCGCGCAACTTCGCGGCCCTCTAGGGTTGCGCAAACCCCGGGTGCGGGGCAGCGCAGGCTTCGATCCTCAGGCGTCGGTCGCGGGCTGCACGGACGGATCGTGCGCCACCCGCAGTGTTGCGCGCGCAAGCACCAGCGCGGCGAGCGCACACGCCGCGATGCCGCTCACCATCGGCAGCGGGCTGGCATTCGCGAAGCTTCCCACCAGCATCATGACCGCCGCTCCCATCGCGAACTGCAGCGTGCCCATCAAGGCGGACGCCGTTCCTGCGATGCTCCCGTGGTGCTCGAGCGCCAGGACCGCCGCGGTGGGCAGCACCATGCCGAGGCACCCATACCCGATGAAGAGCAGGACGACGAGCGCATCGAGACGATCGACGCCGGAGAGAACCAGCGCAAGCAGCACCAGAAGCACCACGGCGAAGCCGGTCGCAGCACGGCGCACCAGATGGCGAAGTCCGACACGCCCGGCCAGCCAGCCATTCAGCTGAGCGACCGCGAAGAACGATGCGGCATTCGTCGAGAAGAGCACGCTGAACAGCCGCGGCGACAGGTGGTAGTGCTCGATCAGCACGAAGGGCGAGTTCGAGAGGTACACGAAAAAGCTCGCAAGCCCGAATCCGCCCACGAGCGTCACTCCAAGGAAGGTGCGGTCCTCGAGCAGACGCTTGTACGAGGCGAAGGCGCCCACTGTCGCTGCCAGCTCGCGCTGCGACTGCGGGCGCGTTTCGGGCACTGCGGAGAGGATGATCGCACCGAGCAGCGCCGCCCCCGTGACGCTCCAGAACACCGCGCGCCAGCCGGCGAGCTGGATCACGAAGCTTCCGGTGAGCGGCGCCAGAATCGGCGAGACGCTGAACACGAGCATGAGCAGCGACATGAGGCGCGTCGCATCGGCTCCCGTGTGAAGGTCCCGGACGATGGCACGCGGAATCACCATGCCGGCACATGCCGCCAGTCCTTCCACGAACCGCAGGGCGATCAGAGTCTCGATATTCGGCGCGAGGGCGCAACCGATGCTCGCCAGCACGAACAGGCCCAGCCCGATGTAGAGCGGAGGCTTGCGGCCGAAGCGGTCGGAAAGCGGTCCACAGATCGGCGGGCCGATGGCCAGCGCAATGAAGAATGCGGTCAGGCTCATCTGCACTGCGGCCGGATCGGCGTGCAGGCTGCGCCCGATCGAGGGCAGCGCGGGCAGGTACATGTCGATCGCAAACGGTCCGATCGCCGATACCAGCCCCAGCACAATCGCGTTCTTGAGGAATCTCGCCTGCATAGCCCCAGCGCCCACCGCACCACGCGACGCGCAGGCGCCGGGAGTGACCGAGACGACCGATGGATTGTCGCCGGAGAGAGCTTCCGGCAGGCAAAATGTTCCTACGCCCATCGACGGCGCGCAAGTGAAAAGTACTCGGCCGCGAGGCGCTACCGCGCGCCAGGGCCGGGCTAGGGCAGCTCGACGATCAGCGCAGCTCGACGATCAGCTGAGCTTGACAACCTTGCAGGACTGATGGGCCTTCTTCAGCTTCGCGCACGCGGAATTCGCGTCGGCCTCGCTCATGGGGTCGGAGGTCACGCGGTAGAGCTTGTCAGGAGGCATCGGCGGGAGCACCGCCACGTCATGCAGCACCCGGTGAAAGCGCTCCCTGAGCCGGGTGCTATCGCGCTGCGCGCCGCTCTTGCTGCGAAACGCCGCCAGCTGCACGCGGTAGCTATTGTTAAGCTTGTCCAGCTGCGCGCGTGCCTCGTCGGACTCCTCTCCCTGCGGGTACTTCTGGAGGAACGCCTGCAAGGCCGAGGCCGACCCGTCCGCCTGGGCCGATTTCCATGCTGCAGCGCGCTGCAGCTTGGTGATGCTGTCGCGCGCATCCTGCGCATGCGCGCCGTTTGGACGGCTGGTCAGGTATTGCTGATAGCTCTGCTCGGTGTTGCCGTTCAGGGCGGCCGTCCAGGCCTGATCGTCCTCGAGCGAGCGAATGCGGGTGCGGGCCTCGTCGGCATGCTCGCCGTTCGGGTGCTGCTTGAGGAAGTTCATGTAGGCGGCGGTCGTGTTCGCCGCGCTGGCTTGCTGCCAATCCGCCTCGCTCGAGCTGCAAGCAACCAGGAGTGCGCACAGCAAGGCGGCTAGCAAGACGCCCAGACCGGATGACCTTTTCATGATGCAATCCTCTCGGCAGGGCCCGCGGCTGAAGCAGGCAGCCCATATACGCTACAGTATGTCGCGTAATGGAAGCAAGCAGACCCCGCATGCCCGATTCTCCTGCCGAGCTCAAGCGTGCCCGGCTGAAACGGCCCGAAGCCAGCTGGAGCCGTGTTGTTGGCAGGCCGCGCGATGATCGCATCGACGCCGACGTGGTGACGGCCGTGCTGCAAACACTGCGTGCGCAAGGCTATCGCGCCGTGACCATCGAGGGGATCGCGCGCAAGGTCGGGCGTGCTCGAACCAGCCTCTACCGCCGCTGGCGCAGCAAGCGCGACCTCGTCGCCTATGCCGTGCTGCGCGAGATGGGCGTTCAGCCTGCGCCCGACACCGGGGCGCTTCGCAACGATCTGGAAGCGGCGGTGCGTGGACTGCGACGCGCATTCACCGGGACGCTCGGGCAGGCGCTCGCCGGGCTCGTCGCGGACATGGCGCACGACCCGGCGCTCGCGCGCACCATACGCACCGAGGTTCTCGCGGCGCGGCGCAGCTCGCTCCGCGCGGCCTTCGATCGCGCGCGGGCGCGCGGCGAGGCGCGTGGCGGGCTGGATGTGGAGCTACTGCTCGACATGCTGACGGGACCTTTCTACTACCGGGTGCTGTTCGGACATGCTCCCATCACCCGTCCAATGACCGCGGCGGTCGTGGAGTATGTGCTGCAGGTTGCGGCCCCTGGTAAGATCCGCGGAACCAACCGCTCGCGCGAGCGCTCGTAAGTCTGCGCGGCAAGCGCAGGTAGCTACCCCCGGAATGCACGCGATTCTCCTGTACGTCTCGCCGTGGGATTTTTCGCCCACGGTCGCCCTGATCTGCGCTGCGGCTGCGCTCGCCTACACGCGCGGCCTGCGCGCGCTCGGGGCCCAGGGAAGGCCGCAGGGCTTCTGGCAGCCATTCGCTTTCTTTCTCGGGCTCGCGCTCGACTACGCCGTGCTGCAGACCTACTACGACTATCTGTCGCAGCACATGTTCTGGGTGCATCGGCTGCAGCATCTGGTGCTGCATCACCTTGCGCCGGTGTTGCTCGTGCTGGCCGCGCCCGGTCCGGTGATCGCCGCGGGACTGCCGGCCAGCTGGCGCGTGCGGGGCCGGGAGCTCCTCGGTCGAGCCCCCTTTGCGGGTCTGGCACGGGTCGTGCAGCTGCTGTTCCGGATCGTTCAGAATCCGCTCATCGCACCGCTGCTCTTCGTCGGCCTCATCTTCTTCTGGTTGATTCCCGCGGTGCACTTCGGAGCGATGCTCGATATCGATCGCTACCGCGCCATGAACTGGGGGATGGCGGTCGATGGCATCCTCTTCTGGTGGTTGATGCTCGCGCCCCGGCGGGCTCAGGGCCAGGCAGCGGTCGGCTACCCGACGAGGATCCTGATCGTGTGCCTGATGGCTCTGCCGCAGATCCTGCTCGGCGCGTACATCGCCCTGCATAGTACGGTCCTGTTCGATGTGTACGGCATCTGCGGGCGCGCCTGGAATCTGGCCCCACTCACGGACCAGGAGCTCGGGGGCCTGCTCACATGGATCCCCGCGGCCATGATGTCGGGCGTTGCGATGCTGGTCATCCTGCGCCGTCTGCTGATCGAGGAGGGCGAGAAAGGTCCTGGCCCGGCTCGATTGCGGCCGCTCACCGATTGAGGTCCCGATGATCACCTTGCGCCGGGGCGCGCTCGCGCTCGCATTCCTCGCTCTTGCGCTCCCGGCCTGCGCGCCTCGCGAGCCTCACTTTGCGCTGCAAAGCGTGAGCGGCCTGCTGCCCCGACTGCAATTCCAGCTCACCGACGACAACGGCCGGGCGGTCACCGCCGATGATTACCGCGGCAAGCTCGTGCTGCTGTACTTCGGCTACACGCAATGTCCGGATGCGTGTCCCACGACACTGACGATGCTCGCGAGCGTGATGCACCGCCTGGGGCCGCAAGCGGCGAACGTGCGTGTCCTGTTCGTCACCGTCGACCCGCAGCGCGACACGAGCGCCGTGCTCAAGCGTTATGTGGCGTTCTTCGGACCCCAGTTCGTCGGGCTGCGCGGTGACGACAGTGCGCTCACGACGCTCACCAAGCGCTACCGCATCGCCTACCACCGCGAGCCACCCGATCACAACGGCTACTATGCCGTGGACCACAGCAGCGCGATATTCATCTTCGATACGGCTGGCCGGCCGCGCCTGCTCGCGCAGGAGGGCGACAGTGCGCAGACGATCGCGCAGGATCTGCAGCGGCTGACGGCGAGCTGAGCCAGAGCTGGCAGGGACATGGCGTCGGGTATGCACAACGTCGAGCTCGTCATCTCCGGAATGACCTGCGCCGGGTGCGCAGGGCGAGTCGAGAAGGCGCTCGCGAGTGTCCCGGGCGTGACGCACGCCGCGGTGAACCTTGCGACCGAGAGAGCCTCCGTCTCGGGCGCGGAGCCGACGCTCAAGCCCGCCGATCTGGTCCTCGCCGTGCGCCGTGCGGGCTACCAGGCGGAGCTCCTCACCGGGGACGCCGAGCAAGAGCGGCAGGTGCTCGATGCGGAACAGGTGCGACTGCACCGCGACGGGTGGCGTGCCGGGTGCGCCATCGCCCTGAGCGCACCGCTTCTCCTGCCGATGATCGGGATCGGGCTGCCGGGCTGGGTCCAGCTCGTCCTGGCCACCCCCGTGCAGCTGGTGCTGGGTGCGCGCTTCTATGTCGCTGCGTGGAAGGCAGTGCGCGCCTTCAGCGCGAACATGGACCTGCTGGTCTCGCTCGGGACTTCGGCGGCGTACCTGTACAGCACGTACCTGCTCGTGGTTTCCCGGCCGGGCACGGAGTTGTACTTCGATGCCTCGGCGGTGGTGATCGCCCTGGTGCTGCTCGGCAAGTGGCTCGAGTCGCGCGCCAAGCGCTCGACGGGCGCAGCCCTGCGCGCGCTCCTGTCGCTGCGCCCGGTGCAGGCTCGCGTCGAGCGGGAGGGCGAGCAAATCGAAGTGCCTCTGGGTGCGGTCTCGGTCCACGACATCGTCGTGGTTCGCCCGGGCGAGCGCCTGCCGGTGGATGGGACGGTGCTGAGCGGCAGCAGCCGGGTGGACGAGAGCCTCATCACGGGCGAGAGCCTGCCGGTTGCCAAAGGCCCCGGGCAGGCAGTGATCGGCGGCTCCATCAATGGCAACGGCTTGCTGCGCATCGAGACCAGCGCGATCGGTCGCGAGACCACCCTCGCGCGCATCATCTCCATGGTCGAGCGCGCTCAGGCCGGGAAGGCGCCCGTGCAGCGCCTGGTCGATCGTGTCGCCGCGGTGTTCGTACCGGTCGTGGTGCTCGTCGCGCTGGCCTCGTTCGCGGGCTGGTGGCTCCTCGCAGGCAACTTTCCCGCGGGGGTCATAGCAGCCGTGTCGGTCCTCGTCATCGCCTGTCCTTGCGCGCTCGGACTCGCAACGCCTGCGGCGCTCACCGCGGGCACCGGAGCGGCTGCGCGCTGGGGCATTCTCATCCGTGACGTCGAAGCGCTCGAGCGGGCCTACCGGCTCGATACGATCGTGCTCGACAAGACGGGCACGCTCACCGAAGGCAAGCCCCAGGTGACGGAGGTTCTGGCGCACGGGATGCCGCCGCTCGAGCTGCTGCGGCTGGCGGCGGCCGCTCAGCGGGGCAGCGAGCATCCGCTCGCCACCGCGGTGCTCGCGCACGCGAGCGGTCTCGAGTTGCCCGCGCTGGATCATCTCGAGAGCGTGCCCGGAATGGGCTTGATGGCCAGTGTTGCGGGCCGGGCGCTTGCCATCGGTAACCGTCGCCTGATGCAGGAGAAAGGCGTGCCCATCGGGGAGCTGTCTGCGCAAGCGGACCGGCTCGAGAGCGCGGGCCGCACCGTGATGTGGGTCGCGTTGCTCGATCCTCCCGTGCAGCCTGCCGGTCTCATCGGCGTGACCGATCCGCTGAAGCCCACCGCACACGAGGCGGTCGAGCAGCTCCATCGCATGGGTATCCAGACCGTACTGGCCACGGGGGACAACGAGCGCACCGCAGGCGTCATCGCCGCGCAGCTCGGCATCCCTCGCGTGATCGCGGGCGCGCTTCCCGCGGAGAAGGTGCTGGAGGTGCGCCGCCTGCAGGCCGAAGGCAAGCACGTGGCCATGGTGGGTGATGGTGTCAACGATGCGCCGGCGCTGGCCGCGGCGGACATCGGCATTGCCATGGGCACGGGCACGGATGTGGCGATGCAGACCGCCGGCATCACCCTCATGCGGGGGGATCCGCGGCTGATCGCGGACGCCATCGCCGTGAGCCGCGCGACCTACGCGAAGATTCGACAGGGATTGTTCTGGGCATTCATCTATAACGTCATCGGCATGCCCGCCGCAGCGCTCGGGATGCTGAGCCCCGTCGTGGCTGGAGCGGCGATGGCGCTCTCCTCGGTGAGCGTCGTCGCGAATGCCCTGCTGCTGCGGCGCTGGAAGCCGCAGGCGCGCGCAACACCCGCGGGCAGCCCCGCCGGGATCGAGCGTCCCGCGACGGTCTAGAGCTGCACCTTCACCAGGGAACCACTGCCCCGCCGGCCGCTTTTATCCTCATGCGAAGGGAGTTGGCATGAGAGCGGTTCTAACGACGGTTGGCGTGATCTTCATCATCGCCTGGCTGGTCTTGTTGCTCGCACTGAAGGTGACGTTCGCCGCGATTCATCTGTTGCTCGCGGCAGGCATCGTCCTGCTCATCTTCGCCATCGCGCGAGCGGCAACGGCGGGAAGATCCTGAAGTCTTCTTCGATCAGCGCTCCGAGGTCGAGGTGCGCTGCCGGATGCCCATCAGGCGTAGCGAAAGAGTGCCTTGAACCCGAAGTCCATGTGCTGCTGAATGTGGCAGTGGAAGAGGCTCGCGCCGGGCTGGTCCGCGACCAGATCGACCGACACTCGACCATAGACCGGGACGATGACCGTGTCCTTGAGAATGCCGCTCGAGGGCTTGCCGTTCACGTCCACCAGCTCGAACAGATGCCGATGCAGGTGCACCGGATGGGAATCGTCGGTGCGGTTGCGAAAGACGATGCGATAGCGCTTGCCCTGCTCGAGCACGAATTCCCGCTCGTGCGGATAAGGTTTGCCGTTGACGGTCCAAGCATCGAACAGGCCGGCACCGCTTGGGACCTTCTCGAATACCATGTCGAGGGTGTGATCCGGAGCGGGGCGCGGTGGGGCCTCCCCAGGGGCGTGGCCAAAGAGCGTGTAATCCCATTGCGCTTCGGGCTGGGCGACCCAGCGCGGCTCGCGGTGCATGTTGGCGTACTCCACCACCACGCCCAGTCCCGCCATTCGTAGCGGATCGAAGGTCGAGCCCAGGATCCACACGCCCGGCTGGCGCATCTCCACGTAGGCGTCCACTCGCTCGCCCGGTCCGAGCGTGACCACCTTGGCGGGTCGGGGCACCGGCACCGGATTGCCATCCAGGGCGAGCACGTGGAACTCATGCCCGGGGAGCGCGATCGTGCGGTTCTCCAGCGCGCTGGCATTGAGCAGATGCAGGAGCACTCGCGAGCCCTCACGCACGCGGATGGGCTCACCGTATCCGAGCGCCTTGTCATTGATCGAGAACAGCTGTGAGTTGGGCTCGAGCCCATTGGGCCGCGAATCGAGCACGGCGGGCCGCTCCGGCTGCGGCCCAGGCACTCCCAGGTCGTCGGTGTCCATCGGCTGATCGGTATAGAACGGCTCCCATTCCCGCAGGGCAAGAAAGGCCTCCTGGTCGTAGCGTCCCGGATCGGCGCCCGAATCCACCATCAGGAAGCCGTACTGGCCCGTGTACGTCCCGCGGTGCAGATCGCCCATCGCCATGGCGTGCGTGTGGTACCAGCGGGTGCCCGCCGGTCGCGGCGTGAACTGGTAGCGGCGGCGACCGCCGGCGGGAATGGGCGGGGTGCCTTCCTCCTGCGAGCCATCCACCTCGGGCGGCACCGCAAGCCCGTGCCAGTGGACCCACTCCGCCGCATCCGTCGAGTTGACCACGTCGACCGTGACGGGCCGGCCCTCGCGCATGCGCAAGATGGGGCCGGGGGAGGTGCCGTTGTAGGCGATCGTGCTGACGAAGTGGCTCGGGGCGACCTCGAGCGCGGCCGCACCGATGTTCAACGTGAAGTCCGCGGGCGTGCCGGAGGAGGAATCAGCGCCTGCCCATAAGGTGGACGAGGCGGCCTGGGAGAGAGCCGCGCCGGCGCCGGCGATGAAATCTCGACGTTTCATGAATTCCTCACGACTGGCGCACTGTACTGGCGGGCGATGCCAAATGTAATGGCGCATGAGAAGCCGCGGAGGAGATAATCCTTCGCATGCGGCGCCCAGGTGTCCTTCGATACTGTCGCCTTGTTGTCCTGGCAAGCGGTATCACCTGTGGCGTGCTCGCATTGCAAGGCGACCATCCCGCCTACGCGCAGGGGCTGCGCGCTCTGCCCTACGAGGCGCAGCCCGGCGACCAGAAGGCCGAGTTCTACTGGTCGCGACTGCGGTACACCTCGAGTGGCTATGGAGCCTCCGGCTACGGCTTCGGCTACGGCGGTGGGTTCGGCTACGGATTCTTCGGCTGGTCGCGCGACTATCCCAAGGCCGATCGGCAATTCCTGATGGCGCTCAAGCGCCTGACCCGCATTCAAATGCGCCCGACCGAGCAGGTCGTGGACCTCGACAGCGACGACATCTTCAACTATCCCTGGATCTACGCCGTGCAGGTCGCCAACTGGAGGTTCACCGATGCCGAGGCGAAGCGTCTGCGCGAGTACCTGCTGAAGGGCGGCTTCCTGATGGTCGATGACTTCCACGGCACGCTCGACTGGGAGCGCTTCATGGCCGGCATGCGCCAGGTGCTTCCGGACCGGCCGGTGGAGGATCTGAGCGACAGCGATGAGATCTTCCACGTGCTGTTCGATCTGGGCCAGCGCATGCAGGTGCCGGGCGAGCAGTACGTGTGGAGTGGACGTACGTACGAGAAGGACGGCTACGTGCCGAAGTGGCGTGCCATCCGCGACGACAAGGGGCGCATCATCGTCGCGATCTGCCACAACATGCATCTCGGGGATGCCTGGGAATGGGCGGACATGCCGGAGTATCCGGAGCCGTTCGCCTCGATGGCGTTCCGGGTTGGAATGAACTACATCATCTACGGGATGACGCACTGACGGCACGAGCCGCTGCATCCCTCAGGGACGATGCCTCGGACGTGCGCCGAGCGCGCGCGACAGGATGAGCCGCTCGGTAGCATGTTCGAGTTTCTCTTCAAATATCCACCGGCGGCATTCGCCCAGGGACACCTGGTCCTGCTAGGCTCCTGGCCACCGTGGATCCTGCTCGCGCTGAGCGTGCTTGCCGCGAGCGGGCTCGCGGTGCTCATCCTGTGGCGGGCGCGGCGCGCCACGCACACCTTGAGCGGCTGGCGCCTCACGACGCTCTGGTTGCTCCAAACGGTGCTTGCCGCCTGGGTGCTCGTGCTGCTGTGGCAGCCCGCCCTGGCGGTCGCCGAGCTCGAGCCGCAGCAGAATATCATCGCCGTCCTGCTGGACGACTCGCGCAGCATGAATCTCGTGGAGAATGGCTCACGGCGCGAGGATCAGGCGATTGCGGCTCTGCGCTCGGGGCTTCTGCCCGCGCTCGGCGCCAGATTCCAGGTGCGCCTGTACCGCTTTGATACCGGGGTGAGCCGGGCGCAGCTCGCACAGCTCGGTCCGGCCGCGGGCGCGGCGACGCACATCGGCGACAGTCTCAAACAGCTCGCACAGGAGACCTCCGATTTGCCGATCGGCGCGGTGGTGCTGCTGAGTGATGGCGGGGACAGCACCGGCGGGGTGGACCGCGATGCGATCCAGGCGCTGCGCCAGCGCCGCATCCCCGTGCATACGGTCGGCTTTGGCGCAACGCAGGGCGCACCGGATGTGGAGATCGAGGATGTGACGCTCGCAACGCGCGCCCTGGCGCAGTCGCGCGTGAGCGCGCTCGTGACGCTCAAGCAGCACGGGTTCGATGCAGCCACGACGAGGCTCATCGTGCGCGACGGCGGTCAGGTGCTGGCCGACCGGCCGATCCGGCTGGCCCCGGGCGGAGCCCTGCAAGCCGAGCCCATCGTCTTCAATGTCGGCGCCGCCGGGGCGAAGTCTCTGCAGTTCGCGGTGGCGCCGCTACCGAGCGAGAGCAATCGCGCCAACAACACCGTGGTGCGCCTCCTCGATGTGCAATCCGAGCCGCGGCGCATTCTGTATTTCGAAGGCGAGCCGCGCTGGGAATACAAGTTCATCCGTCGCGCGGCGGAGGATGATCCGATGCTGCAGCTCGCCTCGATCCTGCGCACCACCGAGAACAAGATCTATCGGCAAGGGATCAAGGACCCGAGCGAGCTCGCGGACGGATTCCCGACGCGCGCGGAGGATCTGTTCGCCTTTCAGGGACTCATCATCGGCTCGGTCGATGCCGGATACTTCAGCCGCGCGCAGCAGGAGCTCATCCGGGAGTTCGCCGACCGTCGCGGCGGGGGAGTGCTGTTCCTCGGCGGCCGACAGTCGCTCGCCGATGGGGTCTGGGGCGGCTCGCTCGCGGCGGATGCCCTTCCCGTCGTGCTTCCCGAGTCGCAGGATACTTTTCATCGCGACCCCGCCACCGTGAGTCTCACGCCCGCGGGCGAGCAAAGCGCGATTTGCCGTCTGGTGGATGATCCGACCGCGAACGTCCAGCGCTGGGCGAGGCTCCCCTACCTCATCGACTACGAGGATCCCGGCACGGCCAAGCCCGGCGCCGTGGTGCTCGCTCAGATGCACCATGACGGCCACACGATGCCGCTGCTGGTGACGCAGAGCTACGGGCGCGGTCGCACGGCGGTGCTCGCAACGGGCGGCACGTGGCGCTGGCAGATGAGTCTGCCACTCGGGGATCGCACCCACGATGTGTTCTGGGAGCAGCTGCTGAGATGGCTCGCGGGGGACACTCGCGGGGAGGTCGCCGCGGCCGTGGCCACGCCGATCCTGCTCGATCAAAGCCATCTGCGCATCGCCGCGGAGGTGCGCAACAAGGACTACTCGAGCGCGGCGGATGCGAGCGTCACCGCGCGCGTGATAGGCCCCGGCGGTGCGCCGCAGGAGATCGCGCTGGCCCCGGTTGCGAACGAGCCCGGACGATTCGAGGCCCAATGGACGGTGCCGGCCCAGGGTCTGTACGTCTCGGAGATCACCGCGCGGCGCGGCGCCGAGGAGCTCGGGCGCGATGTGGTGCCGTTCGAGCGCGTGGATGGGATCGCCGAGAGCTTCCATACCGAGCAGAATCGTGACCTTCTCGAGCGCCTGGCGGCGAGCACGGGTGGGCGCTACTGGCAACCTGGGGACCTGGGCGAGCTGGCGCGCAGCCTGCCCTACTCGCACTCGGGAGTGAGCGCCCAACGCCTGGCGGAGCTGTGGAACATGCCCGCGGGATTCCTCCTTATCCTCGCCCTGCGCAGCGGGGAGTGGCTCCTGCGGCGAAGGTGGGGGCTGGTGTGAGGCTCATCGTACTGGTCACTTTCCTCGCATGGGCACTCGCGGTGCGCCCGGCGAGCGCGGAGGCCTATTTCCTGACGGTCGCGGGCCTGGGTGGGGAGCCCGACTACGAGCGCGAGTTCAGCGCGCTCGCCGCCGATCTCGACCGCACGTTGAAGGGGCCCGAGGCGCATGTCTACACGCTCTCGGGCGAGGATGCCTCCCGCGCGCAGCTGATCCACACGCTGCAGCTCATCGCCGGACTCGCCCAGCCGGCCGACGAGTTCGTGCTGATCCTGATCGGTCACGGCTCCTTCGATGGCATCGACTACAAGTTCAATCTCGTGGGCCCGGATATCTCGGCGGCCGCGCTCGCGGGGCTGTGCAACCGCATCGCGGCCAGGCGGCAGCTCATCATCAACACGACGAGCGCCAGCGGCGGCTCCATCCCCGTGCTGGCGCGTGGTGGCCGCGCGGTGATTGCGGCGACCAAGAGCGGCACGGAGAAGAACGCCACCATCTTTGCACGCTACTTCGTCGATGCGTTGCAGGATCCCACTGCGGACCTCGACAAGAACGATGCGATCTCGGCGCTCGAGGCGTTCGAGTACGCGACCGCCAAGACCGCCGCTTTCTACGAGGCGCAGAAGCGGCTCGCGACCGAGCATGCCGTGTTCGTGGACACCCCGAACGCGGCCCCGGTGCGTGCGGCCTCGACCCAGACGGGAGCCGGACGGTTCCTGTCGAGCCTCGTGCTGGTGCGACTGGGGGCGGCGCGCACGGCGGCCGCCGATCCTGCCAAGCGCCAGCTGCTCGATCAGAAGGAGCAGCTGGAGCGCAGGATCGACACGCTCAAGTACCAGCGCGCGGCGATGTCGGCCGAGGATTACAAGCGTGAGCTCACCGATGCCCTGGTGCAGCTTGCGAAGATCGAGCAGCAGCTCGAGCCATGACAGCCGCGGCGCCCCGGGGGATGAGGCTCAAGGTGCTCCTGCTCGCAGCGCTCGGCCTTCTTGCCATGGGGTCGGTCTTGGCATCTGCGGCCGAGACCCCCGAGCACTGCGCCCTGCTTCGCAAGCACGGGCAGGAAGCTCAGGCGCGTATCTGCTTCGAGGGGCTCGTGCACCAGGGCGCGCAGGGTCCGGCGGCCACGGCCGCCTATTGGCGCGCGGAAGGGGACTGGGGCCTGGGTGACTATGACGGGGCCAATCGTGAGTTCCGCGCAGCGGTGGCGCAGGCGGATGCCGGTGGTGCCGCCCGTGCGCGCGCGCTCTATCGCGTGCGCTGGGGCATGTTGCTGCACGAGCGGTTCAACGATCCGGACGCGGAGGGTCTGTTCAAGGAAGCCCTCGCGCGGGATCCGAGGAGCGCCGGCGCCTATCTGGGACTTGCGCTCGTGAGCGCGGATGGCTTCGACGATCAGGCGATCGCGTGGGCCCGCAAGGCACTTGCGATCGATCCGCAACTCACGGCGGCTCACGAGCTGCTGGCAACTCTCGCGCTGGAGGATTCCGAGCCGCAGCAGGCCGCACACGAAGCGGATGCGGCGCTTGCACTGTCGGCCGACGCGCTCGATGCGATGGCCGTGCACGCCAGCATCGAGCTGCTCGCAGACCGCTCGCCACAGGGCTGGCTCGAGCGCATCCGAGCGATCAATCCTGCCTACGGGCAGGGCGATGCCATCATCGCGCACCATCTCATCCTGCATCTGCGCTACAGCGAGGCGATCGACTACTACCGCAAGGCGCTCGCGGCCGATCCCAAGCTGTGGTCCGCCCGCTCCGAGCTCGGCATCACCTTGATGCGGCTGGGCGAGCAGGATCAGGCGCGAGCCGAGCTCCTCCAGTGCTACCAGGCGGGCTATCGCAACGAGGAGACCGTCAACAGCCTGAGGCTCCTCGACAGCGAGCGAGACTTCGTCACCTTCAAGGATGCGACGACCATCTTGAGGCTCGCGAGGAAGGAAGCCGATCTGCTGTATCCCTACGTGTTGCCCGAGCTCAAGCGCGACATCGCAGACTACGAGCGGAAGTACCACATGAAGCTTCCGGCGCCAGTGCAGGTGGAGCTGTATCCGGATCACGAGGATTTCGCCGTGCGTACGCAAGGCATGCCGGGACTCGGTGCGCTCGGTGTGACCTTCGGGGAGGTGGTGGCGATGGACAGCCCCTCGGGCCGAAAACCGGGCGAGTTTCACTGGGCGAGCACGCTGCGGCACGAGATGAGCCACGTGTTCATCCTCACGCAGACCCATCACCGGGTGCCGCGCTGGTTCACCGAGGGCCTCGCCGTGCACGAGGAGACCCAGGCCTCCCCGGAGTGGGGCGACCCGATGACGCCGGATATCGTCCAGGCGCTGCGCGATCGCAAGCTCCTGCCGGTCGCCGATCTCGATCGCGGCTTCGTGCGGCCGCAATACCCCGCCCAGGTGGAGGTGTCCTACTTCGAGGCGGGACGGATCTGCGATTACATCCAGGGCCGCTGGGGGACCGAGAAGCTCAACGACATGGTGCACTCCTTCGCACAGCGCGCGAGCACCCCTCAGGCGATCGAGCAGACTCTGGGGCTCACGACCCAGGCGTTCGACGAGCAGTTCCAGAGATGGCTCTACGCCGGGCTCGCCGCAACGCTTGCAAGTTTTCCGGAGTGGCACCCGCGCCTGGTGCACCTTGCGCAGCTCTCGCAGGAGCGGCGCTACGACGAGGTGGCTCGGGAGGGCGCAGCCGTCATTCGCATGTATCCCGACTACGTGTACGATGGAAACGCGTACGAGATGCTCGCGCAGGCCGACCTCGCGCAGCACAACCCACAGGCGGCGGCCGAGGTGCTCGAAGATTACCAGGCGAGGGGCGGCCACCAGCCCGATACACTGAAGGAGCTCGCGCGGCTCGAGGAGCAGCTCGGCAGCCCATCGGATGCCGCAGCGACCCTCGATCGCATCAACGACATCGACCCCGCCTACGACGAGGACCTGCACCGGCATCTGGGAGGTCTCTGGCTACAGGCGAAGAACTACGCCGGCGCCATCCGCGAGTACCGCGCGGTGCTGGCCATGCAGCCGCTCGACAAGGCCTCCGCGCAGTTCGATCTGGCGCAGGCCTACTTCGCGGCCGGGGAGCACCGTCAGGCCGAGGATGCAGTGCTCGCCTCGCTCGAGGTGGCGCCCGGCTACCGGCCTGCTCAAAGGCTGCTCCTGCAAATCGAGGGAAAGTAGCGCGTGGAGATCAGCGAACACTCGGACCTGGAGCAACGGCTCACGCGCTTTCACGCGGTGCGCGAGGCGATCCTCGCCGAGGTACGGCGCGTGATCGTGGGGCAGAGCGAGGTTCTGGAGCAGATCCTGACGGCCCTGATGGTGGGCGGACACTGCCTCATCACCGGGTTGCCCGGCACTGCCAAGACGCTCATGGTGCGCACGATCGCCCAGACGCTCGGCCTGGAGTTCCGGCGCATCCAGTTCACCCCCGATCTGATGCCCGCCGATATCACCGGCACCGATATCATCGAGGAGGACTCGAGCACCGGGCGGCGGCGCTGGACGTTCGTGCCCGGCCCGATCTTCGGCAACATCCTGCTTGCCGATGAGATCAACCGCACGCCTCCCAAGACGCAGTCCGCGCTGCTCGAGGCGATGCAGGAGCTCTCCTGCACCGTGCGCGGTCACCACTACGATCTGCCGCGCCCGTTCTGTGTGCTGGCGACGCAGAACCCCATCGAGCTCGAGGGCACCTATCCGCTTCCCGAGGCCCAGCTCGACCGGTTCCTCTTCAACACGGTGCTCGGTTACCTCAGCGCCGAGGAGGAGGTGCAGGTGATCGACCGCACCACCACGACGAGCATCGCGCAGGTGAGAGCCGTGACGCAGGCATCCGAGCTCCTCGATTTCCAGCAACTCGTTCGGATGGTGCCCATCGCAGAGTCGGTCGCGCGCTATGCGGTGGAGCTGGTTCGGGCGACGCGTCACGACAGCCCCGCAGCCCCCGCCGTGATCCAGAAGTACGTGAACTACGGTGCGAGCGTGCGCGCAGCCCAGTTCATGGTGCTCGCCGCCAAGGCCCGCGCGCTCGGGCAGCGGCGCTACCACGTGAGCTACCAGGACATCGTCGCGCTGGCCCTCCCGGTCCTGCGGCACCGCATATTGCTCAACTTCCATGCCGAGTCGGACCGGATGGGTCCGGATGAGATCCTGCAGCAGCTGATTGCACATGTACCGGCTCCCGAAGGCCCCTGAGGAGCGGCGCCCACGAGCACGGTCATCCAGAGATTTCTCGATCCTGCCGTTCTCTCCGCGATCTCGGGGCTCGACCTTGTCGCGAAGACCGTCGTCGATGGCTTCGTCGCCGGGCTCCACCGCTCGGCTGATTTCGGCTTCAGCCAGGAATTCGCCGAATACCGCGCCTATGTGCCCGGCGATGATCTGCGGCACGTGGACTGGAACGTCTTTGCACGCACCGAGCGCGCCTATCTCAAGCGCTATCGTGGCGAAACGAACAGCCTCCTCACCGTGCTGCTCGATGCGAGCAACTCCATGGCGTACGCCTCGCATCCGGTCACGAAGATGGACTACGCGCGCTTCATCGCCGCCTCGCTCTTTTATCTTGCGATCCACAAGCAGCGCGATGCCGCCGGGCTCATCGTCTTCGATGACGAAGTGCGTCACTCCGTGCGCCACTCCACGCGGTCGGGCCAGCTGCAGCGCCTGCTCGCGGCACTGGAGAGTGCCGAGCCGCGCGCCCGGACGCGCCTGGAGGCTCCTCTCGAGCACTTCCACGGGCTGCTGCGCCGGCGCGGCATCGTCGTGGTGCTGTCGGACTTCTATGCATCCCCGCAGGCGATCGTGCGTGCCATCGAGCCGCTCAGATTTCGCGGCAACGAAGTGGTACTGTTCCACATCCTCGATCCCGCCGAGCTGCATCCACGGATCGGCGGCTCGGCGGTGCTCGAGGACCTCGAGAGCGCAACGCGCTTTGCGGTGACTGCCGAGTATGCCGAGCAGGAGTACCGCGAGCGCATCACCGGTCACATCGAAGCCCTCAAGAGCGGGGCGCGGGGCGCGGGTCTCGCCTATCAGCTGCTCGTCACAGACCAGCCCCTCGACGCGGCGCTGCGGGAATATCTCACCCTGAGGCGCGCGCGAAACTAAGGCCGCCGCAACTCGCACCGCACGGCACCCCCTCGTCGCAAACGATCATGGGCTTTCTCGCTCCAGGATTTCTACTCGGTGCTCTGGCGGTCGCACTGCCGCTGTATCTGCACCTGCTGCGGCGGCAGGGCAGTCCGCCGCAGCCCTTCAGCTCGCTCATGTTCTTCGAGCCGCGCGAGCAAAGCGCCATGCGACGCCGCAGGCTGCGGTACTGGTTGCTGCTCGCGCTGCGCCTGGCGGTGGTGCTGCTCCTTGCGGCCGCCTTCGCCGAGCCCTACATCCCGCGCCTCACGGCGGGCGCGGCGCCCGACAAGCTCATGGTCCTCGTCATCGACCGCTCGCTCAGCATGCGTGCGGGCAGCCGGCTCGCGCAGGCCAAGCGCGAGGCGCTCGCAGTGCTGGCGCGCAAGCGCTCGGGCGACAGTGCGCAAGTGCTCACGCTCGGCTCGCAGGTGAGCGCACTCACCCAGGCGACGCGCGATCCGAGTGCATTGCGCGCGGCCGTGCAGAGCGTCGAGCCGAGCGACTCACATGGATCCTTCGGTGCGCTGGCGGCGGCCATGCGCTCGATTGCAGCCACCGCGCGCACGCCGATCGAGCTGCATCTCTTCAGCGATCTGAAGAGGACCAGCATGCCCCCGAGCTTTGCCGAGATGGCGCTCCCCCCGCAGGTGACTCTGGTGCTGCATCCGCTTGCCGCGGCAGCCGAGCCGAACTGGGCGGTCGAGAGCGTCGCGGTGCCGGGGGAGGTCTGGAATCCCCGTGCGACGCGCGTGCGCGCGGTGATCGCCGGATATGCAACGCCGGCCGCCCGCAAAACCGTCTCGCTCCTGATCAATGGTCGAACGGTCGCAACGCAGCAGGTCCAGGTGCCAGCCTCTGGCCGCGCGGCGGTCGAGTTCACATCGCTCGAGGTTCCACACGGCCTCAGCCGGTGCGCGGTGCGCATCGACTCGTCGGACGCGCTGCCCGCCGACGATGAGTATCGCTTCGCCGTGGAGCGATCCGACCCCAAGCGCGGCCTTTTCATCCATCAGAGCTCCGATGAGCGCTCACCGCTTTACTTTGGAACGGCGCTCGCCTCCGCAGCCCCCGCGGCCTTCCAGCTCGAGAAGCTCCCCGTCGATCGCGCCGCGAGCCTCGATCCGCAAGGCTACGCATTCGTCGTGCTCTCCGATGTGGCGTCGCTCCCGGACACCCTGGCCGATCGGCTCAGCGAATACGTGCGCCGGGGCGGTGGCATCCTGATCTCGCTCGGGACGGCGGCGGCCCAGCAACGAGCCGTGCCGCTCTTCGGCGGCGAGCTGCACGGGACGCACACCTATTCGCGCGAAGCGCAGCGCTTCGCATCGGTGGGAGTGGCAGACAGTACCTATCCTTCGGTCGGGCAGCCGATGCAATGGGACGGCGTGCGCTTCTTCTTCGCGGCGAACGTGGATGTGAGCGGCTCCCGCGTGGCCCTGCGGCTCTCCGACGGAGTGCCGCTGCTCGCCGAGCGAGCACTCGGGGAGGGGCGCGTGGTGCTGTTCGCCTCCGGATTCGACAACCTGACCAATGATCTACCGCTGCACCCCGTCTTTGTCGCATTCGTGGACCGCACGATTCGCTACCTCACGGGTACCGAAGCCCGCAGCAGCTCGAGCACGGTGGACGAGTTCGTGGCGCTGCGGGCGGCGCGGGAGCAGGGGGTCGGCGTCGAGGTGGTGGACCCCCAGGGACGGCGAGCGCTCTCGCTCGCCTCCGCCGCATCCGCGCAGTGGCTACAGCTTGCCCAGGCGGGCTTCTACGAGTTGCGCCTGGCGAACGGCCGTCGCGATCTGATCGCCGCGAATCCGGACCGGCTCGAGTCGGACCTCACCCCGATCCCGCCCGAGGTGCTTGCGCTCTGGCGCGGTGGCGCGGGCGCGAATGCGGCTGCGGACGCTGCGGCCACGCCGCAGCAGGGGGAACCCGCGGCACGCAGTCTCTGGTGGTACGCTATGGTGCTGCTGCTGGTCGCCGCCCTGGCGGAATCCGCCCTCGGCAGTCGTTACCTCGGGACTCTACGGGAGCACCCGTGACTGCGAGCGAGGAACTGCGATCGTATCTCGAGCACGTGCGCAACCGGTTGCGCCTTGCGACCGTGCTGCGTGGCATCGCCGTTCTCGCCGGCGCCGCGCTGCTCTCGACGCTCCTTCTGACGTTCATCATCGATCGGCTCGCAGCGTTCTCCGCAGCGAGCCTGTGGGGCGCTCGTGGCATTCTGTGGCTCATCCTGGCAGCAGGTGCGGGCCTCGGGCTTGCACTGCCTCTGTGGCGGCTGACGCGTCGGTGGTCCGCGCGCTGCGCGGAGCGGGCTTTCCCGCAGCTCGAGCAGCGGCTGCTCACCTTTGCCGAGCGCGATCGCGAGCGCACCGGCGACCCGTTCATCGAGCTGCTCGCCGCGGACACGTTGCGGATCACCCGCTCGGCGAGCGCCCGGCAAATGGTGCCGGATGCGGCGCTGGTCGCACTGGCCGGGGCGGGCATCGCCTGCCTCGGAGTGCTGCTGTGGCTCATCAAATTCGGTCCCGGGTACTGGGGATACGGGGCCGCCGCGCTCTGGATGGGCCCTCCTGCAAGTCCGCTCTACGCCATTCGTGTGACCCCCGGGGATGCGACGGTGCGCCGTCAGGGCGATGAGCTCATCACCGCCCAACCGCTCGGTCTCGAGGCCGAGCGGGCGCAGCTTTACGCGCGCTACCGCAGCGCCTCCCGCTGGGACCGTATCAGCATGCAGCCTCAGCCGCGGGGATCGGGCTTTCAATTTCTCCTGACCGGCATTCCGGAGGACATCGACTACTACGTCGAGGTCGGCT
>Ga0335072_10000093_pt1 | contig 180026 bp, 177 predicted proteins | sample Lox_Sample_21_FD_206725 | JGI IMG/M metagenome (GOLD analysis project Ga0335072, IMG submission 206725) | Soil microbial communities from Loxahatchee National Wildlife Refuge, Florida, United States - Lox_Sample_2.1 | ecosystem: Environmental > Terrestrial > Soil > Wetlands | place: USA... | reverse complement strand
GGAGAGCGATGAGGAATGGTTTGATTGCGAGTAAGGCAGAAATCAGGCAGAAATCAGGCATCAAGGGGGAGGGCAAGACTTTAAAATCGCACCTCCGTAATTAAGGTGAATTACCGCGTCTCGACAGTCGTCTCGGATCGGCTTCAGCCCTGTCGAATCGCCACAGCCTCCATTTTGACGTCAGCCACACCGTGCTTTGTTCAAAGTCATCCCACGTGCCAGATAAAAAAGCAGCAATGGCCGAATCGCTGCCTGACTTCAAGCCAGACGGGTTGAGATAGTATAAAACTACAGCCTCTAATACTACAACCCGCAGCCATGGAAGAGCTTGGTGAGGGTGTCGATCCCGAAATCGCTGCCGCGATGGGCTTCTCAAGCTTCGGCAGCAAGGCTAAGAACAAGAGAAGACGACCGGACTTTGACGAAGAACTCTCGGCAGCGACCCGCGTGGGCAAATCTCCAAAGATCGGACCTACAAGCGACGGAAGTCGAGGCGAGGAAATCCTAGAATCAGCACCGTCGTTCACAGTTGCCCAAGACCCAACCGCAGATCAGGCTATGACGAGCTCGACAGCCGACGAAGTAGAGCCTCGCGAATCTATCTACCAACGCATACCCGACACACCAAATAAGGCCATGCCAACCCAACGCAAGCAGCATCCGGCACCTGGCGGTCTTGCGGCCTTTCTACAGCGCGGCCTAGCCTTGCCCGACGGTCCAGATCTCTCTGCCGAACAAACTACAGAAAACGTTGCTGAATCCGCCGTTCCTCCTCTAGAGCTGCCAAAATCGATCCTTGAAAAGAGCTTGGAGGAGCTCTCGCCTCAAGATCTTGGTGTCCTGGCTCGTGGTGTACCCAATGAGATAGGCGACGTGGTCTACTTTCAAATGAACTTTCTCGAGGATCCATGGGAGAAGTTGAGGAGTAGAACATAAGTGAGGACTGACCGAAGAGCAAGGATTGTCCAGACCGGTAAAGCATCCTACTATTTCCTCCCGTCAAAGGCCTGGGTGGCCTGGTGAGGCTGTGGGTATGGATATGTGACACGTACGGAGCCTCAGAATCGAGGCGGCCATGGCACGGGAATTCTTCATGACTCTCAGGCCGTTCTTGGATCGGTAAACTAGCTCTGGGATGTACGTATTGCTCCCGTTTCTTGCGTCATCACACAAGTGGCCCAGATGAAGCTAACACGGTTCAGGTCATAGATTTCGCACAGCAGGCTAGCTCTAGGAATCAAAAGATGTTTTCATTACGGCCATTAGAGATCAGAATGGGCTTCCCTCCATCGCCAATCTAGCCAATCATCCTCCCGTAATCAAGCTGAAGCCACCCATTCGCAGCACCTCGCCGGCCACCCATTGGGCGCGTCTCGTCGTCGCCACACCACAAAAAGAACGCTAAATGGCGCCGGAAACGAATCAGAACGGGCGATACAAGCCCCTAAATCCGCTCGAAACGACAGGACGAGCCCGTAGAAAAGCAAGCAGCGGGCGGCACGCCCGACGCGCGAAACCTCGCCAATCTGCTCGCGGCGCCGCACTCCCCCGCGGCCAGGGAGCCCCAGCGGCAAAACGAGCGAATGTGGCGGCCGCTCCGCCAGCCCCCGTACACGCGCGGGCCGTCCCGTCCAAAAGCAGCGATGTTGCGAGGGCGCGGGCGGTGCACGGCGTCGTTCCTGCATAGCCTGCGAGCGAACGCGTGGACCGTGCGTCGCCGCTCGTTTTGCTCTTGACCTCCCGTTGCTTTTTTGGGATCGTCGCCAGGGGTGCGCGAGACCTCCGCCGTTTTGAAGTGCGCGACGCAAGACCCTCCCAAATGTGTTTGTGAAAATGTCGAAATGTCTGTGAAAAATACATACATGCGAGAAGTGAAAAAAATTGGCTGCCGCCCTGAAATACGAAATGAAGTCGTGCAATTTGGGTATTGTCGCTCCTTGGACATGATTTTGATCTAGTAGTCGACAGGCGCTGGGTAGCGCTGCGACGCGATCTGGTACTCCTTTGGGTACTTGTAAGCTGCCCGCTGGTTGATTGCGCTTGTCTCATAGTTAGCGATTTACATTTCAATTCGATTGCGCTCCGAGGACGGAGACTTACGAGACTCGCTTCTGTGTCCATTCCAAATCACGCTGCACCTCTTTCGCCGTTTGCATGCCATCGGCGAAATCGGCCTTGAGACCTGCCATTCGGCTAGCGGCAAGCTTTTGCAGCTCCATCAATTGCCGCGTTTTGGCGTTGAGTTCACCGGAGCTGGAGATTCGCTTAGCGAGGATTGCTGCGAAGATGACGAATTACATACGTTTGCGCTTGAGTGGCGAGGCTGCGATCCATGGGAATTGGATTGTACGCGCTCTGCACTCTTTCGTCCATGTAGCTCATCAAATCGACGCTGGAGGCGCTGCCAGTCGAAGTGTCATATTCACTGGAACTGCCCGCGTAGCTTGCGGCATAGCTACCAGACGGATCATAGGACGGACCCGAAGCCGTGCTGCTCTCTGCCGCCTCTGGCGGTGATACAGACATACGGCTGTAAGTAGCTTGTTGCGCAGTTGGATAGTAGCCTGGCTTCATCGGCATGTTCACGGGTGCCGAAGGCTGAGGGTACGAGGAGTAGTACTGAGAAGAGCCATAGTACTGAGAAGAACCGTAGTACTGAGACATGATTGAATGATATGACGAAGTGTGATGGAAGATATAGAGTAGAGCGATGTAGGCTTGGAGCAATGTACACTTGTACCTATGAGGGCTAGTAGTAGATGAATGATAACTTAGATGAGTATTCGTCAACTGAGAAATGACTTTTGGAGTGAAGAAAAGGAAATCAGGTTCATCTGCTCAATTCTCGGCCTTTTATAGACATCGGTCCCCTGCTCGGCGGTGGATATCAAATGCAAATGGGAGTATGATAGACTCCCACAACTTGCTTCACCTCGTTCGACCCCGCTCACGCCGTGATAACGATGCAGATATGGATGGGGTCATTGTCCTATGAGATAGTATCCAAGGAAGTCTGGTGAGTAGTAGCTCCGAATACGGACGGCTGGAAGGTGGTTCTCCGGCCGCTAGGAACTAGCCGATGACAAGTTCCTTGCCTCTCAGAATGGAAGACTGGAGCCATTGGTTTGGACGAAGCAAGGCTAACAGTTAGTTTGAATGAGCATATCAGCATGTGCGGGCGAGATTGGTGGATGCAGTGGCGGCCGGCGTCACCTGAGTGAAGGTGTATGCACGGTGGATGTATTCCACCTCCGCGATCCAAGGGTAACACCGGCCAAATTTGCCCAACAAGCGCGCAGCCGCGGGCCAGCAAAAGCAGCAAGGCCTAGCAAGCCGTGTGTGCATGGGTCAAGGGCCTAGACGTTGCAGAAGGCAGGATACGCAGGCTGTCGAGAGCATGATGAGTTGGCATCGCATACATGGCGGACAACTGTTGGCTTGACCGGAAACTCCTGTCATTTCCAGACAGCTCAGAGACGATCCTAGAACTAGGCAGGCAAGGATGACCAAAGGCATCATAATCGCGTCGACGGATGATTTTGCGCCGTATTTCAGCTCCAGCGATGGGACAGAGGCCGGAAGGCAACGGCTCGCAGAGACATGCGAAAAAAATGAGGTCTGGCGTCAGTCGGGCTTGGGACGTTATGGCCGTGATTGGCCGCACCACCAAACACACGGCAGATCAAAAGCCCGGCGCCACGATTGGCCAAACGGCCTGATAATTGTTGCACTTTTTGCTATAGCTTATTAGCCGCGAAATCGGGACGGCCAAGCCGAGTCGACGGATGTCGTGCGGCCTTCGTTAACCACATGACGAGCGTTGGCTGCTGAATGATGGTTGATAGCCCTGCCGGCCCTGCTGACCGTGGCGCTAATCACCAAGCCCGCATGCACCTGTCTGCTACTACCCGTCCCATTCACAAATCTCATGCATTGTGATATCCCATGTCCACCCCGCCGGCGATCATGATGAGTGCTAGGGCCGTAACGGTGCCTTTTTATCCTGTCTGCTGGGATTAGGATGTGACCCGAGATTGGCCGGCGACCTGTGTGCCCGTAGGACTGGAGAAAAGCAAATAAAACGCACGCTCCCATCCCCGACGGTGAATTCACAATCGTCATTCCAAGTGCCGGCTTTCCAAGAGACCAATGGCTTTGCTCAACCTTACGCAGGGGGGTGCGCCATCAAAGCTGCCGTATCACATCACCATGTCCCTGTCAATTCCGCCATGTGCTTGTTGTTTCCGGTTGCACTGCAGTTGCTCCTACCCGAAGCGTTAAATTGGTGTCTGTGGCGTTGACCATATTCATGATTGATCTCGATACAACTCGAGATGCGAGCTCGGCGATCTTGTAGCTGTGATTGACTGTTGGAAAGCAGCTTGACTGAGCTCCAGCACACAGAGGCATCGCATGTGTGCTGAGATGATAAGGCCAAGGTTCATATCATTCGTAGTTCCTCAGTCGCCGCTCCCAGCTCTACTTCTGCCTCCGAATCCCCAATGCTGTTTACCTTCTGTCGGTGTCATCGCTCGCCTCTCAATCGGACTCCAGTCGAGGGCGGGACCTTGTAAAGCACCAAGGCTGTCATCTCGTGGTCGTACGGTTGGCCTCTCTCGCGTTGGTGTGTCATCCTCGTCGCTGGTCACCAATCGCAGGCCAGCAAGCCTCTGTCTCTCCTTTTCTCTTTCTCGTTCCCTTTCTGCTTTGATGCTTTCAACGCGTCTCTTCTCAAATTCAGCAACAAGCTGTTTGAAGTATGCTTCAGCCGCAGAAGTCGCGGAATATGCAATTGGGGTCCAAGAGTACGAATTGGTCGCCATCGGACTCGCACCGTAGTGAAGGAGGAGACGCAACGCTTTCAATTCACCCGCCGCACTGGCATGGTGAAGTGCGGTATTACCGTCCCGGTCAAAGGCTTTGACAGAAGCTGGGGGATTGGCTGACAAAAGGAGAGGTAATAGAGGCAGCGCGCCATGACGAGATGCAAGCATCAACTGTGAAGCGAGTCAACAATAGCGAAAGATGCCGCAGCGGTGGAAGTACTGACTGCATCCATGCCTGCCTTATTCTGCTCCGGGATGCACATTGGGAATTGCATAATCAGAAGCTTGCCAATCTCGATCTGCTTATTCTCGCAAGCGATCATAAGAGGTGTCTCATTCTCCGTGTTGCGAGATATGCCTGAATTTTCGTGGCCCGCCAGTATAAGGAACTCCTGTTGTTTATAGTGAGCACGCAGTGAATCCCAACCATGACGTTTGAGAGATCGTACAGCTATTTCCAGAAATCCATACTTCGCTGCTAGATGTAAGGAAGTGTTGCTCTTATCATCAAAGTCCGGATTTTGGACTAGAGCTGGATTGTTGCGGAGGATGCGCTTTACAAGGAGCAGATCGTTCAGGACGATGGCGCGACGCATGCGCGTAGAAATCTCTATCCTATACACGTGTCAGTACTTCCACGACCTTTAAGTTCATGTTACCTACATTGTGGCATCGTCGATATACACAACCAATCGTAACTAATGTGATGTAGGGAGTAAAGATGGCAGCCCGTCGTGGCGCCTACCAGCAAGGCGCGGCTTGCGCCTTTCACGTGACAGATACGAACGCTTTTAAGCGCAATAAAAGCGATACAATCCTTCTAATCTCCCAAGTGGAAAAATATGATTTGTTGGACGGTAGCTAATTGAGTTTCTATTTTATGGTAGGCCTCGAGACATTCGTTAGACCTTTGCAATGCCCTCCCGTATCAAATGAAGCCTGTCCTTGGGCCTACTACTTCGACCGCCATTGTTGCACCTCTTGTTCGCTCAAATGTCGCAACTTGTTCACGTTAGGAACTTCTCCAGTCGCGACACCTTTAGCGAATTCGACTAGCTCGCCGACGAGAGTCCGGTTGCTAACAGCGTACTGAGCAGTAATCGCCTTCACCTTGATCAAGCAAATACGTGGATCATCCGGACTTCCATCATGTTTCCCATCACCTAGATCACCAATCCATGCCTTCAATGCTGGCGAATAGTACTTCTTGACAGTCTCACGATCCGTCTCAATGCTCGCTTCCCCTGAGATACTGGCCCACTCGCCAGAAGAGTTGAGAAAGCCAAGGTTAACCTTTGAATCAGCCTTCAGATCGTCTGTCTTTCCCGACTCTGTATTGGCATGGAAGAGCAAATCAATACCGTTTCCCTCCTGTGTCAATTGACTTGTCAGCAAGTGTTCCGCCGTTCCTGAATACTGCGTTCAACACCAACCTTTGCCGCTAGAGCCATGCATCTGGAGACTAACAATCCCGAACTTGCCATATGGGTTGTCATCATGCAGAACTTGCACTTTTCCACAAACGTCACAAGATCTTTGACCTTCTGTTCAACTGGGGGATCATCGAGGTTCTTCTGCGTATATGGATCGGCCGCTTTGCCTCCGGTTTGGGTGTTGCTGTACGACATTTTGTTTTGCTACGCTGGTGCTGACAGCTTCTGAGAAGATGGCTAGGTTTTAGGAGTTATGAAGATGTCTATATTTTCGAAGTAAGTAAATTGTTGCGAATCAAATGCTTGTCACGAGAAATAGATGGAAGCATTTGAAGTTAAGCTTCCAGCATCAACCACAACAACACGACAACTTAAGTAGACGAGCACTTACTCTCAAATTGTGTACGATTGTATAGCTGACGTAGGATTTGAAAGTTTCGTATCTCGAAGAAATTGCCTCTCTTTATGAGATCTGTTTTCCCCACATTGACTAGTAGGTTGATGTCAGGACATCATGACATCACCACGTACACGCGATTAAATGGAGAAATGGAGACAATGAAAAGGGTCACCTTTCCGATTCGCAGATCATACTATTGTTGGCCGGATCACAATTTGCATCGATCTTTTAGATGTGTGATGTTCGCGCGAAGCTACATCGCCCGAACTGGCATTGTCCTGCGATAAGTACTTCTAACACAAGTGGATCATCAAAACTCGAGTATGCAATGTTTGGCCGTGTTGTCGAAAAGATTCTGACAGAAGAGTTTTGCCGGAGCGCTCATTAAATTCCAATTTAAAAGAACATCTAATAGTAAACTTAATTCACCGCTCTGCATTCATCATGCTCTCAAGGGAATTTCGGCTTGAAAGGAATTGTCGCCATTTGTGCTCCTGGATTTGCTTGAATACCAAAGAGCTTGTAGATCCATCGCAGAATAATGAAGAACGATTCTGGCTCACCCATGTGCTTGAGACCTGGCACAAATCTACGAATCATTAGGATCATTCCATCAGAAAATATGGAAGCAATGCACTCACCTCGCCTCCTTTGGCGCACCATGTTGAAGCGCCAGGTAGTAGTCGTCGATTGGGAAGATTTCATCCTCAGTGCCATTGACAAGTAGTAGACGTGCACAGTTTGGCGAATCGAGAGTGCCGTCCTTGAGCAAAGAGAACTTGTCCGATCCTTCTTTCTTGAAAAGTTCAAAGTCGGTACCGTAGCCCCATTTCCAGCAGAGCGTGCCCGCTAGGTCGAACGGATACTCCAAGTGGTTGACCTCGTCTAGCCATTCGGCGTCGAAGAGATGATGACAGCCACCTCCGAGTGCTATAGCACCTGCAAGTTGGTCGTGATGTGTGTGCGCGACTCTGATTGCATAGTATCCGCCCGTTGAGAAGCCCCAAACACAGGTCTTTTTGTTGTCGATCCGTTGCTGAGTGTCGATCCAGTCAAGCAAGCTTGAAAACTGTCGGTCTGGGCTGGTGATATCCTTTGGGTCGGCCGGTGAGTCGCCAGTGCCCGGGATTTCCACCACAGCGACGGCGACTCCATTTCTCCTCCACCCCTCAGCCCAAACAGCAAGTTCGGTCCGGTAGCCGTCGAGACCGGTAATTATAAGAACGAGCGGAGCCGGGTTCTCCTTGGTCGCACTATCAGGGACCTGGTGGAAGATTGGAATGTATTCGCCCTCTCCCTCTATACGGTGCTTGTGCGGGACTAGAACCTCGTGAACGGGAGTGAAGCCGCCATTCCTTCCTTTCAACTCAAGTCCTTTCTTCGCTACTTCTTTGCATTTCTCCCACGCTTGTTTCTGCCTCTGCGACCGTACTGCCGGGAATCTCGCCATGCGGTATACGACTGATGATCTGAAATAATACTCCTCCGCCTCCTCCAAGCGACCTTCTTTTTCGGCTTCGATGGCCTTGCTCTCCAGCTCTTCTGCCTTTGGGAAGAAGTGGTCAGGGTAAGTGTTCCAGTCATATGGCTCCTTCAAACCCTTCTGTGTCATGTCCTCCAGAATACCTTCAAAGTCCTTTCCCGTACCGAACATGAAGGGATAGACACCCATCGTCGCGAATGGCTTCCATTTAGTCTCCCAGAGCTTCTGCCATGACTCGTGATGAGGAGCTACCGCTTTCATCTTCTCTTTAATAAAGAAATTGCCTCCTGGTGCCGCCATGGTGAATACTTGCGCTTCACAGATAGTCTACGTAAGAGTTTGTGTTTTCACGCTCAGTCGCGAGGGATGAAGAAAAAGCAGCAAAAAGAGAGAAAGCAATGATAGAAATGCTATTCTGTGTCTATCGCTATTAATATTCTGCTCCTAATCCGCGAGTCCGATCTGCTGGTGGCCTTCATGCGGATTGCACGCAGGTTTCCTGACGGAATAGGAGGCTGTGGTGGGGAGCCGGTTGCAGTGCCATCCCAAGGCGGCGAAGGAGCGCCAATAGCACGAGCAGTAATCTAAGTTAGCTCGTTGGATCAATAGGCGTTTTGCATGCCGAATACGACTAATTGCACCGGTAGCAGACCTCTGTTTTGGGATCTCAAAACGTTGGCGACTGGTGGCTGTAGGTGCAAGTCCGATGGTGGTAGTCGTACCGTAGATGGGGCTCGGTGCGATCCGAGATCGCCGGCAACGTGAATGGATATTCTTAGCACGGACACCCGCAATGACTTATTATTTCCAGTTTATGTAGAAAGTTTGTCGAGTGGATCTCATAAATGAATTGGCTTTGTAGAACACTCATTGGATTTAAAATGGACCATACATATAGCTGGACTTCGCTGTAATTAATCTATTACACCGCGAGAGACTCACGAAAGCACAGACTACCATATATCACGCCTCCAGGACATCCCATTCTCCTCTCCGCTCCTCCAGCAAACCCGCCTGCCCCCAAACCGACACCTCCATCCACATCTCCGCCCGCTCATCAAAAGCCAGCACCTCTCCAACCTCAAGCCTGCCCGCAAAGACACGAAACGCACCCAGCGCCGGCGCCCGCCACCGCACAAGATCTCTCAAGCTCTCCTCACGTGCCACGCCCGCAACCCACAGCGCGCGCAACGCGCTCCACCGCCCCGCGCTCCTCCCCGGCCGCTCCTCCCGCAGCGCCTCGTCCAGCGCGAGCGGGTGCGGCCCGCGGTTCGCAAAGCCGCCGTGCAGCCACGCGAAGCGCAGCGCGTGCAGGCGCGGCGCCAGCGCGGCCAGCCAGCCGCGCAAGACCTTCGCGGCGTCGCGCTGTGCCGCCGGCGGCGGTGGCAGGAGCTGCAGCGTTAGACTGGTCAGCGCGGCCCAGGGGTCTGGTGGAGGGGTGGGCGGGGCGGGCGTGCTGAGGTAGGCCGGGCTGCGGCTGCGCAGGAAGAGAGTGTGTGTTGCGGGGAGGTTGCGGACGTGTAGGTGGGGCGGGTGCGGCGCGTGGTGCTCTAGCGAGGTGCGCAGGTGCGTGAGGAGGTTGGCTGTTGCGTAGGTGAGGGTGTTGGAGGGGGAATGGGGAGGGTGAGAGCTGAGTGTGAGGGTTTGGAGGTTGCGCAGGCAGGAAAAAATGGCTGGCCAGTCGCCGTTGGTTGGTAAGTTTGGTGAATGGTCGAAGACTATGCCGGTCGATGCTGTGCATGGAGGGCCAGTGGTAGGGATGTTGACTACGAGTTCTCTGCATAGCGAGCCTATCCTCTGTAGCGCTGGCCAATTTTGATCTTTTTGGCAGGTATACCATGGACTGACATAAAGAACGCCGAATATGTTGGAGTTGGTAACCCAACACTCAAATATGCTGCAGACAAACCGAAGACGAAGCATTTCTGACTGTGTGAGGGTCGCATCTAGAGCTCCAAGAAGCGTGTCAGCGGCACCAGAGGACTCGTGCTTCAGAATTAACGCCTCAATCTGGGAGAAGCGCGGTGCTCTAAATCTGCCATAGACATGGGTAGTTCTGCAAGCTAATTCGGAACCTTTGATGGCTGCCGTCATGGGCTTGGGATAGAATGCTAGCAGAGTAACGAAATATCAGGTATTTGAGTAATGATCATCGAAAGGCAAAAGCAGCGAAACACTTCTTACGGAAAACATGATAGCAATATTCAACGAGATAAGAAAACAAGAAGACAATGGGGGGTAGAGGTCAGGCTCCATGGTGGAAGTCAGTTGGTAGACGTCGTACAGCATTATCTGCGTGAGGAATGCGTATGATGTACCAGTGAAGCACTGTATCGTATGGAGACAGATGATTGAAGTAGAAGCGGATACATTCGGTTAGCAAGTTCCAACGCTTAAAGGTCGTACAATGGCATTCGAAGAATAACGATATACCAAAAGAAAGATTCAGACAGAGTTACAGAGGATGTTGTCATTCAGGCTTCATGACTGATGAGCAGTTGTTGCAATTGATCGGCAGAAAGACGTAGGAACCATCACGAGCGGCATTTTTGCTGGACCGTGTCTAGACTTCGTTCCTCATTACACGCAGGTAGAACCTGTGATGTTTGCAATGCAGCGAGCAGACGGTGCCCACTTTAAACGGAAGAATATCGACGACAAACTTGATGACATTGCCATTTTCGGGTTCCTTTGACAGGAAACAATTACTGAATGTGCCGGTGTGGATTTTCGAGTGTCAAAAGATTCTGTCGGAGGAGACGTAAATGCCGCCCGAAACTCGAATTATTAGTCAAGGGAAAAGGTCAAGGAATACTAAAAACGGTTGCAAACATTGAGTTGAGCACGAATGAATGGAAGCTGGCAAAAACGTTGTCCAGCGAAAAGAGTCTGCTCCGAGCTCGGCCGGCATTTCCGCTCGACTCGTGAATGGCCGTTGGCAAAGTGTATGACTGTGATGCGAGAGTAACACGCTCATCCCGCGGGGGTCCTATGCTAAGTTGTACCAAACCTTTGTGGTAAGAAGACATAATTCTAAGCTCTTCAGATGACTATTGAATTGTTCACCTGCAGACAGTAAAGAAATTTCGATTGCGTGCAGAGCTTCGTGCCACTGAGTTGGGCATCCGACGGGAAGACACGGAGCTCGATTTGGAGCTGTCTTCAGGTCGCGTGCTTTCGTGAAATTCATACCCTCGACAGCTTCTGAGAATTCCGAGTTTAGAGAGAAATCTGAGTTTCAGACGCTGTAGGCCGAGATACTCTTTATGTCAAGGTGAATACAACGAAAGAAGAACGCAAAATTCTTGACATTTCTCGCTGGGTACCTACGGTACGATACACTTGATCTTAGAATTTGTGGTCATGGATCGGATACTAGAACGGCATCATGTTACGGTCTTTCGATGTCTACGCGTCGACCATTCGATGCTTATCTTCAACCTATTGCAGTTGTGTCTTGAGACCCGGTGCAAGAGATCCCAAGACGCACCGGGAGCTTGGCTCGTAGTGCTGCACATGAGTCTGGGGAGCATCAACGTCTCGGCGCATGCATACGGTAAAGCCGCCACGCCGGCATCAAGCTCGATCGGCGCCAGGAGTCTTAATAGATGGAGTATTACAACTGGACGGAATGGGATGCGAGATAAGGAACTCTTGGCTGGGACATAATCCCGCGGGAGTGCCAGAGCGCCGGAGCATCAATTCATGTTGATGCTTCTGAAATTTTTGAGCGGCGAGCTGACGGGCATTCGCAAATGCCATCGGCCAGCGCATTCAGCCTCGCCCGCGCCACCACTCACAGCCCGCCAAATCCTTTCATCCAACATCCGACTGGAAGAAATTTGCCGTAACCACTGACTTCCTCGGAATACCCAATGCTCGAGACCCACCCATCTTCCCATGGACGGAACCGGCTCATTTCGCACTGGGGTACGATGACCTCACAAATTCTTCCTAGTCTCTTCAGCGCCGCCGACTGCCATCTGCCCGCGCCAATGCTGGGTTCAACGCGCTGTAACAGGATCAACACTGCCGATCCGCTGAGCATGACAGATTTCATAATGAAGCCGTGCCCATATTCATGCCCGCCACGTCCCACGAAATCCCAAAGCTGCAGAAGAGAAGCAGAAGCAAGCCGGCCCGTCATGGGATGCCATGCTTCCTGCGTCCCGGTTCCCATATCCGTAGACTCGCTTTGCATCTCACCAGACTTGTAGGCCAAGACTAGATAAGAAAAGGTAGGGATTCAAGTACGGGACAGCTAGGGAAAGTCTCCATTGATCGAAGCTAACTGTCCTTTGCCCGATGTGCACCTTTTAAATAATTCTGGACTCCATTCCTCCCACGTTCACTTACTCGTCTGCTCATATAACTGTTGTCTCCTCTCCGTCTCTTCCTCACCATTACCTTTCCTTCAGCTATTATTTTTCTACCTTTCTGAGTACGAGCTAGGAAATTCACATTCACCATGTCATATGCCTGGACAGGAGCGCCGGCCGCTTTCAACGGCACGAACGCCGCCATCGGCGGCGATTCATGGAAGGAGAACCTCAACCAGTGGTACCAGTCGGGCGACCAGGCGTACATCATCGTCGCGTCGGCCATGGTGCTGATCATGGTGCCGGGCCTAGGCTTCCTGTACTCGGGGCTCGCGCGGCGGAAGTCGGCGCTGTCGCTCATCTGGGCGTGCATGGCGTCGCTGAGCATCATCACCGTGCAGTGGTACTTGTGGGGCTACTCCCTGGCCTTCAGCCAGTACGGCACTAGCGGCTTCATCGGCGATCTGCAGAAATTCGGCCTCATGAAGACGCTGGGTGCACCAAGCCCTGGCAGTCCGCTGGTCCCGGACTTGCTGTATGCTTTCTACCAGGTATGGAAGACAAGATAATTCGTGTTGTATGATTGCTCATGTCTCTCAGATGCAATTCTGCGCTGTCACCGCCGCCATCGTTGTGGGAGCTGTAGCCGAACGCGGACGACTGATTCCCATGATGGTTTTTATCTTCGCCTGGGCAACGGTGGTATACTGCCCGGTTGCATGCTGGGCGTGGAACGTCAACGGTTGGTTCTACAAATGGGGAGGTCTTGATTATGCCGGAGGCGGGCCAGTCGAAATCGGCTCTGGTATGTCGGCTTTGGCATACTCGTGGGTCCTCGGTAGGAGACAAGAGAAGATGATGCTGAATTTTAGACCGCACAACGTGTCTCTGATCACGCTAGGTACCGTCTTGCTGTGGTTTGGCTGGCTCGGTTTCAACGGTGGCTCCGCATTCGGCGCCAATCTTCGTGCCGTCATGGCGTGCTGGAATTCGAACTTGACAGCTGTTTTCGGTTCTATCGCTTGGGTTTTGCTCGACTGGAGATTGGCGCGGAAATGGTCAATGGTTGGATGGTGCTCAGGAGCCATTTCTGGACTTGTTGCAGCTACACCTGCCTCTGGATTTATTACTCCTTGGGGTAGCGTCGTGTTGGGCCTTGTAACCGGTGCCGTTTGTAACTTTGCGACCAAAGGTGAGTTCGACATTCTACGGCCAACTTCTCATCATTTCCTGACACTATAGTTAGTTAAATTCTGGATCGGTATCGACGATGCTCTCGACGTCTTCGCTGAACACGGCGTCGCTGGTATGATCGGTCTTCTTGCAAATGGCATCTTCGGTGCTGGCTACATCATTGGTCTCGATGGTGTAAACACTGGCCTCTACCAAGGCGGCTGGATTACGCATAACTGGAAACAGCTGTACATCCAATTCACATACGTCGTTGCCGTCACGGCCTATACATTTACTGTGTCTGCGATCCTCGCATTCATCATCGACAAGATTCCAGGGCTGCACCTCCGCGCTTCCGAGGAAGCTGAGCTACTTGGTATGGACGACGACCAACTAGGCGAATTCGCATATGATTACGTAGAGGTTCGCAGGGATTATTTGGCATGGAGTGAGTCAATTGCATATGTATGCCATGGGAATAAGTTTCTGACGTGCACATAGCTCCAGCGAAGCTGGATGTCAACGCCAATAGCGACGTACCCCAAGGAGACCGTTACGGTATCCCACAGCACAGCCAGATGCTCGAGGGCAGGGATCCTGAGGGAAAGTACCCGGAGGATGACGAGTCGCAGAATACGAATGGTCACGCCCATACCATGATTGGCGGTGACCGTCATGGTGTTGCCGCAGAGGAATATGCTGAAAAGGCCGGGCACCACATATGAAAACGATCGAGCAGAGATTCTGTACATTATTTCGAGACGTCGTACAGCGAAGACATTCGAGGCGCTAGGAGTTTTGAGAATTAGATAATGAAAACCGCATCACGACGAGATTGGGTGTTGATAGAGTAAAACCCAGGCGAGGCTCAGCAAAACTGACATAGTAAAGGCTTATTGCAGCTGGGAGCTCAATGGAACAAGGGCGAGTCTAGAAGCTTAGCATGAGGATACGCCGTCTTGAATTATAATCGACGCTTAAGCTATATCCATCGGTAATACCTTGACGAAACAGCTTGAATCCTCGAAAGTGAGTTATACCGCCTCAGGGCCCTTCCCAACCATTCCCTGGCAAGAAGATCACGATTCACAAGGCTCGAGTTCAGCCGCGCCAAGAGTGTTCGCCAGGCGGTAGGAACCGCCTTCAGGCGTCTGCGTTTAACGTCAAACTACCTTAGTAAATATAGGTAGGTATGTTCACTCACCAGGATAACCATCGATTACATATCAACTTCGCGTTATCTTACTCCACGATTGGTCTAGCAATGGTCCTGTCTGTCTGATGTGTGAACATAATCTCTCTAGAATCAAGTTGTTTGGCGTCACTGTCCTACATCGCCAGCTATGTATCTTTCGAGCTGGCTTTGCAAACTAAGGCGTCTAGTTTGAAGCCTACAGCATACTTTTTCGTCCACAGCCATCTCAGCGCAAGCGGAAGAGCGGTCGCGATTCCTAATTCAATTCGATAAGTACATACCCAACCCTGAAGGTTTTCGACAACAGCCTCTCGTGTTGCATTCAGAGAAGCAGGCACCGACAAGTCATGCCGAAAAGCTTAGACGCGTCAGCAATGGACCATTATTATTATTTGTAAGGTATTGGGCGTCAATATTAGTTTCAGATACTACTTTAACCGGCATGATGGCAAGTTGGCCGCCGTTTTCGGCGGTTTGTGACGCCATTTTCTGCGGTAAATCTGCTAGCCTTGTCTAATGGCAGCCTTTGCTGCCCTCTCGGCAGGAATACCGCCCAGGCTTTATTGACATCAAAGATCCTCGTGGACAAAGCAGATGATGACAGTGTGATTGGACAAATACAACAATCATTAGGTCAGATGAGTGGCAAGGCTTCATCGATGGATGCTGGACCCGTGGATGTCGAACGTCGTTTTGAAGACTTTGGCGTATTTCTGATAAGGCATACTCACACGAACGGGATTCTTTGCAACGAACGGTGCACAACCTTTGGTGATGCGGCCCTGCCAACGACACCACAAAGACAAGGACTGGCGGAGGGTGCCATAATTGGATGGGGACCCGTAGGAGATGGCAGCTGTTGGATCATGCGAACGGGGCGCTGTTCTGGTCCCGTGAAGCGCCTCGTTGTCACCGCGAATACGACTAGAGGATGCTGTGGTCCGGTTAGCGGAAGTGAATTGGATGCCACCCAACATTGACGCATCTTACGGTGTGAGAGACCAACATGATTGCTTGAGCTGAGTTGAGTTTATCCTAAATCAGAATTCGAGAGTTGAATGCTGTAAAAGACGGTAGGGCGAGCTCATGGCGTGTGATGTGCGCTGGCGCAAGGCGTAAGGCTGCAGTCAGCCCTATGGCGATCCGCGGCCAATGCCCTCACATCTCTACCGCATGGCCTGATGCTCGTATGATGTGGGTTTCTGTTTGGAGCGGTGAAGCATTAGTTGTAAATTGAACCAACAAAACCAATCAACACACCTTATGAGGACACATTGTGTGGTGAATGGTGACTAGCACCATCGGACGTTGCCGGGGTGTTGATTGGCTGGTCCAAACATCACATAAAGCCAAAACGCAACATCCGACACCACATGCACACGACGGAATAAAAGAATGGCTGAGGCACATCTGTGTTGGAGAGCCATATGCTCCATGATCAATGGGCATGACCCTGAATACGAGTATGTCCAGCAGAATATCCCTCACAGGCACGAACTTCTGATCACCTTTACCGCACTTGAAGAGGAGGCGTTTGCTTTAGATCATGCCAACGCGCCACCAGCTGAGAGAGTCATGCAGCCAAGATGAAAGGAGGGGATAGTATTTCAGCTTTCTCAGCCCGAGACTCTGCATTCTTAAGAGGACCAAAGGTCAGGAAGCATTCCCCACCAAGAGACAATGTCGTCCTACAACCTAAGTGTGCGCTCCCTTACCGCAAAATCCACGGATGAAGCCCCAGACACCCGGGTCAACTTCAAGAAGTATCTTGCCCAAAATCCCAACTACTTTGGCAATTTTCCTGATGCAGGGTTCGATCCCGTCGATGAATTCTGCTGCAACACTGACTTTGAGGCTCTAACCTGCATTGGCTACAACCAAATCCTCGGTTACCTTCAAGGCACCATCGCTATCAAACAACCAGTTGGCTATCTCGGCAATCTCTGCACCGACGGATCGGACGAATGGGTTAGGTTTTATGTTGACTATGGCGATGGAAATGGGTTTCAGGATCTGGGCCAAGCGGGAGTCAACGTGCATGATATCCTCAATGCGGATGACTGTTATAAAGATTCTCAGAAGCCGCTTTATTACTCTGTCACGCTCAACTTCACCCTCGAGGTTAGCGAGCAAAAATTGTGCACCACTCCCGTGTTGCCCAATATTCGCGGCATCCTCTCCTGGAACGTCCCACCGCCGCAAGACTCGCCGGACTGGGTACCCGCGTATGGAAATGTATTGAATCAAAACATCCAGATCCCGCCACGCCTGTTTGTGTTGCTAGATCTAATCAACTTGATACCCGAGGATGATGTCAACAAACTTCCGCCGCAGGTGACCAACTCGCCGAATACGTCGATTGCGCTTCCAGCACCCGCTACTGTGGCTCTTGGAACGCTGGCTAGTGCGTATGGGAAAAAGGTCGCGGCGTCGAGGTTCGGCTTTTCGGCCTTGTATGCTTCGCTCACCAGCTCTGCGAGCCAAAAAGGGCTGTTGGATTACCATAATACATGGTCGAGCCTCAATCTCAACTTCGCCTCTGCGTTAAAGGAGCTGGAGGGCTTGTCTGGTTCGACGCAATATGAGCAGCTCGACTGCCTGGGACTCGAGTATTCCCTCAGCCGACTCGTCGCGACCTTCCACATAAAGCTACCCTATGGCTTCTCTGGGACTCTCTGCACAGCAGGAAGCACAGAATATGTAACTTTCTGGAGTGATTGGGACAATACTTGCGAGTGGACACTCCTCGGGACTATGTCGGTAAACGTGCATGATATTCCTGGTATCCCGTCGGACGGCCTCGCCTACGCCGCCGTCCTCCCCGTCGACCTCCAGTCTGTAATCGGCAACTGCCAGCAACCTAAGATTGCTCGCGTCCGTGCCGTCCTCTCTTGGGCCGTACCATCCTCAACCACGGACCCAAATGCTCCCCCGTACTATGGCAACGTCCTTGACGCGCACGTCCAGCTCCCCCCTGGCACTCCCCCCATCGGTCCTTACATCCAAGCCATTGGCGGTATCGCAACACCGCAAATCAGCGGCAATGGCATGACAGTATCGAACGCGAAATTCCTCTTCGGAGGTACCCTTGCTGACACGTTCGGTAATGGCCGCCCCTGCCCCTTTGGTCAGAACATCATATTCCAATCTCCCACTCCGCCCGGTGCTGTCGGCGCCAATTATCGCATCTGGGCCCAGCCTGTTTCGCCCAACCCACCACCACCAATCTTCCTTACGACGTCTTTCCAAACCTACAATTTTAACACCCTCGAGTACGAATACCACACGCCGGACCCAGGCACTGGTTGGCTCCCGTATCTAAACAACCAAGTCGAGAACCTCGACAACATACTGGGCGTCTTTCCTAGCAGCGATAACCAATGCTGGCAATTCCAACTCGAGACCCAGGCCGGTCCCAAATCTCCACAGTACTCGATCCAGTTGGACAACCTCGCCCCATCCGTCAGCGTTGCAACAACCTCGCCGGGTACCTGCGGCGATCTTCCCGCCGGCGGGACATTGAAAGGGATTTTCACCGCCACCGACTTGAACTTCAGCCATTGGCAGCTGTCGATTGAGCCCCCTCAGTACCTGAGTTCCGTAAACGTGCTCACGCCGAGTTACGGCACAGAGGAGGTGCCGCAGTTTCCAAGTACCAGTCCGGGGACATTCACTATGAGTACGGAGGATATGCCGGCGTGCGGGTATGTGGTTAAGATCCAGGCGTGGGATTTGTCCATTTTGAACAGCCAGTCAGGGCTAGGGAATGGTAACGCCTGGACCCAGGGATTTTGTTTGACGGCACCAGTGAGCGATGATAGCAGCAATCATAAGAATGGGTGGGAGGTTGTGGAGGAGGAGGAGGATGAGCGTCAGTGAAATCAGGGAAGTTGAAGAATTAGGGAGTCTTTCCTATCCCCATCGTTGAGAAATTGACAAGACTTCTGTTCAGATAAGGTGTTTTCGGATCCTTTTGGCGTGCTGGTCCCGTCTACTTTCCTAGTCTATAGCTATAATGAAACGGAGTTCCGGAGTAATAGTGCCGAGGCACGCCTAAAGCTTTGCCAATAGAAGTTCTTCACTACGTCTAACACGTTCCTCACAGCTTAACTCCATTGAACTCTCCAACATCTCGGAACTGCATGTATGAGTTGGCGCGTCACTCGAAAGAGCAGTAGGACAAGGCATCAACATCTCGGCGCTTAGTCCAGACACGCGTTTGTATTCTCACGAGATCTGAATGGGGCATTCGCGGTATAGGCCAGAGTGCCTCAGGATTCGCATTCGAACGTCCGTTGATAGCGAAAGGAATGGAGTATTGGCCATGGCTGGTCGAGGGTCGTATGTCAGGCGATAAAGCAGGGACTTGCTCTGCTTGTTAGTGGTGTTTACGGTAACAGAGTCGTAGGGCGTGTTGCTGGTGCCTACGACAATGACAATGCGCTCGTTCAAGGTCGTGTAGTTCCAGTAACCGGCTGAAGTAGCCGCAAGCTCCGTTCTACAAAGGGGAGGAGGTCGGTGCCGTCGATTCTAAAGTCTACCAGCAGGACTGGGCTAGGCTGTCACTAATTGTAATGAGCAGCAAAGCCGTGATTATGATGATTGTATTGAGTTGTATTGTTGTTGTTTGGTACAAATGGCGTGGAAGGGTAAGATATAACCGTCGCCACCGCACCTGCCATAACACTAACTCTATTCTGCAGCTAGGTACCCAGTCCGCATTATAATAGCGCCTTCTCTTTAGTCTGTTATGAAGTGTTTGTATTCACTCACATGTTAAAGAGTTCGACTATATTCCCCAACTCCTGCTCTAATCAACGTTTCCTGGCTGTATCCCAACGTCACGAAGATAGCTACCTTTGAAGCATGAAAGGTGGCTTTGAGATCTTTTGGAGAAGAAATGTTGACCTTGAGAGTAGCACGAATTGTAAAGGAGGGATTTGAGAATGGCACGTTCGACGTCTTGAATTCCGCTCACAACGGAAGTAACAAAGGCGATGCGAGGCTAGATCTTGATTCAAAGTAATGATATCTCCGTAGCCCACGTGTCAAACAGCTGTAGCATCGATAGCGAACACGCTCTGTGCCTTTGCATGTTCGGCACATATGACTCGCGACCTATCAAATTGGCCGTCGACTTTCCTATCAGTTGAGCTGGTCCTGACTCCAGATGCGCCAGAGTAGAATGCATTAGAACTCCATGGACTCACCACCTTCTTCTCGCTCCCGTTTGACGACACGCTCATCCTTCAGCAGACCAGAAACGAAGCCGCGGAACAGCTCAACGTACGGCTTCAAACTCGTCTTTTCCCAGTCCTGAAGCTTCTTCGCGTTCTCCGCATCTTCCTCTTCGCTTGAGTGCGTCCCGTCCCACCTGTCAATCTCGCCGAGCAGGTCCGTCACAGTTGGCACGGCCAGCGGGTCAAACTCCTCGACCTTGCGCACATCGATAGGCACGCACACCCTCCCGGTGCCCGGGTGCACGCAGAACGGGCTTTTGAGCAAGTGGTTGAGCTTCTTGGAGACCTCGGCGTCGAGGCGCGGGTACGTGTACTCGAGGATGATGTCCTGCTTGGCCTCCTTCAGGGCCTTGCCGTCGAGCGCGGCGCTGCCCGCGCCCTGCGACGCCAGCGCGTCGATATCCGCCCACTTACTTGCGCTGGGCCGGTCGGGCGCGGAGTCCCACTTCTTGCGCAGGGCGGCGGCGAGGTCGCGGTCGGGCAGCAGGTCGAGCAGGGCGGCGAAGCGGTCGTCGGCGCGCCACGGGTCCTGGTCGCGTAGCACATCGGTCTGGAAGTGGTCGCGCAGCAGGCGAAGGCTGCGCTCGAGGTGCGGGTGCAGCGGCCGCTTGACATTGACCTTCTTGCCGCCCTTGTCGCCGCCGCGCAGCAGCTCGAGGTAGCCGGCCACCGCGCGCCGCCGCCCATCGTCCATGGCCCGCGCCCGCCGGTCGCACACCCATGCGTGCGCGCCGCGCCGCCCGGAGTACACCCACAGCACGTGCTTGAACCCAAAGTCCTCCCGTAGCGCCACGTCCACCACTTTGATCGCCATAGTGATGAAGGACCAGCATCGCCCGCAGATGCTTGCGCCTTGGCAGCACGTTCGGATTGAGTCGTAGTCCGTCATATCCACGTCGAATACCAGTTCCTTGGATATTGGCCGAAACATGGACGCTTTTCGTAGCGTTTTGCGGTCGCGTGGATTAGTGGAGTAGACCGGACCAATTTCGAAACGGGATGGAATCAACTGCATGCACTGTTTTCGAAGTAAGTCGGCACTGACAAAGGACTGATAGCGGAGGTAGGCGTCGTTGGGGAGTGTGAAGGCGAACTCGCGATGAGCGAAATCATTGGATGGAGAGGCGGAGTGGTTGAGCCATTGGAAGAGGTAGCGGAATGGAAAGAGACGCCGGTAGAAAGCGCGCATTACATCTGGGTCGGAGTATCTTGCAATGGATGCAGCTTTTCTATCTTCTTGTCAGCACAAAGCTCTATAGGCAGTGATTACTTTGCACAATTCACGCACCCTTGCGCTTGAGAATCTCCGCCTGCAGTTGTTTGATCAAGGCTTGAAGAGAACTCATCCTCATCAGTGTCATCGTCAAACATATCTTCCAGTGTCTTTCTGTTCTCCTTGTCGGATCCGTCGTTTACGGCATCTGCAACAGCTGGTGCCGGTCCTTCTGAGTCGCTTGAGGATCTCTCTGTGCTCTCTTGGGGTGCATCGGCCATGGCGACATCGTCAGCCGGCTCAGGAGTGACCGAATGAGGCATTGTTAGAAAAATATGGAGGTGAAATGTATGGTTTCGATGTTCAATTGAGCATTTGCTGATAGCAGCCGATTCACGATGTCACGAAAGCGCGTCGCGTCAGCGGTGGCCAAAGGCAGAAATCAAGCCTGGTCGAACCCGATTCAGCCTTAGCGTTCCAATACTCCGCATCTGCAAAAGCACATTCTATTCATGGAATGGGAATGAAGGGCGGAGCATATGGCAGAAGAAGATTCTTTCATTTCAGACGAATCTAGTTTCTACGGTACAAGATCAAGTTTAACTAGCCACAGCACTGTCTGACAACTTTCAGGTGACGAAGAGGAGAAAAAGGAGCTGGAGGAGCAGGCACAAAACGAAGGAACTGCTCTATTTGAGTACTGGTCGAATCATGATCGAATGATCAATACGATTGCGTGGCGAGCAAAATCAAATTCTATCCATAGCACCATGCCCAGTAAAAGCGATCTTAGAAGTCAATCCAACACAACGGATGACCCGCATAATCCATGGCAAGGCCGAGAAGACTCATGGCAACTCGGAGAGACAATTGGAGACTTCACCAAGCGACTACCTGTACTCAACAGCACACACATCGGACCATGGATCTGGGTTGCTAATCCTTTTGCCGACCGAAATTCGGAGCCAGAGCATCACAATGCTTCATTCGTTCAGTTGGCTTCGAGACTGCTCAGGGATTACATCGGCAAGAAGCAAGTCTTAACCGCGACTCACCCTGAGATGGCTCCAGGAACGGTCACTAGGACTTTGAAGCCGCACCGAGATCAACTAAAGGAGGATATTTTATCCCTTGCCAAGGAGCGCAAGATGACTTGTGGCAAGGTATGTTACGCAGTTACGCAATCGCGCATGATCTCCGTAGTGTGATATTTGAAAATTACCTCACAATGGAGAGCAGCCCTCCGCAAATGGATTGATCTCTTGCAGTTGTACGAAGATCATGATTGCTAACGGCCAGCTAGTGGATGCTGTTTCCGAAGCTCGAAGACGCTCCTCGATATTGGCAAAAGGTTGCAGAAGCCACGATAGATAATCGCTTAGGAATTGGTGCAAAGATCTCCACAGGTCTAGGCGAGGCCCGAGAGGAGCGTCTCATCTGCATTTACACCAAAGACTTTTCCGACATGGATGATGTCCGACGAGTCCTCGAGGGTCTTGTTGAGCTCGGATTTGTGAGCTTTGACAGCCCAAGAGGAATATACTACAAACCAGACGCATACACGTACCTCGACATCAGGTCTGGAAATGAGTATGGCTTGCAGGCAAGTTTGTACTCGAGTAGAGACCTACTGCGTGCCGATCCGAGTAAAAGTGGAAAGCAGATATCTCGGAAAAGGGAACACTTCTAGATGAGGTTGGATACATTTCAATGACCTTGTTCGCCGGTACTTGCCACCGCTGAATAATGTCTTCGTGTCGAATGATTGAGGCGGTATGACTTCTTTCTTGCTCTATACCCAGTCAAGCGTTTAATGAGACGTTCACATGGCGAGAGGAATTCTGGTTTCAGGTGACAGGAAAGGATCCAAGCAAATGACATATAGTTTGAAAGATTTTCATCATTCTTCAAGATCGGAAGACATCAAGCCAGTTCTGAAGGCACCCCTGACGACCAAAGAGGTGAAGTGGCTTAAAATGAGACTTCAATCCAATGAGGATTCGCATTTGGTGCATGAGACCCATGGTGGGAAATCGGCCTTTCGTAACAATTTTCCGGTTGCATTCTGTTGGGTTCTGTCTCGCTTCTAAAGAGTTGCTGTTACTCGATCAAAACTCGGGCCGGTTCTCGAAATTCGGCTACCGGCCAAAAGTGATTGACGGACGCTGACTGAGGAAACAACTGTCATTCAACAGCCAAACTTCACGAAATCAAACGAGACTTAAAGACATAGATGCTTCGTATGAAATTTTCATGCCTGTGTTCACCTCCGCTTCCACTTATATGAGGGGAAATCTGGGGATGTTGCCGATCTGGTGTTGAAGTGCCGTACCTTGGCAACATTCTCTTACTCGATAGCAACGGTTCGTATCGAGTAATAAGCCAGAACCGCGGAGTTGCCCGGATGGAAGGCGTTAGCGGCGGGTTACGGATTAGGCCCGTGAATGCACTTAAGAATAGGCTTTGGCTTGAGCCACCCACGGATTGCATCGTTGACGCCCTAAGGGTAGGTCCGGATTTGGTACGTACCTTTGCATGAACTGGGTTAGAGCATTGCCCTGCCGGGTGTAGCCGAAAGATAAGGGCTGGCTGCAGTTTCCACTCACGCTCAAAGTCCCAACAACAACGCGTACACTCGCAACCCCATCGTAACAAATTATACGCCACTGATCGCATCCCCAGCAGCGCAAGGGGGGGGGCTATTGTCACCTCCGATAAGCGATTCCATTTCCTGCTCGTATGAGTTTTGATCAAGTAACCACGCGCTTCTCTCAATGGGCAGATGACTCTGTGCCCTTCCAGACGTTTTGGTCGCCTTGCCTCTGTTCTCACCCAATTTCGTTCGTTGGCTTCCGAAGCCCGGCATCGCCGTATCTGGGCAAGTTTTCTAATCGTTAGATAAGGATGAATGCACCCCGGATTTTCCTGTCTCTCTGCTTAACTTTGCCTCTATTCAATTGCTTGGGCTATGTAAGCCGTGGTTTTAGACCATAGTTCTCCATATGTTACTATCAATGAGGCAATAGAACATCTTTCACTTCGTATCACGATATCTGGACTGCTGAGAAACGTATTTTATCCAGCTTAAGGTCCTCTCGTCAGCCAATTTTGCTGCTGCTTCTGCTTTAAGAGCTACCCTAGACATTCCTCTCTTTGCGTCCATTCTCTTCTTCACGCGCTTATTCCTATTATGGCTCCCCATTCACTTCAAGAAGAAGGCTTCGTTGGCCATAGTAACTTCTCATTTTCTACTCCTCCTCCAATTACCGTTCTCGCTTCATCACGGGCGGTCGTTTCGGGTAGACTGACCGAGGCCACCATTGTCATTTCGACCAACACAGGCAAAATCACGTCCATATTCCATTCCGTCCTACCACGGGAAGATTTCCCTCCCGGCACGTCTTACACCGACTACACACCAAAGATCCTCATTCCAGGTCTCGTCGACGCTCACGTGCATCTCAACGAACCGGGACGGACCGAATGGGAGGGTTTCTGGACCGGCACTCAAGCCGCTGCGTTCGGAGGCGTAACAACGGTCGTCGACATGCCGCTGAACGCCATTCCGCCAACCACCACTCTGAGCGGTCTGAAGGAGAAGGTCGCCGCCGCTCAAGGCCAATGCTGGGTGGACGTCGGCTTCTACGGCGGGATCATCCCGGGCAACGACACGGAGCTGAAAGGGCTTGTGCGGGCGGGTGTGCGCGGCTTCAAGGGCTTCCTGATCGACAGCGGCGTGGAGGAGTTCCCGGCGGTGTCGTCAACCGACATCCGCAAGGCCTTCGCCGCGCTCGCCCACGAGCCCACCGTCGTCATGTTCCACGCCGAGATGATCCCGCCCATTGCGGCCTCCGTCGGCGACGACGTCCAGCACTCGCTGCCGCCGCTCGCGCCGTCGGGCCCGCTGTCACGCTACCAGACGTTCCTGGACTCGCGCCCGCCCAGCTTCGAGACGTACGCGATCGCGGAGATCATCGCGCTGGCGGAGGAAGCGGCGGTTCCGCCGCCGCCGCTGCACATCGTGCACCTATCAGCGGTCGACGCGCTGCCGCTGGTGCGGGCGGCGCGCGCGCGCGGCCTGCGGCTCACCGCCGAGACGTGCTTCCACTACCTGAGCCTCGCGGCGGAGGCGGTGGCGGACGGCGACACGCGCCACAAGTGCTGCCCGCCGATCCGCGAGCGCGCGAACCAGGACGCGCTGTGGGAGGAGCTGCTGCGGCCGGATGACCCCGCCGTCAAGACCGTCGTTTCCGACCACAGCCCCTGCACTCCCAACCTCAAGCTGCTCCCCTCACGGTATCCCGGCAGCACCGGCCGCGAGGGATGTGATGGCGATGAGGGCGACTTCTTTGCGGCGTGGGGTGGCATCTCTAGCGTTGGGCTGGGCCTGAGTATCCTGTGGACAGAAGGCCGCTCGCGTGGCGTCACCATCGAGGATGTTGTGAAGTGGTGCTGTAAGAATACGGCCAAGCAAGTCGGGTTGGAGCATCAGAAGGGCGATATCGGCGTTGGCTTTGATGGAGATATTGCTGTGTTTGACGACATGGCAGAGTTCATTGTGAGTTCCTCCTCTGATACAGACTTTTGCGCGAGGCTAACGGTTGCAGGTCGAGCCAAATACAATGCTGTTCCGTAATAAGTGCAGTCCGTATGAAGGACAGAAGATGACTGGTGCTGTTGTAGAGACTTGGGTACGAGGGCGAATTGTATACTCACGGGATCAGGGTTTTAATATCAAGACTGGACCATTAGGGAAATTGTTACTAGAACCGAGAAAGATCAGAGCATAGATAGACATAGAATGTCCATTTGTATAGAATTAAAGGCATTTGATGACCAAATGAGCGTCATGCCTAGGCTATCTGCCAGTTATTCGTTACGCGTTGAATGTGCTTCCTGAGCACATCCTCTGAACTACCTACTACATGTACTTACCCGAAATCGTATCGTTCCATCAGTCAGCCATTTCCTCTTCAAGATGCTATTCCACAAGAAATTAGCCCTTTCCTTCAGTCGGTCTCAAACAACATCCCTACGGCACATTCCTGTCCTGCATCGCTGCCCTTGTCGTTAAGCAGCGCGTGCGGCCCAGCCATCAAAGGCGTTCAATCCATGCGTGCACCACGCCGCGCAGCGACCCCTTCCACGCCGCAGCCGTCCTCATCCAATCCGAAACGATAGCGAGGGTCCTCTCGAGGATACCAGCCCATCCACGCCTATTCACCCAGCCCACTTTCCGTCTCACTCCTCGACCACCCCCAACCCTATCCCAAACGCGCCCAGCATGATGCTCCCGTCCAGGTACGCGTTCAACTGCCCCTCGTAGGCCGCGCGCAGGCACGCCTCGGACTCCATCGCGCGCAGCGCCCGCAGATTGGTCGGCTGCGCCGACGACGTGTGGCGCAGGGTGCGCGGCGGCGACGGCGGCGGCGACAGCGGCGGTGACAGCGGTGGCTGCGTGGCAGGCACGGCGCGCGGCACGGGAGGGAGTGCCGGCGGCGGCGCGGCGGCCGCGCTCGGCGGAGGTGGGCCCCCGCGGTGCCGGTAGCGCGAGGGCGCGCCGCGGAAGGTGCTGCTTGAGGGCGTGGGCGGTGCGCCGGCGGTGGAGATGCTTGAGGTGGAGGAGGCGAGGCTGCGGAGGGAGGGCGTTGGGCTGGTTGGCGCGAGGGATGGGCTGCCGAGATTTGGTGGTGGTGTGAGCGGTGCGAAGGACAGCGGTGGTGGGCAGGCGTCGCGCGGCGGGAGCGGCAGCGGCTTGCGTACGATGCGGTGCGCTGCCGCCGCGTGCTTTTCGTCGCTGTAGGCTCGTAGTGGGAAGGGTCGCGCTGGCACGGATGGGATGCACGACGTTGGCATCAGCGAGTCGTAGCTGCTGCGGCAGATGCTCGTTCTGCGTGCGGATTTGGGCGGGATCGGAGGCTTCTCTTCGACAATGGACCAGTACTCGGGTGGTGGAGTGGATGGAGGCGAATATTCGTAAAAGCTATAGGTAGCCATAGCGAATGGACTCGTTGACCGCGTCTACGCGACACAACGATGAAGAGACGGACGTGAGGGGATTGCTTGGTGGAGTATGGACGGCGGAGGGCCGAAGCTGTAAATAGGCCCAGCGACCAGCCATCTCGTCAACGGAACCTAAGCTTGGTATCATGGCATTTAGGTGGTGTGAGAATTTTGTTGGTCGGGTCCCCTGGGCGTGATCATGGTTACAGTCGAGCCAAGCATCAGAAAGTTTGGAAATGTCGGTGGCTGAGCCAACCCCCCACCACCAGTTCTCGATGCTGATTCGAAGCCACTTTGCCATCACTGTCAGGTTAGGCGATAATCGGTAAAAGGCGTTCTACGCCTAGTCAGTATGGACAACCATGAGAAAAAAAGACATCAGGTCGGCGTCAGCGAGCCGGACGGGACGGTGGATTTTTGCGGTGAGGTTGCCTGTCATGACGCCTGCGCGCCGACGAATGATTGTTCTGATTGCAACATTGGGTTGCCTCATCGCACCCTTCATAGTGAGATCCTACACGCCACGTTCTTGGACATTTTACTCTGCAGGTAATTGCTTACTCAGGCGGTCAATTCGGGGATCAGCTGAGAGTGTATGTGCAGCACTTCATGTTCAACAGCCCCGGATACCCCGACAATTTCTTGCATCGTGCATAATGATTGCTTTTCCGTCTGCCGCGTCTTGGCAGAGAGGCTGGGATTCGAGTGCAGTTGTTTAGTAGTTGTTGCGGTAGAAAAAGTTGGGTTGAGGTTGGGTGCACATCCGGCGATCTGCGAGCTAGGCCGAAAGCAGTAACTTCATCACGATCGATTCGGCTTCAACATTGACGCCCCCAACACCGACAAAAGTATTTTGTACTGATTCAAGATGATATTCATACATGCTCGATATCCAGCTCGTGTATGTCGAGTCCCATAACCAGGGATTTGTCGTGATTCGGTCCTAATGTGATGCACCAGTAGCATCTTGGCAATTCAGATTGCCGACCCATGCTCACAACGCCATGCAAAATGCTTACCGTTGCTAGTACAGCACTTGAATGAAAACAAAAATCAAACGAGCATTTAGTCAATGCTCCACGCACTATCGCTTGGTGGCTTCACGCTCCCGCGACTGGCCATACTGCTGAGCGACGTCTCCGAACCTCGTCTCAAGTTGTCAAGCGGAATTCCGTAGTCGTCCTCTCCCCATTCATCTTCCTCATCTGCACTGCTCTCCCACGAACCGGGAGCTTTGTCTCTTCTGCCTCTGCCATCGTAAACGATTGGAATACCATGGACAATCTTTGCGGCTATCTGGAGCATAAGAGCAATCAAATGAGCTGGAGGCCCGAATACTAGCGAGCAAGTCTTCTGAATCAATGCATGGCTGATTTGGGATCTTCGGCTTGGAGGCCGGGGAGACTTAAAGAGGCTGGCGTTTGCCAGAGGGTCAAGACCGGGACGAAACGAAGCACTGGATGGCCGTCTAGTATTTTGTCGAAGCCGGAGAGTGTCAGGAGGTGTTACAGCGTCGAACCACGTTGTGTCGGGCACATCATCACCAGAGTCGCTAATAAGAGTTGGAGTTGGTGGATCGGAGGGTTCTCGCTCAGTGCCGGTGTATCGTACAGGTGCTTTCGGAGTGCTCGGTACTACGGTCGCATCTGAGATGTCTCGCTTATGGCGAGCAGGAAGTCGGATGGTATCATCTTCGTCTGAATACTCTTCTCCTTCATCCCCAATTTCGTCAGCTGAATAGAATGTGTCATGGCTGGACGCAATGCTAGCAGTATCGTTGTCAACCTTTAGATTCTCCGTGGATGGTGGCATAATCTTCGAAAGAGAAGGAGGAGAGGCGAGTAGAGTGAGAGTAGGAGGTAGAGTAACCGATCGGCTCGTGTTGAACGCCCTTGGACGTGGAAGATCTTTCACAGGAGGTGGTTCGGAGTGACCATCTACTTGGCTGTCTGTAACATGCTCATTTTCCGATGAGCTGCTGCTGTCGCCACTGTTGCCCATATCATCCTCGGTGGATCCACCATAATGATCGCTATCTGCAGATTCTGTCGCGTCTTGTGTGATTGGACTAGACGTCCTTCGAGACTTTAACAGATGCTGGCCGAAAGGCAAGGCTTGAGCTTGAGCTTGAGCTTGCACTTCAGCTCGTTTTGCTCTCAGTCTAGCTCGATGCTCTTCATCCTCTGGCTCCCAAACTTTGTTCAAGCGCCATTTCTTCGCTTTCTCGCGTGGTTGAAGGGATTTCCGTCGAACAGGTGACGATGGCCGCTCCGAGTCTTCGACGTAGCCACGTATGAATGGAGAAGGTGTCTTTTCGTATTGCAAGATTCTGCTTAGAACAGATTTAAATTCGTCGATCTTGGCCTTATCTTCGTCGGAGGAAGCAAAAAGCTCAAACCGATAGAAGGTCCCTTCGCGGACTCGCAACACAAACTTTGATTCTTGATCGACGCACCAGCATTGTGACCGTGCCATTACATGATAGAGGAAAGTGCCCGAGTTTAAGAAGGACACGCCCGTGTTGAGCACGCGATAGATGCTCAGCGGACCTGTTGGGTGTCAGTGACGAACAGCTAACCGATCACATTTGATACAGTACCTGTCGCTAATGTGCGCTCCGTTGGTGAAGTCCATGACAAAGCTTGTGTCGCCGAACCTGTAGCTCCCGAACTCGAGTTTGGCCTCGATGGAACTTTGGATACAGTGAAGGACACGACTTTGGCTTGCGGATAAACGAAGAGAGTCTCGACGCTTTCTGCCGTTGGAATCGCGTTGGGACCTGTGCGGAGGGGATCTGTTAATTTTGTTGGAGCGGTAAATGAGCGGCGAACAGTAGAGGAAGGAATAGAGGTGGCATGCTCTGGTGTTGATGGATCTGGAGATTGCGCGGACATGATTGCGGCTGCTGACGTCTTGTTACATGCTTCCCATTACGCATGAACACGTCAATCAAAAGGAAGCATATGCACTGGATAAGACTGGATGGAGGCGTAAGCGTGCAAAGAAAGGGGTTCGGAGTATTCGGAGTGAGGAGGTTGGAAGCGTTGAAGATGCGGGAGCGGGTCAATGAGATGGACGTGAAGGGTTGGCGTGTGCACTGAAGCGATGGCGTTGAAACCCCAGCACAAGTCAAGCTCAAGCCACAGAGCGCGCCCGAGGAACGTACACACACACACACACACACACACACACACGCGACCATGTCTGCGCTTCATTAGGTTGTACCGTAGCTGAACTTTAGCTATCTGATGGACGAGACGTAATTACACCCAAACCCGCCGTGAGCTCCCACTTTACATCATACCCTCTTCAAAGATTCCATGCAATGGAGAAGCAATTTTGATCGTCTTAAATCCTCAATGGTTGCAGATAGCCTCAGTTAAGCCCCAAATATCTCCGTCAGACAGCTTCCTTTCTACCACCTTTCATTCGACTTTCTTTAAGGAGTTGAACATCTCATCAAAGGCAACATGTCTAATTTCGATCCAAATGCCATTATTCGAGGAGCACAATTGACCCTCGTTGGTGGTATGAAGTCCAGTTTTGACCTGTTCTTTGGCGATGGTCTATTAACACTCCGAATACAGCGAATAGAGCCCTCCAGAACCCTCGCCTCTTTACGTCCGATCACTATCGGCAAGCTGCCCTTGCAGTCGCCTCAGGTGTGGTCATTCGCCTTCTCGTCGCCATTCCTGTTCTCCTTGTCCGAGTGCTGATATGGATATCTGGGATTTTCGTCGATCTAAAAGGCTCGACATGGGATAACGATGTCATTGAAGGCTTAGAATTCCTCGAGCACTCGGTGCTTCAGGTTCCATTCTTTCTAATGTCTCTGATGCGCTTCATCACCCCGACCTTGGATGAAATGTTCATGCAGTCCTTGGAATGGGTCGATCGAACATACATTCAAAAGCACCAGACGGACGATCCTACCAAGCTACGAGCCATGTACTATCCGAACATGAAACTCTACCAAAAGAACAAACGGGACCCAAATGATTCTGATAGAAAGAAGACAATGGAGAGGGTCATCGAATTCTTGGTGCACTCTGCGAGAAGAGCTGGACTGTCAATTGCCATCTACCTACTGTCATTCACTCCATACGTTGGTCGTTTTGTACTTCCGGCCGCTTCATTCTATACTTTCAACCAAGCTGTTGGAACCCAACCGGCGGTTGTCATTTTCGCGACAGGCATCTTCTTGCCACGGCGATACCTGGTCACTTTCCTGCAGAGCTACTTCGCTTCTCGAAGCTTGATGCGACAACTACTAGATCCATACTTCTCGCGAATCCATTTCACCAAGGATCAGAAACGTCAGTGGTTCAAGGATCGAGAAGGCGTGCTCTTCGGATTCGGAGTTGGATTCTTCCTATTCCTCAAGATTCCTCTTGTAGGCGTACTGATCTACGGCATTGCCGAAGCATCGACCGCATATCTGATAACCAAGATCACGGATCCTCCTCCACCACCGGCTGAAGTCGAGGAGTTTACGCAAAGTCAGATCCGCTGGCAGAACAAGCATGAGTTCTTGTCGCTCCCGCTTGCGGCGCTGGACGTGATAAATACAAGCGAGAAACCTGCTAAGAATGAAACCAAAAAGGAGTATCCGACGAAAACCTACTCGTGAGTAACTTACCGATTGAACAATTGGCAAATTTCTACAATGCACTTGTATAGAAGCGCATAGGATGTGCTGGCATCCACTTGTTCGGCCTGAGGAAAATGTAAACGCATATCGTATCTTACTCCTTGGGTGAAATCTAACATCCAACAGAGCTGGTTCCGCGTCGTTACCGAGCTTCTCTGATCATTAGGAACGCTTGTTTTGTTATCATTTTACGCTGAATCGTACACTTGGACAAGATTAAAGATGAACCTGTCCACGTCTAGCACACACACTTTCTCGGCGTCTCTCTTCTATCAGCCCACCATCATGTCGCTTGCAGTAAAATGCAGCTTCTTCCTCTAGACGTAAGCTTCGTTACGAGGGTGGTGGGGCTACAAACGAAGGGTCCAGAGCTTGCATCGTTTTACCTAATACAGCTGCTCACTTTGTCTTGGTTTAGATATCTCCGCGCTGCACTATCCCCTCTTACAAGGCCAGGTTTCTTTATCTCTGGATCCTCTTATCGGCTTGTTCGATTGTTGCTGCATATGCTTCTCCTGGTCGCGATCTGCAGCTTGAGGAAAATGGGAATGTGAAGACGCTATCGGACAGCTCCCCGCAAATTTGTAATTGTTCGTGTCTTCTTCAATGTCAGTCACATCTTGAATCCTCGTCGTAATTGAAGCTTCACTACAACTCTTACTTGATTTTGTTCGCTGGGAATTGCCAAGAAAGACAGTAGACATGGGTTTGAAAGAGATACGATATGCAGCCAAGGTCGATTTGAAGACGCCGCCGCCGGAGCAGAAAAACCTTCATGTAAGTCCAGATACCCAAAGCCTTGGAGGCGTGGAGAGCTAACTAAGACCAGAACAGATGGCATCCTGACAGTGAGATCCCATTTCCATCGATAATAGTATTGAGCTTAGCAATTGCTAATTCGTACGAGTTCCCTTCTGCGGAACAATCAAGAATGGCGAAGTTGTCAAAATCGAATGCCTGGACTGGACTGGAGGCCAGATTGGCAATAATGATTCGGCCGACGATGTTCGTGATGTGGATTTGACCCAAGTGCATTACTTGACCGGCCCATTTGAAATCGAAACAGCGGAGCCAGGAGACGTCCTTGTTGTCGAGATCCAAGACGTTCAGCCACTACAAGAGCAACCATGGGGTTTCACTGGTATCTTCGCAAAGGAGAATGGTGGTGGGTTCCTGGATGAATTCTACCCAAAGCCGGCCAAAGCCATTTGGGACTTCGAGGGTATCTTCTGTTCAAGTCGACAGTACGGAGATCTCCTTCGAATATATCAATATGGTGGCTAACGTGGGTGATATAGCATTCCGGGAGTACGCTTTGCAGGTCTGATACACCCGGGCATCCTCGGCTGCGCTCCGTCCCAAGAAGTACTAGAGACGTGGAACAAGCGCGAGGCTGAGCTCATCTCTGCTTGCAGCCACCTATCGCGGACAGTGGCACTTCCTCCCAACCCGCAAAGTGTTCACGTTGGTAGCGGCGGGGAGGACATAAAAGAGAAGGTTGGTAGAGAAGGTGCTCGCACCGTTCCCGGTCGCCCTGAACACGGAGGAAACTGTGATATCAAGAACCTGAGCCGCGGGAGCAAGGTGTACCTCCCTGTCCATGTCAAAGGGGCCAAATTCAGCGTGGGCGATCTGCACTTCTCCCAAGGTGATGGTGAGATTTCGTTTTGTGGTGCGATTGAGATGGCCGGAGTCATAACGATTAAATTCACAGTGATGAAAGATGGCATGAAAGAACTAGGCATGAAGAGTCCCATCTACATACCCGGCCCAGTGGAACCGCAGTTCGGACCAGGCAGTTACATATACTTCGAAGGATTCTCGGTCGACGAGCATGGAAAGCAACACTACATGGATGCTACTGTGGCATATAGGCAAACATGCTTGCGTTGCATCGAGTATCTCAGGAGATACGGGTATGATGACTATCAGATCTACCTTCTCCTAGGATGCGCGCCAGTTCAGGGTCATATCGCAGGCATTGTAGATGTGAGTGTACTACCTCGCCAACTCGCAACCCAGTACTTTTTACGCAAGGCTAACTTCCCTCAAGATCCCAAATGCTTGTACCACAATGGGCCTCCCTTCAGGGATTTTCGATTTCGATATTATGCCTCATACAAAGGCTGTAAAGAAAGACATGGGCTCTTGCGCGTTCGCCAGCGACCACACCCAGTAGTTTACGCGGTAGCTAGCATCCATATGAGGCAGGTAACAAAGTTCAAAGTGTTTGGTGTCTTATCCCATTTAAACAATCTAATGGAAACAGTATCTGCGTACGAGAGAGATCGGCCTCAGATGTTCACCCAAAAGAAGAGCTTTTTCGTCCATTAGAACAATAGCTACCTAACAATCGACAACTTGCCAGTATTCGCGAAGTTCTTTTGCAGTTTTCATATCATGTTGATTCTTCGGAGGGAAGATCAACTCCTTGCGCGCCATCTTTCTGGTGCCATTTTGTGACCTGCAAGACTGTCTGGCAATGCTCGATATCGAGAGTAACATTTTCATGCCTAGCCAACAACTGCGCCGTCTTGATCAGATTCTTGATCTCACGCCCATTCAGGTCGACCTTGGCTAGCACCTGTATCTCCTGCTCTCCGATTTTGGTGTCAGGGCAATTGATGGCTAAGAATTGTTTCCAGATCTGGCATCTGGCAACCTCACTGAGTTTCGGGTACTCGATAGTGAGATGGATGCGAGACTGGAACGCCGGATCGATGGTATCAACCCGATTCGTTGTCATGAAGAGCACGCCGGTGTAATACTCGAGGAGGCGGAGGAAGACCGAGACCGTCCCATTTCGGCGTAGGTTATTTACGCCACGCTTCTCGAGGAAGACATCGCATTCATCTAGCAGGAGAACTGCATCCCATTTGGCAGCCAACTCGAGTATCATACTCAACGCTCCCTCAACCTCTTCTGCGGACTCCCCTAGCTGTCCTCCACTCACGGAATAGAGAGGTCGGTGAAGCTTATCGGCAACGGCTTCGGCTGTTAGCGTTTTACCGACACCCGGACTGCCCTCCAGTAGCATAATGATTCCACGCCCTACGATACGAACTTAGTGACTGTTCAGCAGCAACTGTGGTACCCGATAACTCACCCTTGCCTTCTATCACGTCGTCGAAGGTGTCCTTGTTGGCAGCCTGGCTTTGTACGAAGGCTAGAATCATCTTCTTGACATTTTCAGCCAAGACAAGGCTACCGAAGGCCTCTTTGTTCCAGCGAATATCGGTAACCAGGTCAACATAGAAGCTAGCTGATGTTGATGATTAGTCTAGCACTCCTTCTGTATCTATTTTCATGGATAAGGCGCACCCCATTTCTTTGTCTTGAGGCAATAGCCACGAACCTCCGGGCTGCAGAGATGTAGCATGGAGTCTTCAACCTGCGGCTGCTTGTCTGCTGTAATGTGCTCAGCAATTAACCATACCTCCAACAGACGTAAAATAAGCTTACTCTTCATTTCTATTCTGTTCTGAGAACCATGTCGTCTAGAATGTGGCATGGGTCCCGGGGGGAAGAAAGGCGGTGGATGTTCAGGCGGAAACTCGTGTTCACTGTCGAATGGTGGAGGGCCGCCTATATACGCATGCCGATGTCCACGGCGGTCATGGTTCTGACTGCTGTCTGTTACGTCTAGCTGAGTAGCTGTCGAGGCATCATTTAGCGGCTTAAGGGCTAAGCCCACAAAATTGAACCTCCTGTATGATGCATCATCAAGCAAGATCCTACCATTAACCTGCGCGACTGGTCAATAGAAATTGTTGCAAAGTATGATTCCTTACCTTAAATTTCTTTCCGTCCGCCATTTTACCCAGTCCGTGATACTCTCCATGGTGGTATGGAACTTGCTGGAGACTTCTGAATTTTTCACCTCGGATTCTAAGTTCCTCCTGCAGCTCTTTAGAATGCGGGTGAAGGCTCGTAGGGATAGCCTCTAGGTCAGAGAGTGGTTTTGTTCCTGCAAATTTCTCAATCGTGATGGTCAACGTAGCCCAGCCGAAGTCGTGTCCGTCAAAATCGATGAAATGCCCACGCAATTGATAGAATGGCTCACCGAGGCCCTCGACATATCTGGCCTCGGTTAACTTGAACATTCTATTGCGTCCACCTTCCACGGTATAGCACTCCATTCCCACTTTGAAGACGGTCCACAAATAATCGAAAGTAACGACGTTGTTGCGAGTAAGATCCTCGCTAATCGAAAGCGCCTCGCTCAGCTCGGCATTTAGGATATCTTGCAGCAACCGTGCGTAAGCCTCGCCTTCGGTGTCTTGCGCAGCTATGAGTTCGTTCATGCGTTTCCATTCATAGAAGAACGGGTGAAACGGCGGCTGGAATACTAGCTTCTGCAATGTAGTTGTGATACCTTCGTAATCCTTAAATACCTCACCAAGGAATACTTTAAGCCGAGCGCTTTGTACGACAATGGAATGAAGGGCCAGAGGTTTGCCACCGTCATGATTCTTCCTCATGCGGATCAACAAGGCATGGTTTTTGCTCTCGCGTTGCTCTTCAATATTCTCTCTTAGGTCCGTGGGCTCGATTTCGACCCAGTTGATGCAACATGTGCATTTGGGTTGGCCTTCGTAAAGTGTTTTGACTTTGCAAAGTGTGCCCATGTTCTCATTTCCCAAGTCTGACTCTACGCCGTTGATGGCAAGATGCGCTCCGTTAGATTCCAAGTCTGATGAGGGAGTTTGCTGGAGGCCGGACAGTCCATTTGCATTGCTGATGTCCTGCAGGCTCTGCTAATATGTCAGCTCAACATCTGCTTTCGGACCGCTTCTCTCACGGTGGGTTTCTCGATTGTAGCATCAGCCTCAGCCATTTTAGAAAACTGTAAATACAATACGAAAAGGAACAGAAGGGTTTTTGTTCAATGTTAGATAGGTTGGTAAGTGTAGCCTTGCGGTGGAAATCATCGGTGGCTAAATCGGACAGCTACGTATCCCACCTTTAAATATGCCACTCCAACCTCTGACCGGAGAGAGGTGTCATCGCTGGGACAGGATATGCATAATAAGAGGGGTGCAGTTAGAGATCTCGTCCACTTTAAACAATGTTGTTTATTACGGTCAAAGCAGCCCAAAGCTTCTCGTGCAAAATCAGAAATTCGATGAGAAAATGGAAACCGCCAATAGAGTACTTTACTCAAGCTCTTCAACAAAATCGGAGACTCAAGGGACGATAAATTGATCGAAAATCTCTGGAACAAGGCTGGATGGATTTTCATTGATCACAAACGCAAGATTTTGCACTGGCATGCAATTGGACTGTATCGACAAATGAGTAAGCTGTCTGAGCTGTGGCTGCGGGTGCATTAAGTACCTTACCTTAAACAGTACTCCAATTACTGATTTGGCTCTGAGCCGACTTGAGCCAGCGTGATTGTGCTACGATAAGCTGCGCCAGAGCTTTTTGGGTTGAGTAAACTGATCGTGCCTTGATTTCATCCCTTGAGGGACGTGAAGGTGTCGCCATCAAGAGTATGATACGGTAATCCCTGACTGTGCACGAAAGGGCGGACACTGATTCCGCAAGCAACTGTAAATGGTACTCTAAACGAGGTTCTGATGTGAAATCCGGAGTAAGCGATGGTTCTGCGCTGTGGTGTGTGGCGGCATTAAGCATCCGCCTCATACGTAGCGTCTCCTTCTTTTGAGAAGCCCCTACATTTCCGGTCCACCTGCCAAAACTAGTTTAGAAACACGAACGGGTTTATCACATCGCGCGAGCTAGAACCGGGTAACCTCACTGCAGCTCCTGCCTTCGACTTCGCAGATCGTGCGGAGATCCAATTAACGTGCCCGGAGCCTTGGTATCGACGTTGCTCGACAGCGCTCGACGGTGCTCCACTGCCTATCGCTCTATCGCGGGAGCTACCCTGGAGCGTCCGTGACGATATGGCCTTCGCTACGCTTGCTTGCTTCCTTAGCATTAGGTGGAACCGTAATCCCTCGCGCGATTTGCGCGAATGATCATGGCATGGATGTAATAAATGGTAGGGATACCGCTCTCGTATCGCTCTTAAGTATCAGTTCATCGCCTTTTTTCCCCTTCTCTCTTGCAATCTCTTTCTCTTAACTCGCAATTTCTCTGGTCACATCAACCCAGCATGGCGGAGAAACCCACCGTGGACGAGGCCCACAGCTCTCAGGACGCTGAGAGGGGCGAAAAGAGCGTAGAGGTCATTCCAGGCACTGGCATCACCGAAGAGCAGATTCGTTCTGGTGAGGTCGTACCGGAGCAGGTGCTAAAGCACTCGCACGATGCCGACGTTGCCCTCAAGGCCTTTCAACAGTACGAAGGTACTGTAATCGAGATCGATGAAGCTACCAATAGAAGAATACTGAGAATAATTGACTGGCATATGATTCCACTTATGTGCGTCGTGTACGGTCTCAACTACCTCGACAAGACGACTCTCAGTTATGCGTCCATCATGGGAATCAAGGAACCACATTCAAAGGGAGGCATTGGTCTCGTTGGCAGTCAGTATAGTTGGCTTGGAAGCATGTTCTATTTCGTGAGTAGAGTCTCAAAGTATTCTGACGCTTGAAATTGACCATCGTAGGGATACTTGGGCTGGGAATGGCCAACAAACCGCTTGCTCCAATACCTCCCATTGGGCAAATACTCGGCGTTCAACATCATCATGTGGGGAGCTGTATTGGCCTCCTTCGCTGGGGTAAAGAACTTCTCTGGCGCGGTAGCCGTTCGATTCTTCTTGGGCGTGTTCGAGTCAGCTGTCACTCCAGGCTTCGCCCTTCTCACGTCGCAATGGTACACCAAGAAAGAGCAAGGCACCCGAACGGGTATATGGTTCTCATTCAATGGCTTCGGCCAAATCTTTGGCGGCCTTGTCTCCTACGGTATTGCTCGTGGTACGGCCATTCACGGCTCGGCAATTGCGCCGTGGAAAATCGTCTTCCTCGTCACCGGTCTCCTCACACTGAGCCTTGGAGTCGTCTTCTGGTTTGTCATTCCGGATAACCAGATGAACGCGCGGTGGCTCACGCCCGCAGACCGCATCCTGGCCATCGAGCGAATCCGCATGAACCAGCAAGGCGTCGGGAACAAGCATTGGAAGCTATACCAGATCAAGGAGGCTCTTACCGACCCTGTCGCATGGGCGTTGTTCTTCTACGCCCTCGTTGCGGATATTCCAAACGGTGGCATCAGCAATTTCTTTTCTCTCCTCATCGAAAGCTTCGGCTACACTGCCGAGCAATCGCTGCTGTATGGTACACCTGGTGGCGCGGTCGAAGTCGTCACTCTGATTGCGTCAGGCTACTTTGGTGATCGCTTCGGAAACCGCATCTTGATCGCGGCCAGTGGGCTTTTCATTTCCATCATTGGCATCTCCTTGATCGTTGGTCTGTCGGAGGAGCATAAGAATGGACGGTTGGCGGGCTACTATCTGACGCAAGCCAGCGCAATGGGCTTTGTGTGTCTGCTCAGTTTGATCTCTAGCAACATCGCCGGGTACACCAAGAAGACGACTGTTGCTGCTATGTATTTAATCGGATACTGTGCCGGAAACATCATCGGTAAGCGACGTCAATTTGGCCAAGAAACGTGTAATTCGCTAACGAAAATTTGCAGGCCCTCAAACCTTCCGCGGAACCAATTATCGACCGGCCGAAATTACCATCATTGTGTGCTGGGCACTCTGTATCTTTGACCTCTTCTTCATCTACTACATGTGTCGACGGCGCAATAAGAAGAACGCAGAGATACGTGCTCAACCTGGATATACTCATTTGAAGGACCAGCAGTTCTTAGACCTGACGGACTTGGAGAATCCCGAGTTTATCTACACGTTATAGTCGCTTAACGAATAAGATACGGTGATAGAATGAAATCAGCATCAGTGAGAACAAGAAAGTAGTATTTCTGTCCTAGAGTATAGCCGAAATGTCCACTAATGCTCGTATTCTATGCAGTCTCTCCGCGCGTGCGCGTCCGGGGTATCGTCATATGCTTCGCTTGCAATAAAAGAGCAATGCCACAACCATTGCAATGCTCCAAGGACAATCTATGTCGCCTCTAATGCTCAAATGCCAGTCTCCACTCCCCCTCTCTGATATCAAGTACGCAGTCTAGCCAGGCCTCGCCCCACCGCCCCCTCCGCACCGCGTCAAAACTCCTCCTCACCCTCATCCTCCTCCAGGTCCAAGCGGTACCTGCGCACGCTGCCCGCGTCCGAGCCATCGCCCTCGCGGTAGAAGCGCGAGGCAGACGAGCGCGCCGCGATCCGGGGGAACATGCGGCGTAGCATGCCCTTGAAGCCGGCGTGGGCGCGGTCGATCGCGGCGTACTCGCGGCGCCGCGTCGAGTCCGACGTCCAGCGGATTTCCGTGGTCGGCGGCGCATCGCCGCTCTCGTCGTCCAGCGCCAGCTTCTCGTCGAGCGCGTCCGCGTCCGAGGCCCATGTCTCCGGCGAGCCGGCTGCGCTGGACGACGAGCGGTGCGAGGAGCGCGGGGGGCTGCTTGGGAGGGGGAGGGGCGTTGGTGCGTATGCGGTCGATGGTGGATACGCGGCGGTTGATGCGTACGCTGTGGTGGATGGGTATGCTGGACTTGATGGGTACGCTGTGGTCGATGCGTATGCTGTTGTGGGCAGGTATGCTGGACTTGATGGGTACGCTGCAGTCGAAGTGGGCCGAAACAGAGCGCAGCTTCGTTCATGGAATGCGATGGCGGCTTCCACATTCACTTGTGGTAGCTGTCCATACGGCGCTGAGTGGATTCGACGAGGCCCTTGTGTCCTTATCTGACGATCGTAGCTTGGCTGCTGTCTGGAAGAGCGAGAACTTGATCGTGATCCATGTGTTCGATGCATTGTCGATTTGGTAGTCGACACTGCTGAGTCTCTTCGTGGTGATGATGGTGTGGGTGAATTATAATCCGCTGGATAGGTTCCAATGGAGTCCATATATCTCGTTCCAGGATAGGACGACATTATGTGCAATTATTTCCGGTGATCTACGTTGCTGTGAAATTTTGTTTGAAGGATATGCACGAATATGGTCGTGGGGTGGCGGGAAGCTCCGATAAAGCTACGGAAGGGCAAACATGCCGAAAGACAACAAATCTGGGATATGAAACTAGTCAAACAGGCACGATCCTGGGTCGAAGATATGTAATAGAGAAGGAACAAAGTGTTGCTAGTCGAAGAAATGAAAGGAGGAAGCCGCTTTGAAAAGGTTGGCACCGACCCGTTCTTCGGCGAAGGTGCTAGAAGAGTGGAGGGTGAAAGAGTTGCGATTATCGGGAGTGTTAAAGACGCAAATTGGTGTGTTGACGGTGAAGAATGTCACGAGGATTTAATTAGACGGAGTAAAAAGCCGTAACTGCCGTTGTCGTTCTGATTAGTGTGTGAAGCGGATTTTGTTGGTAGTCCAACGTGCAGCTAGCCAAGGACCCAAGTATGGGAGTGCATTCACCGCTAGTATGAGCTGTTCAGTTGTTGGGAGAGCGAACAGACAGGGAGTTTGGCTGTTTATAAAGCATGAATGAGAGATGGAGACTCAAGGATGTAATGAGGCATTATGCGAGGAAGCTGATCCGACTTTGATTAAGCTCATATATTGCGAGTCAATCTATAGACAGAATTGAGCATAGCCTTTGAGAGGACCGTTTTAGAGCATCACATGAAAGCACTACCGTCCACGCCCCTAGCGATCTGCAGGTCAATAGGCCCAGTTAAGCAGAGACAGGCGGGTATGCCCAATGGACGAGCGAATGACAGTGGCCACCCTGGCGCCAATCCGACTTCGTGGCGGATGGGGCGCGGCGCTACAGGAATGAAGCTTGAACGCCCAAAGCACGCAAACACGTCGCGGCGATGGGATGTGAAACAGGTGACCAATAACGGAGCAAGCCGCGGCAATTAGATGGTCGAAACAAAGCACGTCTTTGCATGGTGCTGCATGTCGAGAAGCCATCTACGGCTGGTTTGATGCGTATACGGCAAACTGAGACCCTTTCGTTTCCAAAGGGGCAATGGAGCAGCGGTCGTGACGTCGGCTGGCTGGCTGGCGACGTGCAAGGAGGGTGGCCATCAAAACCATCAGCGTCGCCACCAGATCCAATTTCGTGTTTCGAAGAGGGCTTGTCCCTGCCACGCTACTGGGAAAGTCGAAGCAGTGTTTCAAAGAGAGTGAAAGCCCACGAAAAGAAAAGGGCAAGGGTTCAAAGCAACTTGCATCACAATTCCTCAAGTCTGGATGGCATGGCTGCGCTACTCACCCAATCCTCCAATCACCATTGTGGTGGTTGCATCATGGGACTGACGTCTATCCCTGCGTGTGCCGAGACAAATCATGACTTCAGAGCAACAAAGATTTCGTGTACAAATTGAGATTTTCATAGTGCTGTACAAAGTGTGAGCTGTTGACACTCCCTCACACCCAGAAAATTACAATGGCATCACCGTCGTCTCCCCTGATCCGTGGCTGAAGCTCACGTGATACGGAGGACGCCACTCTGACAATATCTTTAGTTCTTTCAATAGTTTGAACCTTCACTTACGTTTCAGCTTCTACTTTAACACTTTCCAAGAGACACTTCTGGATTAGAAGGCCTGGCCCATCCCATCGACAGCCCTGTTCCTCCTCCGCCTGTTAGCACGATGTGGATGTCCGTCCTGCAGGCCCTGAACGATTTCCTCGTCGGCGCGCTACATATCGAGCGGCGTGTCGATCCGTTCTTCCGTCCCTTCATCGACGCGATCGCACGCGAGCCGCTCACGCGCCTGGTGCAGGCGCTGATCCGTGCCCGCCTGCCAGACAACGACCTCGCGCTCGCGGAGGAGCAGCCCATCGCGGGCGAGGACGAATTGATCGCCGACATCATCGCCAGCATGTCGCAGTACGTGCGCACGCACTATACCGCCGGCACGGCCCAGCGCGCCGGCAACACAAAGACCCACGGCGTGGTGCGCGGCGAGCTGGTGATCCACGACGGCCTGCCGGAGAACCTGCGCCACGGCCTATTCGAGCAGCCGCGCCGATACCCAGTCTGGGTTCGCTTCAGTGGCCCGGGCCCGGCGCTGCCACCCGATATCGAGGATGTCGGCGTGCTGAGCATCGGCGTCAAGGTAATGGGCGTGCCGGGCCCCAAGCTGCTGGAAGACGAGCGCTTCACGCAGGACTTCACCGGCATCAGCACCCCAGTCTTCACCACGCCCGACCTAATCGCCAACGCGAAGCTGCAAGCTGCCATCGGCCGCGGCTTGCCGCTGTTCTACTTCATCGGCCTCGGCGGCCATTTCCTCGATTCGCTGATGCAGGCCCTTTGGTCGCGCACGCAGACGAGTCCGCTTGAGACCGAGTACTGGAGCTGCGTGCCGTACCTGCTAGGCGAAGGCCAGGCGATGCAATACCGCTTCCGGCCGGTGGGCGCCGGCCGCAGTCGCATTCCCGGTTTGCCATGCCGCCCTTCGGACAATTACCTGCGCGAAGCCATGGCACGCACGCTCACCGCGCAGCCCGCGCGCTTCGAGATGCTACTGCAGTTGCAGAGTGACGCGCGACGCATGCCCATCGAGAATGCATCGGTGCGCTGGGCCGCGTCCGACAGCCCGCCCGTGGTTGTCGCGACGCTCGAACTGCCGAGCCAGCGCTTCGACACCGACGCGCAGCTCGCGTTCGCCAACCGGCTATCGATCAACCCGTGGCATTGCCTGCCAGCGCATCGCCCGCTGGGCAACCAGAACCGCGGACGGCTCAGGATCTACCAGACGCTATCGCTGTTGCGCCAGCACATGAACGACACGCCGCACGTCGAGCCGGACGGCAGCGAGACCTTCGACCCGCCGTTGGCGCCGTAGGCGTGCGTCGTTACATGGGTCGTGAGGTAGTGCAAAGCGCGCACGCCGGGGAGGAAGAAGTACGCGCCGCCGACCACCTTAATAAAGAGCGGATCTGTTACGAACCTAGTGAGTGTGGAATCCTACTGGATCAGAACAACGGGTGGCGCGACTAGTAGAAAAGTCAGGTACTCCCACGTGACCGCTATCGTAGCAGAGATAGCAAGCCAAGGCTTTGCTACCCCTAAGTTTTACATTGTATATAGAGAGCCCGAGGACTATATAAGACAGTCCTCCCAGCGCAGAGATTTAGGATCCCCTGCGGTTATCTCATGCTATGAATCTACTAGTATTACGATATACTACTTGTCTATATTACTACCTCCCTCTACCAATAACATGCACCGGCTAAACTCGGAATGCAAGTTCCTGATGGCTGAGAGTCGTCAAAGCTTGGAGCTCTGGTCTCTCTTGATGGCACTTTCATACTATAGCTCCGAAATTCAAAGACATGCCAATAGTCGTGATAGAGCACGGGCGGACAGCTGAAGCGCTTCTCCATGCCTTGAATTAAATGATTGACAGCATGACCAAGACCGCCGTATTTTTCTCGCTGCGGTCTGGATCCTTGAAGTGAAATGGCTGAACGATAATGAGACACTGACCATAATTTAAGACTTGAGATGCTTGATCAGTGGATGTTGTCTCGCCACGCAGGGATAGACGTTAGTCATGCCGCTCGCCCTCTTCAAGCCACTTCGCGTCTCTTCGACCGTGAACGACGCCTATTGTTTTGTTTGGCGGCAACTGACCGCTACTCAAGACGGATCAGCAGATGTACAGCTGCTATCAATAAGACATTGTCTTCCGATCGGCCGCTCTGAATATGAATCCGGTGGATCAGCTGGACCGGGACCACCAGCTATCCCGACCCCAGCCCTGCTACCGTTCTGTTGATAGCTTCTCACGATAGCAATACGTTTGCAAAGACCGTCAACCAGCTCTCCAAGTATGAGTACTCTTTCAATTTTTATCAGCTCTACCAAATCACTCTTCACAAGCCACATCGGAAAGTATTCATTTCTTGTCTTCTTGCCATCAATTTCATTGCCATTGTGCTGTCTTTTCACCGCCTGCGCCTTTTACGAGCACATTAGAGGAGAAGCTTCCAATGAGATTTTGAAATGCTTTTCTACGGTGACAAGGCTCTAATTTTTGCCGCTAGCAGACTAAGATCCTACGCAAAATGTCCCTGGTACACTTCTCACGCTGACAGAATTACAAATGCTCGCTATGCTGTTACAACGCAAGTCGACCAGGCTCCTAATTGGCGGACCTTCTACCAAAGACTCTGAACCTTTTGATGCCACCATCCGGAATCATGACTAACTTCATATGTGTAAACGGTTGGTTTTTGACCATCTGCGAGAGTACGTCGGTATACTCATGCTCCTTGTCTGGGCCAGTCTTCTGAGGCGGTACGACCTCGACCCATCGCTTGTCATCAGCCTTTGGATCTTCGCTTGAGTCGATGCCGAATACCTGCACCTTCTGCGGGTAATTGCCTCGGAAGTGCGCAGTGTCCACGACAACCTTGTCAACCAAACCTCGAGCACCGAGTCTCACTATCACCCAATCGACATGTTCACCTCTCGTTCTCTTCGTCTCCCAGCCATCACCCATATCAACACCGCGTCCCGGTAGCAGTAGGTTATCTTTGGTGCCGAAATGCTGATCGGAGCAGCTAATCGCCACGCCGCCGTTCACCGTCGCCGCCAGATCAAACACCTCGTCGATGCTGGCCGGAAACACCGGCACCGCCACGCCATACAGCCTAAACCTCGCAATTCCGCCATCGGGATACATCAGCAAGCGCACATGCGTGTACGCCTTATCCGACAAGGCGGGCAGCAGCCAGGCCTGGCGGCGAGACGGGCCGCACGCGACGCGCCCAAGGATCGTCTCCCAGCCAGCGTAGTCCGGGGCGCGCACGTCGTCATCGCCACCAGCGAAGCAGGCCTCCACCGCGATCTCGGGCGCGTGGTTTCCGTCGAAGAAGGCCGTGTCGATTTCGACGCCGCGCACGCGCCCGCTGGCCACGCCCAGCGCCACCACCGCCCAGTCCGCGCCCGCCCCGTTGTGCCGCCGCGTCTCCCACCCGTCGTACCACGCCCCCGCGTGCGTGAACACCCCCGGCTTGCGCACCGGCGCCGTCGCCACCGTCAGGTTGGACGCTGCCGCGAACCACTCGTCGCTGACGCTCACGATGCGCGAGCCCAGCCGCGCCGAGATCAGGTCTGCGCTGCGTGTTAGATGGGTTGGGAGGGCGCCGTGCGGCGGTGCCGCGAGAGAGTTGGGTGGCTCACGTACCTATGTAGGAATTGAAAGTTGCATCGATCAACGACGCTGGGATGGGGACGGCGCCTGTGGTGGGATCGACGCCAGGGGTGGAGGGCGCTTTGGTCAGCCACTGGCGGAGTTTGTGGATGAGGAAGTCAGACATTAGAGCTTTATCACTGAATTATAACTGTAAATTGATTCTTTTGGTGTCAATTGAAAAAAATAAATGAGTACTGCATCCCACTTGGCGTATGGAAACGATGTTTTTATCGCTAGCGGCGGGCTCCGACAGTTGCCGATCTTCGGCGGCGAACTTTTATACAGTCACTTGATTGACTCGGAATCGACTTGGGCTGGATTTGCGGCTTTGATTAATGACCTAAAAGCAGATATCGCATGCTGATACCACGGTTGCGTAATCTGGCCTCATTCATTTAATGGCCGTCTTTGCTTGATGATCCGTTCTACATTACAGCTACTTCATGTTTGTATATAGGTGGCGTTTGAATTCTGAGTTCCCTCCAATTGAAACTCGGAGACATTCGACCAGATGGGATGAATTGATCAAAGATCTTTTCAGAAAAAGCATGATTGAATTTGTAGAATATCCAACTGACGAGCAATAAATCAATTGTAAAGAGCGACTGGCAACTGGCAACTGGCGACTGGCGACTATTTTCTTTGCAAAGCTCTTGCATACCATCTTAAACTTCCACCTCAGCAAGCTGGTAAGGTCTGGGGAATTCGTGTGGCAGGGCTTGATTTCTTCCCAGGGGAGTCAAGTCTAACATCATATACGTACTCATCACCTTCTCGCAACCCCTGGCGAACGTCGAATAAGTATGATAGATGTCATCACCTTCTTTGTAAAACACGCTGAAGCCAGGTAGTTCGCCCTTCAGCCTGTCAAGAAGATTTCGCTTGGCCCACTCCTCCTTGTCCCTGTAGTTGTAGTAAAGAGGAGTGACGTTCTCATCAACGGAGACGTGGAAATCATAGTTGAAGTCGCTCCCAAGGCTGGAATACCAGGGAAAGGTCCATCCGTTCTTCTCTTTGTAGGCCGCGATTTTGGCCGGATCGCCACGAGAAATCAACGTGACGGCCGTGTTTTGGGTGGCCAGGAGGCGAAAGTCAGGTAGGTTCGAAGCAGCGAACGTGCAACCGGGGCAGCCCTCTTCTTTGTCGGGTCCGAACATGAAGTGATACACGATGAGCTGTTTGTGGCGCCCGAACAAATCAGCCAGAGACACTTCCTTGCCATCGAGACTATGGAAGGTGTAGTTCTTCTCAACCTTCACCATGGGAAGCTCACGGCGTTCGGCATTGAGTTTGTCGGTGGCGACGGTGAGTTCCTTTTCTTTGACTAGAAAGGCTTTGCGGGCAGCGAGCCACTCGTCTTGCGTGACAACCTGCGTGAGAATAGTGTTAGCAGTTTCTTAATTGTACTTCCGAGTCGCTGTGAAGGACAATGGTGGTTCCACGGAATAGGAATGTACCTTTCCAGGCATGTTCAATTGCCTGTCCGAAGTTGTTAATTGGCGTGAGTTCACAGTATATGGAATGATTGACTATTATATAGCACAATCACACTTCTTGAAGTAGCGAGATGGACTGTATTGCAGGAATGAATAGAGTCGAGCTGAGGAAAAGATAAACAATTCTGAAGGAAAATCGAGCCTCTTTTATACAGAAGATCTTTAGCAATACCCGAAACGTATCGGTGAGCTTCAAAAACCCCCTTTCCCTATCTCGCATTCGTTAGACATTCAAATCAATTGGCTGCGGCCTTCCTCTTGGAAATCATGCCAAAGATCGGCTCGGAAGAGGAGGCCATCAGACCAGTAACATCACTTCAGAATTCAGATTACTGAACAGAAGGCCTAATTGATGCCCTAGATATCAAAATACTCTAGGCAACAAAGCAGAAGTCGGTGTTGAAGCTGGTCAAGCGCGGTAAGGGTTGCATTTGTGGCGTGCCAGAGTGGGTGGGAAACACGAAATCTTTCACGCCATCACATGAGCGGTGCAGCTAGGCGTTAGAAGGACAGCGGCAGCGTTGCAATGCCAGTGGTCCTTCGTACACAGGGGTGGAAGCCGAGCAATGGTCCCGTCGTGAGTATTTCCAAAAGGAGCACGTCGGAGGTAACTCCGCCGACAAGTGGGCGCAAGCTACTGCACTGCTGCCTTCAGGAGCAGAGGGGTAGGAGCACGTCGATCGAATTTTCTGGTATGGAGTAAGCAAATTGCAAAATGTTTGACCTGAAATTGCTTTAATTAATAGTATGCTCGTGATCATACCTAATTATGCAAAAAACGCCATTGAAGTGCTACCCATGCGGCCTGCTTGCGCCAATTCGAAATGTCCTGTTAGCCTCATCATCGACGGATCAAAAGTCAAACTCGGGAATGCTATTCGTCCCATTGCAATGCATCAAACGAAGATCCACCATTCTTGGTGTTGCTAGCTGTATCTAGCTTTGCGAGGAACTCTGGAGCGACCGTGGGAATGTATTTCCTCTCGCGCTCGCGATTCAATCCCCCAATGCCTGCTCCAAAGCTTACCACCATGTCGGTTGACGTTGGTAATGTAAATGGTATCTGATATGCGACATCCATATTCAATTCGCTAGGTGAGTCCTCGTCCTCGCCAGGTCCCGAAGCATGTGGAGAAACTGGAGTGTTTGGCGCTTGCGGAGGGTCCTTTTTGGTCGGTGTGGTTGGAGCAGCATCTGTTGGTTTGGCCTGTGAAGACGATGCTTGTGAAACGATGGCCTCCCTCTTCTGCTTCAATCTCCGCTCGTAGAGTTCGCGCTGAAGGTCGATGAGGTACTTGAACGCCATCTTTGACAAGCCTTTCTCTCCCACCTCTGCACGGTAGTTCTTTACTGCGTACAGCAATTGCTGTGGAGTCAATCGAGGGAGTTGTTGGATTGTATCTATTAAGGCATCAAAATCATCTCCGAGAGATGAGAAACACTGCAGCCATTGGAGCAACTGAACAATGGGCGCCAGGTGGCGGCTCGCTGCGTCTGCCGTAGTTTCACCGGTCGCATTTATTGAGCCTTGCTCGTAATGATCTGGTTTTCGATTATTTGTTCGGGCCCAATCTTCCAGAGTCGAAATGTTCATTCTTACTTGCATCGCTTTGGTGCGTGCTAAGTATTTCTTCTTCGAAAGAACTCTGTTGAATAGGCTGGCTCCGAGCCAATAAAGAAGCTGCGACAACACCTGTGTTGCTATCACGGAGTGAACGTCGTAGAGATCAAGCACAAACAGAGTAGATGACAGAAGTGATGTAATGTTCCGCGGTGAGGTCTGGGCTCTACGTTTCGGCGATGGTGGTCGGAAACGCTTCTCCAATGGTTCGTCCTTGACTTTTGTTTTTGACCGAAAGAAGTTCCACTCGTTTTGAAAATGTACATCCTCAAACCCAGAAATGGTCTCGTGATCTAGCATGGCAGCATCCAAAACCCTATTCATTCGGCGTTCTGCGTCTTGGGTAATCAGGATAAAAATCTCGTTGATGAGCTCGGCTAGGTGTAGCTGGAATTTAGAGGTTGCCTCTAAAAGACCAGGGTCCTTCTTGAGGTAGTAGAGCAACAAGGTGGCGTTGGACATCCAAAAGGCCAGTATCGTCATATCCGAATGATACCTTCCCACGGTGTCATTTATCTTATCTGTGGCCGTTAATAGCAGCTTGGACAGTAACTCTGGACTTGCGTGATAATGCGCATATCGAGCACTCAGGAACAAAATGTTGGCGGGTACTGGCTTTTGTGACGGTGATCTTTGCGGTGTCATGTTTGTGATGATGATATCGAGAATGCGGTCAAGCTCGGACTCCTGAAATACAAACATTTGATCATTCAGGCAGCGATCCCAGATGAATTCCTGGCCCTCCTCTTCGACATCGGGAGATTCAGGTTGCTCGTCCAACCCCAGGTTACCTAAATCGACTTCAAGATTAAGCGCACTCTCCATCATCATGCGTCGCCTCATTTCACTCTCAGCCATTTCTTCTTCGAACCTATCCTGTGAGAAACCAGAATTGTAGAAATCTTCGTTCATCCCGGCATTGCCGATGTCGTAACCGCTTTCATGGAGGTAGTCGGACATTTCGCTGTTGGGTGCCAAGAAGTCGAAAGCCGTCCGTCCAGTTGACGACTTGACTTCAGGAGAGGCGCCGTGGTCGAGGAGCAACTTCGCAATGGTCTTGTGTCTGTTGGTCATGGCCCACATCAATGAACTCCATTGATTCTTGTCTTGCATGTCAACCTCGGCGCCTGCTCCCAGTAATGCTGCTACCACCTCTTCGTGTCCAAAACAGCTCGCATATATCAATGGAGGTGTACCTTCGGCATCGGGAGCATTGATATCGACAAATTTCTTGGCTGGTCCGTCGAGTATGCGCCGTACTCTCTCAACCTCTCCGTTGGACGCTGCCATGGTGAGCATGCCCTGAAGAGCATCTCGCTTCTCTTTCTCGTTGAGGTTCTTTGCGGAAAGAATCGATTCTTCGCCGCCCGCGACGCTGGCTTCCTCCAACTTATGCTGAGAAGACAGCATTTCCATCAGTTTGCTGTCGTTGTCTTCCATCCGTCTAATAGCTCCATCGTCACCGTCGTAGGCCCTATCATCCAAGGCCGTATTGAAGTTTAGCGCCCGCGCAGGCATGGGAGAGGTGAGAATCTGTGTTTGACCTGAAGAAGCTTTAGCATTTGTGGGCGGATTAATCGGAATTACTGCAGATGCTCACCTTGCCAGGCATCGTATATCACGGTTTCCTGCCCATATGCGGGCACCCTACGACGGTCATCTAGACTTCGTGGCAGATCATCGGGCAGCTTTCGAGGCGAGGGAACTCCTCCCTCCTCTGCCTCGGGCCCGTTCTCCATTATACATATGGAACGTCAATCAAGTGAAGCTGTCTGACATGCTGGAGGCATTGAAAGCAAGGCTACTCGGTGGCCAGGCGGGATGGTGCGGGTGAAATTGACGGCTCGTGTGCTCTCCCACGGGTCATGAAATACTGTGCTTGGATGGTACAGTAGTAAAGATTGGGGTGGAGTGAGGTAGAGTAATGTAATGTGTGGTGCTATTGGCTATTGGCTTGTGCTGGCTGAAGTGGCGGTGCGTGCATGGCAATTGATGGTATGTAATGCCGGAGGGACCAGCATTCGCTATAGGGAACCGCTTCATCGCAAGTCACAAGGGAGCTGTCCCGTCCCTCCGAATAGACCGCGCGCGGACTATCATATCTGCTTCCAACTCTATCCACCATCTTCTGCACCTTGTTTGCCACTGTCTGTGCGAATGGGCCTGTCGACGCCATCTTGTCGCCAATACCTGCTTCCTCTAAACTCCCCTCTATGGTAACGATCTTCGTCGCCCCGAAACCCACCGTTCACCGGCACACATAATCTCTAGGGAGTGCGATCGCTATCTCCATATCTACCATGCTCTAGCTGTGTCAACAAACGGCTATGATGGAGAGTCCGGGAGCACTGCTCCTTAGGCTGTCCGAAATACCGGGCTATGAGTGGGCAACTGACACAGAACCCTTCCACAATAGCTATGGTAAATAGACCTTCTTCGACGCCCAACTTTCAGTATGCCAATATCCCGGCGCGTCCAACTATGCTCCAACATCTTGGGCACTCGCGATGTTGATCGCGTTGGCAATACGAACGACCGTGCTTCATTCCGATACTTGGTCACTGAGACCATTAGTCATACACTCTAGACTGACAGCGTTATAGGCCACTGGCACTTCTTTGGAACCCAGTACATAACCTCCGAGCATTCCGATAACTCCTCAAGTTCAAGGGGAAGCCCGATTAACAAGCCGTTGGAAGTTCGCCCAACTCTAAGAGCGCACCGATCCTCCAACAGTGATACAAGCTTGGCATCAACAGCTATAGTTCGGCATCCTCGCAAGGTTATCGCAAGAATCTCAAGGCATATCCTAAGAGTTGAGCGCGAGTTCCAACTCATCCAACAAGTAACCGAGAACAGCGACCCCAACTATGAACACTTCGTACGCCCTATTGAACTCGTTCGGTTGCCGGGACACCATGGGCATGAACCTCTTGTTGTATCGATATTCGAAGCACCCGGGCGCAACTACTTGCGCGAAATCGTAGAATTTGGACCAAATGCATATCGAGGTGTCGCGAAACGCGAATCATGGGAGCTGCGGAACTTCTCTGCGGAGAAAGGAGGCAAAATCCCTTTACTTCAATTCTTGGACTTCGCAGTCGGTGCTGCTGAATGCTGCGAAATCCTACACCATGGCAATCGTCTAGTCCACGGTGAGATCAGAGGCGATGCCTTCTTCTTTGACCCCTCAACCGGAGTTGTGAAGCTTATCAACTTTGGATCTGGCACAAGGTCGTTCGAAAATGGGTTGACATCTGCCGGGTGGTATTCTCTGAGCAGGGAGCGTGGCGTAGAGCACAAACTACAATTCATCGCTCCTGAGCAAACTGGCCGTCTTCCAGCGGAGCCCGACAGTCGCACGGACGTATACTCCCTTGGAATTGTCTTTGGATACATCTTAACTGGTGTGCCTCCATTCGAGGGCGAGACACCTCTGATGATCATGCAGAATGTTCTCTCGCGAAGAATTCCTCCCGTCTCGACAATTCGAATGGATGTTCCTGATGCATTGTCTAACGTTATTGTGAAGATGACAATGAAGAACCTTGAAGACAGGTATGCATCAGTTTCGGGATTGAAGTACGATTTGTTGCAGATCCAGAAATTCCTGAGCGAAGGAGAGCTGGAGAGTCTCAAAAACTTCAGAATTGGTACCAACGATGTCTCGGCTTTTTTCAATCTTCCAACCACGCTGGTTGGGAGAGACAACGAGCGAAGGCAGATAGTCAATATCATCGAAAAAGCGTCACGACGGCAACATTTTCCGGGGTTGAAGAAGTTGTACAGTGTGAGCTCTAACTCGTCTATATCGGAGGTACGCTTGGAATCAAGCAACGTTGATGAAGCTTTGTCCGAGAGTACAAGCTCTAGGGGCTCCGATCGACTGGAACGCTTCATTAGCGGTCCTGTTGGGGCGTTGATCGATGTAAACAGAGCCACGAACCATTCTCAGGAGAGCTTCAACAACTCTGAGCACTCTTCGAACGAAGATTTCACCGTCAAACCCCTTCATCAATCGAAAACTTCAACAGACGTCCACAATATAGGCGCTTCCAGCGTGTCATCGATTCCGAACTCCGTAATGTCGTCTGGAAATGGGGAAGGAGCCGCTAAGCTTCTTCGCTCAGCGTCTCGCGTCAAACATAAAGGCCATTGTGAACTGATAGCTATCTATGGAGCGGCTGGCTTAGGTAAAAGTGCGCTCGTGCAAAGCGTCCAGTTTGCGGCGAGGAGCCACGGTTATTTTGCGCAGGCCAAATTCGATCAGGCTCGCAAGAGTCCATACGAGCCTGTATTGCGCCTCATGTCCTCCATTTTCCGCCAAATCTTCTCAGAGAGCGATGTCTCATCCGATTTTCACAACCATATTCGCAACTTTGTTCGACCAGTCTGGCACATACTTCATAGCTATCTCGACCTCCCAGAATGGCTTCTCAATTCTGCATCAGCGAACCCTATCAATAATTCCAGCACTTCACCCTCAATGCCTCGAACCATCCCTCAGAGGGCCACTAACGGTGCAACACTGAGAAGAAGCTCCTCTCCGGCGGTCAGCTTGCACTGTGGAAGTGTGGGAAATACGGCTGCGGATTGGCTCCGTGCGGGTGGGTCGTCGAAATCGTCGCGGTTCAAGAACATTTTCCTCAGTGTCCTTCGCGTTCTCGCCTCGCAGAAGTTCATAACGTTCTGGCTGGACGACCTTCAATTCGCCGACCCCGAGTCTCTCGACCTGTTGCAAGATATCACCGCTGGTAAGACTCCCATTCTATTCATCATGACCTATCGGCCAGAGGAAATTCTCCCTAAAGCTGTGCGACATCTTGCGCGAAGTGCAACCAGAATCGAATTGAAACCATTCACCGAAGATCAAACTGCAGAGTACGTCTGCGCGACTCTACGTAGGGACCGGGATTATGTTCTGCCTCTCGTTGCCGTGGTGCAAGAGAAAACCGCGGGTAATACGTTCATGATCCGCGAAATGCTAGACACTTGTTATCGTAAGAATTGCATCTATTATTCTTGGCGAACCTCAACATGGGAATTCGATCTCGACAGGATCTTCACTCAGTTCGAGTCGTCTAGCTACGGGTCACAAATCAGCAATTCCTTTGTTGAAAAGCGCTTGCAGGAGCTTAGCCCAGTCGCGCGCTCGCTCCTAGCTTGGGCCTCCCTCATCGGCAGCAGCTTTTCCTTTTCGCTGGTGAAGACGCTGATGCTTGGTGAGAATGCTTATCCTGGTGTGACAAGCGTTCCTCTTGTTCGAGAAGATCCCGTGGTTGGCTTGCAAGCCGCCCTCTCAGCATACATTCTCACAACAGCGGAAGACGAAGATCGTTTCAGATTCGCGCACGACCGATACATGCAAGCTGCACAGTCACTCACAGAGTGCTACAATAAGCCAGAATGTCACTATACGATCGCGAAGACCATGGTCGATCACGACTACAAAGACAACACGACAACCTCTTCGAAGTCGCTCTACGTCAAGAGTCTGCACATCTGTGCCGCATTAGACCTTCTAAAGGAGCGAGAAAACAACCGCAGTCCATATCGAGATCTCCTCTTCCGAGCAGCTGAAGATGCGGAGGATTCTGGCGCCCGTGAATCCGCAGTGTACTACTTCACAAAGTGCATTAAACTTCTTCAAGACAAGCCGTGGGATGACTCACAGCACGATACGTATTACCAAGAGACTTTGACGCTTTACACCAGGGCAGCCGAGAACTTTTGGTACCAAGGCCTCTTTGACGAAGCGGAGGTACTTATCCAAGATATTTTTGCTAATGGACGAAGCGCAATCGACATTGCGCCGGCTTGGATCATCGAGTCCCGAATACACGCAGTTCAAGGAAACAGCCGACAAGCCTTCAAATCGATGAAACTGTGCCTATCCCGCCTGGGGTTGGAAATCCCGGAAACCTCGTGGGACGATTGCGACCGCGAATTTTTTGAGCTTTGCGGACTCCTACAAACTAAGAACTACGACACGCTTCTCCAAATCCCCTGTGTTGACCCAACGCTCGACGTGATCGGCCCTGTGCTTGTTGAGTTGGTCAGTGCTGCTTTTTGGACAGACTCGCTACTATTCTACCAAACTACAATGATTATGGTCCGACTCCACATGGAGCGTGGTACGTTCCCACAGTGTGGTCTTGGCTATCTTCACTTCGCCTCCATTGCGGTTGGCCGCTTCGAAATGACCGAGTTTGGTGTTGAAGTCGGAGACCTTTCCAAGCGTCTATTCGACATTCACGCGCATGACAACTACACTGTTGGCAGAGGGCAGACACTCTACACTTTGTTCTTGGCTCATCTCTCCTTACCTATGCGTGACCAGCTCCCCGTACTGCATCGCGCTTCGGAAGCCTCACTTGCGGCCGGAGATAAGATTCTTTCGTTGCTGAACCTAGGTGTAAGCGCGGTGATTCGCTTGTGGGCTTCATTTGATTTGGCAGATGTTGAGGCTCTTTGCAATGAGACACCCATGGAGTTTTCTAACTGGCAAGAAGACCTTCGCGGTGGAGCTTTCTTGGTTTCTGTTCGGCAGTACGTACGAGCGCTCCAGGGAAAGACCGAACATCGCGATGCCACGACGATATTCGACGATGAGAGTCACAACCGACAAGGCTATGTAGACTTCATCACACGGACAGCAAGCAACCCTGAACGCTCTTTGACGATTTACCATTCTTTCAATCTGGCCGCGGCTTTTCGCTTCGGTCATTTGGAGGAGGCGACAAGAATCGGCGAAGAATTGGCTCCTATGTCACGGAATATCTTTTGCATTCGCTTTCATTACTCAAACCTGCTTTATCTCTCACTTTGCTATTGTATTGCCATTCGCGACAATCCCGAGCGCCCTGACCGAGAGAGACTTCTAGCCTACGTTAGGATGTCCTACGGGAAGATCCAAGCTGTGGCTCGCGTCAACGATGTCAATTATAAGGCTTGGCTGTCACTGCTAGAAGCCGAACTTGCAGATATTGAAGGCAATTACGGGTCTGCTGTCAAGTTGTATGAGGAGGCACTGGACCATTGCACTGAAGAGGAATTCATCCTTGATGAAGCCTTGGTCCTAGAGCTTTACGGCGAGTGCCTTGCACGGAAACATGCAAAGCGACCAGCAAGGCGCGTCTTTAGCGATTGCATATCCTGCTATCGAAGAGTTGGAGCATATGCAAAGGCGTCGCAAGTAGCTGATAAGTACGAGAGGTTGCTCCACGGAAACACCTACGATACTGTTGATGTCGGTTGCCAAACGACAATCATCGACACTGCAAATACACAGTTCAAACTTGAGAAGAACGAAGAAACGGTGATGCAGGACTTGGGTGCTGAGACTTCTGAAGATCGTACGCAAGCATGGGTCGGCCCAGGAATCAAGCGAGCAGAATCCGCTGCGACTAGCGGTGCCTTCCCACGCCCCGAACAGAGCAAGGACTTGCAGACTGAGATTTCGGCTCTCGGACTCGACATGATCGATCTAGCGAGCATTCTCGAGTCTAGTCAACTGTTGTCGTCAGAGCTTCAAATAATCAAACTCCTCGCCAAAATGGCCGAGATCATCCTAGAGTCTTCGGGTGCCGAACTGTCTGCCATCGTCGTCAAAAACGGCGAAGAGTGGCATGTAGCTGCGGTTGGCACGCCGGATGGAGTCAAAGCGTTTCCTGACGGTGAACGGCTGGACAGTGTCAAGAACCCAGTGCACCGGCAAATCACGGCCTATGTCCTTCGTTTCAAAGAAACCGTCTTCTTACGCAATGTACTCGATGATGAGCGTTTCTCGAGTGTCTCAGAATCATATCTGCAAGAAAACCCGGATGGGAAAGCTGTCATTGCTCTGCCCATCTTACATGGACAAACCAAAGTTCTAGGCTCCATATTCGTTGAAGGTCCGGTCAACAGCTTCACCGATCGCAATCTCACCGTTCTCAAACTGCTCTGCAACCAAATGAGCATATCAATGGCTAATGCGCTGTTCCTGCGACAGATCGAGAAAGTCAACGCTGAGAACATGGCCATGGTGGATCTACAGAAACGGGCGTTGGCTAAGGCGCGAGAGTCTGAAGTCAAGGCCAAGGAAGCGGAAGCCGCGGCAGTACGGAACATGAAGCTCAAGGAAGAGGCAGCCAAAGCGAAGAGTCTCTTCCTTGCCAACGTCAGTCACGAGCTACGAACGCCGCTGAATGGTGTTATTGGTATGTCTGAGTTGCTTCAATCCACGTTACTTGATAAGACGCAAACGGGATACGCAAACAGCATCCGTGTCTGTGCTGACACGCTGTTGTCGGTTATTAATGACCTTCTCGACTATACAAAGCTGGAAGCCGGCAAGATGAATGTCATGCATGTACCGCTCAATCTCGTGGAAACAATCAAAGAGGTCGTGAGAGCGCTCTCCTTCCAAAACAATGAAAGGGGCCTCGAGACGGTCGAAGAGCTCGAGGTCAGGCCGGATATGCTTGTGTTCGGTGATCCCATGCGATTGCATCAGATTCTGATGAATCTACTATCCAATTCCTACAAGTTCACGATCCAGGGCAAGGTCACCGTCCGCGCAGTCGTCAGCACGGAGACGGCAGAGAAAATCGAAGTTGTTTTCTCGGTAATAGACACTGGCATTGGCATCGACACCGAGCAACAGAAGGCTCTTTTCCAACCATTCAATCAAGTCGAAAACACGAGCTCACGCAAATTTGGAGGTACCGGCCTCGGGCTCTCTATATGTAAGGCTATCATCGAAAATCTGATGGGAGGTAAAATCTGGCTCGATAGCAAAGCTGGAGTTGGCACGAATGTGTCGTTCTCGGTTTACTTCAAGAAGGTGTCACGCAGCGAGACAGCGGCGCTTCGGTTGAAAGGACCTGTTGTGGAGCCCGACATCATGGCAAAATTCTCTTCATCGCCAGAGGAGCAAGTCACGTCTCCCGGCATGATCGATCTTTCGCAGATCCCACGAGACCAAGTTCGCATCTGCATTGCGGAAGACAATCCAGTAAACCAAAAGATCGCAATCTCATTCGTACAGAAGCTGGGTTTCCAATGCGAGGCCTTCCCCGATGGCCAGAAGACCATTGAGGCTCTCGAGAGGGCGAGCGCGGACGGCAATCCCTTCCACCTAATCTTGATGGATGTACAGATGCCAGTCAAGGATGGCTACGATGCGACGCGGGAGATTCGCAAGCATGTCGATCCCACCCTTCGGAGAGTTATCATTGTGGCGATGACGGCCTCTGCCATCCAGGGAGATCGCGAGAAGTGTTTGGAAGCGGGAATGAACAACTACTTAGCGAAACCAGTCCGGTGAGCCTTACAAATATTTGCGAACCGCGAGCATAACTAATACCAATTCCAGCGCGCATACACTGAAGGCTGTGATCGAAACCTACCTTTCTCAAAGCCCCAAGCCGATGCCAGACTTGCAAGAAGGGGCTAAAACAATAGCCAATGATGTGATGAAGGAGGTGAAGAAGGATGAGCAGGGAAAGGAACCGCATGTGGAGGTGTATTCAACTCAAGAGACTTCAACAACGGTGACACCATGATTTACTGCAATGGGAACAGTGTGCAAGCTTTGGAGTTTTTCCCAGATATGTAAAGTTATACCCATTAAGACGTGATATTTTGGAGCGATAGAAGGGGCATTGGTTCGCTTGTTTGAAGCGACATGCGAATCATCGCTAGCATGGCGTGGAGTTAGTTCTACTGCATTTGCAAATTTCAATGCCGGGCCGTACTTTTCAGACTCAAGATTAATTCAAAATATGGCTTCGCGTTGCTTCAGTTCCGTGCGGACCGGCCCGCTCATCATCGGATAGGGCCATCGGATGTGGGCTTGTACAATCCACGACTGGACCCTGGCTTGCGCTGAGGTAACTTTCGCAAAGAGCATCTGTGTAGATTCATCTCAGCGATACCAAACTCACAATCGCATTGCTAGGAAGCTCCCATTAACGCTTTAGCACCTTCACAATGCCGTATCTAACACTTGGCTCCAAACGCATCCACTACACATCATTCACGCCGCCACCCAGCGACACTCCCCCAAAACACACCTTCCTATTCCACCACGGCCTCGGCAGCAGCCAGAACTTCTTCACACCCGTCATCCCGGCGCTGCTAGCAAACAACATCCAGTGCATCGCGTTCGACACCTCCGGCGCGGGCCGATCGCCGCCCACCGGCGCCCCGCAATCGGTGGCGACGCTCGCCGCCGACGCCCTCGCCGTGCTGGACGCGCTGGCCGTGCCGCAAGCCGTCGTGGTCGGGCACTCGATGGGCGGGCTGGTGGCAGCGGAGCTGGCGGCGCGGCATGGGGCGCGCGTCGCGGCGACGGTGTGGGTCGGGCCGGTGCGGCCGGCGGCGGCGGCGGCGGCGGTCTTCGACGCCCGCCGCGCGCTGGTCCGCCGCGACGGCGGCCTCGATGAACTTGCGAACTCGATTCCGAGCGCTGCGACGGGCTCCGCTGCGGGCCCGCTCGCCCGCGCGTTCGTCCGTGAGCTGATTCTCGCGCAGGATCCGGTGGGCTATGCCGCACATTGCGAGGTCATTCGTGATGCGCAGCTCCCGGCCTATGCGGAGATTAGGTGTCCGGTGTTGATTTTGGCCGGGGAGGAGGATAGGAGTGCGCCGTTGGAAGGGTGTAAGGCCATGTTTGAGGAGCTACAGACGGAAAAGGAGCTCGTGGTTCTGCCTGGCGTGGGACACTGGCACTGCATCGAGGTAAGTCGCCTGGGTAGATCGGATCGTTGCTTCGCTGAGACACGCGGTAGGCGCATGAGCAAGTGGCCAAGCAGATTGTCGAGTTCTACCATCGAATACAATAGTCTGTTATGTACATGGGTGGCGAATCCTTTGCAAGGCTCCCAGCAAGTTGAATTCCATGCACTTTTGCGGTCCAGATCTGGTAACTATTCGCGCCAACATTTTTGAGAGGCACCTAACCAGCATGAAGAAACTAATCAGTACTGAGATTGGAAAGAGATGGACTAGAATATACAGTGGAACCGAGAGACCGGTGGGGATAGAGAGTCATGGCGCGGCGTCTGTAAGACGGACTAAACAGCGCAAGGCGGGAATGCCAGTCACTGGGGGGCCACGAGCATGATTCCAGCGGATTCAGCGGAAGATCGTCCACACTCAAGGCCGGTCCGCGTCCATATAGCATGTGCTGGTTGGAAGAGATGGATTTTCAGTGGGTATTCGGACATTGGAATCAATGCATTGCCGTTGTCTGTTGATAGAATGAAATGGTGCAATCTGCATCGGGACGCGCAAATACTTGTATCTGCATAATCTTATGTTTCCGGGCGAGGTGAACCAGCTGTCGGCATCAAATAGGGTTTGCTCTGCTCTGCTCTGCACTGGGAATGCCTGCAGGCTAAGAGAGGAGCGCTGGGATTCAGGCTTCATGCTGATCACTCTATCACATATCTGACTCTCTCGGCCGTGAACCCGGAATGGCACTTCGGAATGATGATAATGCTGTCGAGTGCCGAGGGGAAAGGCTTCGCTTATGGACCAAAAGGCAGTTTGGATGGCGTGGAGCTTTAATCAATGCGGTAAAGACTGGCTTTCGGGTAGCAGTGTGGGTGGGTGGTTGGTTGGTCATTGCGAAGGAGCTGTGCCATTGCCTCGTTCCGCACCCTCCCGTCCTTCAGGCTGGCCAAAGGTTTGTTGCTTCTGCTATGGGTTTGCGGCGCCATGTACGTAACCCGGTGGGATAGCAGGCGATGGATTTCGGCGTCTCATGATGGACCAGCCGGTGATTGACCTTGGCGCTTCATTCGTGCATTCATGCGGCTGGTGCATGTGTGGAATTAGATGTTCTGCAATTGCAAGGCGGCTCATAGCTATCGCTCACGATATCAATGTCGATGGTCGCATCCGCCGTCTTTATTTGTTGAATCCATTCCCCAGATCGGCCTTCTGATGGCGATCTCCTCTACCCCAGAGCGTAGCCCCCCCGTTAGACCCCGCCCCATCAGCAGGTAACCCACTAAGGTCCCGCTAAAATCACTGGGCAAGGTGGCCTTGCCGACTGAAACCCTCGCGCGCTCCATGCCGTCCTTCCTCCCCGCCCGTCTAGTGTGTAGCCTCGTGGTGATCTACTGGATCAACGCCCAGCTGAGGGTACGCTCAGCGTTCGGGTTTTGGGCTTCGTGGCGCACTTAGGGCTTTTGAAGATGGCTCTCAATGCGCGAGCCGTCGTGAAATGGGGTTTTTGTTGGCCAGCATTCGTCCTGCGAATCAGCTCGGATCAAAGCCGAGTGTGGAGGTGATTTCGTTCTTAAAGTCTCCCGCCTTCCGCTGTAGGCAGGAGCATCCTACATTTCACCTCCCGCCAGCCTTTTCGACTTCATCCTCCATATCTGCCTCTGATGGTCGTCTTACAGCGTATATGGACTCGAGCTTCCCCACGTCTTTCGTAACTCACAGCTCGCACGCCCATGTGTTCTCCCCCAGCCAAACGGCTTCCGGTCTAGCCCCAGGCCTCGTTAGCAGTGGACGGCCGTTCTAATGCAGATGCACGCCCCGGGTCAAGGATTGCATCCGTCGGCTGCGACATCCACTCCCGCCTCCTCCCTCTTCTTTCTCCCACCTGATCCTTTCTCTGCGGTCTCGTCGTCGTCGTCGCCGCCGTCGTTTAGTGCCGTAGACGAGTCTCTGATCAACATCCAAGGAAACACACCGCTCCAGCCCATCACCACGGCGCCACAGGTCGTTTTCGCTGTTGGTTCGCATGGACCCGTGACTGGCGATGGTTACCAGCGCGAGCGAACAATGTCCCAGTCTTCCACCGAGCGCGATGTACCCAACGATGTCAAGGGCGAGCGCAAAGCCCGGGCCATGTCCTTGAGCGATGAGTCGCAGCCAAATCCAAAGAAACGCCCAAGTATAGCTGGCGACGCTGTCGACTACCCACGACGGCGAGCCACCATTGCCTGTGAAATCTGCCGGTCCCGGAAATCGCGCTGTGACGGAAACAGACCCAAATGTCGCCTCTGCTCTGAACTCAATGCCGAGTGTGTCTATCGCGAGCCTGGAATCAAGCTCGATGCTGGCGATAAGCTCATTCTCGAGCGCCTGTCGCACATCGAGTCGCTTATCCAAACGAACCTCCTGGCACAGACCGGTAATGTTGGAGTCACCACTCCGTCACCAGCAGCTAGCAACAGCACCGTCAACGATGAGCATTTGGCCCGAACCCATGGAGCTGGTGCCGGTACAATGCACTCGAACGGTATTGGCACCTGGACCTCTGCCACCATGCCGAAGAACCACACAACGCCTGCACTGAACCTTTTGAGATGGCCAAAGATTCGCGACTTGGTTTCTCAGAGATGGGACCCGCAAATACTGGTGCAGCTAGAAATGAGTCGTGAGCCGCTTCCTTTGGGTACCACAAGACCTCCGGTCGATCTGTCCAACAGCACAACGGCTGCTTACGTTAAGGCGTTCTTTGAGCGAGTCAATGTTTGGTATGCTTGTGTCAACCCATACACCTGGCACAGCACCCACAGGAAAGCTCTCGCGCAGCATTTCCGAGAAGGAACCGAAAGTTGCATTGTTCTCCTTGTACTCGCACTGGGCTGCGCAAGCTCGGCCGGAAGCATATCGCAATACCCGCCCAAAAGTGAATCGCCCGGTTACTCTTACTTTGCTACCGCTTGGAATCTTCTACCGGCGATCATGGCACGTAACGACATCGCCTCGGCCCAGTGTCAGATCCTTGCATCGGCTTACTTCTTTTACATGGTACGACCTCTTGAAGCATGGAATCTCCTAGCAAGCGTAAGCATGAAGTTACAGTTATTGTTTAATGCCGTTCCACTTCCAGCGGGTGTAAAACAGCTTAGCGAAAGGGTATATTGGAACACACTTCTATTCGAAAGGTACGTAGAACGTTTTACCATACCATTCCATCACAACCATCACAACGGACATTAACAATTCATAATCAGTGACCTCCTGGCGGAGCTAGAGCTCCCTCATTCAGGCATAGAGCATCTCGAAGAGATGGTAGGCCCCCCGAGCTTCTTTGAAGACGACGGTCAAGATCCTCGGGCAGGTAGCGACGACCTTTGGTATTTCCAGGCGGAAATTGCGTTGCGGAAGCTCCTCAACCGTGTCAGCAACTTGATATATGCGAAGGCGCAACCCATCACAAGCACCGCTGCTCTGGATCCCGTTGTCGCAGAGCTGGATCTTCAACTACAAGAGTGGTACAATCAACTCCCGGTTCCCGTGAAATTCGACCATGGTACTCTCCCTCCACCGACCGCTGTTCAGACAGTGCTTCGATTAAGGTACTTTGCTTGCCGTACCATCATCTTCCGTCCCTACGTGCTTGCGGTTTTGATTAAGGAATCCGCATTTATGGACACATCCGTCCAGGAGAACTGTAGAAAATGTCTCGAAGCCTGTATCCGACAGCTCGAGCATATCACGGCACAGTAGGTCTCAGAACACCAGGATGTAACGGTTCTCCCGCTGACGATCTTTTAGCCACGCAGGACATCTACCATATCTTTGGCAAGGAGCTCTATCGTAAGTTTCAACAGCCGATGCTTAATTCTAATCGGCAAATTTCAGCCGCTAACCGTACCTTCAGCATTGTTTCGCAAACTCTTCTCGTCATGGGCGCGACAATGTGTCCTTCTCTCTCTGCTCTGCTACCACCTCCACACCAAATGACGGCAATAATCGATGACGTGGTGCAGGAGATTCAACGGTCCGCTCATCTGGCCCCGAGCCTCCGTCTATCGGCCGACATCATTCTCCAGGCGGAAGAACGCAGGCGAGTGGTCCTGCAATCGCCCAGCATGACATCAATGAAGATTGCAGTGGCTCCGGCATGAGTTAAGTTTGGTTGAGCCGGGCGGAATTTGACTGGAGGGCGAGATCGGAATCACGGTGGTGTTGAACTGGATTAGGTTTGTGGCCACGCAGCAGTCGCCGCAACGCCGCTCCACCTTCCCAAATTCTCACCCGCCACCGATGACATCGATCAAGCAGGATCACGCATAGTCAAATCCACACTCTCAACCGACCGGCTCGCATCTTCCGCAGGTCCTGGCTACATTTTGAAAACAACTTACGGAAGCCCGCATAGCACTGCTGACTCTGCAGTCTTTTTTTCTCCGCAAACCCGAGCTGCAGTTTCTATCTTGCCGAAGGCAGACTGGCCGTGATGGGACTGTTGGAGATTCCATAACATTACGGATCGCGTCCCGAATTGCCGGTGGGAGAAACACGCGGGGTTGTGCGAGAAGGGTAACCTGCAGGGCGGCGGTTTGCATGGCTTTTTCCCCTCCAATGCGAGGACGTTCTTGGGGGCGTTCGGCGGCCAAACCGTACCAGTTGAAACGCAGGGCCAGATGAGAACTTCGAACGCGACGAACACAAAGATGAGGTCGCGCGAGCCACATCTGGCAAGCGATCAGGGGGATCCAATATTGGGATCTACGTTTGGAAAAGGATGGTTTCTCGAGGTGGGATGCCGCTGCGGAGAGGCACTTCAAACTCAGCTGATCCACAGCTCATGCATACAAATGTTTTTACGGCATAACGGTGGCCTGATATAGTCCACCTGGCAGGCAACATTCAAAAGTGTGCGTTTAAGCAAACCTTGGACTCGCTGATGCATGGACTCCACCGTGTGTCTACTCGTCTTCTCGTATGGCATCTGATGCTGGCCTCAGTCTCCTTCGTATCTCGTTTGCAAAAAAATATTCAGCGTGCTGAATAGCATGCATACGGCGTAGCTCTTGCATCGAGAGTGTCCTCCCGAATCCAGGCAATGCCTCACTAGCCACTTCAACCAAGAACGGAAAGTTTATAACGATCGGCTCTTTAGTTCATCACAAGCTAAATTCTCCGATGGAATCGACTAAGACAACGATTTAGTTAGGCTCAAAGACAAGGCCACGCTATCGTTGAGCAGTCGATGCGGAGTTCTCGGAGATCAGCAAGGAGCCCGAAAGAGCCAAAGATGCACTCTCGCTCATCCCAGATAACCCGGGGTGTGATATCTGGCTTAGAAGCTGGCGGCACGATTTAGCCGAATTTCAAATGTTATGAAGCCAATTGACTCATTGATTCGACATGTGTACCATTAGATACATGAAATCTCCAAAAGCCAGCAGGTCCGATACGCCCAACAATCGCTCTCCCCAGTTGCCAGCCTTGTCGCACGTCATGCAAGAATTACCATTCCAAGTGAACAAGCGATGCAGGATACTCGTATCTATTGTCGTTGTCTTACTTTGCAATACTCCTCCGCATGAATAGCGCCTATGCCGCCAACGCCGCCCCAGATAGTCGAGGTATATTCCGTTCCACAGCATCTCGAGCTTCGGCACACTTGCCGCAGCCCTTCACCAGGCCCACACCCTAAACCAATTACTGCTTGATCCTAGCAGGATGACATCGATATGCTCTTCTTTCTCCATCGCTTAATTGTAGCCACTCCCCAGCAAGGCATGGAGCCCACCGACACGCCAGGATACCCAGAACGCATCAGCCGAAAGCCTGCATAACGCGCGCAGTCCAAACCAACAATAAAACATCTCACCACCACAGAACCACGCGCCCCATCCCAAACGCGGCAACCCTCCCTCCCCAACCGCACTCGACGGGAGTCGCGGGCTGGCCGCCATGCACCACTGCAGCCAGCCGTCCAGCGGCCGCCGAATAACGCGGGGCAGCGATTGGCACGCCGCACCAGCCAATCCGGCGCGCGGACGCACGCAGCACCAATCAAAATATTGCGGAGCGCGGGGCACCTCGCAGCCGTGGGCTCGCCCGGCCACCGTCCTCGCTTTTTGCGCGGCCACCGTCAGCGAACCCAGCACAAGCTCGAGCTCCAGCTGCTGCTCTGGCTGCGAAAGCAGGCTCTGGCAGAGGCGCCCCCCGAGGCCGCGCTGGCGCGACGCCGAGCCGCGGCGCATGCACCCACCGCCGAGGAAGGTGCGACGACGCGGCGGCGGAATCGGCGTTCGGGGCTTCACCGCTTTGGCGCGGCGCCGTCTTCGCTTGGTGCGCTGTTTTCCTGCACTGAGCAGTGTGGTGAGGTGCGCGATGGCGTGTGGCGCTGGGTGGTGTGTGTTAGGGTGGGATAGTGGGTTGGTTAGAGTATGGGTCTCGAGTTTGGGATGGACGGTCTGGACGAGATGTATGACGGCTGCGGGAACGTTAAGATGGGAGATCTGGTCTCGATCTGGTGTAGATCTGGTGTCGAAGGGAGATCCTAGATGCGGTGAGTAGACAATGCGATTATGGCGTCGTAACAGAGCGCATATAAGCACCAAACAAACATCAAGGCAGGTCGAAAGATGTATAAATTTTAGCTCTAGAGCAAGCATACAGCCTTGCACGGGTCCCATCAGCAGACTTAATATAAACGAGCTCCAAACAGATTCCCGGGTATCCGATCCATAGACCATCGCCATGCTAAAACGAGTACCATATTCTTCGCCATTTCTCCTTCCTCACGAGCCCTCTTCAAAGTTTTCCGAAGCACTTTTGATTAAAACGGAGTAAACAGCAAACTGCCCAACAACGCTCCTCCCAACAATCCGCCTGCTAGCGGCAATCCATACCCTCCACCATATCCTGCGCCATAAGGCCTATTGTACGGATAGTCCGGCCTGATGAAGCGGGCATTTGGATCGGTGTAGGGGCCATTGGCATACGGGTTGTAGCCGTAGGCGCCAGGCGGGGCGGAGGGCCCATTCGGCGGCTCGATGAAGACGTCCTTGCCCTGGCGGTCCTTGCCCAGGAACTGCGGCTCGCCGGTCTGCACGGCGCGGTTCATGGCGTCGCGGTACGCCAGGTGCAGCTTGTAGGCCGCCTCCTCTTCCGCCGCCTCTTGCTTGCGCCGCGCCTCCCGCTCCTCGTGCGTCGACCCCGTCACCTTGTCCTTCAGCTTGCGCCCGAATTTGTGCAGGCCCGTCGGCGCCGCCTCTGATACTAAGGATGATGATGATGAGGCGCCGGCGCCGGCGGACTTCGGGTGCAGGCGCTCGCCTAGGCCACCGTCATTCTCGTCCGTGTCCACGCTCTTCTTTGCCTTTGCGTCGCGCTGCTCTTCCAGTATCCGCTGGCGTTCCTTCTCAGGCAGGCTGCCCATGTACTCCTCGTCGTCATACGGGTGATGCCAGATCGACCGCGGCGGTTCCTTGGATGTGTCGACAAAGAACTGGTGGTTTGTCTTGGGATCGAAAGAGCGGACCCATCCTTCCGGCAGTGGCCTCATTTCGTCTTCCATGCTGCGACGGTGCGCTACGGGAATACCATTCTGGCTTACGGGCCGAGCTGTGGCAGATGGCCGTGATGATCCGGCAACAGCTTGATCGTAGGATGGCGGTAGATCGCTCATTTTGGTGTTGGGTAGTTGTGGGTCTAGGTGTAAGATAGGCGATGATGATCGATGGAAAATGGTGTGATGAGGTGGAAGAAAGTATTGGTTCAGTTATGGTCGATTCACTGCTGCGATGGAGGGGTTTTATGTTGGAGTGAGGTTTCGCGGGCTTTGGGCGGTCTTGACGTAAGCGAAGCGATAGGTTCGGCGGCACAGCCACTATGCTTTGGTGAGCATCAGAAACCAGCCCGTGGGGTGCGCAAGCTACGGCATTGGAATTTGATTTTTCGTCTCAAAACGCCCGCTACTCCTTTGTTTTCTCATCCGCTAAGCACTGCCAGCCTCGGCATCGATTGTGATTTGTTCGTATTGGCCAGATGGCCTTCGGTATCCCGATAATCCGAATGTGCGCAAAGGAACGAGGAATACCCTTTTGCCGTGGACTGCGCCTCTACATAGTAATCGTTTAATGCAATTGCCACGCTTCCGTCTGCATCGTTGAACTTTCTAGAATGAAGCAAGCAAGCAATTGCCAAAACGACTACCTTCACTTCAACCTTCTTCTCACCGCTCGAAGTCTATTCGCAAATCGAGTTCCCGATTGTTCGCCGGAATCGCGTGGTCCGTCTTCCACCGCTCTCTTCCGGCTCTTTGCCAATCCGCCAGAATTTCCAGCCCTTTTCTGCGTGAGCTTTTCGATGCGGTTTAAGCCTAAATCCAGATTTCTCCATTCTTCACCACCGAATCCGCTGTTATTAGGCCTGCGGCCCTGCTTTGCCCTATCCTTCTTGCTCTCCGTCGGTAAGCGAACAAAGTGTGATTCCTCGTAAAGCCTTCTCTCGGATTCCTCATCTCTCTCGCGCTGTGTTTTGTTACGTCGACCGCTTGATATGATGGTGCTTCCGATGCTAGGTTCAGATACGGGCGCAGCCGACATTTCCGTAGCAATGAATTCGTCTAGAGTGGCGGACTTCGTCGGCCGTCTTCCATCCCGCTCGCTCTTGCTTCCCGTGGCTGGCATGACTGTAGGTGTGATTTGAGGAGGCCTGTAAATACCATCTCGTCTATTGCCATCCTCGTCCTTCCTTCTGTCCGAGCTTGAAACTGCCTGCAACATAGCGGATGGATTTGGTCGATATGACAGCTCGTCGATATCCGCTGAGCCTTCTGATGAATCCTCGTCGTTATCCTCATCAATATCACCGTCCTCGGCTGTCTTCCTTCTTGCTTGGGCAGATGTGGCGCCATCTCCATTGGCTTTTGTCGCCTTCACCTTCGCAGCTCTGTCTGCATCTTCTGCCGCCCGAACGACCTTGTCAATCTGATACTTCAGTCGACCTTCGAGTGGACGTACTCCCTTCTCAAGGTAGAGCCGTAGTTCTGCCAGCTTCTTTACAACTTCTTCGTGAACATTAGCAAGCCTGTCTCTTCCACTTTCGTCATCCTCTGGAGCCGAGGCATGCTTCAATTTGATTATTATGAGGAAGGCGAGGTTTTGTACGTAGGAGAGAAACAGCTCGTTTTTAATGTCAAGCAACGAGATACCGTCTTTCGGAGGTAATATGTTCGATTCTTCGGGTATAGAATGTGTCGCAGCATCAAGTGAGGCCTTTAGGCTATCAAGCAAAGCAGGAAGCGTTGTTTCCATGTTTGCTGAACTGTAGACGCAAGTTCGAGATCATTTGAAAGCTGGAGAGCAATTTTTGGTCGGCAAATCGGCTTCGGCCAGACCGACTCGCGAAAAATTGCCTGGCAGAAAATTATGCGCACAACTTCGAATCTCGAGGTCCTTGACCGCTACTACAGAACTCCACTTAACTAACTTCCTCATATCCAATCCATTAAATTGAATATGGGGAAAAGATCTCATACAGAGGTCGATGCGACAGCAAATTCTTCAAATGCGCTTACGAATCACCGCTCGTCGAAGAAAGTACGCCTTACGGACGAAGAGAAGATTGCAAAACGCAAACGCAAAGAAGCAAGGAGAGAAACCAAAGCAAAGCAGAATGCTTCATACGATTATCCTACACCTATAAGCGCTTCCGCAGTCAGTTCAGTGGCACAGTCGACCAACAACTCCTCTGCTGCGAGTCCTGAGCCGAACGATTCACCCTCAAACAAGTACAACGAACCTGCTGCCCTCAGAGATGTCCTTCAATCTCGGATTGACGAGTTCATTGCGTCGAAAGAAATCGCTATTGAAGAGCCAGGTTGCGAAAGGCCTTCATTACGCCCAATAATTGACTTCTCACTGCTGCCTTTCACCAGCGAAGCCGGACGCAGGCCGTTCGCTTCGTTCAGCGCTCCAACCCCAATCCAAGCAGCGGCTTGGCCATATCTATTCTCCGGAAGAGATGTCATCGGAGTCGCCGAGACAGGATCTGGAAAGACACTGGCGTTTGGCCTGCCTTGCATCCGCCACATCACAAGCTTGCCAGAGAAGAAGCGGAAGGGCGTACGCGGGCTCATTGTATCGCCGACGCGAGAGCTGGCTCTGCAAATCCACGAGCAGCTCGAGAAGCTCGCACAAACCTCCGGCCTGAAAGTGGTGTGCGTGTACGGCGGTGTATCGAAAGATCAGCAGCGAGCGGCACTGAAGTCCGCCAACATCGTCGTCGCAACACCCGGCCGGCTGAACGACCTGGCCAGCGAAGGCGCAGTCAAGCTCTCGCACGCGCGGTTCGTGGTGCTGGACGAAGCGGACCGCATGCTGGACAAGGGCTTCGAGGACGACATCCGCACGATCCTGGCGAGCGCGGCGCCGCCCGCCGCCCGCCAAACCCTCATGTTCACCGCGACGTGGCCGTCGTCGGTGCGCGCCCTGGCGTCGACGTTCATGGCGCGGCCGGTCAAGATCACGGTCGGCGGCGGCGCCCACGGCCTGCGCGCGAACACGCGCATCGCGCAGGCCGTCGAGGTCGTGACGCCGGACGCCAAGGCCGAGCGGCTGGTGCAGATCCTGCGGGCCGCGACGGCCGGCCGCAAGGCCGCCGACCGCGTCCTGGTGTTCTGCCTGTACAAGAAGGAGGCGGCGCGGGTGGCGCGGCTGCTGGGCGCGCGCGGCTTCCGCGCCGCCGCCATCCACGGCGACATGAGCCAGGCCGCGCGCGAGGCCAGCCTGGCGGCGTTCCGCGCCGGCGCTACGCCGCTGCTGGTGGCTACGGACGTGGCGGCGCGTGGACTAGATGTCCCCGACGTGCGCCTCGTCGTCAACGTCACGTTTCCGCTCACCGTCGAGGAGTACGTACATCGGATTGGGAGGACGGGGCGCGCGGGCGCGGAGGGCTCTGCCGTCACGTTCTTTACTGAGCAGGATAAGCCTCTTGCTGGCGGGCTGGTCAATGTCTTGAGGGCCGCCGGTCAGCCTGTGCCCGAGGCACTGCTGAAGTTTGGTACTGCGGTTAAGAAGAAGCTAGACATGTATGGAAATGCTGTGGGAGAAGTGGATATGTCGAAGAAGGCTACAAAAATTACGTTTGATTGAGAAACGATTTAGGGATTATGCGTTGGCATGTTAGACAGATCTTCACATAGAAGCAGACTAGAACGAGGCGCAACTGACGGAATCTGGTTGGTATACTCGGAGTAGATAATTTTCAGGAGATTGAAAGCAACCCGCCATTGACTCGTTCATCTTCACGTACTTTTTTACAAAGATCCGTCCGAATTTATTAAGCACCAGACTCCTGCCTTCATGGGCAATAAATGGTGATGAACCTCTCATGGATTAAGAGAAGGCCAGGTCTTCAGCATTAGAGCGACTGCGAACCTAGGACAGATTTTCAACGAATGACCCTCATCAGCGCACGAAAAGACTGTCATCATCCAGCTTGTACTGCTTTAGCACATCTGCCAACCTCGCGCACTCCTGCTTGAAGTTGGGCGTTGTAGCAGTCATGACCTGGTAACGGATCCTGTTTCATCAGTGAGTGACTGTGCAAACTTCGAAAGCACCAGGGTATAATCAACATACCTTTGCTCATCTCTAAAGTTATCCATCTTTGCTTTCACTCGGAAAACGAAGGTCTTGCAAGTAGCCTCCTGGAAAACCGCATCCTGGCTGGCTTGGTCGTCATTATCTTTCATCTCCTGCACCTCATCGGCTGACTTGCCCATGATCATCCTGCCCTCGTTGTCGAAGACGCTCAGCCAAAGCTGACCGGTGTGATCACTGACGTTCAAAGTCATGATGTACCGATACTGCGGCTTGTCCCACACCTTGTCACAGCGCTCGCAGCGCCACTGACCATCGATCTCGACGACCTTCTTGTTGCAGTCGGCATTCTGGCACGCCGGGTACGAGAGATTCTCTGGCTTGATGTAAACGATTGTTGCCTTGACCGTGAAGAAGTCTGCTTGATCTGGATTCATGCCGAGATTCTCATCCTTGACTTCGCCAATCGTCTTGTACTGTTCCTTTCGTGCCGTGGTCGAACCGGTGCCGAGGCCTGCATGAGTGGCGAACTCGTCGTCACGGCCTTGCGCGTCGTACCAACCCTTAAGCTTGTGTGCTTCATCGATATCCGGGCTGATGCTCATGGAGCCAGAGCTCAGTAGCGAAAGGCTGCGGCCACCAAAGTCAGACACCTTGACGCCCTTAAAAGCGATGACGGATTCGACCGGGGCGTCGAAGGTAGTAGCTTGGTTACCCCAGATCGTTAAGCGGACTGAATAAAACGTGTTATCCACAAGGGTGAGGTCGCGTTTGTCGTACGGCTTGCTTGTCGTCTTTGACGTAATTTGAGAAACTTCTCCCACCTCCTTCAAAATACCAATTGCGTCAATGGTCGTGTCCTTCTCCACAGAGCCAAGGTCGCCAATGCTGATGAAGTTGTATTTCACTTGTGGGACGCTATCTTGGTCTTCTGCCTTCTCGACTCGTGTGTCCCGTTCAAACGTGAGCTCGTAGTCGTTATTGAGCTGAGAGAACTGCTTCTTTGCAATCTTGACTTGGCATGGGCTCGAGATGTAATAAACACCGCCCTCTTGAAGCAGCTCCCAGAGGTTCTCGAATTGCTCATTCGTGGAGCTGAACGCAGTTGCACGAATCTCGCCACTCTCGTCAAGCAAATTAACACTAAAGAGCTTGCCTTCTCCATTCTTATTGTGCCACGATTTGATGTCCGTTTTGTGACTAACACGAGCTCGTATTGTCCATTTATGAGCGTAAGGTGATAGCGCTTCGATCGGGTACAAGTTTGCTTGACCGCCACTAGTGCCATTCTGATTCGGTCGAGATGGAAGTGACTGCGTCTGCGGTGTCTGAGCTGGTCGATTTCCGTAAAAGCCGTTTGCCGAGACGCCGGAAGGTTGCTGTGCCGTAGTATCTTTCACGCTCTCGTCGATCGAGATAGGTTCTCCGAGCTTATCATGGATTCCATACTGATCGAGTACTTCGAGACCCAAGATGATCAATATCCTATCTGTGTCATCGTGCGTGGCTAAACGAAGGTTGGCAGGATGGTGGAACCTACCTCTTGTCCTTGACCGTGTTCGGCTGAAACTGGGTAAGGCGGACAATGTTGCCTTTCTTCAAGGTATCATTGGTGACGAAGTGGTTGAGTTCTAGTGGAAGGTCAGAATACTTGATTGTAAATCAGGAATCGAGATACCTACGGGTCGCGAGCATGCTTTGAATGAAGTTTTCGGTGTCGTTGAAGATGACACGATACCGCTCAGGCTGGTCAGCAGCCTTGCTGGCCATAGGCTTGATCTGCACGCATTGTAGAACAGGATTATCCACTGCCTTGCCTGTTTGAGGGTCGAATATGGCTCTGGAGTCAACATGTTAGTTGTGATGCGGGGCAAAATAAGTAATTCAGATAAGTGGACCGACCTCAAGGAACCCTTGGTGATGGCTCGCTCTGCTGCATCTGTCATCTTGTCGTAGTGAAGCAGGACGCGGCGTTGAGCGTGTATGGGGAGTGTAGGATGAAAGGTTGTCGTGAATGGAATCAAAGTCGCGTCTCAAGACGCCAAACGCCATTTCGCCAAAGCACATGAATGAAGTGCTTACGTGATACGCCCAATCAAGTGGAGGTGGTCGTTACATGGGCTATTATGTCTGGTGATAGGCGATTCAGGTTGATCGCAATGTAGGAATTCAATGCAATGAAATTGTATTGAAGTCTGAATTTGAACTCCACCAACAATATTTGATTTTGAAACATGGCAGACCAAGACGTAGCCACCAAAGCTCCGGAAAATGATGCTGTCTCACAAAGCCCATTTCCAAACGACTCCATTGCCCAAGAAGGCGCTTCTATGGGCGTATGCTATTCTACAAGAACTATCCATTTAGGCATGCTAATACGTGGCTAGGAACACTGTGTGACGGATAGACCTACTCGTATGCATTCCCTTCACGAACTGTTGTTTTGCAATGCTGAAATCACCTAGCCGCCGGAGAGCTGCCAACCGGCGTTCGTCTTGCCCAATTTCTGATCTTAGTCCCATTTACTTATTATCATTAGGAGATGACTAGGATGGCTGATATTGATGTGAGCTCTTACGGCAGCCGTAATGGATCTGTCGATGCTAAAGACCCTACAAGGTGTACATCGCAAAACCAGCAGATTATCCCCATGCGCCATCAAAACTCCTGCTCCTCCTCACTGGAGGCACCGGCGTGAAGTCTACTAATAACCAGCTCCAAGCCGACAAGTTCGCAGCAGAGGGTTTTCTCGTCATCATGCCAGACCAATTCGGTGGAGACTCTGCACCACAATCAACGCCGGAGCCAACCTCACCGGTTCAGATCTCCTTCATCGAACGAATCAAGCTTGGCATCACCGACACCGCCAGATCATTCATGATTGACATGTGGTTGGCCCGCCAAACTCCCGAAAAGATCATGCCTCGACTGTTCAAGGTCATTGAGAGCGTAAAGGAAGAGTTTGCTGATGCCGTTGCTAATGGCGGAGGCATATATGCCGTAGGGTACTGCGTCGGCGCCAAGTTCGTCCTCTTGTTAGCGGGAGAGCATCCAGGGGACGTCTCGTGGGGACAGGCAGGCAGTGAAGATAGTCGAGAGGCCGGAATGGTGAATTATGACCCTGTGATTAAGGTTGGCGCCATAGCACATGCTGCTCAAGTTTCTCCGGATGACATTGCGGCTGTCAAGACCCCCCTACTTCTCATATGCGTTCAGAATGATCCTTTGTTTCCAGACGAAGTTCGTCAAGCCGGCATCGAGGCTCTCGAGAAGAACCAAGTTCAGCACGAGGTCAAGGTTTATCCAGAAGTTCCTCACGGTACCAATCCTTCTTCTGCGCTCTCTTCAATTCTCAGCTAACACGCTTTCAGGATTTGCCGTGGTTGGAGACTACGCCCAACCGACGATCAAAGAAGCTCAGCAGGCGGCATTCTCTCAGATCCTTGGGTGGTTGAAATCTCATTGAAGCTATTCCACGCTCTTTCGGTATCTTTCAGGCGTCGTGTTGGTCTAGGTCTCGATACCAGGGACAGTTCCATAGTTAGCAACATAGGCTTCAAAGGACAATCCAAAAGCTTCATGCAGATGCCTTCACCGCGTGATTATATCAGCTCCACATCCCCAGCCAGAACGGCATTCCTGACAGCGCTCCACCGAATGACCCACACGTCGCCGCGGCGCATATCACAGCGCACATCGGTGCCCTCGACAGCCACGACGCCGACGTCGCGCAGCGCCCTGCAAAACACCGCCTTATCCTCATCCGGTGCATCGACCATGCTGATGCCACCGGCCGTGTCGTCGAGGCGCTGGAGCGCGCTAGGGAACTGCGCGAGGAAGCCGGCGGCGTAGTGGGCGCCGAGGAGGGCCTGGTGGGCGCGCAGGTAGCGCGCCTCGTCGGCGGACAGGAAGGCGCTGTCGCGGTAGTGCAGCGGGTGGGCGTCGATCTTCGCGATGCGCGCGCGCAGCAGCGACCGCACGAGGAACTTGAGCCGCTCCAGCTCCGTCTGCTGGATGATCAGCCGGAAGGAGGTCTTCGGGTCGGGGGATGCCGCGGTTTGGTCTTCGATGAGCGCGATCTGTGAGCTCGGGACGTGAGCTTTAGGGTCTTCGCCGCGCCCTAGATGCGTCGGCTTGGAGTAATGCTCGGGCGTACCTGTGAGGCGATTGCCGCCATTGTGCGTGACATGAGGGATTCTGGGTATGGTTGGAGCTCCGGCGCGACTCGCTCGGCCACCCAGGCTCGTGTCAAAGCCTGCAGGTCTTGATTCTCCTGCGGGACGACATGACGGTCGACGTCGGCGAGGATGTCGTCAATGTCCATTATCGGGGCTGCATAGCACTTGTTGACCGATGCAAAGCGACTATGGCGGGCGTGTAGAATTGACGTTTCATGTGATCTCGCGTAAGATTCGCGTAAGGCTGTAGTGTACTCTAATGACGCTTGGGCGCCACTCGGCTCAATCATTTGCCAATTTTGGGTTGTTGGGGAAATCCTACGAAGTCTAGACAATCACAATCAGTTGGCTTGGGAATTGTCAAGTCTTGATTTCTTGTGTGATTTCGATTCTCTGCATTACAAGCCTCTGAGCTTCTGCATCTATTGCATGTCCAGTCTTGGTGCATAACCACAGTGCTATTCAATCTCAGTCTCTCTATGGTACACGCATGCAGGTAGTGCAATTCTCCGTGATGACCAAAAGTGCCTTGACGCCTCGCCAGAGTGTGCATGACAAGAGAAATAATATAATACAAAAGTGTGAGACCGTCTCGCTACCTCGAAGCTCTACGAGGAAGTATGAGGGTATAAAGCAGGATCGCGAAGGAAAAGCTACAGAACGCCGAGTTGCAATGCAGAAGGATATCGTAGCGACGAACAGGCTGTGGTGGTCATGTAGAAAGGAAATGGTATGACTTAATGTTCTTGATTTGGATATAGTCGAGTTGGCGTTCAGCCGCATAAGGAATGATGGTCGGAATCGACACACTCGAAGTATGGAGGCTTCGAGAGGGTTATGAAGGCGTTAGGTGTGCAATACCTTTGCCATGTGGTTTAGTAAGAGGCCATACGACGTGCAGAGAGGCGGCCAGGCCCAAGGTCGAGAGAGAACAATTCGGATCCAGAGGGTCTACTTGGACTGTCTTGCATTTCACAAGTAGCCTGTCCAAAGGCATAGGTCTGGGCTCGACCCAACTTGGTGCGGTGCTTGACTTTGTGCATGCCACGCTCGCAAGCGAGTTCGTTTTCAGCGGAATCCATTTCCACGTAGTTCTGAGGATAGCATCGAGACTGGTGAACTTTGAAGAAAGCGCTGTACCCGCCATCAAGGATATACACCTCCGGATATGTCAACTTGGGATATTGAGCCGCATTGTGTGTACGATCAGCCTTTCGAATGTATTGGGCCATGAGCGGAGCCCTTTGCTTTGAGAACTCGCAATGGAGTATTAGAAGAGTGTTGCCCGCCGGAGTCGGACCGAACAACTCTCGGGTCAATTGATCTTTGTCGTTGTAATTTTCGGCACCGTCAATATGCCCGCCGTTGTATTCGTACTCAAAGCGGCAGTCAACGAGCCGTGCTTTGTCATAGTAATGATTGTAATCGCCATTGAGAACGCCGATTAGGGTATCGTGAGTGATACGAGGCAAGCTTCCAGGCTCGTCAGTTGGAATGAAGTGTGGCAGTTTCAATTCATTAGTATCGTCCACATCCACAATGGACTGTAAGCCACTGGGGGCGTACTCTTTTGTCTCTTGCTTCATAACATCTCCGGGATGCTCAAACATGCTCAGCGAACGTCGAAATTGTTTCCGTGGTCTATGGAAGGTACCGAGAGGTTTTTTAGAAACAACACTACTAGGTGAGCCGTAGAGTCGGCTAATATTTGTGGAGTTGGAGGATGACTGGCGAGGGCGAGGATTGGTGGTGATTGACACGCCAAAGCGAGCGCGATCTTGAGGCGGCGAAGCGACAAAACACTCGTCCAACGAGGAAATCGTGGAACTGCCAACAAAACCATTACCTCCAGCACCAAAGCGAAAGGTTGACATTTGATTCTCATTGCCAGGTGCTCGCTGACTGATGGTCGTTGTGGAAAAGCATTTCGATCGCGTTAGTGATGGTCGAAGAAGGGCAGACCTCTTACGCCTAGTGTCTCTGTCAGATGTGACCCAAATTCAGGCTGTCAGAGTGACTTACTCAGGGATCTGAGGATTAACTGGTTGTTCAACGAGTGGGTTCGAGCTCTGTTCACAGGGCGAGATCATGTCTTCATCAAGCTCGTCGACAGCGACGTGAGCTTGCTCCTTGACCGCCTGCGCAATCGAGTACGGAATTTTATGAGGAAGAGGTGAGACGTCCATGGGGTCAGAACCAAAGCCCGGTGAGGAGGAAGGGACTGGTGTAGTTGTGCCGCCTTCCCATCGTGCGGGAGGAGTAGTTGCGCCTTCTGCGTCACTTTTAATGAAAGTCTTTCAAACATGTTGTCGAGTTCTTACCTCTCTCTGATGCTAAGTTGAAGAGACCACTTGTGAAGAGCGAGCGACGTGGAGTGGGTAGTTGTGGACTGCGAGGTTCGTTAGCTAATTACAGGAACAGAGGCCGGAATGTGAAGTACCTCTGCTCGATGTGGAAGTTCTGAGATAGATCAGCAGCCAGACTGGCGGTTGGAGAAGAGCCTCGAATTCGACCGGCGGTGAGAGCGAAATAGTCTGACTGGGACTTCTTCATGCTCAAGTCTCTGAAGTTGAAACTGTTTGGTCCAAATGTGAGAGATGCGGCTTGTCGTCGGCAGCCAAATGGCACGGCCGGTGGAGGCTTCATGGCAGCGAGCGGTGACGATAGCTCCATGATAGATTATGTTGCGTCGTGTCGGGAATGCCAATGGATAAATCAGCGGACCGTAAATCCGTGTGGGAGAAGATATGGGAAGTCGGTGTCCGATATCGTGAAGCGTGCGATTCTATCCGAAGTAGATGTCTGTCTGTCTCAACGCCGGGTCGAGGCGAATAAGCATGTAACGACAAGATATCTATTTTGAGATTTAATATGCCCGCCATAAGTGGCCTGCCGAGATATCGAGGATGCTGAGATGGCCGGACGACTGAGTAAAAGCGACGAGATCACAGCGACATGCCGACGAATATCGTGTTAGTCGGTGCGAGCAAACGGTGCTGGTTGTCGTGGTACCGCGAAGCTTCCTCAGCCGCGACTTCTCTTATCCCTCTGGTACAGAAGAAGAGTGCGGCTGAAGGGAGGGAGGAAGCTACAAGCTCATGGTGAAGAAAGGATAAGGATTGAAGCAGCGCAGGCGATAAAAGAGAGCGCGAGCGAATGAAGGAGATCAGCGGAACCAGTTGCTATGCAACAGGCTTTGGAGCTGCCGCTGCCGTGGAGGGGCTGCCCCGGGCGTCCACCAACTGATTGAGAAGATGTGCAGAAGAAGATTCTTCAGCTCACCAGGGCCCTGCTTTCTCCGGCGTTTTCGAAGAGAATAATGTGCCGCAATGGCGAGTTACGATACGCTGCACCGCTCACGAATCCGCGAGCTCGATGGAGGGATGATCGCTTATTTACGTGTCTACTTCTAAACCACCGATACAATTGACCAACAATCAAGTTTCCACGCTGCCCTTCTGCTGTTTTCCTCGCCGATAGAAAGGAAAGACGGCGGCTCATGCAAGGCACACTTCTGCTCCGGAAACTGATGCAGCACAGGCCATCATGGCTTCAACAGCAACCCTTAGCGGTCCCGAGCAACGCGAGTCCTCGTCTTTTACCGCGTCAGAAACGCAATCCCTCAGACCTGGTTGCTGCTTGCTACGGAATTGCTCCATTTGAGCTCCATTTGCAGCTCCATTCGCTTTGGTTCTTTGGTGGCTGTGGTTGCCTCACCTCTCTACCATCGTAATTACTGGCCATCAACCACATCCACGCTGTTTGTTTTTGCTTGCATGCAGTCCACTCGTTGCTTGTTCGTGTTGCTTGGCTCGGCGAACGCGGCCAAAAGGAAAGGATCCGCTCAAATGCCACTTTGGAAGCTATCCTGCCTGTCGTCATACCGCTCAGAACGACCGAGACTGCCGCCATTGGGCTTTGCAAAACCCGCGCCTCCATTGGGTTGCTGTCTTCTGCTCAACATGATTGGTTGGTTTGGTTTCAGCTGTTACCTCCACCGCTCCACGCGTGGATTAGCTCCATGCGCTCGCTGATAGCCGGCGAACGGCTCGTCCGTCGTTCAGAGCAATGCTGCACCAGGTGAGCCTGGCAAGCCTCGGGCGGCGCGTTGCGACGGTATCCTGGCTGAATCCATGGTGGCATGTTCGCCGCAGGATTGCTGGCTGCGATCGTCTTACACGGACTACAGTGTGTCTATACGATAGCAATTTTCTGCTCCGATCTTGCGCCCGCCTTTCATCGACGCGATCCTCCTCTATCGAAGACGTCATTGCGGCGAATTTCAAGTTTTCTTAGCACTTGTTATTAGCCATCTACTCCGTATTCTCGACATCCGACATCAATGGCCCATTTTTCGGGCATCGTCATCTCCGCAACCGCTGCGCTCTTGACAACTCATGCATCGAAGCGCGGCGCTTTGTCCACAACAAACAGCAGCTTGGCGACATCGGTGGGCGTCATGTAAGCTCGTATCACGATAGACAAGTGATACCAATTCTGGCTGCGGCGAGCTGATGCCCCGCTTTGGTCAGCCGGCCTGTATTGGATGCTATGGTCTGGATCTAGCAGGGAGGGCTTGTGGCGACGCGACTGTGTAAACAATCAACGTCGCGCTTAGCGAGTCGGATGACAGAGCGAAACGCCAGTTCCCGTGACCCTAATGTACCCTCTCACTGTCATTGGCTGCAGGCAAATAGACATGCTCGTCCTCAGATCATCCTCAAATATAAGACCTGAAACGTCTCTCACCGGAAGAGTAAGCAAGGTATCCGCCCATGATCCCACCTGTGCGGTGAAACCTTCCTAAGCCTGTAAATACGTCCTGTGAGAATCTCGAAATAGAAGATTTGAGAACAACGACTTCTGCAGGTGGGGAGTTCAGACTTTGGCCTCAGGCACCTCGGCTCGGAACAACGTAGCTTAGAACCATGACAAAAAAAAAAAGAAATCTTTAAGCAGAGGTCAAGGAAAACAGTAGAATGAGTAACATCAATTCGCAATGTCAAAAAAAAGGAAGCATGAGGCTTTCCTAGATGCTCAGCAGAAAGTTGACAAGAAAAAGCGAACATACACCGAAGATACTCGCAACCTTGCATCCATCTACGAGCGCTTAGCTGACGAGTCAAATGAAGTACGAATTCAAGCAGCTCAAGATTTGCTCCGTGACCTAGAGCCTCAGAATCTGTCGGATAAAAGCAAAGACATTGAAAATGCCTTGAGAAGACTCATTCGGGGCCTATGTAGTGGCCGCAAGGCTGCCCGGTTCGGTTTCTTCGTTGCTTTCACTGAACTCCTTCGAGCTCTGTACGGGAAAGAGAGCAAGTACAACGCAGAGGATTTACCTTCAATTGTGCAAACTCTCGAGACCATCAAAACTTTAACGCATCCAGAGGGAAACCCAAGTGGCCAGGTAAAGCTCAACTTCATATCTACGACAGCGAATTTGGCTGACCTCAGACAGGAGAAAAGAGACCATCTCTTTGGAAGGGTCTCCGCTTACAAAGCTGTTATCCAGTCATCCATTCTGCACGATTCTAGTAGCAGAGAGGGTCTATTCACAGAGCTGCTGAACAAAGTCTTCGCCTTGGCACGCGACGTGTCATGGCTTCGTCAGGAATGCGGAATGATGCTGTGCGAGGTGGTTAAGGATCTAGACTCATCTAACCACGCCAACACCATCCTAGACCAACTCGTCGAATATGGTCTAGCCAGGACTCCCGAAGGCGTTGCAGTATGGCTTGCTATTCGCTCGCAAGACTTAGACGTCACTTATCCTCCGAGGATATGGCACAAGAATGATCCTCTACATCGCAAGGAAATGAAGCATCTGGCAGCTGTACTCAAGGAGTCTCGGCACAGCTCCCAGTCCCAAGATGAAGACCCACAGCCTTTGGCAAAGACGGGTGTCTGGAATGCGAATGCCAACTTCGCTTGGGGAAGGGTTCTGGACGCTGTCTTGATCCTGTGTAGCAGTCCATCACCTGATATTGAGTATTTTAGGAAATTTTGGATCCACATCATCGACGAAAATCTGTTTACCCAGTCGTCCTCCAGCGAACGCAAATTCTGGGGCCTTCAAATTTTCTCAAGAATGATAATGTCCGCCCCCGATTGGGCTTTACCGGCAATCTTCAGTCCAAACTTGATGCACTGTATCATTAACCAGCGCGCGGACAATCAACGCACCCTTTTCGATGCGGCAGCAGAGCCATTCAAGAAGATTCATGCTCGAGCCCGGCGAGAACCACGCCTTGCCTCCGTATTTGTATCCAGTCTCTCAACAGATAACGGTGTTACCCTGTTCGACCGGGCAACGAAGACAAAGGCCGTAGAAGAACTGCTGATAGTAGCAGACGATGATGCCATGCTTGAGATCGTGCATGTATTTGGAACGTTATTCTCACGACCACAAGTGGATGACGACCGATCTGCTGAATCTATGAGACAAGGCCTAGCTGACTTGCTACTTAACGCAGCTCGCAACAGAACTAAGCAAGGCTCTAAAGATATCGCTGCTACCTCAACTCCAGCATGGCTTTCTCAAACCGTACATATATTCTCATTGTTCTCATACTGCATACCCGCGCCAGCTGCAAAATCCACCCTGCCGAATCCACCAGTGTCGCAGAAGAGCAGATCCATATTCCAGTCAAGATTGTCATCGTTACTGGCACATCTAATGTCCTCTGAAAGTGTCACCATCTGGCCTGAAGTTGCGGTAGATCATATTCGATCCTGTACGCAAAGTGCGGATCAATGGCGTCTAGCTTACAACCTGGATTCCGCGATAGCAGAGCTTTTAGGCATGACTTACCGGAATTTGAGTCACATTCGAAAATCGAAAAGTTCTCAAGCTACTGAAGCATTCAGGCTCCTGCTGTCACTCTCCGTCTTGCAGGTGTTCGGAGGAGACTCCGATGCAGTTTCCATACTGGAGGAACTCAATGATCCCACTATTCTACGATCACTGGATGGTGACGACAAGGAATCCGGAATTGGTGAAATTGTTGAAGTGGTGCTGAGCTTTGTATCGAAACCTTCTGCTCTCTTTCGGAAAATAGCAGAGCAAGTGTTCAGCTCTATCACATCTTTTGTCACAGAGCGGCCTCTGCAGTCACTATTCGAGGTTCTCGTGAAGAAAGAAAATCTGGGTGGTCAAGAAGAATTATTTGATCAGCAAGACACCAGCGACATTGAAGGAGATGACGATATCGAAATGGATTCGGATGTAGATTTAGAAATCATCGACGATTCCAAAAGTGATTCTGGAGCAGGTGGTGGTTCTACGGGAGGTAGTGACGACGGAGATGAGGCAGACGATGCAGAACTTGAACGACTTGATACCCTTCTTGCTGAAACTCTTAAGACGATGCGTCCAAATGATCCCTCAAAGGCTGGAGACGGCTCTTCAGAGGATGAATCCGACATGGACGACGACCAGATGATGGCAATAGAACCCCACCTCGCAAAGATCTTTCAAGAGCGCCGAGCAGCATCCACCACAAGCAAGAAAAAAGAGCAACACGAAGCAAAAGCGAATATGATCCATTTCAAGACTCGAGTTTTGGATCTCCTTGGGATTTACTTAAGGCAAGAATATAACAACAGCCTGAGTCTCCAAATCATCCTTCCGCTATTGCAGCTTATGCGGTGGACCTCTACTCCACAATTGGCCAACAAAGCCTCGAACATCTTGAAGGCATTCTTCGACACGTGCAGCAAAAAGAAGTCGATCCCCGTGCCTCAGGACATTGAAAAGGCCTGGCTCTTGCTGCAGGAAGTCCATCAAGAAGCACTGCAACAGGCGTCCAAACAGCACGACATGAGCTGCAGTCGAGCAAGTCTCCTCATAGTACGAAGCCTCGTCAACCTTGATCGATCGAATTACCATAGAGCGTCAACTATCTATACCGAGACTCAGAATGCTTGGTTCAAAGACTCGAAGGTCAGCCTGCAACCACAGTTTTTCACTGAATGGGTGAGTTGGACCACCGAGATGCGAAAGGTTAAGTGACACGGCAGATCCACGTCGCAGTGCAGGGCCAACGATCAAATGACATGCATCTCCTAGGTAATAGGAACTCGATGTCGTACAAGCGTGAGCTTAGCTTGAGGAATAGCTATTGCGGCGACATAGTCAATCTGAAGACGTGTAGTCAACTAAATGGGCAGCATAGAACAGGAGTCGAAGTTACCCAAATCGATATGTGTGTGTAGAACCATTCTGACCACGTCCAGCACACATCCTTCATCTTGTTTAGGGCTGTCAAATGGTGGTTCGCACGCAACAACTGAGCTCTGCAAAAGATTGGCCCCTCAACGGGTTAGAAGACGCCGTGTAACCCAGGCAAACGTTGTCTCCAGGATGACCTGCAGGCTTGGCAACCCTTGCTGCACGTGTGCGCACCGTGGCCCCACTGTCGTGATCTTGCGTATGTAAATTCATCCACATCACCTCCTATTACTCTCCAGACATCGGGTTGCTCGCCCGGAATCGCCAGTCGACGGAGTTTGCCGCGGGAAATGAGCAATGCTCGACAACGTAGATCAGGCGAACAGAAAACGTCTAGCTGCAGGGTGCATATGCCAGGCTGGCGAGTTCAACCCGCGCGCAACGAGCAGAAGAAGGCTATCACAATCGCCCTGCTAAGCACTGTACTCATTGCGGGTACAGCCGGTTTAGCCGCAGCCAATGTTGGGACGGCTCGTTCACTAGTGGACATTGCTTCTTTGATATTCACCCTTGTCCCGACTTCGTTGTCATCTTCTATCCTATTGCAAGGTGTAATAGCTCCACGACGTGACTACACTCAACCCTGAGCCGGCAAACGTTCTGGAACGGGTGATCGCATATAAGCGCGCTGCAAGACGACTGTGGTTGGGCAAAAGTGGCGTAATTCAACCCACTCCATTTCGGTTCACGTGCATCACAGTATCTACTCCGTACGCCTCTTGCTTTCGCAAAACGTAAGCGCGGTTGGTGGTGGGGCGACCGGGATTGCCAGGTGGCTTCTTGACATGCCCGCCGCCGACGCCCAAGTCGCTACTCTACCCAAGATAAGAATTGGATTCCCTTCGCACACGAAATTTACAATCGTGTCGGCCAATGGCACGAGGCTGCTCACCGCCAGACTGGCTTAGGTAAATGGGTTAAGGAGCAGAGGTAGGGATTTTCATTGAAGAATCAAGCCATCATGCGCTGAAGTTCCCGTGTTCCTGAGTAGCGCACGGAAATGTTCCATGCCTGTCAATTTACGGTAACTGCCACAGCCGCACTCGGTCCCTGCTCGCTCGGAACTGCGTGGATCGGCGCGCTGTGGTAGTGGCTGTTTGACGGCAAAAGAGAGGTCATTCCACTCCACAATCGAAGTCGAGCTGTGGTGAAACGCCTCCAAGCGGTCAGGGTTCGGCCAGTTGTTCCGTCTCCTCTAGATAGAGAACGTTTCGTCTCCACCAACGCCGTCGCTTTAGCGTTTCCCACTTTCCGGGAAGCTGCGTATTCCAGATCGCACTTCGGACATACCTCAACTTGACTTTTCGGCATCTTCCTGCTCTCGCATAAGCTAAGTAGGCACCCGGTGGGACCGCCTTGAAGTAAGGGCTTGACATCGAACCAACTGTTGAACTCTAACACTAAAGTAATTCGTCGCGCCAGGACACCGCCTCCCGCTCGAGTTGCCCAAGAGAAACTTCGCCCGAGCGACTACAAGCGCGCAGTACAGCTGCTGCGCAACCATTCAATCAACTTCACTGAGTAGCGAGACCGACGGGAGATCGCCCCAACCTTCCATTCGGTTGCAAAGTTGTTCGAATATCCTGTATCAGACTAGACCATTATCACACGTGTCCAGAGCCAACAGCAGCCCCCAAGTCCAGTTTGCCGGGATGAGCCTTGGGTGGAACGGCATGCTTGCTACCCACGCCGCGCTTGATGTGCTGCCGTAGGTTCGCGCCTCCGGAGCATGACTTCACTAGTCTCATGGACTAAGCAGTACGTCGTCGAGCATTAGGAAGAAAAGTATGTCAAAAGTCCATTCGGGCAGCCCAACCCCGGCCGATAGGCCGTCTTCTCCATGGGATGTTGTCAATTTTGTTGTCCCATGTTGTCAGTCCGGCTTAAATACTATTTCCCTTTCCTCTTAGTCTCTTCGTCTTCTCCGTGCTCATCATTCATCTTTCTTCATTATGGGCAAACCTGAGCCAAACAGCAGTTCTGACAATGAAAAGGGAGCGGCCATAAATCCGGACTCCAAAAGTCCTAAGCTCGAAGAACCTTCGAGATTGAGGCCGATGGCGACTATCGAAGACGATGACGAGCGGTTGCTCGCGCGCATCGGATATAGACAGGTATGAGCAGCAATATATGTTACCTTGGAGAATTCAATGCTCATTCATGAACAGGAGCTGAAGCGAGAATTCACCAAGTGGTCAACTGTATCCTACGCAATCTCTATTCTCGGTGTTCTGGGCTCTGTTCCTGCCACCTTCGGCACACCCGTTAATAGCGGAGGACCCGCAACGGCAGTATGGGCATGGTTCATAGGATCAGTAATGGCAATGTGTATAGCCAGTTCCGGTCAGCCCTAGGTCCTATTAAACTATTTCTATCTCTCCAACAGCTGACCTCGGTAGTCGCTGAATTGGTCTCCGCATATCCGACAGCAGGTGGCATGTATTTTGTCACCAAACACGTCGTACCGCCGGAACACGTTGCGGTATGGAGCTGGGTTATCGGATGGTGCAATTTCCTTGGGCAGGCAGCAGGCGTGGCAAGTCTAGCCTACACAATTTCGCAAATGATATTCGCGGCGGCCGTCATGAACCAGACGGGTTCGTCGGATTTCTCACCGTAAGCGCATGAACAAAGCTTCAAAAGACTTTGCTCAAGGGTTCTAATTGCATCAGGACGCCGCTTCAAATTGTACTTCTCGCGATCTTCATCCTCTGCCTCATTGGAGCTATTTGCTCTCTCACAACGAGAAATCTTCATAGAATCGTACTTTGGTTTGCCCCGATCAACGGTAAAGCCTCCTAGAAACAGACGAAAAGCAAAATGCACGGCGTAATTACTGACGTTAGGACAGTCATCGCATCCGTGAGCATTTGTATCGCACTCCTTGTTCTGACTCCCAATAAGCAGAGCGCAAAGTGGGTCTTCACAGAAGTCACAGATGGATCAGGATGGGGAAGCCCAGGATTCTCTTTCCTGCTAGGGTTAGTATTTAGCCCATTGCAGAGTAAAGGATGCTAATTGCTGGGTAGTTTCCTTTCTGTTGCGTGGACGAGTATGTCTCGCCTTCGTTAATCATTCAGCACCAAGCTTACTTATCATTTTACAGTGACCGACTACGACGGAACAACCCACATGTCTGAGGAAACTCACGATGCAGCTATCAGAGGACCTCTAGCGATCCGTGTCGCAATTTTGGTCTCAGGAATCGTCGGTGAGCTTCTAACCATCACCTTCTGCTTCTGTCTCACGGATATGGACGCAATCATGAGTTCTCCCACTGGTCTTCCTGTGGCGCAAATATTCCTCAACGCGGGTGGTCGGACAGGAGGGTTGATAATGTGGTTCTTCGTCATCCTGGTTCAATTCTTCACAGGATGCTCCGCCATGTTGGCAAATGCGCGCATGGCGTACGCTTTTGCTCGCGATGAGGCCTTACCACTCTCAGGGTATGTCAAACAGTCTCTGCTGTCAAGTCACGCTTCCTAACACCCGGAATTAGATTCTGGAGCAGTGTCAACAACTTCACGCAAACCCCAGTCAACGCCGTTTGGCTCGTGGTAGGCTTCTGTGCATGTCTCAACTTAATCGGCATTGGTTCAACCCAGACCATCGTCGCAATCTTCAATATCACGGCACCTGCACTCGATCTAAGTTACATTGCCGTGATCCTCGCACATCGTGTCTATGAGCATCGAGTCCCCTTCATCCCTGGACCATACACAATGGGCCGTTGGAGCAAACCAATCAACGCAGTCGCAATCACTTGGGTCATTTTTATCAGCGTCGTCTTATTCTGCCCGCCGAGCCGACCGGTCAATGCTGTGAATATGAACTATGCAATCTGCATAGCGGCCTTCATTATGGCCGTAAGCATGACATGGTGGTTTGTCTCGGCTAGGCACAAGTACACCGGACCTCGAACAAAGGAAATCATCATTGAAATTCCGACAGATGATCCGGACTTCATCGAACGAGTGTATTCGCCTTAGATCTCACGATACATTTTACGAATGTCCGGCTTTTTAAGGGTTACGGCGAGTGCATTGTGTTTCGCGGATAGAATCTGCTTAGGAGTGAAGGTGGGCCGATATGGTTGCGAGCGTCATCGCTAGTTCTTGATTTCGAATGCGCGTACGGATTTTTGCTTGAAGTTACAAACGCTTCGTTGGATGAGGGCTTTCGGCGGAAATCAACCCTGCCTGAATGGATTTGAATAGACGGTCAGATGTTTCCAGTGCATATTGCATTCAACACACATACAGCGGCAGGTTGATATCTGGCCTTACGATATCGGATTTGCGCCATGCCGCCTCTAGCCGTCTCCAGTCGAGCTTGGAGCAATTGCGAGGTCTACGTAGATTTCCAATTACAATGCGGCAAGTTGAAGCAAGAGTCCTAATAGTTCCGATCAAATCAAATGAACTTCAGTACCATCCCGCCAGAATTAAAGAAGTTCGGAACTCTACACGGCTTGTTATGACACGACGTCCCAAGAGAGCAGTTTGATGCCACTGCCAACTATTCTTCTTGTTGGGGAGAAGTCGGCGAACATTTAGAGTGAAATCCTTCCGTCTCTGTGGCGTGCTTGCAGACAACCTTGTCTAAAGCATGCATGCATGGATGCACGTGTACCACGATGCAGTAAACAGCGAATTGACACCTCATTATCACCACTGACACTAACGGCGCGGCAAAATGCACCGATCAGCAATCAGCAAACAGCCGGGTTGCAGCTGTCGGGCTGTCAAGCTTTTAGCGCTTCTGCGGACACTGCACTTGCTAATCGCCTTGACAATTCACGTGGGATTTATCAATCCTGAGCAGTCAATCCTTAGTAAACGATTGAATGCTCTGGTATCAAGACTTTGACAGATATACAATTCCAAATCAAGAGGCGTAGGGCTCGAGTAGAATTCCTTTCTTTCGTTGTACGTATCTAAACTTGGGTATTAAGGCATTCCCATCGTGAATCTCTCCACCATCCCATATTGCATAAGCGAACGAGTGAACCATCATCACAGCTTTGTCCGGCCTTCAATCAGCTTGTTATCTCAGTTTGCTCTATTAGAGACGTAAGATCCGAAATCACAGCTGCCACGAACCCAGCCCAGCCAGTGGATATCACAAGAACTAAGAAACCCGCAACAACCTTTCCCTTCTCAGAAGCTAACCGGGGATACTTAATACGGACTGTTCACGATGTCGTTCCTACCCAGGTAACTTCCGCGAGTGCCGCTCCGCCTACCCGCGCCGCTCAACCGCGGCGCCGCGAACGACTCACGCGTCGGCTTCTTCAGCGCCCTCTTCATCACCATGTCGACCTCGTTCGGCAGCGCCACAATGATGCCTTTGTCGCTGTTGAAGCGGAAGTTGTCCGCCTTGATGTCCTCGGCGTAGCGCTTGATCTTATACGGGTCGCGTTCGCCCTTGAGCACACCCTTGAGGCTCCATGTGATGATGAACGGGCCTGTTGATGTCACGACGGAGGTCTCCTCGACGTTGGGGCCCGTGTTGAACTTCGCGGCCGTGAAGGCGATGGGCGTCTTGGTCTCGTGCTGGATCTGCGCGACGTGCTGCGGCTTCAGCGCGAGCCGCCGCGGCTGCGGCTTCTTGTCCTTCCCGAACGCCACTTCGAAGCCCAGCCGGCCTTCGTTCTTGCCGTCGTGCTGCATCGCGTCGACGAGGAGGAGGTAGTTCTTTGTCGTGGCGAGGATCCAGCGGCCATCTGCGGACACGTCCACGCTGACGATGGCGTCGCCGAGCGCGGGAAGTGCGGTCTTCGCGCGGATGCCGAGCCGGTCGTAGAGCCTGATGTCGCCGTTTTGCGCACCGACCGCAATGTAGCCCTTCTCCGTAGTTGACGCAGTGGTGAGCCCAGCTTTCGTTCCTGCAGCATATTGATACAGACTGGAGTCGACCAGCTTGCTACCGGCAAGACGAGGGTCGACGCGATATAGAGCGTTCTTGGACAAGCCAAGGAAGGTTTGCTGATCAGTCATCTGTGCAAATTTCTGTGTGATATGTCAGCATCTACTAATGATACTTCTCAGGGAGGCATGTACTTACATCTTCGGGAGCAAATGTGTTGATTGGGATGTCATCATGCACTTTCCACTCGTCGACGACCTTGCCGACTTCTAGATCCATGCGATAGACTGAGTTTGGGTCATTTGGATTCTGAAGGATCAAGTTTTGGTCGCTAGCATGCAACATCACCTTCTTCGGATTAAAGAGCTTGCCTTTCGGAGTAGCGACCCTTGAAATGTTTGTAGAGAACTGAAGATGATTGTCGGGAGTATGCTTGAAGACGCCAATTTTTGATCCCCGTACGACAAAGGAGCGATCGTGCTTGTAACCAACTGCAAGTTGAGAGTTGACGTTGTCATCCTTCGGTTGAGTGACAACATCTTCGGCATCTTCGTCGGAGTCGTAATGCTCGCTTCGGACGGCAGAATTTTCTTCATCTTCATCTTCTTCCTCTTCTTCCTCTTCTTCCTCCTCCTCCAAAGCTGGAGCATCCTCCATTGTCAAGTCGCGGAAAGCCTCCAAGACGTACTCTCGATCCGTATCCTTGGTCTTCAGCCACTTAGACTGATTGTTGTGCTCCCACAGCGCTTGCATGACCGCTTCTTGAAAGCGCTCCAGTTTCTCTTTATTTGAGAACCGCAACAGCCAAGAGTACGCTGAATGATCTTTCTCATAAACGTTGAAGATGGCGGATAGGTATTCGAAGTTGAAGACTGGGTTCATATCGTCTTCGACGGAGCGTCCCAACCAACTCCTCTCGTTTCCGGTGACTTTCAGCCAGTAGTCCCAGCCGCCAAGCTCGAGTACAATCGCTTCCACGGTCTGATCTTGCATGATAAATGTGCCTGATTCAAGATCAAAAAGGTGTAGCTCTGCAATCTCGCGCACCATGGTTTCGCGGCCTTCAGGATGTTTTGCCGACAGTGGTGCTTGAGTTTGCTTCGTTTCACCGGCCACGGTGGATTGCGCAGCGCCAATCGTTTGCTTTCCTTTAGCCATCTCGTCGTGTCGATGAGGGGAGAGAATTCGTGAGGATGATGGTGATGGTGAGATCGTAGGAGATCGTGACTTGGATGGGCCTAGATTGGGACTGGCGGACGGGATTGGTTCGTTATCGAAAACGAACGCCTGGAAATCTTCTTCTGTAGCTTGCTCGGCGCTCTTCTTGTGTTTCCTTTCGTACTGGCACCTCAAGGCTACGACCTCAAATGCTTCGACAGTCTCCGGCTTTGTAGAATGATCGCAGACGAATTCCCAGAGATCGCCGGGCGAGCCACTAAGGTCTCTCCAGGCAAATACTTTCTCGCCTGTATCTCGGATATCAACGCGGAATTGCAGTGATTCGTCAAGCAGAAACGCCTGTTCGTCTTTGTCAAGAGCGTCGACTTCACCGCCTTCGTCCTCCTGATCAGCCAAGAGCTCTTCTTCGCCTTCCTCGTATGCGCGTGTGACCACAAGTTGATATTGGAACTCGGTACTTGTTCGTCGGATTGCAGCACGGGCGTCCTTGTAGATCAGCTCAGAGTAACCCTTCACGGACAAAGGTCGCACAAGGTAGAGTTGGCCTTCAGGAATTTCGATGAGGGATTCTTTTGATTGATCGCCAAAGAACCACTTGCCAACTATTATAACACAGAGGTCAGCACGTGCTCAGAGCGATAAAATATGGTAGGATGCTCAGTGTGGGCAGTGTACTTACATCGGTTGATCATAAACATAGCTACGATCAAGTTTGCGACGCGAGACCACAACAACCTAGGGCTTGAGGTGGTCTCAGAAGGATAAACAAAAGGGCCGAGAAAAAATGATTTGATGCGGGTAATTGAAGAAGTAGCAGGAAGATAGTTGAAGTTTTGAGCGGCGAAGAAGGAGAAATATAGGCGGGACGACAAAGCTCAAGGCCGTCATGACAACATTGGAGACTTAATATTAGGCACTGAGGCGACAACAACCGCCACTTGCACAAACTAAATGCGAGTCTTTTGGATTAACTGGATGCATGAGCTGTTACCAGATTCGCCACCACTAAGTAGATTTGTCTGAATGAAACGTAGTTAAACATTCATAGTCTTGCATTATGGGCAAATCAACGCTTGCCACTAGTATGGACCTCTTAACGTTTTGGCTAAACTCCTCCCACCTAACAATGAATGTGCACGCTAGAATGCTACATGCCAGCTGAACCGAACGCCGCCTCCTAAGTTCTGCGACACCTTGAATAGGTTCATAGTTTCATCAGAACAAATCAAGGATGTCTTCGGTGTTCTTCTTCTGCGGTGTCGCAGACGGTTGGCTGCTCATTCCCACATCAAGCGACGCAAACCCATTCATCAAATCATCGGTTCCAGACTGGGTTTGCTGCGTCGTGCCGTTGCCAAATATGCCAATTAAGTCGTCCATTGTATTTGTCGCTGCCGGAGCGCCGACTGCGGGTGACTCTACCCTCTGTGGCGTTCCGGCGAGGCCTTCTAGACCCGTAGCACCGAGTGCGGGTTCTTTTTGCAGAGATGCTGGTGCAGAGCCATCGAAATCGATATCCAGGAGGTTTTCCACATTACTTTGTGGTGGCGCAGCTCCAGAGACAGCAGCCGCCGCCGCTGCTGCAGCGATGGGATTTTCTCTTGCCATCTGCTGTTGTTCCCTAAGATTCCATTGTCAGTGTAAAGTTCTGCAAGTTTCGTACGATAACATACTCAATAGCGGCCTTCTGCATTGCGTCCGCTCCAAATCGACCTTGACCAAGGAAGGTTTCTGGTGGCTTGTGATACACTGACGCGAGTGTTGAGAGTTCGGTCAACAAGGTATTGAGAAGTTGCGGTGGCAGTGAAGAGATAGTAGAAGTGATGGGAGGTTTCTCTGACAGGACGACATTCTTCGTCACTTGAGGATCGCTAGAGAGTAATCGCCAGTAGACGTAGGCTCTGTCACGAATATCGGGGTTATCGTTTTCCGCGGTTGCTGCTTGAAGCACCTTTTGCACGAGGCCTTGAGACTGCTCAGGTTTCTTCAAGAAGAGCTTCACAACGGCAGTAAGGATCTGTAGTTGTGTCTGCAAACGAAGTGTCAGCTTCATGCTTCTTGCAAGTACACTCTGACGGAATATGCATACTTGTGTAAACTCTTCATTAAAGCCTTCAACGAACCCCGCCAGGATATCACCTGCGTTGCTGATCTTTTCCGCATACTCTCCCACGATCCAGATTAGGGACCCTCTTGCATTTGGTTCATCTAGGTCATCGATGCACTGACAAAGAGTCGGAATAATACCTTCGTAGCCTGGATACTTGCGGAAGATATCCTTTATCACTACGATGGCCTCTTGAACAACATAGTTGACCTTGGTACCAATCAGATCAAGGAGCGTGTTCACACACTTCTCACTCGCAGTTTCAATCTTGATGGCTACTTGGCCAATTGCTTTCACAGCTCGGCGGACAAAGTCCATGTCGACTTCTTGAGCATACTCCTTGAGTTCGGCTAAGAGTTGATCAATGTTGCGTTCGTTCGCTATGCGTACCATAATTTCAAGCTTCTGGAGCTTCAAGTATGGTGGATCGTTGTATTTGCAGAAGAAGACGCGCATTTCTTTGCTGAGGATGTCCGGTTGCTTTTGTAGAAGTAGGTCAATGTTTCGAAGCGCTACGTATTGCACTTCAGGTTGCGAGGAGACGAGTGTGACTGTGAGTGTTAGTCGAAGTTGGAATCTATGTTTGCAGAACTCATACCTAATGGCGGTGCCATTTTGCGGAGATAGGTCTTGGCCAGGTCCGTGTTGACAAATCGCATATGCAAAAATACTACCTTGACCGCCGCCAGAACGACACTCGGGTTTGCGTGCTGAAATTGAGGTGCAACCCGTTCGCAGATGTGTTCTGATTCTTTGACGTCTGCGGCCTGGTACTCTGCCAAACTTGACAGGATTGTAATTCGACCCCATTCCGTGCATTCATTGAGGGCCAGCAGCATCTTCTTCAAAGTGACTGGAGTAACAACAAAAGCCTTGGTTTCAGGTGCCGACTCTTGGATCTCAACGAGTGCTTGAACTGAGTTGGCTACCACCATAGGGTTCGGATCTCCCACCAGCTCTTGGACCGTCTCTATGAATCCATTTTCTATGCACATCTGCGGGTTAAGGTCGAATAGCTTGGCTACGCAGAGGACGGCGGTTTTCCGGACGTATGGCGACTCATCTCGTAACGTTTTCCTCAATGGTTCTTCCATATAATCCACCATCTTGTCAACTCGAATACATCCCATGGTTCGTACTGCCAATGCGCGTACTAACGGATTGGGATCTTCAGAATCTTGGACAAAAGTGTTTACTGCAAGGATACAGAGGTCTGGATGAGATTTGGCGTAATTCCTTCGCTTGAAGTTAGCAAGCTTCTAGGCTGACGACGGATGTCATACATGAGGTAAAGATATACGAGCTTCTTCTGGTCAAGGTCTGCAGTCGCAATATTTTTCAGAACATCTGGAAACAATGAAGACACGTCTTTGCCCAATGTCATCGACATGATGGTCTTCTGGATTGCTTCTTTTCGTTCGTATGCATACTGAGAAACTAGACCAGCTCTGAGCTCGAAGGTTTCTCCCTTTCGCGGCACCGCAAATGCGCCGCGTATTCTGTTGACCGCCATCTTCGATTATTGAGAGTTTGAAGAAGATTTTGAGGGCCTGGCCCTCAAGTAGTGGAAGAGTGCAGCCAAAGGTCGAGTAGCTTGAACAGCGTGGTGGAGGTGGGATTTAGCGCGGAGCTGGACTTTAATTTCGCATGCTATTTGGATAGGCTTGTAGTTCTAAGAGACTTTGAAGATGAATATTGCGATTTGAGGAGGAGGGATGGTCGCGCTTGAGAGTAAGACTTGGAGCGTATAATTATCGAGATGATGTTCGAACGGAAACGTTCTGGTGGGTGGGACGATCGCTGGTTTGTGTGGCGGTTTCGTTTTCGTGGCGCCCGAGCCGTAGCCTTAGAAACTTTGACTGAAGTTGACCTTGAAACGAACTTCACTCCAAACATTAAGAGGAAATAACTAGGAATCCATTTGATAGAAGAAGCTGGCTCATCATGGTAATACTCTGTCTCACTGACTACTTTTTGCTCTACTCTAACATATCTCAAGCCTTTCAACCTTCCAAACTTGCGTCGACTCTTCGTGGAAGCAAGAACCGAAGCTGAGGAGAGTGCTTATTCAAGGACAGCTGTTAGTGAGCATCCATTGTACTCTTCATTCATGTTCTAATGTTCGTACAGTTCTACAATCTTGTCATCTTCATGTCTTCAGTTGGAGTTTTCAGTCTCATTGCTCAGCGCGTGACGAATGGGAATTCATCATGATTAGCGTAGTCTCTTGACAAGACATATTTGCAACCATGGTCAGAACACTGTGTCATGGTGTCCATGCTATCACGATATGGCTCGGTTTAAAAACTTGTTTCTGCTGGCTGTCGAGCAGGAGTTGAAGTCGTCAAAACCGCCACAGAGTCGCAATTCCGTTAGGGAGAGGAGAAAGAGCTAGGAATTGGCGGGCCATGCACAGAGTATCTCTTCTCGTACAAGTCTGAGCTACGACCACAAATCAGAGCACTACGAGATATCCAGTGATACAGCAAGGCACACTCTCCGGCATCATGGATTTATGGAGCCCGACATGCAAGAAAATGCGATGTTCGAGCAACTCAATCGCTATCCTCATCATCATCAGAAAAGTCAACCAACAGCTTTGCCGCTCCTCTCTTCTTCGTAGCTGCGCCGTCATACTCTTCGCTTTCTTTACTACCCCACCTCTCATCGAAGTCTTTCACAGCTTCGAGATCGGCTGCCAACTCTCTGGCCTCCTTAATCTGACGAGCCCTGTCTAGCGAATATCTTCCATCCATGCCTGCATCCCTCAGCATGTCTTTCAGATGAGCGATCTTCTCTGGAGGAGTTGAGTATGGAGCAAGTTCCTTTCCCCAGAGCTTCTTAATTCCGCACTTCACTAGCCAGCCTTGGAGCCGTTTAATCTCTTCAGCATTGGGATCGCTCGGCTCTGCGGATTTCGACTTTGATTTGGCCAGCTTTGCCTTAGAGGACTTCATCGCCCCTGGAGACAACGGCTTCTTTTGGCGCTTCATTTTTGGAGGTGGAGGTTCGTCAATGAGTGAAGAAAGCTCACTAGAGCTATCATCTGCAGCAATTTTATCCGACTCCATGTCCACCTCACCGGGCTCCTTTGGTAATGGGGTGGCTTCAGACTGAGGTGTGGGCTTTGGCAATTCCACATCTTCATCTCGCTCCTCTTCCGGTTCAGAGACAACTTTTGCTTTGGAATTTTTTATTTCCTGAGCCTTGAATGTGTTTTTGCCCTTCTTTTTAGGCTTCGGTTGGCTCTTAGTCTTCAACTTTGTTGGAGCGTCATCCTCTGAGAATTCACTCAATTCTCTACCTGTGTCGTCTTCCACTTCGGATTCCGAAACCTTCCTCTTCTTCCGCGGCTTCGCTTTTGTATCCGGAATTGAGCGTTTGCCTTCTCGTTTCGCCAGCTCAGACGTTCCCTTCTTCAACGGACGGTTTCCTTCATTGGCGCGCTTGACTGCAGGTACTGGAGACGAAGCTTGGTTGGTCACACCTTTTTCCTGGTCTTCTTCGAGCTTCTCGACGTGTTTATGCACAAGTTCCTTGCTTCTTACATTCCACTTCGAGTTGGTTTTAAACCATCCGTCTTCCAGCTCAAGCTTCTCTTCCGCGGCTATGCGCACGCGCTTGAGGGTCAAACTATCTGGATCGTGCTTGAAGATATCGTTCGCGGCGTCGCGTAGTGCTTGCTCAATCTTGTGGGGAGGTATGGAGACGCCTGCACCATCGGAATCGGAATCAGACATTTGGAAATGTGGTGATGCGCTTCAATTGACGGGAGTTCACGAAGGAAAGGTCCAAACATTGTCTCGCACCGCTCGCGTGGGGTTCGTTGATCCGCAAGGCAACGAAGCTCTTGACGCCTTGATGCCCTGCTATGTATATATCAAAGCATTGGCTGCATTGCTGAGCGAATATTCGCAAGTACAGCCCTGTGATTTCTCAGCCTCCTGTCATTGTATCTGGACATTTGGTATCCTCACCGTGGAACAGGGAACGGCTAAGGCCTTGGTTCCGGACATAATCTTGACATAGAATTTATGCCGGTCTGCATGGGAAATTTGTAAGCATGACCTAAAAGAATATCAACGACGCTCACACCCCGCAAGAGCATTACTTCTCGTATTTATATACTGAGAATCCGTTTCCAGCGGCACCTTTTGAATTAATCTCAACTTTGAGTCAAAATGGCTGAGAAAATGCGTGCAATTGGTTCGTCGATTTCATCTTCTCTTCCCACACGGCGAAGTTCTTCGCTCAAGATCTCAGAATAATAAACGATCTCTTCTTTTGGCGTCAATTAATATCTAGAGCTTACATTGTATCAACGGATAGATATTCAAAACGGCAGTGGTCCCGCAACGGCCCTATTTATCAACCCGGACACTCCCAAACCAGTCCCGGAGCCTGCGCAAGCTCTCATCAAAGTCAAGGCTTTCGGACTCAATCGCATGGACTTGATCCAACGTGAAGGAGGATATCCACTTCCCCCGCAAGCTCCCAAAACCCTTGGCGTGGAGTTTTCGGGCACAATCGAGAGCTTTGGCGTCGAACCTGAGAAGGGATTCAAAGTTGGCGATGAAGTTTTCGGTCTGGCGTACGGCGGCTGCTATGCTGAGTATGTGGCCGTGTCGACACATATGCTTATTCACAAGCCCAAGGAGTTGAGCTGGGAACAGGCAGCGGGTATTCCGGAGACCTGGATTACGGCCACTCAAGCTCTGTATCTGGTTGGAAGCTTTAAGGAAGGTGAGTCGGTGCTATGGCATGCTTGCGGGTCTTCCGTGTCTATTGCCGGGATCCAATTGAGCAAAGCTGGAGGAGCGAGCGCCATTTATGGCACGGCCAGAGGAGCTGATAAGGTCGAGTTTGCCGTCAAGGAACTGGGTGCAACGGCTGCCTACAACCTCAAGAATCAAGACTGGGCAGATGAGGTACTCAAAGCGACCAACGGTAAAGGTGTGGATGTGATTGTAGATTTCATTGGTAAGGATACATTTGCAGGTAATCTCAAAGCTGCTGCTCGAGACTGTCGAGTAGTGCTTTTGGGTCTTTTGAGCGGAAGTGCTTTGCCAGCAGGTGTCGATATTCTTCCTTTGCTTTACAAGCGCATTTCGTACAACGGAAGCACTCTTCGAAGCAGAGATGAAACGTATCAAGGGAAACTGAGAGATTCGCTGGAAGAGCATGCATTACCAAAGTTTAAAGACGGATCATTCAAAGTTGTGATCGAGAAGGTCCTGGATTGGAAGGACATTATTCAAGGGCATCAGTTGCTCGAATCGAATGAGACTAAGGGAAAAGTCATCTGTACCATATCATGAAAAAATGTAGCGGCTTTCATGAAACGCATGTATTCTGCTTAGAAAATACACAAGGCGCCAAATAAGAAGATATTGTCTTTACCATACGGTACCTAACGTCACGCCTGAACACCATGCATAGAGCAGGATGTCCCATGTATCCCAAATTTCATGCCGAAGCAGTAAGATCGGCAGTAATATGGAAGGAAGCCGACCCTAAGGCCCCACAAAAATTATTTCAACAAATGCCGTCCGAATGTTCTGTTGCTCATATTGCTGAAACTAGCCATCCACGTGAGCTTGGTAAGCGGGAAGATTTACAGCAATGAATCGAGCCTGGTGAAAACACTGAGACAAGCAGCAACCACCTAAATTCATGCTTTAGCGATAATCATAGGGTGTTAGAGGGTATACTTCAAGGCTTACCTCCAACTGTAGCTCTTTATCCTTCACATTGTTAACTTCGTCTGAGATTACCTGCCCAATATTCGCGCCAATTGCTGTATTTCCACCAGTTCTCTTCGCGAAGGGCCACTGCGAATATTCAGCAAGTAGTTCGTCTACTTGCGCAAAGGCTCTTTCCCTCGCCTCATGTCCTAGAGTACTGAGCGCGTTCTCCAAGACATTCGCTGCGTATGCTGCACAGACCATTGCAATTGTACGCAGATACCTGAATTCCATCTCTTCAGGCAAAAATTGTGATGATGGTAGTACGACGGTTCGGGAGGTTAGGACGGTACGGACTCGTCTTCGAATTTCATCTTTCGCGCCACCATCGGCAACCGGGTGTGTTGCCATGTCGAAGAGTAGGAAGTTGCGTTTTTCTGTTCGCAATATGCCTTTGTCGACAAGTCCTTTGGCAAGACGCTCGCGGACTTGCTTGAGTTGATATCCGATTTTCATCAGATTCCAAGTTTCCCCTGCAAAGGCGTTATGTTAGCTACTGTGTACTCTGACGTGGAAATATTTGGTCTCATACCGCTCATCAGGTCAATCCAAGTTGCTACGCTCATCTTCTCACTTGATTTCATCATCTTTAATGCCTCATCCAACAGTACTTCTCCCGTCAATGTGTCATCGATGACTTCTATATTCCGGTCTTGCAGAGGAAAGCGCCGTCTCGAAGCATCCTTTTGCATGCTTATTCGTCCTCTGAACGCAAGCTCTATGACGATACATCCTCTCAACGCGTACGAGATGTTGTCGTTCCAGAATGACAAGTATCCCTAAACAAATTAGTTATATCAATCTACAGCGAACGAATCCCCTTACCTGTTTATCTTTCAAGCCGAGCAGTAATACTTCCTCCATCAACGTCAGCTTCGGCTGCTTGCTCCGTTCTACACTCTCGCTGATATCTCGTGGATCAAATGCGATCTTGTGTCCATTCGCAGAGCTTTCGTAAGATGTCTCTGGTGACCGGTCATCGGTGCGTTTGGGCACTGGCGAGGCAACTCTGCTGCCATCTTCATTCTCGGCTGAGCCCGAGGCTCCAGCAGCGCCTCTTCGCCGCGTAAGGCCAGAAGAAGACTCCATGGCCGAGAGGATTCTTCCAACTCAGTAGAGGATTTTAAAGGATAAAGGGAGGAGAGGAGGTGCGGATGTGTTCGTAGTGGAAGGCGAACAGGGATTGTCGTTATGAAAGGAGTCGGTGGTCGTGTGCTCCGATCAAGGCATCGCAAGGCATCCAGTGATTGCAACTTGATCTGTTCTTGTCGGCGCAATCTGTCGGTACGCCTTTTCAAAGATGGTAGTACTTACGCGGCGAAAGGAAGGTTGCGTGTGGATGCCAAATTCTACTGGCGAAAGATGAAGTTCCCGGCTACGGGCCTGTGCGCATTCGCGCCCCAGAGAATGGAAGTATCAACATGAAGCACAGAAATGGGATTATGCACGAATTTCAGGCCAGAGTGGTTGAGTTTAGCATTGATATGATGCTCTAAGATTTTGTACAGGCGCAGAACTCCAGAAGATGGTGCTTTACAAGCCGCGGCATCACGAGATATGCCCTGCGACGATTCCTCCGCAAGTCGAACACCCAGCAATCATCCTTCTCTCGTCGAACGCTATCAGTGGGCTATCTCCGGGTTAGAACTTCTGTCCTGAAGTATATTGTAGAAGCGGAACGTACCGTCAGGTTGACTGAGAATGTAGTCAACCGCTTTATCCACACTGTGAATTGCATCTGCCTCCTTGTCGGGTATTTCAATGCTGAACTCCTCCTCAATGGCCATTACAACTTCTACTGTATCCAGGCTGTCCAAGCCAAGGTCGTTGGAGAAATGTGAGGTAGGAGAGAGCTACACTTCAAGTCAGAGAGTTGTCTCTAACTGGGGAAGGTTCGGTAGACGCACCTTTGACGCATCTGTCACTTTGTCAAAGTTCTTCAACAGATCCAATATCCTTCCAGTTATCTCGTCTCTGCCAAGAGCGCCACCCGAAGCGTAATATCGCACTGGTTGGATGCATAATGCTGGTGCAATGTGCTGTGTTAAGATGGAGCTTTGGAATACTGGCCGGGCGAACGTCGCTGGCCTCCGGACAGCAGAGCGGGCAATGGCCCTCGCAGATGAGAGAATCACAGTTCTGAGCATGTTGACGAGAGAGGAGAGATAAGAAAGGCAATGGAGGACGATGTGAGGATTTTGATTGTCGTCAATCGAGCTTTCAACGAGCTCTACTTTTCTGGGAGGCGTTGATCACGTGATTGATCGTCCATCGCATATCCGAGTACGGACTACGGAGTACAAGCCTTTGGTCTATTGAATTTGACTCTACGTAAATGAAGCTTCTTCAATTATCTTTAGAACTTACGTATCGATTATCTTTAGGAAATACCTACCGCCTAATTAAACTTCTTTCCTTTAAGATGCAGGTAAGATGAAGGATTTGGATGCTTTATGCTGCCCGTGTAGATTGATTATATAAGCGGATAGCATGGTTGGTCGCTGGATATGAGCTAATTGGAAGTGCTTCATCGACTTCACCAGCTCCTCCGACTTTGCCACACAGCTCTCATCGAACGACATATCCCTTAAACATGGCCCTTACCAGGCCATTGACTGCGCTGGCGCGTAGCAGGCTTGTGTCAGCATCCATACAGAGCAATGCCAGCTTCAGACGGCTACCGGCCGCGATGCTATTCTCGACAAGTTCACCGTGGTCGGCTACCCCAAGTGGTCCTCCTCCAAAAGACTTCCGCTTGCCTCCTCCAACTCGATGGGATTCGGCCAAAGAGTCAACCCTCGATAAAGCTGGAAATTACTTCCTCCTCCTAGAACTATTCCGTGGGATGTATGTCGTGCTGGAGCAGTTCTTCCGCCCGCCGTAAGTTTAAACAAAACCGCATCGCCAATTGATATCTAACCGATTTCTCAGGTATACCATCTTTTATCCATTTGAAAAGGGCCCTATCTCACCCCGCTTCCGCGGCGAACACGCATTGAGGCGATATCCGACCGGAGAGGAACGATGCATTGCATGCAAATTGTGCGAAGCCATCTGCCCCGCGCAAGCCATCACAATTGAAGCCGAGGAGCGGGCAGACGGAAGCAGGAGAACGTCAAGATATGATATTGATATGACAAAGTGCATCTACTGTGGTCTGTGCCAGGAGAGCTGCCCAGTCGACGCAATTGTCGAAACTCCAAACGCGGAGTATGCAACCGAAACCCGAGAAGAGCTATTGTACAACAAGGAGAAATTGCTAGCCAACGGTATTTATGCAAGTCGTCATTTCTAAATCAGGTACTGACCGTGATCAGGTGATAAGTGGGAGCCCGAGATTGCTGCCGCAGCGAGAGCAGATGCGCCGTACAGATAACGAATTTAAGTCTGGTGAGATTGCAGAGAAAATTTTGTACGTATGCATTAGATCTAGAACTCCAGAAGCCAATATTGAAGTCTTCGGATGGCTCCACGGCGGCACTGTTGTTCAACTTCTGTCCATTGACCCATCTCAGTCGTAAACCCCGTCTCTACGACTTATTTCATTCTCTCCTGGGTGGCTCTCCTGATCACTTCTGCTGTCCTCTCTGGCCTACTAACAAATGGACTATGATCGGCATCGCATCTCTCGACTTCGAATAGATTTCCTTCAACTTCTACCATTGCGTTCTGAGTAGCCAATGGTAACGCTTGATCCTTCTCGCAGAGCAGAAACGTGCATGGAATATATCTCCACGCTGTATACGTGACTGGCGATAGGAATGACTTCCACACACGGCTTTGAAGTTTTGACAAGTCTACTTGCTGAGTGGAGCTGCATTCGTTGTAGAACCAAGACTCAGCATCATTGATAAAGGATAGATCACCCTGCGCAATGTTAGGGGCTAGGGCTATAGCTGCATACAGACGAAGTAATGAACGGTACCTTCAAAATGGTCCTAGTCGGATCAATAGGTTTATTGCCTGTTGCTCTCCAGATCCAATCGCCAACGTCCAGAACAAGCGCGCTCAAATACACCAACCTTATGACGGCCGTCTTCATGCCAGCGCCCTCTCTATCTTTCCTTCCAAGACCCTTCATAGCTTCAGAACCTACAGTTCCTCCATACCAATGCACTACCAGGATAACATCTGTACCGTTGTCAAGATGCTTCATCACGCACTGAGGTATCTCCTCACGTCTGCATTCCAGTCTTGCGGCGGTTGATCACCTCGACGCTCTGAGCCGATTGAGGGCAATGCGATGAGATCACATGTGTATCCTTCTTTCTCGAGAATGGATGTCGTTGGTGTGAAGCAGCTTGGGTTGTGCCACGCTCCAGGAACAAAGAGCAGTGATGGCTTAGCTGGTGACATCTTTTAAACTTATATGTGAACATAAATAGAATCAACGACTTGTTGGAACTTAAGGCATTCGAATGGAGATGTTACTCTCATCTAGTGTATTTCACAGGTAATGATCTTCAACAGCTTCAAAAGCGCTCGTCATAACTAGCGCTAACCGGAAAAGCTGGTCCGTTCGTGCCTCCATTCATCACTTGTGCTTCTTACCTCCTTTGCCTCCTTTAGTGCCTTTCCCTTTCGCTTTGGTACTTCCATCCTTCTCACCAGTAGCATTGCCACCAGCCATCATAACTTTTACCTTACCCACAGGTACGATGCCTATGACCTCCGTTTCTTTCAGTCCCTTAATCAACTCCGCCTCCCTTGGCCAGATCTTCTCAACATCTTCGCCCTTCTGATCCAACTTCTTCGGATCTTTCCCCTCACTCTTCCACTTCTCCAGAATCTCCTTGACCGCCTTTCCCTTCTTTACAGTGCCAGGCTGCATTTTCGCTTTGAACTTGTACCTCGCCAGGGCGGTCCAAGGCGCACAGATCGGGACCGCAGCGAGCGGCTCGTCTCCGGGCAAGGGCTGGCCGACGAGCGCGTCGAGGTCCAGCATCTCCAACATCGCCGCCTCGTCGGCCGCGGCATCGTCATCTTTGGCGTCTCCGCCGGCGGCCATCGCCGCGCGTCGAGCCTCCTCGAACGCCTTGCCAGCCGCTTGGCTTCGCTGGTGCTGGTCTCGGCGCCGCTGCTTGTCGGCTGCCTCTTTCACTTCCTTTTCTCTCTGCGCCTTGGCCGCCGCCTCGGCTTGCTCCTGGCCGGACTTGGAGCCGAGCAGGCGCATGGCAAGTTCACGCTCTTCCTCATCCTGCTCCGCGTACTTTGCGGCTCGTTTGGCTTTGCCCTTTTTGCCGCGGGGAAGAGGCTTCACTTTGTCTTTTGATGTTGTCGCAATTGAAGGCTCAACAGACGGTTGATCAATGTCGCTTTCTTCATCATTTGGTTCCTGTGATGCCTCTCCAGCTACAGATGCTGGGTCGATGCCTTTCTTGAGTAGCCTTCGTTCGTAAGCCGATAGGTGGCGCCTTCCTGTCTTCTGGCTGTCGGAAGCGTCAAGTTCCGGCGTCTCGTTTCGTTCGGCAATGCCATTATCGTCGGGGCCTTCCTCTGCTTCAGCTAGGCCGAGTGACGCCATGCCACTCTGGAGCGGATTGTGGTCTCGACCCGACGTGTCCTGGTCAGAATCATCGCTGAACTCATCCAGCCGAGCATCCGGAAAATCTTCATCGCTGTCATCTTCTCGAAGGTCCATTCTCACATCCGGGAACTCGTCTTCAGAATCTTCCACCACTTTGTACGCGACAGTATCGGATACGACACCCTTCCTTTCTTCTGGAGCAGCCAGTTCGTCGCGGACGGCAGAGACTTGCGCTTCATCACGTGCATGCTCCGATATTTTCTCATCATCTGCAGCCGAGTCTACTGTGTTTACTCGATGGCGTATATGTCGGGCTTTGCTTTCTTCACTGATGTGAAATACTATTGCCAATCCTAGCAGCAACTGTGCTGGTGGGAGAAAATTCTTCTTTCCTGTGACCGTAAATACTCCAGTCGTGAGATACTCTCCGGTCGGCGCTGTCTTAGACACTTGGTCCGATTTGACCCACCAGGCGGACATTCCAGCTTTAGAATCCCATGCGCTTGACGCAGATATTGACAAGTTACCTGCTTGTGAAAGGGTGGTGGGTGGTATTGGTGCTTCTGGGGTTTGCGGGTTGTTTTTGATGATGACCGGTGGCGCGCCTGTCGGGTCTGCGTGGACATAAACGTCCCCTTTCTTCAAGAAGCGTTTGTAGAGCAGTTCAGTCTGCTGTGCGTCTCTACCCGCCAGGACTAAATAGCCGTCCGAAGATACGAAGTAATAAAACTTCTCAAACCAAAACTGCTTTCGTACCGGACGTAAGATATCCCTTTCCTGATTCAGATCCTTCTTGAGATCTTTTGCGATTTTTTTCTCCGCACTCTTCAATGCTTTCTCTGAAGCCTGCAAAGTTTTCTCTTCTTTGACTGCCGCCGTTCGTTTCTGATCATAGTATTGACTTGCATTCGCCCATGCGGAAAGGGATAGATCAATATCGATGGCGAGACGCAAGTCTTTCGCTTCCTTTTGGCCTTTCCCATTTCGGTCTTGAGGTTTCGGAATATCGTCCTCGCTGTCAGACATCACACTTTCTCTATCGGAGTCAATGTACACTGAGTTTTCATCATCAATTTCTGCTTCACCCAGCAAGAGCGTAACCGTGTTCTCGTAAAGCTTGAGTGGTAGTTTGATAAGTTGAGCCACGGGGTTGTTGCGTTTCTGCTCAGCCTCGATCAACCGTCCAATATCTACCCAGTCCATGCCCTGGCCTATCAAACCATTGACTGCTGCAGCAGCTTCCTCAACCCTTTCGACATTGGCATGAATCGCCTCCGCTTTGCGAATGTTCAGCTCTTGAACTTGTTGTAAGCCGCCAATCCGGTTCTCATGATCTTTCCTGGCCTGATACAACTTCTTCTTTGCTGTCTCTTCACGTTCAGCGAGACGCGACTCTAACTTCTGCCCTTCGATGGAAGAGTAAAATTCATCAACAGTCTTGTTGAAGCCGTCAAACTCCAGGAGCTTGACTTTCGGGTTTCGAACGAACTGCTCTGGCTTAAAAGGATGGAATTCGTCATATACCCAATTACTTGCATCCGTCTCACTTGCGTGCCCTGCCCTTGCTTTGCCACTTTTCGCGATTATGTAGCCTTTGACAACCTCATTACTAGTAATTTCAGTGACGATCCGTTGCGCCTCTTGCAAAGCGTCCATCAGCTTGTCAAGGAGAGCCTCACTTTCGAGAACGGCTTCTGGTGTAGTGGTAGAGTCGAAGCCCGTCGCCGAGAATGCATGATCCACGAGAGTCGGTGGAAACTCATTGATGGAGGAAGACAGAGCTTTACGCAAAGCATCACCTCCTTTCTGCTTCCCTTTCTTCGGAGCATTTCCCTCTGATTGCTGCCGATTATCAACGGCCGTTTTCAATCCCGTTTGAATTCGCTCTTTAGATAAGGGAGGTATGCCAGTATAGTTCTGCCGTCGCGACAAATCGTACTTGAGGCCTTTTCTCAGTTGCTCATGCTCAGGTCCTTCGGTGACATTGCGCGACAAAGACAGGATCGTTAGCTCGCCGTCAGTGACAATGATGTTTCCAGATGCATAAAACTCCAAGAATAAGTGGTAGTTTCCATCTGAGAATTGGATATCAATTATTCTGTCCGTCCCAATCTGTGAGACCGCCGTCACTCGCCTTGTTCGAAGAATTTTGCGAAGCTTTGTAACGAAGGGAGATGGGGCTGCAGCGGCGGTGCGAACGAAGCTCGTGAGATGGCACCGAAATCCGGAGTCTATAAGGAGTTGTTCGCGGTGATCGGGCTTTTGAAATTTGAACAGGAATATCCTCTATAGATATCATGAGCACCGCCTTATCCTGCGAATATACTTTGACAGAACTTACTGAAGAGAGATCGTAGATATTGTGCACCCGGAGGTTTACGAGTCGATTATTCAGCTCGGATGCAATGATCTGTGACCATTTAGCCGCTATTGAACGAAGTGTCGGAAGGAGTACGAACTTTGACGTCCAATGAGGAGAATCTCAGCTTCATCTTGAGATGCAGATGTTGTGTGGAAGGACGTGGGTCAATCTGCACATCCTCCGATCGATCAAAAAACAAGCACGTCGGAAATCTGAGGTCTTCAATTCCACATGCTGAGGAGCCAAAGGAGGATGCCTTTCAGAGCTGGCGAAAGCCTTAACTGGTGCACGCGCGAAAATTGGGGTGTGGATGTTGTTGTTTTCGAATTTCATTGAGCCTCATCGTCATGTGGAGGAGGCTTTGCGCGGTTGTGCTGGCTGGCACGGTGGCACCCGGCTCTGCCCCAGTAAAGTTAACAGTCTAGCCACCATTGGCATCGCCCACTCCCAAACCCACGTCCTATTCCACTCTGAGCTAGTTATAAGCCCGCCTCATCTCAACTGCTGCGTTTCCCATTACCAACATGCCGATTTCAGCGAGAACTCAGCATATAACCTATAGATGGTGAACCCTGAATTAGACAGGCACGATATACGCCCTAGTAACGGCGACAATGGCACCAATTCTCGAGTTCAGTTCCCTATATTCTGCAAGGCACCGATATTCGCGTTCGGGAGACCATCCTGGTCAGTCAGAACCCTGACGCCCCAAATCGGTACAGACGCAGACGATGTACCCTTGTCAATTGCCGATCGAAGGTCTCCATATTCGAGATCATCCTGGATTTCGAGAGTACGAGGCGGGGCTTTTGGAAGAGGCTGTGGAAATCGTCCGCCCAGGTACACGTCGGATCTGGATAGATACTCCGTGAATATCCTGTCAGCTGTTCAGCAAATCTGAATTAGGGTGTGGTAGTATAAATCGCAATTCAAGCTGTTGGAGCGTCGTTTATAACCAAAAAAGTCTTCATGCCTAAGTCAGGCATAGCATTTTGCTTGACGACAACGAACCTTCGCTAACTACCAGCTAAGATTTAACCACCAAGAACCGAGCATCCCCACAATTAGGCACTATCAAGGTCAAAACAAGCATTATTAATGTTAAATTAGGCAATTCAACCTCCGCGTTTAACCTGGCTCGAAGCTACTGAGCATCTAAGCGTTCTTACCGACCAACAGCATCCAGGATGATCCAGCTGGTGTGTCGAGATGATGACTCGTATTTTCTGTAAGCAATCTTTCTGTCTATCCTCTGAGACTGGGTTCTTTGCAAGTATGATAGGGTAGGGTTGGATCGATTGCGAAATGTCTATGGACAATGACGTTGCTACTGGCCTCGATGGGTTGCATGTGTATATCACAGAACTCTCACGCAGAAAATGACCTCACCAAATTCTGTTTTCGTTTCTGAACTTGAAGATTTGCATTTTGACCTGTGCTAGGACTAAGCGGCTTTGAGCTGTGGTTGGACACGTCTAATGGCTGTATCCATCTTGAGCACAACTCGCCAACTCTGCAATAATGAGATGTGTCTACGTCGGCAAGGCTTGACCTGGAAGGTACGCATGCCATAACCCTTGGATTGGCTGCATGATGTTGACGTCGATATAAGTGACAGCACCCCAATGCTGCTCAACTTGAGGACCTTCAGCCCCACCATAGAACTGCCTCTGTGCGTTTGCACGCAGCAATTCAGCCCTATTTGTTGCAAGAAAGTTAGACCAGCTAATGAACCACGATATCGTTGTAGAACCTACTGATGGCCTTGGCGGAAGGCGTCAGTCAATCGCTCTCTTAGATCTTGGAGTTGGGTCGGATTGTGTGTCACAATCTGCCGTGCTATTGTGAGGTTGTGCTGAGCTGCTGTCTCGTAATCGTGATACTGCTGGATCATCTGTGCTTCCTGGGAAGACACCGTCCCAGGCGCATTACCCCCACGGCGAACCATACGATTGACGGGATGCGGCGCACTTCCCTGGGCGTCTCCCGTCGCATCTGGGTTAGCATCTCCCCCTTCACCTTCTGGAGCATCTCCCGTGGCATCTGGGTCAGCATCTCCCGTCGCATCTGGGTCAGCATCGTCCCCAGCATCCATTTGAACATCTGGTTGGGCATCTCCGTCATCTGCTGGAGCATCTGCTGGAGCATCCGCTTGAGCATCTGCCTGAGCATCTCCGTCAGCATTTTCCCCTGTATCTTCTGGAGCGTTATCCCCTGCATCTTCCGGAGCATTTCCACCAACATCTGCTTGCGCATCTCCTCCGGCATCTTCTCCAGCATCTCCCTGGGTGTCCATCATATCGTCAGAGGGGTCCGCCATAATTTTATTATTGTCCGTGGAAAGTGTGACGTTTAGATATGGTCAATAGATAATAAGCTTCGAAAGATGAACAAGCTATTGCCTAGACTTGCCACCGTCTTTCCCTCCAGTTTATATACACGAGCTGGAGACATTTCAGAGGCAGCATTTTCCAAACCATGCATCATGCTACCTCCCGACGGCTGCAGTGTAAATGAATTGTTTGCCAAGTTCACGAAGCTCTTGTTTCTTTTTCTCACATCAGACCGTCACGCGGTTCACCGACACCTGTGCACGGGCGGAATTCGAAGCCAAGCCAGCTGAATAGAATGCAAATTACTCACACAAAAATGAATACCAAGAGCCTGAGAACGCCAGCAAGGCTGAAGGCATTGACGCTAGAATATAAATCCTGGATGGCGTGATCAATCCTAGCAGGCTGTTTTCTAGCGATTTTATGTAGAGGTAACCTTTTACTGGGCCGTTTATGCCACTAGTCTTTCACCGCTCTGACCTTATTCCGGCCTCACATTCGCCTGTTCCGACCTTAAAAACAGTCTCTACATGTATTGAATCAGTTTCTGTGACCTAATTTCACCTCGTTGAAATGATGATGGTAAGCAATTGGTCGAGGATTGAAGTAAATAGTAAGCAGTGAAATCAATTCAGACTGCCATCTTGCATCGTACAAAGCGGCATCGCACCGGCGACGTCTGACGGTAAACCAATTCCCCCCGGTCACCTAAAGGATGCTTCAGAGCTGAAGCCTTGGATTGGAGGTAATGCAGGTTCGCACAGAGCACAAATTTCAGCAGATAACACGGACTCAGTCAGCACTTAAAAGCAGAGCCACCATATTTAGGTAATTATGTGATCTAGCTAATTAAAGTTCATTAATTTTTGAGGAACGTTCTGAAACGGAACCTCCCGTTACCCTGAGTAGAGCTGTCAGAGTATAAAGTTGTGAGGTTAATGTTTCTCCTTGACGCATTGCAACTCGATTCATCATTCACCACACGGTTTTCAACAGTTTTGCGTCAAAATCTTTAACATGGCACAAGTCGTCATGGCAGGTAAATTCCTGGCTCTTGATCAAATCTATGAAATTGGATATCTAACATACTGCTTGCTAGCCCAAGAGGGCGCCCAGGCCGTCCAACAAGTCCTCGGCATCGGAGACGCCGTAGGTAACCTAATGAACGTAATAAGGCAGCAGCAGCAAGCGGCGGAGGAGATGCAAAGGACGGAAGACAATGAGTTCAACATCCGCAAGGTCTTCCTCGAAAACACAATCAACAAAATCAAGGAGGCGACGTTGAATCAGTACAACGTAGTCATATGCACAGACCAAGCAGAGGATGATTTCGAGGAACTGCAAGGCCAGTGGCCAGGTCTCGATCTTGTCGAAGTTAATGTTGGTGGTGGCAAGAACGTTAACTTCCAGGTCTATGTATTCGATACCGGCAAATACCTGCGGCGCGGCAAGTGGGAGAAGAACTTCTGGAACTACTGGGGCCAGACCGCTGAATTCACAGACATATTCATGCACGTGCACTTTGAAAAAGCGCAGCCGAAACTAGACCCCGATCAGGTGCAGCAACAGCAGGCGCAGAACCAGACTGCCGACGCGCAAGAAGCAAGCGTCAACCAGGCGACGCAGGCCGAAGAGGATGAGTCTGATCAACGGGACGGGGCAGCTGGTGCAGGACCGCAACTACAGGACGACCAACAGCCTCAGGAGGACCAACCTCAGGATGCGCAGCAGCCTCAAGATGGCCAGCAACCTCAGGACGAGCAGGAACCTCAAGAGGACCAGCAGCCTCAGGAAGATGAACCTCAGGATGAGGAGTAACCTCTGGATGAGTAGCTGCCTCGCGAAAGGGAACCGGTGCAGGAGGGATGGTGTCAATCTCGTGTTGTCAATTGAGCAGCGTTATGAGCCGTTGAAGCTTGAGCAGGGTTGAGCCCGAAATCAAGCTTGACGACAAAGCGTTTAGTAGCAGTAGTTGTATGAAATAAATGGACTGGAAATCGTGAGCAATGAAATCCGGTACGTAAAATTGTTCATAGATGCTGCTGTAATGCCCTCTAGTCTGATTCCTCTCTGGACGGATGGCTTCTATGTCGAGTCAGTCTACGCAACGTTGCCAAAAAAGGAGAATTCTTGGGAATCAGATTCCTCTATATAGATGCATGGTGTCCTATATGATAGCGTATGGTCTATGCGCGACAACAGTAGTATGTACTCACCCAGATCCCGCGCCTCGAACCCTCGATTGTGTCAGGCTTTGCAGCCCAGAAGGGATGAAACCCTTCGACGTTGAAGATATACGGAGTATTTCATCGGATTGAAGTAGAAACACGACCTCTATGTGCCTTGAATGATTTGTCTTTGTTAGCTTCAAGGGTGCTTCATAGGATGATGTATCAATACGATATGTCGGGTGCATCAAACTGATTTGATGATTGTGCTCCGGCGTATCCTTTGGTCTGTTTAAGGTAGAGTAGCTTTGCGGGTTCGGCGGCAAGAACTCTGAAAATTGGAAATCCCACCAATCTGCTCATTTCACAAATGAATTACTTAAGAGCACGTTTAGAGGCTATTAAAGTGTATTTTACGGGTTTCATTTATAATTTCAATCCATCTAAGAGCCATACTTCCTTTTAAAGCTCCATGTCTTTTAAAAGGCTAACGTCTGTTCTGCGAGCTATCAAGGTGTGGACGTGGATTTCCAGCTCTATTCGTGTCTCACACGTTCCAAAGAGCTTTTTTGAGGAGTAATCGTGTCTCCAAATCAACGCCGTACACCGCAGCCACCCGTCGGGGAATTTACCGCCTTCTAGGTTGATGCTTTCGCCGAAAATTTCTCGAATCCTACTACCGTATTCATAGGCCCTGCCTCAAACGCTCTAATCCCTTCATCTTTGCAAACTCCCAAGCATTCAAAATTCCTTGTTCCGAGAAATCAATGCCCTTCACTGAAGCCATGTCCTGAGCAGGAGGCTTGCTCACACGTTGAGCAATTGCAACAGGATCTGTTTCGAGGACAATGCCATCGTCCACAATCTCATCAATGGCAAGGCAAACTAGATCGTAGTTTTCTATAATTGTGCGTTTGTCGGTGGAGTTCTTGAGAAGGATATTGAGCGAATCTCGAAGAGCGAGGACGACGCTAAACAGGAAGATCTCGTTCTCATCGGAGGGACCAACAACATAAAGCATAACATCAGACTCGCTCTTGAAGCAAACAACCTTGTTGTCATAGAGAATCACATCCGTCGTCTGCTTCGCCGTTTTCTGACTTGGGAGTGAGCGAAAACGAACTCCTATGAACAAAGTATAGACGCTATCCGTACCTCAAGCAGACCTTTCTCAAATGCTTTCTGTTCTTTCAGAGTCGGGTATGGATTGGCGCCAGGATAGTTATTCGAGTGTGCCGGCGTCCCAGCAGGAGGATGCGGAGGTGTGTAGTCTGTTGCGAGTTAGCTCTTCACATTCGAGCATGACAGGTGGCTAGTTACATTTGGCGAGAATCCTTGAAGAATCGTCGGTTGCTAATATCAGAATGGCGTTCACCGTAAACAGCGACATATTTGGCGCCATGGCTGTGTAGGAAGTTCTGTTGAAGTGGAAAATCGCAGTCAAGGTATCGTATGGGTTGCGGCTCGGAAACGTCCAGCTGTCTGAATTTCACAACGGCAACTTTTCGCGAACAAAATTTGGCCTTGCTGCCTAATTAGTTTGATCGCAGATGTCATGGAGTCGAGCGTGACTGGAGTAACAACATCGTAGCAGCGACTGAAAATTTTTCTGTCAAATATGTTAGCTAGCAGTGAGATCTACCATACGTCAATCTGGCTACTCCAAAGAGAGGCCGAATATCTCAGAAATGGCGAAAAAGAAGAAGACGCCGGTAAACCCAGCGCGCGGCTTTGCGACAACATCAGTTGCTTCCAAGAATAAGCTTCAGGCGGAAGAGGATGCCACAGCGCCGAAAACTGTTGCCAATGTAAACCAACCAGACCCGGAAGCCATTACTTTGCAGCAAATGAGCTTGAAAGAGTCCAGTCTGCAGCCGGAAAAAGAAATCACCCAGCTAACTGCCGATGAACTCGAAGAGCGGCTGGAAAGGGACGAACTACAACTACTCGTAGAGAAATACGCTGCGAAAGCCCGACGAGACTCTACACGGCAAATCTCTAAATGTGAAACCGACATGCGGTTACTAAGAATCCAAGCGCAATCGCTCCCGAAAGACGTCCTCCCTGAAGAAGCTATCTTCCAAATTATTAGCGAAGCACAAAAGTACAGTAGCCCTGGAGGAAGTTCCCGTGTTGGGCTTCAATCAAAAAGTATCGCAGAAGAAGAGCTTCTCATCAAGCTCTGGACTTTGCAGATGGTATTGTCTGGCATGGGTTTTACATTCGGGCGGATTCGTGAGGTTTTAAAGGTCATTGGCTCTGCAAAGCATGTAGCCGAGAGCAATAGCTCTGTATGGGGTCTCAATGAGAGTCTTGACTTTCTGGCAAAAGAGTTGGAGGAAGAAGAGCTTCCTTCATTCAACATGCGCCATGGAATCCAGCTACAGTCACAGGCGAGCAGCGTACGGAACTCGCCATCCACGTCACGGCCGCTAACTCCAACGAAAGAGCAAGAACGGTTGCAAGATGGAACAACAGCATCCCAACCAGCTCTCCGCCAACCAATGTTCCCGGACGCGCACGATGACGATGACTTCGAAGTTAGCGACTTGGGGAGTGATCTTGAGCCGGATGAATTAGTTACGGAGTTTGTGCAAACACAATCAAAGCTTTACCGTCTTCGCTCAGATCTTGTCGAAGGGCCAAAGAAAGTGTCAAAGAAAATTACAAACAAGCATGGAAGTCAATTGACCAATGGAAGACAGCCTGCAGGTGTACGAAAGCTTCAAGAAAAGTTGACCCAAATACGTAATGATCCATTATTCGACACAGACGCAGCCGACCGGGAATGGTTCCTTAAACGCATCACAATCGAGAGAGAAGCAGCTCTTGAAAGGCATCGAGATCATTCACCGGTCAGCTCAGATCGAAGTCGGGTCGAAGCCTCGGACACCAATGCCTCATCTTATGATGACCCTGGTAGCGGCCCATCTGCAACTCCGCACAGAGACTCACAACCAGGTGCTAAGAGAGCGAGCTCACCCTCACAAGACACAAACGATGAAGACCTTCTTGGAGGCATGTTCGAAGCGCCTCCTGAAGGAAGCACAATTGTATCTTCTGGAAATATGTCTTCCAACGGCACTGAGACATACATACGCAATTTCGGAAAATTGACCGATTTACACCCACGCAAAGTCCTTGAAGATGCCTGTCGCTCGAGAGATTCCAACGTGCGTCTTGCGTATCAGATTGTGAGTCCTACTCAATACGCTTGCCGACATTCAGTCACCATCGGTTGGACCATTCCTCAGCCGAAAGTCGATATCGCAGTGCCCCCATCGCTATCTCTTAGCCAACAAGATTCTTCCAAGAAGGCGGGCTGCGTATCCAGTTTCACGTGTACAATGGCCACAGTTGCAACTCCCGATTCTCAACAAAGCGAGGCCTACGTTGCAACTGCGGCTCTGTTCTGTGTATTTGGAAGATCTGTCGCCGAAGCTAAATCATTCCTCAAACTACCGCCCGCGTGGCGTGAGCTCTTTCGTGAGTTCGAATCCTACGATAGAGCCAGCGTCAATAGCGCGGACCGGACTACATTGAAGGAGCTCCGTAGTTTCATCGAAGAAACGGCACAACAGGAAGAAGACGGTGGCGTAGCACTTTTATCTGGAGTTGGAGAGTTTGGGCAAGCGGCACCGCTAAAGGCGACTCGCAACAACTTAGATCGACCACCGAACTCACTTAGTCCTGATGAGCTAAAGAACTTGTGGCGGATCAAATCTTCCTCGAATAAATTCCAAGAAATGCTTCGGTACCGGCTCCAGCTCCCCATGGCAACTTTCAGGGACACTGCGATTGCCGCGATGGAAGGGCATCAAGTTCTGATACTTTGTGGAGAGACCGGCTGTGGGAAGTCTACCCAGTTACCTGCTTACATCCTGGAGCACGAACTCTCTCAAGGTAGAGACTGCAAAATCTACTGCACAGAGCCGCGTCGTATCTCGGCTATTACTCTAGCTCAAAGAGTAAGCGCAGAGTTAGGTGAACACCAAAGCGATCTTGGAACATCAAAGTCTCTTGTTGGCTATGCAATCCGGCTTGAGACTAAACTTTCAGTTCAAACCAGACTTATTTATGCTACCGTGGGCATTGTGCTACGCATGTTGGAATCGTCGAAGCATCTCACCGATGTTACGCACTTGATCATTGATGAAGTGCACGAGCGTTCAATCGACACGGATTTTCTCCTCATCGTTCTCAAAACATTACTGATTCGGCGTCCGGACCTCAAAGTTATTCTTATGAGCGCAACAGTAGACGCGAGTCGATTCTCGAAGTATCTTAACGATGCAACGATTGTCAATGTGCCAGGTCGCACCTTTCCTGTCCGCACGTTTTTCTTGGAGGACACCGTCGAACTCACGAATTGGACCACAAATTCCAATACCACCAGCCGATCGACTGTCGAGGAAGATGATGAGAGTGAACAAACGACCAAAGGAGTAGGTCAACTTGAGGGTTATAGTGCCGAGACCAAAAGGTTTCTGATCGAGTATGACGAGTACCAGATTGATTATGAACTTATCGTCAGGCTCCTCGAATTTCTTGCCACAAATCCAACCTATCGACCTTTCAACAGAGCTATTCTCGTCTTTCTGCCAGGTATCGCGGAAATCCGAGAGTTACATGGCACGCTTACTAGTCACTCATCGTTTCTCCAAACGTTGGTATATCCTTTGCACTCTTCAATTACCAGCGACGAACAGCAAAAGGCCTTCGTGATCCCACCACCTGGTATCCAGAAGATCGTTCTTGCCACCAACATTGCAGAAACAGGCATCACTATCCCTGACATAACTTGTGTAATTGATTGCGGTAGACATCGAGAAATGCGGTTCGATGAGAAACGACAAATTTCGAGGCTCATTCAGTCCTTCATCTCTCGGGCGAACGCGAAACAGCGACGAGGTCGCGCTGGTCGAGTGCAGGAAGGCTTGTGTTTCCATCTATTTACGAAGTATCGACATGATGAAATCATGTCCGACGAGCAAGCTCCTGAAATGCTTCGACTTTCACTTCAAGATCTGGTCATGAGAGTAAAGATTTGCAAGCTTGGAGACATTGAGCAGACGCTTGCCCAAGCTCTAGATCCCCCTGCGCCGAAAAACATTCGACGGGCAATCGATGCTCTCATCGAAGTTCGAGCTCTCACTCCTCAACAGGAGCTGACCGTCCTGGGTTCGCAGCTAGCTAAGCTCCCACTTGACGCAATGCTTGGGAAGCTATGCCTTCTTGCGGCGGTCTTTCGGTGTCTTGATGTCGGTCTGACCATTGCAGCGATTCTATCCTCGAAGTCACCTTTTCTCATTCCATTTGGGGCCCGAGAGCAAGCAGATCAGGCGCGCCTTGCTTTCGCAAAGGGTGATTCTGACCTTCTGACAGCTTACAATGCCTACTACGCATGGAAGAAGGTATCGCAAGCCCGCGATCAATCAGTCTTCGCATTTTGCAGGAAACACTTCTTGAGCCCGCAGAACCTGACCGCTATCGAAGACTTGAAAGGACAATTATTGGCGGCAATGACAGACACGGGTCTAATTTCCCGGAACACGCCCCAAAGACGCGGGCCACATCGAGGTCGTACTTTCGTCGAAGTACCGGCAGAGCTGAATGATAATAGCGAAAACGAAACGGTCATATCCTCCGTAATCGCTTGGTCCTTTTACCCAAAACTTCTTGTTCGCGATGGAAAAGGCTGGCGTAATGCTAGCAACAGCAAAACCATCACACTCCATCCCACTTCAGTCAACCAAGGAAACACCAACGCGCGATACTTGTCGTACTACTCGATAATTCAAACAAGCAGTAAAGGTCTCAACGCGCTATCTACTACCGCAATTGAGGAATTACCACTTCTATTGTTTGGAGGGGACGCCAAATTCACGCTACATGCTGGCGTGGTTGCGATTGATGGGAATAGACTTAGGTTCTCGGTGACCAATTGGAAGACAATTGTTGCCTTGAAAGCCATGCGTGATAGCATGGAAGAGTTCGTCGAGGCTGCACTTGCAACTTCGAATGGAGCCCTTAGTCCGAGGCTGAAGAAGTGGATAGAAATCTGGGAGGAGCTGTGCAACACGGTCAACGAACGCAAGAAGTCATCTTGAACAAAGTTATAAAATAGATTTTGTGGGTTCATCACAGAGAAACCATCGAGCAGTCGAGGTCTCCAAAGAAGCATGCAGAAATTGCCTAGAATTTTCAAATTTGAGAGTACAGCTCCAATGCGTCGACGTGCGAGACCAATTATCCCATTGGTTCATCGCTAAAATGCCATACACAGAGCAGCTTGTCATAGAAACTTGTTGAGACGATTGTTTTTCTGCCTTTTGTTTCCACAGGTTGAAAGTCACTACCATAATTCATACTATTGTGCTCCTCAAACTTCCCCAAGACCATTATGCTCCACCCGTCGTTCTCTTCGCGGCGAACTTTGATGACACGCGTCCCAGCATGCATACAGCTTGCTAATATCAAGAAGCTCGCTGACCCTTCATCTTTCCCTTGCCAACCGTCCGTTACTTGCGCCATCAGCTTCAACCTCCAGACTCCACCGCCGAGATTAAGCTCGTCGAGAACCTGTCGACGGCCTTGACAAGGTGCAAAGATGACGCGAACATAGTCGTCATAGCTTCCAGTCAAAATGATCTCATCGGAAAGAGGCAGGATCGCCGTCACTCCTGCCGAATGGATCTTTTTGTCGGTCCAAGTGAATGTGTACGGTGACTTGTTGAGATCAGTTTCGGACGAAGAGGTAATGGATCCCGGCGCGACTACAAAGTGTCGTAAAGCCATGTCGTCTCCTCCAGAGTAGCCTCCAAGACCAATAGGGGTAAATGCCATAGTCCACGCCTCCAACTCGTGCTTCACCTTTACACTTTTCGTCGGGAGTGCTGCACGGGCTTTGGCTCCTTCTAGCCATTCGTCTTCAACAACTAGAACTTCGCCATTCGATAGCGTTGCTCCAAGTTGATAAGCAAAAATCTTGCACCAGGTGAAGGAGAGAACAAGGATGCTAGGATCGGCTAGCTGAAGCGTTCGAAGATAATCTAATCGCGGTTCGGTGGGTGTGGCGTACAGAAGCCGATACAAGTCGATGGAGCCTTTTGATGTCGCAACACCGAGTAAGTTGACAAAGTATCTATGGATGTGGAAATGCAGGTCTAAAACCGCTGAATCTGTTTCCAGAGTCTGCACTTTAATACTACTACTTGTCAGTAACTCGGAGACAGCAGTTGCTACCCTAAATCATTGGTGTACGTCGATCTTTGGGAAATGGGAGTAAACTTGGAGTCTTAGGAGCCCAAGAGCTTCACACGGGGGCTGTAGAACTTACGCCTCGTCATTTCTCAGACGAAATAGTATTAAGCTTCCTTTTCGGGTCTGTTGAGAAGAGTCATCTCCTTGCGCGTCCAAATGATAGGTCCCAACTACAAAGAACTCCGGATTTGCAATCGAGAATTCGATGCAACTGGGAGGCAAGTCAAGAACTGTGGACGAAGCAGAAGATATCATAGACATTTTTGTGTAACTACATAGCGTGTCAATAAAAATCGATTGTCAGTATGAGGGTCGCAATGTTGATGAAAGCATGAAGTCTCTGTGTATTCCATCTCTATGACGTTTAAAATCACATCCGTTGCGCGACCTGGCCATCCAAATACGGCATCACCGCCCCAAGGCTTGTAATTCTGCAATGTTCCTAATCTTTCAAGATACTGTGGCATTCCACTCCGAATGGGTGAGATTTATCAATGGCATTATTCTATCTCCAATTTATTTGCACGAGAAGGAGCAACGAAAAACATAATTGGAAGCTCCCTCGCGTGGGAGTACACCGACCCACAGTTACTCCGACTTTTGAGCCTACGATAGCTAGGTGGATTACCTACCACCTCTTGAGCTATAGGTAAATATTTTGGCAATGGTATAATAGCGACACCCTCTAGTTCTCCACTCTGGCTCACGGGCTTAGTGGCTGATGTACTGGAACACCGCACTAACATCCTCCTGAAGAGTCTCCTGCCTCAACAACAGGTCTTGTATCTTCCCCAACGGTCCTCGCTCACCATCATTCACAAAGTGATTCCAGGTGTTTGTGTCACCATACAACATTACTTGTGCTTTGATATGCTGTCGTCCATCTGGATTGCATCGCTTGCACTTGAATGTATCGTGGGTGTCGCTCCTAGTTGATGGGCGATACTGGAAGAGCTCCCTCAAACTGTCCAAACTGAAGTGGCGCTCCACGTCTTCTGCAGAGTCAACGACGCAAGATGATAGTGACTGCTTGTGGGACTGCCGCTGAAAGATCTTCTCTTCGATTGTGCCCGTGGCGATGAAGCGATACACAAAGCAGTCTTTCTTCTGTCCATCGCGCCAAACTCTGGCAAGTGCCTGCTGGTCGGCAGCTGGGTTCCAGTCCGGATCGAAAAGAACTAGTCGGTTGGCTCCGATGAGGTTCAGACCGCACCCTCCTGCCTTGCTGCTGAGCAAGAAGACGAACTCTTGTCCATCCGGATCATTAAACTTGTCGACAAGCTTCTGGCGTTTGTTGACGTTCATCGTGCCGTCTAGACGAAGACAGCCGTAACCGCGGGCACGGCAAAGCTTGTCGAAGATGTCAAGAGTTTGAGTGTAGTTGCTGATGAGAACGATCTTATCATTTGTGTCTTGACGAATTCGAGCCAACATACGGTCCAGAACGACCATTTTCCCTGAGAACCAGGTTTTAACATCTCGATCTCTCCCTCGAGCATCTTTTTGCACGAAGTCCCCAGGAAAGAAGTCCTCAGATCCGGGAAGGTCGGAAGGCAGATCAAGTAGATCAGGGTGGTTGCAGAGCTTCTTCAAGAGACCTATTGCTTTCAGCGGCTGACTGCCTTTGCCTCGAAGGAGGCTTTTGATCTCTGGTGATCGAATGAAGTGATTGTAAAGGTCTTTCTGGAACGGAGCTAGGTTGCAGAAAACGACATGCTCGTACTTTACCGGGAGATACTTGGAAAGAATATCATTCGTCCGACGGATGATGAATTTGTTGACTAGAGTGAGTAGCTCAGCTAAGCATTCGTCACCTCTCTGGCGATCTTTTTCGGTGGCAGTGACATCTCGTCCGCGTAAGATTGGTAGTTCATACTTCTTCCTAAACTCGTTGCGGGAGCCAAGGTAGTTCGGATTGGCAAAGTTCAGCAGCGAGAAGTATTCCGATAGGTCATTCTGAATGGGAGTACCGGAGAGGATAACTCTCTTCTGCACGTTGAGTCCATTCAACGCCGTAAATGTCTGAGATTCTCCGTTCTTTAATCTGTGTCCTTCGTCGCAGAGAAGTAATCCAATTGGCGTGTTGCGGAGCTCGTCGACGTATAAGCGCAGAGTTTCGTAGGACACAATGAGCACCGGCCGAATAACAGCACGTCCGGTGGCAATTGACCACTGTCGGAGCTGCTGGATCAATTCTTCTTTGGTAGCTTTGCCATCAATAGCGAATGGGTTGACTGCGTCTTTGCCCAGCCATTTCACCAGTTCATTTGCCCAATTCCGGACCAAGCTTGATGGACATGCAATCACGCATTTCTGAATTGTGGACCTTCCAGCATCAGGAGATTGCTTCAGAAGTGTCCACATCAAAGTGATACACTGCAGAGTTTTGCCGAGGCCCATTTCATCTGCCATGATACATCCATTCGCTTTTTCATCAATGAGACCGGTGGTGCATCGATATAGAAACTTCACGCCTTCCACCTGATGCGGTCTCAGCACTTTAGCCAGTCTCGGGTCAATCACGACCGGAACTCGTGGCCTCTCTTCAACCGTTTTCTTAAGACCCAAAATTTCGGCGAGACTCTTGTGTACGATTGGACGGTCGACTTTGGTGGCTTCGCCAGCTTCAACCTTCTTTTGCTCTTCTTCCGTTGTCACTGGCTTGTCCTCGATTGTTGGATCGTAGAGAACAATGGCAAATTCACCACTGGGATCGTGTAGGGGCTTCGCAACGAAAACTCTACCTTGACGCATGCCGAGCAATGGCGGTGGCTGGAAGGCATTGTAACTTCCTGTATCTTTGTTCAAAAGCGGTACCGAAAACCGTTGGCGGAATGTGGTTTCTTTGTCCTTGACCTTGAAAACCGGGAGCTTTTTGCTCTCTCTGAGTGCTAAGCGATCATCGTTGGTGTAGGCTCCGTCTCCCTCATGGTCGCTGCCACCCCCTTCGGCATAGGAGATTTTGCGTCGTTTTCTGGCTGGTTTGTCGGAGTTTCTCTGAGACACTGCAGATCCTGGGCATTTGAAAGGTTTGACGAGTCTCTCCACGGATTGGGGAGTCACTCCATAAAGTCGCTGCGGCTTCAAACCGTTGGGAGGAACGTTCTCTTTTCCATCGTGTTGTGAGATCTTCCGACGGTGCCTTCTGGTGTCAATCTCAATTCTCGCCACAATCCATCTGTAACTTACATTTTCGCTCTCATAGGACGGTGTAGACGTTGGGTCGAATCCCGGAAGTTGAGCTGAAGTGGATAAACGCCACAACAACGCGTCGAGGCTCACGACGCCAACGCCAAGAACACGCGTACTCACATGACCTTTCAACTGGTGCAATATCATCGGGCTATTCAATGGGCCTTTTGACCGATGTCATGATATCTTCTCAGTTACGGAATGCGTTATGGTCATCATTCAAAATTGGTTTCTTTTGTTTTCGGCGACTTGGTAGCCCGGTACTGGAAACTGCACTGCCGGAACGGTTTCCAAATCACCACCAAACATCCCGTATGCAATGATCACCAAGGTACGGTACTGCAACATGAATTCATACGCAGTGTATTGTCATGCAAAGGGTCACCGATCATTTCAGACTGGTCGCGAAAGTCTCCTGTGGTGTTCACTGAAACCGTCAATATCCAGCCTCGTGGTTCGACTTTGCGCAAGTGCCTCGAATACGTCCCTTCGAAACCTTGTCCAATCTTTCAAAGGACGGAAAAACATTTTGAAGTCTTAGTCAAGACGTTCTAATTTCAACCACTAAACCCTGACTTGTCTCTATGCGCGGAGTTCGAAATATTTCTTTCCGATCGCGCTCTTGTCAGCACCTTGAATTTGAGATCGTTTCAGAACTTAGCCCTGATAGCCGTGCACATATCTAAGAATCCAACGAGGTTCTGAATTCATGTGTTTGCTAACAGTTGCGAAGCAGGAACTGGCCTCGAGTGGAGCGGCAGACATGTGTTTCATCACTCCAAGCACTGCTTCTAGTCTTCTCTGAGTGGTTTCCACGACGCGTGGTAGTCTTCTAGCAGCCGGGACGCCCATGTGTTAGCCCTGACCGTCACACCAAAAGCAATCAAAAATTGACAAAAGAAGCTATTTTCCTAACGGCCACTTCCCCTGGGAGCTAAGACAACATGCTCTTCAAGCCGTTGGCCCTAGCTGCTTACCCGCCGTCAACGGGAAAGCTCGGACACAAGCATGGATTGCACGAGGTCAGAATTGTAATCTTGCACTTGAGATGCGGGTTTTTTTTTGTTTCACGGAGAAACCGTTGCAATAGATCCCGCGCCCAATCTCCCTACTCCCGCTTCCCGGCAGCACCTTACTGTACATAGATCAAGAGTAGAGTAAGCGAACTGCCAGCGAGAGGCCCAGGCTCCGCATATCCTGTCACTTTCAGAATCTAGCCGGGGTCCAATGGGAACATCGCAGCCATAGATTCTCGTGAGGAACACTGCTGTTCCCCATGTCCTAGTCAAGTCCATGATACGAGGGTACACATTGTTTTATTTTTGTGATGGGCATTGCTTTTTGCCGTCGTCATCCACGATAACCATCCTTCTCAATGGTCAACTCCCAATGGAGATCCTTGCACTGTGAGAAGCTTGAACCCAGATATACTGCGACAAAGATGTGCTCGTGTGAGACTGTTGAACCCTTTCCCGCATGTGCAGACTTAGGGGGAAGCCCTTTCTATCCTCCGAGCCACAAAGTTGAAACTCGGTTTCTTGATTCGACTTATTAGGGCATCTGGTCTTTAGATATGAAGAAGGCAGCGTCTCTCGAAGGTTGAACTAATATTTCAGTCATCGATTTCAACTGATAGTTTACCATGGCTGTTGCCGAAAATGAATTCGACAACGAGAAAATCGAAACAGGATCCTACCGAAATCTACCATCTCAAGGTTCGCAATGGCAATTCAACGACATAAATGAGAAACAGGTCATACGCAAAGCCGACTGGCACATCCTACCCCTACTCTTCACGGCCTACTTTCTCCAGTTCATGGATAAGATCGTCTTGAACTATGCCAATGTTATGGGACTCCAGCGAGACCTGAAGATGGTTGGCAATGAATTCTCATGGGCGGGCACGATATTCTTCATGGCTTATGGACTGGCCGAGTTCCCGCAAGGTGTGTTGCCATTCGAGTTCGACAGATCTACGTGATTTCGCTGACCGTGTTCAAGGTGCTCTACTTCAGCGGTTTACGATCACCAAGGTGCTGGCCGTCAACGTCTGCTGTTGGGGCATCGTGACCGCTTGCACAGCCGCGGTCCAGACCAGTCGTGAACTTCTCGCACTCAGAGCCCTTCTCGGAGTCTTCGAATCCGTGGTCACACCGTCATTGATCATGCTCACTTCGGCCTGGTATAAGCGACGAGAAGGAGCACCACGGTTCGGCATTTGGTTCTGCGGTCTAGGAGCCGGTCAGATCATCGGCGGTCTGGTCTCATTCGCCGCCCAGCACTCTCGAGGCTCGCTGCAAGGATGGCGCCTGATGTTTCTCGTCATCGGTCTTCTGAACATTCTAACGTCAGGATTCATCTTTCGGCTCCCACCAAGTCCGGACAAAGCGAAGTTTCTTACCACCTTAGAGATGGACTTCATTGCGCAAAGACTAAAGTATGACCACGCCGGTATCGGGCCCAAGGTGGTTCGCAAGCGGTCTATTGTCGAAGCGTTCCTTGATCTCCAGACCTGGCTTCTCTGTCTGATCACCGTGTTGACGACCTTCTCAGCCGGCATTGTAACTTCCTATTCGACTGTCGTGATAACCAGCTTTGGCTACAACAGTAAGCAAGCGGCACTGCTTAACATACCTTCTGGAGCGATTTCGATAATCGCCACGATCTGCGTAGTCTGCACGGTCAGGTATGGATGGCAGAGGTGGATGGCCATTGTGTTGGCATGCATTCCGCCCATGATCGGAAGCTGCCTGATGGCTTTCTTGCCAGCGACCTCTAAACCTGGTCTGCTGATCGGAATTTACCTCGTGAACACCGCTCCGTCCGTGTACCCTCTGGTACTATCCACCGCTGCGGCCAACTACCGCGGATACACTCGCAAGATCGCGGCAGGCGCAATCATTGCCGCATCATTCAGCATTGGGAACATTATTGCTCCGCAGACATTCCAAGCTGCGGATGCGCCAAGGTATATGCCAGCGAAGATCACTCTGATCGCGGTCATGGGAGGAGCTGCCGTGGTTGCCGTGGGTCTGCGCCAGCTGTATGGATATCGAAACGCTCGAGCCGACAGTTGGGATGAACCGGCCATGAGCCATTTCGAGCGCAGGGCAGTGGTGACGGCAGGCGCAGGTCTTGACTTCGGAGACACTGAGTACAGGTACTCGTGTTAACTCCTCACAGTCGAACGCGGGGACGGTTGGTCCGGCGTTAAGGAAATGTTTGATCGGCGACGCACATGACGGCGCATTCAGACTCGAGGCATACCGCCAGTCCGGGGAATTAAGACAGGCGCAGTGATTGCATGCAGTTGGTTATCCGGTTACTCGGAATCGGGAGTATGTGCTAGATATATACTTTGTTGTGCACGAATCAAAAGTTGCAGCGATCCAAGCGAACCATACCGTGATCTTGGGAATCACAGCCGCATTGCCGTTCGATAGCGTTGGTGTTTATCGGCAGGTGAGTGTACACCGCCTCGCAGCTGCATCGCGAGAACGTAGTGGGCCGAGTAGCTTTGCCTCCAGCTGACCCCGCTTCTTTGGGCCACAATCGACCACCCGCTTGAATGTTGATCGGATACGCTCGGTTGAAGGGCAAGAATGAGATGAAGTGTCAGTCACGTTGCAGCGACGTGTGCCAGAGCGCTGTCCAGTTTGATGGATGCCACGTCGGTCGCTCGCGTTTAACGTCGGGGCGCGGTGTTGAACTGGCGGTGCTTAGAAGCCGGCGCCCGAAAGGGTCGTGTGGCGTGCTTGCATCCTGCACCACTCACAGCTGGAAGCTGCAAGGGCGCATGACCGATACCGCCACACAAACATTCGAGATATAATTGAGGACCATTTCCGCTCAAATTCCGACTTGCCAGTCCAGCCCCTTTAAACATTTCCCCAAACCATTCATCGCCACTCTGTCGAAGCTCGACCCCACAGCTAGCCATCAAACCAATTGTGCCTCCAAGCTCTGCATCAACAACCAAAGTGAGTGGCATCTGCCGCGTCTTCCGGCGCATCTCGCAACGCGTAACGCGGCTGCTAAATTGCGCGATTAAGGTCTCAAACCAACACACAAACACCGCAGCCATGCCTGAGCAGCCCAAGACTCAACCGTGGAAGCCCCACTGGCCCCCCAAGACCGCTCCCAAGGCCGGCGAAACCCACGGCTTTGCCAAGGGTGAGACCCTCCGTCTTGAGGGCTCCGCCGGCGCGCATCCCGACAAGGTCGAGGAGAAGGAGCAGTAGCCACGCCTCCGTGGTTGTGGATGCTCGCCCATGTGCGGTGCTAGCTGATACATGTGCGCGACAACATGGCACGGGGTTATGACGGAATGACGTGATGAAAGACTGGGTGGTCTACTGTTGACAATTTGATCTTTATTCGGGAGAGGTGCCTCATCGATGGGGATTGAGGAGGATTGCTTTTCCATTCTTATCTATGTGAAGCTGAGACCGACCTGGACTCTTTCCTGAATGCATGCAACACATTTTCCCTCTTTCTTCTCAAGAGCAATGCATGGTGTACAGGAGTTCGTGATCCTGCTCAACACAGTTTATCTTACCTTCGTCCCTCAATTCTACTACTAATTCGTGGGCGACCCACTGTTTGCAAGTCTGCTCTGCATAATATGCTCTTGTGACTCAAGTCTTATCTTTTGTCATGACTGTTCTTCGTTGTCACTCCGCACTAACTACTGGCTACTGATGGCTTCGCTCGGCATCGAAGCCGTTCAATAAGACCACACAATTTCATGGCTGTCCAATCTAGAGAAGTTGGAATGTCTCATCTCAATAATATATGAATGCTCGGGCTTCCACGCTCTCCCTTGGTCTCTCATCGGGCGCAGACATGGGATTGAGGAATCCAGCGTGCGGTACTCCTGCAGGCGTTTAGTAATGGAAATGCACTTTGAACGTGGTCGCCACTTGTGAGCAGCTTACCTGTCGCGAATCGTTCGTCAGTGTCAGTCTGTCGGAAGATGATTGCTTCCGAAGCAAGCTGCTTGTTGAGATAATACCACTTGTGGTCGGGATGGCTGTAGATTTGATAATTCTCCGTAAAACCATCCCGAGTCACTACGTCTGTTGCAACGCAGTCACGTTCCATGTCTACACTTTGAGCATCGCAGAGTGCAAGCGGCCAGTCAGTCACGGGTCCTCTCAGTGGTTTCCAAACACTTAAAGACTGTTAGAAAGACCGTCACTGAGTTATAATAAGAAACTTACTTGACCACCTGAACTCTCTTGTAATCAGAGAACTTAACGCCGAGAGCACGTTCACTTGAATCTTTCGAGGCCCAAGGAGTGTAGTCGATGTGGACGACGCTGGTCGGCTGCAAATAATCGTAATCTTTGCCGGTGGAGACCGGGAAGGCCTGGTGGCGCTTGCGAATGCCATGCTCCAGAATCTCGACCCTCCTGGCGCCCAACAAAGTCTTCAGCATCAGCTTCAATTCGGCATAGTAAACCTGCTTGACCTTCGCGTCGTCGTCGAAGTCCTCAGGGGAAAGTTGAGACTCGAGTCGCGCTACACAGAATCCCTGGCGGTCGAGCCCAAACTCCTTCTCGGTACCTCGCATGTCGCGCAGCGCAATACCGCCTTTCAACTCATCGGTGCAATTCTTTCGCGGCAGATCCTCTCCCGGATCATACTGCAGCTTGTACGGTTTCTCTGTCAGGTGCTTTGGATCGCGTGCTAGGAAAACCAGCTCTGAGGTGACGTCTGTGGACATTGTGGTGTCGGGTGCCTGTATTGAATTTGCGGCTGAACAGCGGGCAAAAGAAAATTAAGCTTGTGTGAAATCTGCCTTGCTCGATAAGCTGGCAAAGCCGCTATAGGACGGCGGCTTAAGAAATTGATTGCCTTCTGATTGTTGGGGTGGAGACGGCGATTTGTCTCTTATGCAGGGCGAAGTTGCATTGGGCAGTGCAGGCATCGCCTCCGTTCTAGAACTGACCGGTCACGCGCAATGAGAGCATGAATTGGCACTACGCGGAACAACACGGCTTTTTGCTTGCAGAAGCGGACTCACGATTCGACCATGGTCTCATGCGAGTTGCCAGGGTGGCTCAGACTCAAAACTACTGCACAGCTATTGTGCAAGCAAGTAACGAAGCTCATGGCGACTAGGTTGTTGCGGCGAGAAATGTTTCTATTGGATATCTCTATCTGGACCAAAAGACAATGATCTTGTCAAGGTCCTTTGGACTTAGTTCTTCCAACGGCCGATTATCCAGCGGTCGGAATATCCTGTAAAGACGAAGACACTCGTTGGAGTCGCAATGGGCATCATGTGGCTTATCCATGCGTTGCCAGATTTGACTCCGCTTATACAAGGCCCTTGCTTTCTCTGGGAAGTAAAGATCCAGGTCTCCATACGCTTTGAGGGCTTGATCTAGGAGTTCCCTAATTGCAATGTTAGATGTTATGTCCACGCAAGTGGAGCATTGCGAACTTACCGCGCATGCTTGAGATCAGTCTCTGTGTTCCTTCGAATGAAGTGGTCTGCAAGCCTGATGTTCGCGTCGGCCGTCCTATGGTGTTGACGACCGATGGTACGTCTATAATGGTCTCTAGCTTTTTCATGGTAGAAGAAGCTTTCCTCCAAGAGGCCCTGAGATTCCCTGACGTTTCCAAGACCGTGGTAGAATCGACCAGTACTGCTAGGATTAGCTTGGATCAAATATGCGCAAAGAGTATGTCTCTTACATGAATGATTCTCCATCATCTGGACCAAATTCTGCTGCTCTGTATTCAAGACCTTCCTGTAGTGTCTGGACGGCCTCATCAAACCTTCCGGTGAGCCAATAGGCACATCCTAAGTTCGCCAACGGCAGCGAAATCTTGTAAGGTTGGTAGTTGTCCAGTTGTTTCATGGCCGCAATTGATTTCAGGAAGCATTCAATTCCATGATCCCAGTCGTCGTTGATCATGTATGCGACGCCGAGTTGGTTCCACGATATCGGCAGACGCATGTTGGTTCCGCCAATGGTTGATCCCCATTCCTTCACCATCATGTTGTTAAAGAGCGCCAGATACTCCAGCGCTTGCTTCGGCTTGTTCATCTCTGTGGCCGCGATTCCTTTTGTGTGCCAGACATCGGCAAGAATCCTGTTCAGATCGCTTTGACTAGGGCTTCCCTCCTTCTCCAAGGAAGGATCCTCTTGGTACGTCTCGGTCGTAATGGTACAGAAGGCTTGGGCAATATTGCAGAAGTCCTCGGATTGGATTGACCACCCCCGTTCGTGGCAGTACCACGCGATTTCCGCGCAGAGTTGGGCGTACTGATAGTCATTGGCCCTATTCTTGGTTGTGAACTTGATTGGCCTTGCGTAATCGCGTAGGCGGAGAATATGAGAGTATAGTTGCTGAATCTGAGGCCAATTCATCACACTGTGTCTCCAGGAAAATGGTTGCGACGGGTAGCTCTTGTTCAAAAGCGCTACGCAAGTGTAAAACACTTCGAGATAACGATCTGGGTTCATGCGTCTCCTGGCGGCATCTTGAACACGTCGATGCACCATCAAGCTTCCCGACGATCGATCCTGCGTTATCAAAGAGTAATCCAGGAGCTCCATTCTGGCATCCTTGTAGTCCTCGAGATTCTTGGGATAATCCTCCATGAGCAAGTCACTGCTAGACCAAGACATGAGAAGACGTTCCGATACTCCATCAGAGTCAAACATAGACAGAACATCGAGCAATCCGGTGCCGAGTTCGAGAACATCCAGGGCCCAACTTGAGAACATGAAGTCGTCTTGGTCATTTCTGACCCTGTCCTTGAGTCGATCTTTGAGATCATGTAGGTTCAGAGATAGAATGGCCTGCTGGTTTTCCCGCGCAGTCTGGGCTTCGATGAATTCTTCGAAGCTGTAATTCTTTTCTCTGATGATGCGCGCAACAAAGGTAAGCTCGTGCGGAGAACCGCCAACTCGACGACCGATGGCGTTGCCGAACTGTTGCTCCATGGAAGATTCTCCTCTCCTGGTCAGTTTGCTTAAGAAAGCTGCTGCTTCATCCGGCGCAAAAGGTTGAACCATCTCACTTTCCGAGTCAGGGATGCTCCAGTGCATGTGCTCTCGCAGCGTGATTAAAAGGGAACCATGAGTACCACCTGTTGGGATGAAGTCTTGCAGCACCTGAGGCTTGCTAACGTCATCCAGGATCAGAAGCCATGAAACCAATTCGCTCGCTTGACCTTCGTTGTAGCTTTTCACAGGATTTTCTAGCCATCCTTTCACTAACTGTCTAGTTAAGGATTGATCTCTAGAATCTCCCGATGCGTCTGGAACGAGGCCAAGCTTGATTGCAATATTATCGAAATCCGTGGATATTTTGCTAACTTCGTCCGCATGACACCAGAAGACAGCGTCAAATTTCTTCAGGTTTTGCAGAACAAATTCACGCGCCACCTGTGTTTTGCCTATTCCGCCTGCACCTCGAAGGATGATTGTCTTCATTTTAGGAGGAGGTGAACCCGGATTAAGTCCAGCGGTATCATCAGGACAGAGTTTCTGGGCCAGTTTCTTCAGGAGAGCTTCTCGTCCGTAGAAGTCCTTATTTGGATTTAAAGAAACAAGGCGGCAAGGAAGAACAGGATCTGACGCTTGCCCAGCAGCAATCAGAGCCTCGATCTGAAATTTCCTTACGAAAGTTTGCAGCCTCGGGTCTTCAGCGTGTCCTTTGTAAGGCTTGGTGCCGTTTCGCACGAATTCCCAGTCCTGCACGGAAACCATGTCGCAATCAGGAAGTTCAGGATTGTTTAATAGAATGTCGGCATACTCTTCCAGTAAGAACACGTCGGTGGCAGGATCCATATCTCCATAAACCACGGAGGGTACTCTGTTGACTGTGCTTTCGGCTACGCGACGATTAGACTCCTCAGGTTCACTAGAAACGCTGGCTTCATCATCGTCTCTAAAGGGTATGCAGTGCAAAGCTACTTTCACCAGATGCCTGGTGATATGAGATTGTAATCGACGTTGAAAGGAAAGAATGGTTGACTCAGATATACCCGGTCCTAGGGCGTCCTCTGGGAGATACTCTTCGTTACATATCGGGCAAGACCTAAATACGATAGAAGAAGGCTTGAGATTCCACTTCTTTAGCCCTGCTAGTTGTGTCGTAGTGAATCCCCTATGCGTGGTTGCCATATGTTGGTCGTAACTCTCTTCTACGCCGAAGCGCATTGGTGGGTGGCCGGGCAAAGCGCAAACCCATTGGGATGCATGAGTCTTCATATGATTGATCCAGGAATTCCGATCGCGGAAAAGAGTGTGAGGTTCAGCACACTTATCGACAAGGCAGACCCAAGGCTCCAAGTCTTTGATAAGATGCTGTCTGTTTTTGGGTTGTTAGCGAGACATTTAAAGGTTCTTGGGTGGTATACTCACTTCCACTTCTCTTCATTGCCCTCCATTTTTGGAGTATTTAGCGTGCAGTGGGGACAAACGAACTCCATTGCACCAGGTGCAGTCTTTGGAGGACTTGGCCAGTCAATAACCTCAACGTGACTGGCAGCCGCAGAAACAGCGGTAGAGGCGATAGTGGATGGAGCATCCGGATCAAACTTTGGTGCAATGAAAGTCGACGCTTCGGTTCCCGACAGTTTGCTGATTGAGCGGGTATTGGTGAGCGCGATTGACCTGAGTGAGAAAACAGATCGAGCCGACGACTGTGGAACTGTGCTCTTATGTTGGACTGTGGATCGAACGGTTTCGGGGGCGAGGTACTGGCGCTTCACACCACTCTGTCGTTTGGGGTTGCCCTTCAGTTTGAGCATGTGCTGCGTTCGATACAGCAACTGTCGCCGCCGTTTTTTCATAGTATCGGCGAGACGGATGTGAACAGTACGGCTAGCTTTCGGATACCACGTCTGTACCAATCTCAAAGCCATCTCGCCGAATGCGGCAACTTTCTCGACACCATCTTCGTCGTACTCGACATGATTAGCCGCGCGCTGGTTCTGTTGCACTGCAGAAGTTCGGCGGATGGCAAGTGCAAGCCTCACTAGGCGGTCGATAGAACCTCTGATTATGCGAACGTCTTCTGGCACGTCTCCATCCATATCCACGGTCTCTTCGTCAGAATCACCGGAGGATATTGCAGAGGCGGTGCCATCTTCAGTACTCGGAGCACCAGTGCCTTCATCTTCAAAGGAGGCATCTTTGTCTTCCAATGGGTCCTTGCTGAGCTGCTCAAGATGGTTCGCCAAGATCGTCAATTGTGCCAGTATTAGTTTTGAAACGTGACTACTTCCGGCGAGTCGAGCGTCCAGAGAAGCTTTGTTGTCGGCGAAAACGCCAATGTTCTCTGCCCAGCTGTTGAAGCGGCCATACTGATCCTCTATCAGTTGGAGGATGGGCGAATCTGTATCTTCGCCGTCGGTGTCGCGGAGCCGCTCTGAGGGCAAAAAAGGTTCGAAGAGATCCAGACACTTGTAGGCAGCTTCCTGTATGGGCGTCCCCTCAATCGCGTCCTCCATTCTTGGGACTGAGGCTGGATACTGAACTGAACATTGCGAAGGTATTCAGTCGGGTAAATAAGAGAAGGCTCCGGCCGGGCGCAGCTTTAGCGAGGGAGGGCTGGACGGGGCCATTGTGGAGTTCGTTGGGACGGCATCGAGTAGAAAGCTCCCGATCCATGCGAATGAGCCTGATCCCACTGCTGCATAAGACGTGGGGAGCACGGCATGCAGGGTGACACCAAGAAACGAGAAGATTGGGTCGCGCACAAGGCCATCGAGTTAGGCTGCATCTGCCGTCCGGTCAAAGAGTGGGACGCGAAGGTCGCCCTTTGGAGAGTGGATGGTTCGGTTAAGGCCGTGCAAAAATGCAGCGGCAGCAGCTGGCAGCTGGCAGCTGGCCGCACGACGAAGCAGTGCAGCGCCGTGCGGCGACCAGCTGTACCTCGTACAAAAAGCTGAGAAATCCGATCCGCTCACCCTCCGCGATGCTGAGGTTTGATGCTGACCTGGCCCTCTTCTTTTCGTCACCCTTTGCAACCCATCTCTTCTCTTCATCATGGCTTTGTCTGGCATTGAAATCGCCGGACTGTTGCTGGCCATCATCCCCATCTTCCAGGAAGCGGCCAACCATGAAGACACCGTGCCTGGGAATGCAAATATGACCTTAGCCTCAAATGCTTCCTCTCGAAGACTGGAAGAGTTCTATTCGGAGCTCATGTTCGAATTCACCATGCTTCGTATGAGCGTCGAGAAGCTGGTGAACGGGCTAGGAGACCTGGCCGACAAAGAACGTGAAGCTCTCAAGAGTGGGGATGAGGGAGCGTGGGAGTCAGATTCAGTTGTCATGTCATTGGAAAATCGCCTGGGAACCGGCTTTTCTCCTTTCTGTTTCATATTCGAAAAGTTGTATGCAAGCTTGGAAAAGATTGTACAGCTCAAGCCTGCCGACCTTCCTGTCGATCATGTATGCATTCCCTTTTCCTTCCTCCCATCGTTTTGTTCGTCCCCAGCCTCGTTTTCAACACTACTCATCCAACTTGCTCACAAGGCTGACCTTTGACTGCAGACGGATCCAAAAGAAATGTCATCCAAGTTGTACTATTTGCGGAAAAAATTAAAATGCGGTAATATTCCGGAGCAATTAAAAGATCGCATCAAGTTTGCGAGTAAGGACGAGAAGCGAACGGCGCTCATGAAAAGACTCACCAAGGAAAACAAAAAACTTGAGAACCTGCTCCGTACTTCCGCGGATACGGAAACTGAGGTCAAACAACCTCGGTGGGAAGTCTATACCTCGCATCTCCGGCTACGGCCGCTAATGCACTCCCTTCATACCGCTATGGGAGGTCTATTACCGTGTGACTGTAGGCTTCCTCACGAAGCTCGACTCTCTCTCAGCGCTAGGCCATCGGGTGGAGAACATCTGGATGGAAGTGTGTACTTCGATCTTCTACTGTCTGCTATGGATGCCGCCGCTACACAGGAATTCAGCATGTGGCTGGAAAGCAAGATTTGTGTTGTGCTCAGAGAGTAAGCTTTAACGCTTTCGCACGTTGGTATGCTCTGCCTTACTAACTCTCAATCCTTCAGTCAGCCGTCTCAAACATCCGCAGGTATCGTGCGGTTTGCGATAAGCACTCCGAATACCTCAACAATAACACCTCCCTCAAGCCCGGATCAACCGCTTGGGCGGACCATCACAGGCACGACTGATTTCAGCTTCACGACGTCGTCTACCGTTCCCGAATCAATATTGCAGCCACTAAGTCCATCAAGTTCCAACGCCACTGGTATTCGTGTCGACAACTTCTGTGAAACCCTTCTCAATGGCAGGACAGCCTCATGTTGCCCACAATTGTACTTCGATGATGACGCCGGCGTGCTTTATCATATGAAATCAATTCGACAAAGCACGTATATTGAAGCCTCTCAACCAACCCAGTCCCTCGCAAACCTTCTTGGTGGTAAACGCGAATTTAACCTTAAGGAGCGGCGAATTCTCGCAGTAATCTTAGCCCATTCCATGCTCCATTTCTGCGAAAGCCCGTGGATGAGCAGAGAGTGGAACAAGGAACACATCACTTTCTTCCGTAAAGCACGTGATCGGAGGGAAGGGATAGACGTCTTCGATCTCAGCAGGCCGTGGCTATCGCCATCCTTTGACGAGAATGCCTGCGTGGGGGAAGATGACGTAAGTCAGCTGTACCGGATCCATCCCAATCCCAGCGTGCTCGCTTTGGGCATTCTACTTCTCGAGATCGAGCTCAACGCCGGTATCGAGAAATACAGAGATGCAGAAGATGCAGAAAAACTTCCGCAAAGCTTTTCATCCAATTCCAACGCCGACCTCTTTGTCGCTCAGCGACTCATAGACCCTGACTCCCAGGACCATGTTCTTGATCGACTCTGCGACGCATATTGCAAAGCCATCAACGCATGTCTTTACTGTCAATTCGTCGAACCGGGGACCTCGACAAGCCTAGACGATGAGGATTTCCGACAAGCCGTCTATGCGAACATCGTTAGGCCGCTGGAGGACGAACTTTGGCATTCCTTTCCGAAATTGACTCCTGAAAGTATTGGCCTTGAGGCCGTGAACGGTGTGGAAAGGCACTCGCTGTGATTTACTAACCTTTATGTTCGACTGATACGAAGCTGGATGCATTTACGTAGGGGATGGGTGGCATTGCTGCATTTCAGCGTGGTAGCGACAGTCATTGATTTTTGATACCTGTACATCTACGGGCTCTTGACAGCCTTGTCTGCTTTTCGGTGTTCCAACAGACAATATCCATAGTGCACAGTGGTAAATCAATGCATAGTTAAAACAACAACAACCATCTTTTCATTTTCGAGCCGCTCTTACATCTAGGGGATAACTCCAACCACTGTGGTCCATTGCTTCTAACCGTAGGAACGTTTGCACCACCAAACAATCTAGTTGTTCATGGGCCCAGGCCAGCTTTAAGCGAGTTTACAAGCGCGCTGTCGCCTTGTGAAAGGGATTTCAAGCAATCAGCTCCTTCAACATTTTTGTCATCACACAGGCCTTGGAGTTTGCTGTCGATAAAGTGTTGGATCAGTGGGCCAATTTCGTCCATGGCCCCATCATATGCACCTGGCTTCTGTTGCTTTTCGTCTCGGTATTGGATGATTGGGCGAACTTTGTCCGTAACCCCGTCGTAATGCCCAGGTGGCGGGAGTATTTCGTCTCGGTGTTCATGTAGCCATTTCGTTCCTTCTCTATCGATGCGATTTCTCTCTGGAGACTCGAAGTGATGGGGCACAAAACGTGTAGGGGCAGCAAGGACGCACGATCCTGTGCAGAAAAGAGCCAGAAGGCCCAGAAGAGACATCATGTCTGCGGCGGGCCTACACAACGTAATTCGTCTTGTGGCGATAAGTGAGCAATGTAATCTTGTTTGTGGGATTTGGAGGCACAATGTTGATTGTGAAGTTCTTCAATCCGCTGGACGACGGACGATCACAGGTTTATAGGGATCCGAAGAACGAAAACCACGGTACACGTATCATAAGAACGTCTTTTTCAGTGCGAAGAGACTCAACGCGGCAGGATGGACCAGGGTTGAACATGAAAATGAAATGGACGAGTGAGCCTGCAAAATGCGAGAAGTACCTAGGAACCGAACTCAAGATGACTAGGCAAATCCTGGTATGGATCGAGAGAAAAGCCCCCCATTCCTCGATTTGACGTTCAGAGACGTATATGAAGCAATAATGAAAACTGAGTTGGACATTTCTACTGATCTATTTCCTACCAAAGGGCTTATGCTGCTCAGCTCTTCTGGTTCCATCCTGCACAAAGTGGAAAAGCCAACCACGGAGCTCATGGCGCAACAGGAATTCCAGGTCTCTTTGTAAAGGCCAGTGCAATCCAGCCAGCTATTAGACACGTTCCGCCCAGCGGTGTTACCGGGCCGAGGAACTTGAATCTCTGTGGATCGAGGACTAGGAGATATATGCTGCCGGAGAACATCGTCATCCCAGCCACGAAAAGACCCCCCGCGATCTTGTTCTTGGGCGCCAAGGTCGAGGTAAGGAGGAGGATACCGGAGTGTAGAAGCTACCGCATGTCATTGAGATGTTGAATGGAGCAGAAAGCCGCAATGGCTTTGCTTACCTGGTAGTGAGCAGCTGTTGACCAGTTTGCTATCCGTGCCGGATCCGAGATCTTCGTCTTCAGACCGTGAGCACCGAACGCGCCTAGCATCACGGAGCTAGCGCCGTATATAGATCCCAATGTCCAGAAGAGGGGAGGCATTGTGAATAAGAAAGCGATTGAGGACTTGAAGCTGAGAGCTTTAAAACTTCCGAGATGAGCGGCCACAGGGCGGTAGTACCAGGCTGTAAGGCAAATTGTAACATCAGCTCCAGCCTTGCTGATACAATGCTATCAAAACATCGAATACTATGCGGTCGCGAGAGAATATTGGACAAAGAATCTGTATAAGAGGCCGTTGAAATCTAATATACATGTAATTGAAGACAGTCGTATTGCACATATTCAACCGGATGTTACAGGTATTGGCTGCGACTAATACCGTCCGTCGTCCTCCTTAATCAGATCCGCGCCCTTCTCAGCAACGGCGTAGGTGCTGCTCATAATATTCCCGCTGACATGGCCCGGGAAGACACTGGCATCGATGACCCTCAATCCCTTAGCCCCAATCACCCTCGACCTATCGTCCACAACCTCACCCATCGTACAAGTTCCGATCAAGTGGTACTGCGTGCTAACATGGTTGCGTACGTAGTCCATGCGCTCGGGCAGCGTAGCCAGCGACGCGCCCTCAGGCGGCAGGACTCGGTCGGCGAGCGACTTCTTGACGAGCGGGTGGTTTGCGACCTTGTCGAGCCAGGCTAGGCCCTCGGCGAGCATCTTGAGGTCAGCCTCGTTGCGGAAGTAGCCGGGATCGATATCGGGCGGCTCGGCCGGATCCGCCAATCTGATGTGCACCGTGCCGCGCGACAGCGGGTGCTCCAGGCAGATCAGCAGCGACACTTGTTGCTTGCCCTGAGGCGGCGCGCTGAAGAACTGGATTTGGGAACTCCCCGCGCTGAGGTCCAGCCGGCATGGGATGCAGAAGGTTTGCAGGTTGGCGAACGTCGGGTCCGAGAGCTGCTTCACGATGACGGCTTCTTGCCGTTTCTCAAAATCGGTTTTGGCGAGTGAATTGCTGCGGACATCGTCGATTGTCTTCTTGAGCTCGTCTTTGCTGACGAGCGATGCGTATGATACGAAGCCCATCAGCATTCCTGGGCTACCGTAGGGGCCATTTTTATTGCTGCCATACTGTTGCTGCATAGCTTTCTGAAATTCTTCACCGTGAAGTGCATCCATGGACTCTACTCCTGGCTTGAGATCGTAAAGCATGCCGCCGAGAACGTGATCCTGGAAATTGGCACCAACCCTCTTATTCTCGATCCTGCACTCGACGCCAGCCTTTTGTAGGACTTCCGGATCACCAATGCTGCTGAATTCTAGTAGCTGTGGTGAACCGATGACTCCACCACTCAAAATTACCTCCTTCTTCGCCTTCACTTGGTGTGTTTGACCGTTATGCTTAAACTCGACGCCGACAGCTTGGTCTCCATCAAGCAAGACCGTTGTGGCGAGTGCATCGGTAAGAACCTTCAGGTTTGGTCTGTCGACATTTGGTCTGATGTAGCCAGTCGCTGCGAACTTCTCTGTCCCTTGTCCTTCGTTCGATCAACAGCGCCCAAGCTCGAATAAAAGCCCAGATGATCTCCACTCCACGCGTCAGACAGCGTCTTCTTGTCGCCGCCAATTTCGTATGCTGCCTTACAAAACTCTTCTTCAAGTGGCATGTACCAATCGTTGAAGCTGGTATGGATGGGTCCATTCGATCCGTGATACTTTTCTTTAGCAGCAGTTGGCATGTACAGCGGATCCTTGACAGGCGCCGCGTGAGGATTCTCGTCCAGAGTTTGATGCTTGCGAAAGTAAAGAAGTAGATCGTCCCAGCCCCATCCTTTGTTGCCCAAAGAGGCCCATCCGTCATAGTCACCTCTTGATCCACGAACGTACATGAGGTAGTTGATAGCACTACTACCTCCTAGAACTTTACCGCGAGGCATGGAGTACGTTTTGTTCCCTGCCGTTGGCTAGGAATTGATAAGTGTGATTATACTTGCCATCTTAATTTTGAGTTCACAAACCATATCACAGGGATACTCTGGAAGCACCAGTCATATTTCTCTCTTCCGATCAAGGTTGGGTACAGTGCTGGTGTTGAGATCTGTGGGTCGTCCATACGATTTGAGCCAGCTTCCAGCACTCCAACTTTGACATTGGGATTTTCCGTCAACCGTGCAGCAACGGCACATCCTGCTGTACCTCCTCCGACAACTATGTAATCACAGTCCTGGCTAACGAATTCATCTACGCTGCAAATGGCGGATCCAGAATGTCCATTGACGCCATTAGCGCCATTCGTAACTTTAGATGCCATTTTGGTCAGTAGTATTCGTCTTTCGTAATCTTCGGGTGTTCCTGAGCTCGATCTCAAGTAGAAAAGCAGTGAAGAAGCTTTAAAGAAAGGATGCACCACACCCGACAGTTGCGGGGTCGGCGCAGTTCAGGATGCTGAAGCGGGGATACACCTGTCGATCGAACGAAGGGAATAAGGGCGAAAGGATAAAGTGCGTGAGGCACAACCACGAGCAGATAATTCCAGATCCAAAATATTCCTAGATATCTGTATCGCTCTTCATGACGAAGAATAGACTCGCTACTTTTGTCGGCTCTTGTCCTAATCGACGTCTATTCCGGTGGAATGCGCTCCGAGCCTCTCGGACGGGTCAAAAGTGCGATAGAAGGAATTTAATACCAGGCTGCAATCGCCGTCAGGAGAAGAGGCTCGTCATCTGGCTTGGTGAGAGCGTGGACGCCGGTCCCGAAGCGGTGGGTCGAACTGACGCTGGCGGTTGGGCTTGTTTTATAGCATTTCCTGAACGAATCTCCAGTTTTGGAGGACGTCTCCTGATCGGTGTGTTCGTAGTAGTTGTTCGAAGGTTGGATACCAACTTCGGTGGTCTGACGTTTCTTCGAGCAGGCGTTGCAGCTGTCGGTCTCAAAGTATTCCCCGCAATGGCCGGTCTTGTGGATCGCGAGAGCGTCATATTGTAACCACCATACCATTCACTCCAGTTCTCACCAGATCGAGTGACAGTGTTTCTTGAAACAAAGGCTCGCTCCGCGGAGACCGAGTCATATAGTGGATTGGCGTCGAGAAACCTTCGGGCCAATTGCTGCGCCGAGCTTATGCCTGCTTGGATAGACTGTAGTTCGGCCTCTGAAGCTGAAAACGGTATCGGCAAATTATAGCTGCCGGAGAGAGTTACAGCTCTTGAAGTGGAGGAGGGAGCAGCAGTTGACACTGACGGGCGAGGAATTTCTTCTACGTCTTCCTCATCCTCAGCGATTGATGAGGCCACGTCGGACCTTGTAGCGCTTCTCGATCTGATATGTTCTAGTTCTCTCCTTGCAGATCTTAGTTCGCCTTCTAATCTCACTAGCTCTTCTTGAGGCTCATTTTGTGATTCAGGCTCGCCTGGTTTTCTCTGCCTTTGCCGTCGTCTTGAGAGTTTAGGTGGTGCTCGTTGCAACAGTTCATGAAGCTGACTCTCAATTCCTTCCACCCTATTCTTCAATGCATCAATCTCTGGCCCTACAGTGGGTCCTATACGGTGAGGAGAGGTTGGGTTGGGAGTAGAGACAGGAGTGGCGGGTGCTTTATCCGCGGTGCGGTTGATTTTCTTTGGTCTTCGCCTTCGGGACGGGATGTGCTCTGGGTTTTCCTTTGCGATATTGCTCTTGGTACTTGTTGCAGCGACTTTTATTTGTGGGAGAGGTACGCCTCCCGCAGATTGGGATCGAGGTGTTGAGGAAGTATTGCGATCAAGTTGCTTTGGACGCCGTTGAAAGCCCTCCTGAGTTTTCGGGGCTGAGCTTGTCTGGCTCATTGTATTGGTAGTCATTCATCTGTCCTTTTCTTGCCGTTCCCTCTTCGTAATTGGCGAGATGCGTGAATTGAGGAGGAAGTCCCTACCATCTGCTCGACATCTAGCCATGCCAACTTTCAAAAGAATTGTCGGTCATGATGGCACGTCCTAAGGCGCAGAGTAAGCGAGGCTGTGACTGGACGGTTTGGGTTACGATATGGCGTCATTGTTTTCAACGGCGAATGAGGCGGAAAAGTGACAGCTGCACTCCGCACCGTTCGAGGAGCAAGCTACTTACCTATCGTACCTAAGGTATGGAGCTATGTCGGTGCCCATTGAACAATGCTGCTTCGTACACGCTTGCCTTCACCAAAACTATACCTGCCACTCCGTCACCGTTCAGGAAGGACCGAATGTTTTGTGACGGTAGCGCGAAATTCTTCAGTACCAAGAACTGCTAGCCTACCACGCTCCCATCCGCTGCGTTCCTAAGATAAACTGAATCCACCCCCTTCACTTTCCTCTTTACCTCTTCCCACCTCTGCCCATCGTATCCAGCGCTTCTCTTGCCCTGAAAAACGACATACGGAGCGTCAAGCATCAAACCCTGCCTCGATCCGGGAGCTGCTTGCCGAGGGTTAAAAATTCGATAGTTTGCGAATCGCGGAGGCTGGGTAATCGCCGAAGCAAAACGAACGATTCGCCAGCAAACAACAAAGGCAGGCCCAGTGGCGCCACCTCTTGACCTTCTGCATCTGACAGAGCGACTGCACATCGACAGCCGCGCTCCGCTGCAGGTGCAAGGCGCAGGACCAGCTGATCACTCAGCCGTTACTTTTATCGACATAAAGACATTTGGATCGCCCGGGCACTCGGAACATTCGCATTATTGTCCACAGCATTTCAGAGGTATATCTTTCATTTAAAATCCTCGCCATTGCCGTCATCTCACCTTTCGCGCTGCCTGTCTCCTCCATCCTCAGACATGGCGCGCGCAACTCTCAGCCTCGTATTGCTGCTCTTCAGCCTCCTTCCTGCAATCGTCTCCGGCGCTTTCTTAAACTCGACTACGGCTTCAAGCGGAATCACATCCAGCTCGTCCAACACGTCGAGCAAATCGGCAATGGCAACCACGAGTTCTTCCGCTGCAGTGGTCAAGTCAACAACAATTTTGACCACAACCCCCTCTGGCACTCAAGCCACAGTCACAAGCTTCGTCGGTCCATCAGAGACAAATACTGCAGGTACCTCCACCACAGCTTCAGCAGCACTTCAATCAAGAGCGTCTAAACTTGAGATTGGCAACTACGCTCTAATACTAGCTACTTCGGCCCTGTCGATCTTGATATTGGCTTTGATGTAAGCTCCAAGTCAAGCGGACCTAGCATCTTTGCCACGCCTTTAATGAATCAAAGCGTTGCGTGCCGATAAGCGATATCGTATTACGCTGAGATTTAATGGAGGAAGCGGATAGGTTATTGGCAAGAAGGCTCATTGCAAGCGACGGAATGCCATACTCGTGTCACTCAATGTTTCTCACGATAATGGCAAATGATATTTGTACGAGAAGATACATAGCACGACGATATGTTTAACGGTGAGACATTCAAACGGCCAAAAGATGTCACCGTAGTGTTAGATACCCATTGGCTACATTTTAATGAAACTAAACCATGAATATATGATTGGCTTTTGAGTCTTCATTGCGCCCTCGATTGTTATCTTCATTACTTATCGACGGAATTCACTCTTGTTCAGTTCTTTGCAAAGTAGGTTGCTCGCAGCTGATACATCGAGCATCGCATTACGACATCACGTTGAAGAATTGTTCCTACGGCTCACTTCATTATACAAGGCTGACCGTAGCCTCAACCGGATCGGGTTTCGGGGGAAAGGTCGTTTCAAATTGAAAGTCTCCGACGCTGACCAAGATCATCGGGCCGTGACCTATCGTATCGTGCGGAGTGAGGATGGATTGGATTCCGCGTTGGATGACAAAACGCCTGGCGCCATTAGCATTGGAGGTGATGCAAGCTTAAATCGCATAAGAACTCGGTTCTACGTCGAAATCTCACTACTATTTGAAGATAGATGAGCATTAAGATTGATTTTGATTCCCATCTTTTGACACTAGCTTCGTTCTTCTAGTCAGAATTCACAAGATGTCCGATCCATCTCTCTACGAATATCCGTCACCACTACAGGGCTTCGAGAACTATCCGGCTCTACCAAAGTAAGTGATTGTTTTGAATTTATTCAAGAATATCTCTACAATGGATAATTTTGTGTCTTGGAGCTATTTTCGATATATATCCAGCCCATTACATAAACATGTCCAGAGACACTCTGCTAAGGAGCTTCGTATACAACCTCATTTGTTCATCTTATTGGAATTTGGGAACTTTGTTCAGCTTCTTTCATCCTTTTGATTAACTAAGTACTCACACTGTACTCAGCGAAAAAGCGGAAGACGGTAAATCCTTCGCCAACCCACCAGCAACTCAAAAGTCAGCAGCATACTCTGCCTTCCCAGATCCCATCACCAATGGCATCCGCGGCGGATTCGATCTGCACATCTACTTCTTGCAAAGCAATCCTGAGCAGGTGAAATACGCGCACGAGCTGTGGCAGCGCATCCGGCATGAATTTCCAGAGCTACGCATCTACACGGTGTTCGAGAAGCCCATAGGACCACATCCTGTCGGCATGTTCGAAGTCAACCTGTTCACGCCCGAGCAGTTTGGTGCGTTTGTGCCGTGGCTAAATATCTGGAGAGGCCCCTTGAGTGTACTGGTACATCCAAATACGAACGACGGTGTGAGAGATCATTCGCAGAGGGCAATTTGGATGGGTGAAAAGTTTCCACTGGCCTTGGGTCCGTTGAGAAAGTTTGAGGAGTTCAAAGCGAAACAGGAGGCGGAGAAGGTAGCGAAGGAGGCTAATGGTGAGAAGGTATGATGATAGAAGATGGTAGAGCGTTGTAATGCGTATGTTTTATGCTTGGAGCCGCTCTGGGCATTCGATGATGTTACTCATGAGCATTTCTAAGGCAAGCCGAAGTCTCTTCATCATTGAGACTCAGAGTATTCCTTCGCTTTCGTCCATGACTTATTGCGCATGCAAACTCTTCAAGTCAACGCCCTATTTGCCAGACCCGTAAGCCATACAGTGTTAGAGAGGTAGAGTTCTTTTGATCCAAATGTTCCGTATTCTGATCAATGCATTACGCCATAATCTCCCTGACATCCCAAACCAAAACCCTCTCATCCCATCCACAAGTCGCACACCACCCCTCCGCGCCAAAAAGACACCAGTCCACGCCCATCGCAAACTCCGTGTGCCTTCCCATGCGCCCCAGCTCACGGCCGCCCCCCAGCGCCAACGGATCGCCGCCGGCCTTCGCACCAGGCACGCCCACGGCGCTCCCATCCGTCCACACGCGGCACGTCATGTCGTAGCTGGCGGACAGCAGCACGTCGCTGAGGTGCGGGCTCCACGCGAGCTTGCGCACCGCGAACTCGTGGCCGGGCAGCACGGCCAGCGGGCCCGCGCCCGGCGCCCGCACGTCGAACGTGCGGATGAGACGGTCGACGCCTGCCGTCGCCACCACCCCCTCCCGGTACTTGTTCCAGTCGTGCGTGAGCGCCTCGGCCGGCGCCGCGGGCATCGCGGGCGCGAAACCCGGCCGCGTCGCGGCCGCGCTGTGAATCGCGATCTGAGCTGCTAGGTGGTTCGAGGCGGACGCCTTCGTGCGCAGGTCGAAGATCCGCAGGTGCGAGTCTGAGCTCACGGCCGAGATGAGGTGCGGGCTGTGTGGGCTGAACTGCGCCGAGTATGTGCAGCTGTGGATGGGCAGCGTTGTGACGGACTGCTGCAGCTCCGGCCGCCAGATCTTGACCGTGCCGTCCCACGAGCTGGAGAGGAAGGACTCTTTCGAGACGAGGTTCCAGTGCACCGAGAAGACTTCGCGAGCGTGCTCTTGCCACGACCGGATTGGGTAGTTGTTCAATGATATGTCAAAGAGCTTTATAGAGCCATCGCCGCCGGCTGTGAGGATTTGGTTTTCGTGCGCTTCGGACCAGGTGGTGTCAAAGAGGGCATCTTGCGTATCGAACCTTGGCCAGCGTCAGCATGATATCAGGGACAAAGAGCCAAAAGAGCTAGCTTGACGGAGGAGGGAAGGAATCGTACCATTTCTCTGCCTGTATACCCTGCGGTGTAAGGCCAAGAATATACAGTCTTCCGTTGCCGACGAGTCCAAAGTTGGCGGAGGTTGCCACAGCTATTCGGGAGTCGAAGAAGGGAGAGTACTTGACGGCGAACCCATTACAGCGTTGTGTACGAAATTCAAGCATGATGCAGTTGGGTGATCGTAAGTGGCTATCTTAATATCATTTTGGGCGCACAAAACGATAGAAGCGCGAATCCTGCATTCAATGGCGGACGAGCTTGTGAAGAGTCCACGGCGCCGTGCAGTCTCTGCCGGGTGTTTATCGATTACGATTACGCTCCGAAAGCAGCAAATCTGGCTGCATGCCGAGGTCTCTCGTCCTATTCTATCAAACTCGATTATGCCTTCTGCCATCACTCCAGCTGAAGTTGCGACAATTCAGGAAGTTTTGCGCCTGCTTTGCTTTTTCCTAGAAGAATTAACCCTTACATGAATCCTTGTCTACTTGTTACCTCAATGGAAGTGAAGGGAGTGGTCAATCTATTCCATCCCCTGCACTGTCAACGCAATAACGGATGCTTCGGGTTCGAAATCGCGATCGTCATGTAATCTCTTTTCCGCTCTCCAAGTGCAAGGCTTTGTGAGTGATTTTTCAATACGAGTCGGCCTCGTTGACGTTGAGTTATTGTTTCACGACTGTTGATCGTGATGGGTATAACCATGACCTCTTGGGCAGTATGATCACGAGAGTGTGGAATTCGCTCAATCCTGAATGCGCCTTGAATATTTCGGTTTTACCAACTGTATGGTAAGCTTTTTTGCAGAGTAAGATATAAACTTGCTTAAAATCTATTTCGAAGTCCCAATCAGTCTCTTCAAGCGATTACCAAACGCACTGAATGCAAACATGAAGCCATTGCGGATTCTTTCCGTGATTCACATTTTGATCTCCTCTGTTCTTTCGATTGCACCATGTCCGATTTACAGTCCAAAGTTCTTCACTCAAAAGCTAGACCACAAGTCAAACAGCACAACAACCTTCCAACAGCAATACCAGCTCGTCACCGACTTCTTCCAACCAGGAGGGCCAATACTGTATACCGTAAGTCCAGAAAGTGCTGTTATGAAATGCGTCGAATCGCTTGCATTTCTTGATTATGCGCAAGAGCTTGGAGCGATCGTTGCTGTACTAGAGCATCGATTTTTTGGTGATAGCTTCCCACCTGGTGTCAATGATTCCAATGCAACGGCCAAAGACTTTGCATCCTTAACCCTGGATAACGTCCTCCTTGATTCCGTCACGTTCGTCAATTGGATTAAGACTACGGTTCCTGGCGCTGATAAGAGCAAGGCAATAGTTGAAGGAGGGTCTTATGCCGGAACTTTGGCTACTATACTGAGGCTCAGATATCCAACGACCTTCTACGGGTCTATGCCATCAGCGCCACCGTTAAGGTCTCTAGGTCCACTCCAATCCAACCCATACAAGTACAATTGGTGGGAATGGGTAAGCCTGGTGATCTCGGTTCTCAATAGCACTCTTACATTTCACAGGTGTCACAGGTATATGAGGACCAATCATTCGAAGCATCTTTGAAAATCAAAACCTCACTCCAAGTCTTTGACAGCTGTGTCACCGAAAGCAATTGCTCCCAACTTGTCCCCGAGCTAAACCTTTGTGCTCCGGAGCCTTCAGCAACGAGATCGACCGAACTTCTAATCGCAATGATCTATGTTTATAATTACGCGGTCCTACTATCATACGGCATTCCCGCGATCTTTCCTACACCTCATCCTTACCAAGTTATCATCAACCAAACCCTCCAAACTAATAATACGGGCGAGATTATCCGAATTCCGGGCATTCTATTTAATAACCAATCGGCGAATGAATGCTGGAACTGGACACAAACGCTTGAGAAGACCGCCAACCCAGCTAACAATGGCGTACGAGCTTTTCAGTGGATTATCTGTCACTACGCCCCTTTTTCGGCATCAGCGCTACCAAATTCATCCTCGTCACTTTTTCCACCTAGTGACGTGATTGAAATTTGTTCCGAGTTGTCATGGGAGTCTCCATATTATAATAGCACGAATGAGTGGTGGGTTGAGTATCTGGGGCTTACAGATGAAGCAATGCATAATGCTGGAAGGATACTCTTTACGAGGGATGGAGCTGAGCAGACATCCTCTGTGGGAGCACCGCTAGCATTTGAGGGATTGAATGGCAGAAATGAGACGAGAACGATTCAGGTATGGGGACTGGGGCATACAGAAGATCTGTTTGGACAACGAACGGAACCACAGGGTGTGAACCCGAGTTTGGACTACGTAAGTAACAGCAAGTCAGTTCAAAAACATGCCAGCTTACTGAACATAGATTCGGAATGTCAAGCTACAGTATCTGAAAGCTTGGGCTTCGAACGATGGAGAGATTTGAACGGGACAGACGATTCGTTGCCTTTTCTACCAAACGAACTTAGTCAAGTGCATTGGATAGGATCACTTTGGTCTTTCGTGGCTTTGAGAACGAGCAACCTAATCTCGAGAAACTTTATTAAGAGTTTTATGTATTTGATGCTAGATGAATATGGCAATGCATTTGTAGTTGGAGCGCCATTATCATGTGCTGGTTGAGAAGTTGCCGTCCACAACCTCCTTAAAATGCCCTATCGTACGAGCGATGGGAATACCAGACCTCGTTCAGATCTTATGAACTAGATGAGCATCATACTAGAGGCTTACGGTGGAATCTACGGCTATCAGAAGTTGAAATATCGAGGCCTCTGCAAGGTTTGAAGTTGAGTAAACGTCGACTAGGAATCGCCAAGTTCGTGGCGCGTTCTCCTCACTGTGTTTACTTGGTTGCCAGCGGACTCCTCATTGGCCACATCGAGATCATATTATGTATGTGACACTCTTCAATGAGGCCATGACTTAAACCTTTGAGCTTCTGGACGAAATAGAAACGAATACGGCAATCCGGTTATGGAAACTTTCGTATCACGAAAGAGACGCCGCCTCTCCTCTGAAGATGTCGGAGAGGATGAGAACAATGGAGAGAACTCGACCGACTTCAAATTGGCAGTCCTGGCATCTCTACACCCTGAATTTGATCAAGAAGTCCTTCTAGATGCACTTCTTGACGCCGATGGATCTGTAGAACAGGCATCGAACCACCTATTAGGAAGAACTGCAATGCCTTCACCATCCAAAGGGCAGAATCGATCTTCCGCCATCGGCTATCAAAGTTCCTTGTCCTCTTTCGCTAGAAGAAGCGCGTCTGCCAGTCCGGTTAAGAAGCAGCAACTCACTAAGAAAGGAAAGACGCTCCATCTCTACTCACCAGAAGATATCGAACAACACACACCATGCTCCATTATCCACAACTTCTTACCGAAAGAGGACGCTGATGCACTGCTGCAGGAGATTCTTCCAGAGACCCCTAGCTTTTCTCGAGAGAAATTTAAGCTCTTCGATCGCGTAGTCGAGTCTCCGCATAGCATATGTTTCTATGTCAATAGCTTGGATGAAATGCGGGTGCAAAAGTCCGAGTACGTCTACAACGGTTCGTACGTCCATGACGTGAGGCAAAGCCTACCGAAGATGCTTGAAGTCTCCTTCAAAGTCAAGGATGCCGTAAATGCCGAAATTCAGAGACGGGTCAAAAACTTTTATCCTAATGGCGAAAAGCTGAAATATCAAAGTCCCGACGAATGGAAACCAAATGCGGCATTCGTGAACTGCTACGACGGCGGCAAGGAGTGTGTAGGATATCATTCTGATCAACTAACGTACCTTGGCCCTCGTGCAATCATAGGTAGTCTGAGCTTGGGAGTAGCACGAGAATTCCGCGTCCGCAAGATAGTCGCCAACGACGATGATAACGGGGCTCGCGCAGACGATCAGGGTCAGATATCCATTCACTTGCCTCACAACAGCCTTCTCGTGATGCATGCCGAGATGCAAGAGGAGTGGAAGCATTCTATCGCTGCAGCTCAAGCCATCGATCCGCATCCTATTGCTGAGAACAAACGGATCAATATCACCTATCGACATTACAAGGAAGCGTTACATCCGAAGCTCACTCCAAAGTGTCGTTGTGATATTCCTTGTGTGCTGAGATGCGTGCAAAGGAAAGCTGGCAATAGAGGTCGCTACATGTGGATGTGTCATGCCAACTACTCGCCTGAAGGTAAAAGTTGTGGTTACTTTTCCTGGGCAGAATTCGATGACGATGGAAATCCACCTTGGATGGATAAATTGAAAGGTGATCAAAGCTCAACAGCAGTAAACACCGAGACAGAAGAGAAGACGGCCGTAGAAAAGGCAAAAGATGAAGAGAATAGTTGAATCACTCAAGTTATCTCTTCGTTTGAATCATTCTCTGATCTCCCAGCCTCTTATCTTGCCAGCTTCATTGCCAACAATGAGAGTCAGTTCCCCGCTGACTTCTCCAAATGCTACGGCACTGATCCTCCCCAACGGTGTCTGACTGGTAGGCCAATTCCTATAGACTGTACAACTGGGTAGATGCACCAACCTCAGTGAATCTCTTTTCCACCTACTCGCCATACAAAGTAGCTGTCCATCAGGCGAGAACTCCAAATGGCTAATCGGCGTTGTGAGCTGATCGAGTGCACGCTTCGGCTTCGGATTCCTTGGACAGCTGGCGTTGTCGCTCTTCTCCTCTTCAGATGCCTCGCCACTCCACGATCTCCGGTCATATACATTCACAATCCCACTCGTACTCCCAATCGCAACCCACCTATCACCACCGAGCTCTTCCGGGCCGCCACTCCCTCCCATAGCCAGCACCGTCGTCCCAACAGCACCCTCATCCCTCCACCGCGCAACGACCTTCCCCTCCTGCAAGTCCCACTCGGCGACCTCGCCGCCCCTTCCCACAACGGTCAAGCCGTGCCCATCGCGCCACCACGTAAAACCCGCCAAACCACCACGCGCCTCAACACGCGCCTGCGCCACCCACTGCAGCGAGCGCGCGCCAAGCACGCCGACGGCGCCGCCCCGGCGTTCCGCCCCCCCCACCGCGACGTGCGCGCCGTCGCGGCTCACCGCCAGCCGCTCGAACGTCCGCTGCGCGCGCGCCTGCCCGTACACCCGTGTCACCTTGGCCACCCGCCCCGACGCGAGGTCCCACGCATGGAAGTAGCGCCGCCGCCCGCCCAGCAGGATCCGTGGGTCGCGCGCATCTGGCGTGAAGATCGCGGTTGCGAGCGACGTGCCGCGGAGCTGCAGCGTTGTGAGGAGCGCGGGCGGGGAGGCGCTGTGTGGTGTGGGCGTGAGGTCGTAGAGCGAGAGGAGGCCTGCTGCGCCGCCCGAGGAGAGGAGTAGCGGGAGGGTTGGGTGGATCTGCAGCGATGTGATTGTTGATGGACCGCTGGTTTGGATGTCTTTTGTGCGCTGGATGCTAATTACTTCGGGTTTGAGCTTGCGCTTTTGAGTCGTGCTAGAAGGAGCTGTGGGTGCGGTGAGGCTGTCAGCGCGTTGGAGTAGTTTTGCAAGAGGCTGTGCAGAGAGTGAATCATCATCCATGTCTATATCTTCGTCTGTAGCTGATTCATCTGACACGGAGCTCGCAGATGTCCGTCTCTTCTTCTTTGGAGGCTTCTGGGAACCTTGTATGGCCCATTCTGGTGTAGGATAGAGACGTTCGAACTGCTGCCGTAATCTCTTGATGTATTGCCTGCCCGTTACTAAATCTTCAGACTCTTTTTTTCGTAATTTCCGCAATCGAGGAACGGAGGCTAGAGATACTGTGATTCGTTCATCATCGCTATCTTCCCACGCAGGACGACTGCGGCGGGATAATTCGTCGCCTTCGTCTGAAGAATCGCCCGCCGTTATAGCTTGACCTGGGACTTTGGAGGCACCCGCGTCGAAGAAGAAGAGCTGAAGGATTGAAGTTAGTGAGTTGTATCTCCGTAGAAAGAACGCCGGCCACATACATCCGCATCCTGCGTCTCTTCCAAGCCAGTTTCTCCTTCTTTCTCCTCTGCTTCCTCTGGCCGAGAGCTAGAGATTGCAACTTGTTGTGACCTTTTTAAGCTTGCTCTGAAGCCAACACTGTCTCCGAATACAAGCTTCTCTAGTTCTTCCTCTGTCGAATCTTTGTCGTCTGCATTATATGCCTCGACGTCAGAAACTCCAACTTCTTCGTCTTCGTCTTCGAAATGGGCGAAGTCGAGCTCTTGCGGGTCGTCAAATTCAGTATCTGCGTTTACGACGATTGGCGCCATTGTGTGGAGTGAATCGAGGTTGCTCTCGACGCGACCAAAAATTCTTGGAGTTAGTGATTTCACAGGGCAAATTCAGCCGACTCGGGAAAAGTTACCTTCCACACTCCCACAAATTTAGGTCAACCTTTACTCTACAACTTTGTGCATAAATGGAAGCAGTATTACCGTAAATTCAAACTCTCGTTCACAAAAGAGTGAAATTTTTCATGACAAAATCGTAGAAAAGTTGCATGAATTGCTACATATGTGCTTGTTTTATACTCATGCTCCATCTATCTCGCGCCCTTCTAGACGCTCAAAGGTGACACTCTCAAGAACATGTACCGAAGTCACACGGCATCATAATACAGCCTCTGGAATGAGTACAACTTCGCTATCTGCGCAAAGCGGTTAACCCACTGTGACTTCCGCAGCCTTCCTGAGTCTGTTCATGACCGCTGCCGCTACGTCTCCTTCGTCCTTGATACCTTCAACAAATATAATCTCCACGTTCTTTCTGTCCAGTTCTCGTAGAGACGAAAATAAGCCTCTGGCTATGCTTTCAATATTCGGACCGATATCGATATCCCACAGCTCCACTCGTCGTTTACCTTGCTCGAATCCAAAGTGTTTTGCTGATGGAACCCGTATATCTACGAGAGATTCAAGATTGAAAGGCACATCGCCGTTCGTCTCTTTCTCGGTAGAAGTTGATAATCGATACTCTTCAGTCTCTTGACTTTCCTTTCCTGCTACACCGTTGACCTCGCCTTCACTCTCCATCCCAACAATCCCCAAAGCGCGAGGCCAAGTCCTAGTCCGTATGACGCCGATCCTCTCAACACCGCTAATCTCGATCTCCGCCCACGTGGGCCGTTCCCGCGCCATCTCATGCAGCACGACCTTCGCGCGCGGGCTATAATGGCGATACTTCATGCCAGGCGCGCGGGGTACGTCCGTCGCGCCCAACGCCGAATCCTTATACGCAACCCTTACATCCTCCCAGCCAGGACACTTCCTCAGCGCCTCGATACTCACACCACCGGGCCGCAGCACAACCGGCGGGTCACACAGCCCATCCACCACCGTCGACTCGAGCCCGACGTCGCACGGCCCGCCATCCAGCACGAACTCGACCCGGCCCGCCAAGTCCTCGAGCACGTGCTCCGCCGCCGTCGGCGACGGCCGCCCCGACGCGTTCGCCGACGGCGCCGCCACCGGCACGTCCGCGAGCCGCAGCAGCGCTCGCGCGAGTGCGTTGCGCGGGATGCGCGCGCCGAACGTGCGCAGGCCGGCGGTGACCTCGGGCGCGAGCGGCGAGCCGGGCGGCAGCGGCAGGATCACGGTCAGCGGGCCGGGCCAGAAGGCGCGGATGAGGGGCACGTAGATCGGCGGGATGGCGCGCCAGAGGGCCGCGGCGGACGGCGGCGTCGCCGCGGGCCACGACGGCTCCAGCAGCCGGTGCAGTTGCCGCAGCGTCGCCACGTGCACGATCAGCGGGTTGTCGGCGGGCCGCGCCTTCGCCGCGTAGATGCCGCGCACGGCGGCGCTGCGCCGCGCGTCGCTGCCCAGCCCGTACACTGTTTCTGTTGGGAAGGCCACCGGCACGGAGCTCGTTTTGAGGGCGTCCGCGCACACGCACAGGTTCACGAAGTCTTGGCTGAAGGAGTCGGGCCAGTTGATGTCCCAGTCTTCGAGTAGCGAGCTTTTTTCCTTGTCTGTGGGCTTGATGAGGTCTTTCACTTTTGCTGGATTCACCGGCAGTATCTGTGTTCGGTATTTGGGAGGCTCGGTTGCGGAGGGTTCGGACGCCATTGTGAAGAATCTGCCCGGCCGATGCTGTGCAGTGGAGGGCAAATTGTGCCGAAGGAGGGATATAGGTGGAGTGGAGATTGCTGTACGGAACGCATTTGGACGGAATGTGCGGATCGAAACTTGCATAGAAGTTTTGATGGAGTCACAAAAAATTTCGGATGACTATGAGGTCAGGTCACAGGGGCAACAAGGCAGAAACTCAGCCTTCTCTCACAAGGCTGCGGAAGACCACAGTCACAAATCGTTTGAAAGGAAATCTAAATGCAGAAAATCCCGCTGTTTGATGCAGCAATTAAAGCTTAGTATTACTTATAAACCGTCATCTATATACTTAATTCCCTACTGAACATTATGTTTAAGAGTTGATGTAAACTTTTCTTTCAACATCGTACGCCCGCCAATGCAGTAATTAGCTACAAGCCAGTCGTGAAGCCACCGATGCAAGATGGTTCATACATTCAATATCATCAAAAATGCTCAACCTTGTAGACCAGCCGACTTGCCGGATGTGATATTTGTATGCGTCGTGGGAGTGTTGACAATGGTTGGGAACCTGTCGAGTGAAGTTGCTGGTTGCATTTCAATGCTGGCGACTGAGATGACTAGACCAGGTACGTCACTGGGTTCGAGAACTGTTCCGTCCGCCTGAGGGAATTTCTTAGCTCATTGTTCACATCACATTGACGGTAGCTCTTACCTTTCGAACGGTCCACTGCAGTTCAGATTTCAAGTACCTTCTTACCACGTCGTCATCCATGCTCCGAAGTTTACCTTCATTGGCATACTGTTGAAGCTTAGATGTCAGAGGAACGGTCCCTGAGATAAGGACTGGCTCCATCTTGCTGCTGTCTACCATCGCTGGAACACCCATTGTTCCCGCAAGCGCTGGGTCTCGCGGCCACTCATTGGGATCCTGATTGGGCACACCAAGGAAGAAGTAGATGAAATAGCTGCCATTCAGTGCGTTCTTCTGCGTCTGAATATTTGCAAGATACTGGTAAGTGGTATGAGGGCTCTTTGAATGACCATTGCGTTTGTGCTTCGAGCTTGACCCGGTTGCCGACGGACCATAAAGTGTGTTGACTGCGTTTATAACGTCGATGACATTACCGGACATCAGTTCTGGATACGTATACGAAAACGTCGTGAGGTTACGCACGGAATCGGAGTTCCAGAAGTCACCCGCAGCATCCGAGTAGAATGGCTGTAGGCCCGTTGTCTCATCAAGCGTGTCTCCTTGATTATACCAGTATGATGACTGGTATTGAGATTGAGGTTCAACGTAACTACCCGGATATAGAGCTTGCCACAATGCAAAGCAGCGATCTATCATGGCATGATGCATGAAGAAGGAAGGATCGAATGCTGACACGTCAATAACAGACATATGGCCATAGTTTTGACCGCCGATCGTGGTATGAACGCTATCATGAACAGCCTCTAGGCTATCATATGACTCAGGGCCTGCCGACTTGATAAAAGGTTCGTTCGTGAAGTCCATGAAGTCAGCGTAGAGTGTGAATAGATTGTAGATACGTTGCGCCCAACTTTGTTGACCACTGTTTAGCGATGAAGTGAGCATGTCAACCTGTGTGACAGCATCGGCATCGGTGGTGTTTGGCCAGCGTAGAGTTTGTGGCCACTGCAAGAACTGCTGGTAGAGGAGGCCTTCCGGGGGGTGGAAATTATATGAGTAGAGCGGGTTATTGATCGTCGTCGTCCCATTGGGAAGAGTAACGACAATTGTTGGCTGTGCTATGGCATCTGGAAGCGTATTCTGTCCGGCTGGGGGATTCATCGCCCAGTCCCAATAAGGTATGCGCAAAGTAGAAGCCGCTGCAACGTACTGATCCCGAAGAGGACCTGCCGGAAATTCATTGGCTGCCTGAACCGCATGCGATTGCAATAGCTGTTCATAGAGAGCAAGATACGGTCGATGCCAGGTCAGGAAGATGTTGGATATATGGGTACAGTACCCAGGATTCGAGCTCTGTGAGTTTCCCTGAACATTGTCCCAGGATTGTTCTGGTAAGCCGTGAATTCCGGCAATTTGGAAGTGTGAAAGAAAGTCGTCCTGGTTCATTGCTTGCATGCGTTTCTGTGCCAGCACGTAGATATTGAATTGGTCGGTATTGGCCATAAGCTGTCTGATCTCAAGACGCGGTTGAACACCACCACCAGTGACTCCGGTGACTGCAAATGGTACCGTTTGTCTTCTTGGTAATATCTTCTCTTTCAATTCGCCTGTGGTTGCTGGAGAGCTTAGGTCTTCAGCTATATGCGTCATCCCTAGCGGCTTCGTACATGATGTAACGAACAGCAGACTGGCAGCGATTACTGTCAACCACGACAATCCATGTCGCGAATGTGACGGCATTGTTGTTGGATTAAAGAGCAATCAACGATTGCAGGTGATGGAATCCTCTATGCCCACGAAGCTGAGATGGAGAGGTTGTGGTTCTGGTCGTAGTGACTTCCTTCCCAGAGAAGGCATGTACTTGTGTCACCAATCAAGCCCCAGAGTTTTAGGATAAAGCTGCATGCGAATGAAGGACGATCGGATGGCAGAAAAGACGATCAAATAAGGAAAAAGTTCGATTCAACGATTGACAACCCAGCGGTAGACTACGTAACGAAGTGCCTTGGGTGAGTAGCAGCAGGTGATGGGAAGGAAAGGACGGGATGAAGCAGCAACAGAAAAAATTACAAAGGTAAAGCAGGTATAATGGGCCTTTTTTAATCAGAAGGCTGTGTTTTCTCGGCATGCGTGCAACTCCAGCGTGGTAGCCATCAATCGGCTGACTACGTCTGGTTGGAGCTAGGTTAGTAGAGCGCGGCGAGTGGCATCGGACATCAGGAGAAGGGCAAAAATTGTCATGGGGCCGATTGGAGTGGAGGGTTCTAGGTTCGAAATGACACATGAGTGGGAGAGGAGGCAGAGGAGCGAACAGTGAAAGCTGTTCAATTCGCTGTTCAATTAGCCGGACTTATGTCTGTGTGTTTGCAAGGGCCAGGTGGACGGAAGATGCAGACTTGGCCGCATCACAGTCCTCCATGCGACCTGTTTCGTGTTTTGTGTTGATCGTTCACGGTCTTGTTTACGGAAAGGAGACGCAGGCACAACGACAAGCTATAGGCAAGACGAGCGGTGGGCGTGTAGGACGAATGGAGGTTGGATGCGGTGCGACATCTCCTTGTGATTGGAAGTGGTCGCGCAAAGCAAAATGAGCGGTTGGGACAAACTGCAAACCAGATGCCGACAATCCAGTCCCGGCTATAATGCTTTGACGCGTCTCGGATATTGCTGGGTAAGCAAAACTTGTAAATTAATTATCCGTTGCTTGTTGTCGTTCTTACGTGCGCTGCTTTTTGAGTGAAAAGGGGAGATCTACAATCGATCTGGGAGTTATCAGTGGCTTGCATTGGCGTGGCCAGCCGCAAGTGCTTTGAGATCCTTGTCGCCGACATTCAACCTCCTTCAACCTCCTTCCAGCTAAGCCGCTTGATGTTGTGCGGCACACAATACCTACAACGCAGAAGTCAATATTATTCATGCTACAAGAGTCCAACAGCGACTTCGTCCCGAATTTCGGCGTGAACCCCCTCGTATTTGACGGCTCACCGCTTTAAGAAGATGGATGGGTTTGTCCATGGCGCATCGGGATGTTGGGCTCAAATGTAACACTGAAAACATCAATCAAAAGGCAATTGGAGCGAGATGGCCAACATTTCCTTTCGAGAATTACCGTCTGTGCTACCGGAGGTATGACGGGTGGGACGATGTGCATATGAATAGAACCAACAGTGACGAAATTCTCAAATATCGCGTAGTCCGATGGTACATGAAGGATCTTAGATTAGATTACTTTAAATTGGGACAGCGATATATTTGCTCGACTTCTCCACACATCGTATTTGATTATTGAAGATGACGTGTTGGATCTTACTTTATCGGCCTTCGTGTAGCTACTTCGAAGCACGTGGGTCTCGATCGCTGGACCACAAAGACAATGCAAACCGACGCAATTGTGAGAATTGCCAGGCTAATGACTACCAATTCGTCGAGATAAAGTGCATAATCTACGTTAAATCATTGTGGAACCTTCGAGGGACGAGTAACACAACGCGTGAGGATGGACGACTGGGAAAGCTGGGAGGTAACGTGCAACGGAACCAGGTCCACGGTTTGCAGCAAAAATACCTATATGAACAAGAAACAAAGGCTCAGAATAGAATACAATCTTTTTGCATCCCAAGCGATGACGCGTAACCTCGGCGCCAGCAGAGTCTAAGTAGCCATCCCAAGAACCCAAGCACGCGGGAACACCGATCCCAAAGAACCATCACACGAACCAATCTGCCATGCACGCAGGCGCCGCATCTCCACCACCCCGCAAACCGCAAGCCTTCGCGCAAGCAAACCACCGCCCCAGCAACGGCCCGCATCTAGCAAAGAAGAAGCGGTGAGCTCGCCGCCTCGCCTTCCCTCCGCGCCACAAGCAAGCCAACCCGCGCGCTCACACGCCGTCGTCCTCGCCCTCCGCGCCGCGCCCCACGTTCTCAAGGTCAGTCGCGCGGAACGCGTCGGCGAACGAGCCAGCGTCAAGGTCGAGCGCGAGGTCGTCATCGGCGTCTGCAGCGCCCGCCCCGTCGCCGCCGTACCCCTCGTCGTCGTCCAGCCCGAACTCGTTGAAGTCGTCGGCGCCGCCGCCCGTGATGTCGCCGAAGATGTCGTCGTCGGCGTCGGCGGGCGGCGGCTCGTCGTCGGGCGCGGCGGGTGCGGGCGAGGGTTCGGCGGCTGGCGCGGAGAGCGCGGCGCCGCTGCGCGCTTGTTCGGGCTCTACGGCTGCTGGGGCGGGCGCCGCGTCGGTGGCCGCGCCGGCGGATGGTGCGGCGGCGCCCGCTTCATGGCCCTCGCTCACCATCACCCAGTCGTCTTCGGCGGGGGCGGGCTTGTCGTCGGGAGCTTCGTCGCCGCCGGAGCCGGTGTCGAGGGGTGCGTCCAGGTCCATGCCTTCGAGGAAGTCGAGGCCGGAGTCGTCGGGCGGGTTGTCGAGGCCGGTGTCGTCCTCGTGCATATCAAAGTCGTTTTGAGGCTCTGTGTCGGCTGTCCCTGTGCCAGCTACAGGTGTACCCGTTGCGCTTGGGCCTGGCGGAATCTGGGGGGTGGAAATGCGTGGACCGTCTGATCGAGGCGTGTTTTCATAGCTGCCTGTGACGAATTGGTCGAGCAGTCCTGCAGCTGAATTGTCGTTGGTGCCAATGCCATTGCTATCACTCTCCATGCCGTTGAATAGGCCGTTTCCGTTGACACCATTCACGTCGCCATTCACATCACCATTCGTTCCGTTCGTCGCAGGTGGTGGAGGTGCAACTTTCTTCTCTTCTTCCAATCCTCCCTTGTCGACACAAGTGAAATCCTTCTTCTGAACAATAGAGACGTTCAGCTCTGTCTCCACTTGACCCACGATTTCATTAACAGCCGTCATTGAGTCTGGAAGTCGTCCAGCTTCCCGTAGCTTACGTTCAGCCATCCGATACGTATTCCGCTTTGGGTCTTGTACCTTCTTTGCGTGCTCAGCCTTCAACGCCCGAATCTCCGCCTGGCCCTTTTCGAGATATTCGGTAATGCGCTTGTCTAGCTCATCCATCTGTTCCTTGTTGAGCTTCTGATGGCTACGTGCCGAATCCTCCGCTCTGACGACTGCTTGCTTATCCGCTGACTTCTCCGATTGAACGCCTGGTGCTTCCAACATGCCTTGAGGAAGACCCTCGAGCTCTTCCACGAATCCGAGCCCCAGATCTTCCGGAAGAATCTGTGATGTAGCATAGACAGAGGAGAAGATTTCTTCGAACCATTCGTGATGCTGCTTGTAACGCAGCGTGCTGATCTCACGGGGAGTCAAATGGTCTAAGTAATCGCCCCATTGAATATTCTCTTCATCTTCAATGCTAGCATCGTATTGAACGCCCATCGATGGACCTCTCTGGCGTCCCAACACCGGTCCAGCCGGAGCTTCAACTCTCGGTCTCTTCACACGGGGATCATCTGCACCAGGTGGTGGTTGGTAGAATTGTGCTGCTCTCGGTGGCATTTGATGTTGCATCTGGGCGCCGAAGTTCACTGTTGGCCATTGGGATTGATCGTAGAGCATAAATTCCTTGCGCTGTAGTGGACCTTTGCTTTCTATGAAAGCTCGTTCGTTCATACGTAGCTGTACTTCCGGGTGTACGCGAACTTGCTGAACTGGAATTCGATTTTGTGGTTCGGCAGGGCCATAGTGAACGATCCAGAGATTTGGGTCAAAATCTTCAGCCACCTGAGGGATTTTACTAATAATGTGATAGCGATGTCTCGCATGGCACGAAAGCGTGTCGGCGTTAGGCCGATAACCAGACCGGTGAACAAGGACTTCTACGGTCTGTAATTCTCGTTAGCATCACAGCTTTTCGCAATACTGAGATATTCCTACAAATCCTCGCATTTCATAATGGTATGTGCTTTCTGCGTCCGCCCAAATGTAACCGTCGCTGGAAAACCGGGGACCTTGTCGCGCTGTTGGTTGCCAGGTAAGGAAGACGGTACCATCGTGCGGCGGTGGTTGCATGTACTGCCATGCCATGGGTTGCATCTGGCGAACAATTCTGGGGGCGTTGAGTAGATAGCTCAAAGCAACGTCTGCGTTGAGAGTCTGGGTGATAGGGTATCGATAGCTGGAGACGAGATGTAGGTGATGGAGCTTTGTAGGTTGTAAGCAAGTCGTCTAAATGCATTCTCGGCATCTCTTACCAGCTGCGGAGTGACTCCATAACTTGGATCGTGGACTGCCATGATGCGCGCAAAGCGGTCACCGTGAAATGGACGGTAGGTGAGGCTGGAAGGGGGAACAGAGAGCACACAGCGGAGACTGGGTCCGAGTACTTCAGTCACGGCAGAGACTACCGAGAGGATGGAGAAGATAGAGAAAGGGTATGATCGGCTGCTTTTCAAGTTGAAGCGCAGTGCGCTATAAATTGTTGTCAGCGTTGAGTTTTGATGTTCGGTGGACGCGATCTTCAAGTTTGCGAATGCGATGCGACGCGGCTACCGTAAGGCGTAGTCTGGCTTGAAAATTTCAGTCACGTGAGAGATACAATGCGGCTTCAACATGAATTTCTGCAATTTACATCAACTATATTTACTTGTCTTGAATATCTCTGCGTACTAGCTACAAGAGACCAAATCCAGCTTTGAAATCGGACTTCGAGTCTCCAGGTTTCTAAACTCACAAACGATCCACATGCTGAGATACTCACTTTCAGAACCTAGTACCTGCGAGCTCAACTAGATATGACGAACCTTGAGAGTCGGTGAGAGTCGGTGAGCCAACGACAATATATCAAATCCACCAACAGATAAGTGCCTTTGCTCTTGATAGTCACCAGAAGAAGACACTGCCGAAAATCAAGGCTCAATCGCTTCTGTACACGGAGCTGTGAGAATGTCGGAAATAATTGATTATTGAGAAGTTGCACACATACCATTGCCGTTGAAGTTGTAAACATATACCATGTATGGGTAGATACTCTTGCGATAGCCCGAAGAGTTGATCAGTTATCGAAGTACTATCGTAGACTCAGCTTGCATTCTGAGAAAATCTCTAGAGTTGCAGGTCGGTAGATTTCGATTAGCCTTCATTGGCGAAGTGATATGATTTTGACCTTATGCAAACCGGAGTAGCATCAAACTCAACCAAGAAGCTTTAATCCGCCTTTCTTCTTGGACTCCTTGTGCTTGGTGACGCCAGCATACGAACCTGGACCGGAAGATCCAGCTGAAGAACCTCGATCGGCTTCCGTCTTGCTTGATCTGTTTCCCTTGTTGTTTTTGCCATTGGAGCGGTTGAATCGGTTGTTGCCAGTCTGATTTCTGTTGCCGTTCTGAAGGGAGCTATTCTTGTGTGCCCAAGGAGCGGTTCGGATGTCGTTTGCCTTCTTCAGCTGGACGGGATGGCCGCCAATATACTTGTTCTGCTTCTCCCTGAAGGCTTTGAAGTAGTCATCACTATCTGCAAAAGCCACAAATCCATAACCTTTGCTCTTGTTGGTACGCTTGTCACGAACGACATGCGTTTTGGTTACGCTCGGGTACTCTTGAAAGCCGCGCGCGAGAGACTCATCCGTGACTTCTCCGGCGAGGTTGCCAACGAACAAGCGGAAATGCGCTGGGTTCCACTCCAAAAGGGTGGGATCCTCCCAAGACTTCCCACCACCTTCACGAACTACGGTTTTCTTGGAACCGTCGGCAGCAGTCTCGGTTTGAGTGACCGTGCTGTTCGCGGAAGTAGTACCTTTCTTCGAATCGTCCTTACTACTGAAACCTGTTTGCCACTCCGCTATTTGGGCCTTCAACTCGGGATCATCATCGTTCGCCGCGGGAGCGGAATAGAGACCGGTGACCTGAGGAGGAGTGACATTGTAAGTAGGCTGATAGGTCGACTGGTATTGTGCTTGTGCATACGAGACAGTGTTGGCGCTATTGACGGCTGATGCGGAAGGATATGGTAGACTTGCGGTCACAGTTACGGTGGGTTGTTGATATGGGTTCTGGTAGTTGGGTGCGGCTAAACACCATTCAGTCAGAGTTCTCAGTAGGTTGGCGTTGAGATTCATCATACCATTCACGTTCTGAGAGCCATATGATCCACTTCCCATGGCAGTACGGGATCCACGCGAGCCTGGGCCATAGTGGACAGGTACGGCGGGATTGGGATTAGCTGGAGGTGGAGGTCGTGCGGGAAGGGTGTGATGCGGCTGGGGAGTGGAGCCAGCAGAGTTGGACTGTGATCGAAAGCTTGATGCTGAAGGTGTGGACATAATGTAAACTCGATGCGCTCCGAATATGACGTTGATTTGTCTTTCAGGCGAAGCGAAACAGAGTGACTTACGACTCGGCACGGGATGGCGACCAACCGCGCCGCTGATTGGTCTTGAGGTAGGGAGCTCTGCTGTGTTTTCTCTGTGATCGGGTTCAAAGGAGTAAGACTCCAAAGCAGGCGTGCACGGAACGCTCGAAGTTTCAAGCAAATGGATGCAAGTTGGTTGCTGACTGACCGGAGTGTGGTGCTGACAAGCCTGGATGCAGTGGGGATGGGAATTTTTTCAACGGGTTGCGGTGGCGAGGAACGCGGCAGGCTTCAGTGGGTTGACGGAGGCTGGCTTGATTTGACCGGATGGCGGCTGCGCTGCTGCTTCAGATCATAGTTATATATAATCTGATTAATAAGTTCGTGTCGGGCTGGAATGAACGGCTCGATCAATTTTGGTTGATAGTAGGCCATCTACCATGGGGAGAAAGACGATGAACAGGGAAAGGCAGACTAGATTACTCCGAAGTTCCCTACTGTAGTTAGCTACTAAGAAAAGGCAGTGAGTAATAAGCAAGCACCAGCCAGTCAAAGCCAAAGGGGAAGCCAAAAGCCAGAGCCAACAAAACGAACAACCCCTCCCCCTCTATTTCTCAATTTGCAAATCAACCGTTGTGGAACTACCACTTGCTCGACCATCTACGCAAAAATTCTTCAACAATCACTGCATCTGCCGTCTCTGCCTTGGTGCCAATTGCCTTTGACTACTATCCATCATGAGCAATGAACAACTGTACGTAATTCCCTTATCTTTGATGCGTGCACCTCCCAATCCTGCCAAAGTTGTGTCTCCCGCCGAGCTCCGGCCAACAAATGCGGCTTTTCATTCGAACCTCAATTCAAACCATCGCACCTTTGTGAAGCTACAACATGCTGACGGATCTTCAGAGCCGACTTTGGCCTCATTGGCCTGGCCGTCATGGGTCAAAATAAGTGCTCTCTTCCCTTGTTTGATTGACATACGCTGACCGTTGAATACATCTCATCCTGAACGTTGCTGGCAAGTTGCATATCGCTGACAGGCTTCGGAACAATTTTACTTACTGCCACAGACCATGGATTCACCGTCTGCGCCTTCAATCGTACCGTCGCCAAAGGTGAGCATCGCGTCTCCTTCACCATTTCACTCCCGCCGCTAAGTCCTCCTAGTCGACCGCTTCCTCGCCAACGAAGCCAAGGGGAAGTCCATCATCGGAGCACACAGCTTGAAAGAGTTTGTTTCCAAGCTTAAGAAGCCAAGGCGTATGATGCTTCTCGTCCAGGTATGGCAATGTTGGACAGATGACCATCACATCTAGGCTAATACATTCCGTTCCAGGCTGGCAAGGCTGTCGATGATTTCATCGAGGCTATTATCACCGAAGGTGGCGCGGAGCCAGGAGATATCATCATTGACGGTGGAAACTCTCATTTCCCAGACTCCAACCGTCGCTGCAGGTATCTCGCCGAGAAAGGTTTCCGCTTCATCGGTACCGGTGTCTCTGGCGGTGAGGAGGGTGCGCGATATGGACCTTCCATCATGCCTGGTGGTAACGAAGAGGCGTGGCCGTACGTCAAGGACATTCTACAGTCCATCTCAGCCAAGAGTGATGGCGAGCCTTGCTGTCAGTGGGTCGGCGACGGTATGCGCAATCAATCCTTAAAGCTTGTCAATTGCTGATTGAAGCTTCTCAGAGGGCTCCGGCCACTACGTCAAGATGGTCCACAACGGTATCGAATATGGTGACATGCAGCTGATCTGTGAGGCATACGATATGATGAAGCGCGGTCTCAACATGACCCACAAGGAGATGGGAGACGTCTTCGCAAAGTGGAACAAGGGCGTTTTGGATTCCTTCCTCATTGAGATTACCCGTGACATCATGTATTTCAACGATGATGATGGCACTCCACTCGTTGAGAAGATCCTTGATGCCGCTGGCCAGAAAGGTACCGGCAAGTGGACTGCCATCAACGCCCTCGATCTCGGCATGCCCGTCACGCTGATTGGTGAAGCTGTATGACTACGCAAATTCCGAGTAAGATGAACAGCTAACTTACAGCCGTAGGTTTTCTCTCGCTGCCTCAGCGCTTTGAAGCCGGAACGTATCCATGCTTCCAAGATTCTCAGTGGTCCAACCCCCAAGTTCACCGGCGACAAGGAGAAGTTCCTCGAGAACTTGGAGCAGGCTCTCTATGCATCAAAGATCATTTCGTATGCCCAGGGTTTCATGCTGATTCAGAATGCTGGCAAGGAGTATCACTGGAAGCTGAACAAACCCGAAATCGCGCTCATGTGGCGCGGTGGCTGCATTATCCGCTCCGTTTTCCTCAAGGATATCACCAAGGCATACCGCAGCAACCCCGACTTGGAGAACCTGCTGTACGACGATTTCTTCAACAAGGCCATCCACAAGGCACAACCTGGTTGGAGAGAAGTCGTCAGCTTCGGCGCTCTGTCCGGCATTCCTACTCCTGGTGAGTGGCGTAGGATTCGCGAGGTACGCAGATGACAACTAACTGCCCGACAGCCTTCTCTACCGCTCTATCCTTCTTCGACGGTCTCCGCACAAAGGATCTGCCAGCCAACTTGCTGCAAGCTCAGCGCGACTACTTCGGTGCTCACACCTTCCGCATCAAGCAGGAATATGCCAGCGCCAAGTATCCCGAGGGCAAGGTACGTGCTGAGACAAAACGATGAAGTCATAATTCTAACTCTGCTCCCAGGACATCCACGTCAACTGGACTGGCCGTGGTGGCAATATAAGCGCCAGCACATATACTGCATGATTTAACTGCATTTGGGCAGCCCTGGGACTTGTTAATTGCTTGGCCCGAGGTGGTGCGGATTATAGAGCTTCTTGTCGGATCAAAGAATATGGAATCAGAAGGTTGAAAGAAAAACGTTCGATAGTTGCGACGACGTAAATAAGAAGATGATCATAAAATCAGTTCCGAAATTCAAAGTGCTTGCAAATCCATGAGTTTGGTGTTCAAGGTGGCCTGACTGTGGGAGAGATGAGAATAGCAAGTCGGCAAATGGACGATGGAAGGTGATGGGAAAGCCGTTGAGGCCCTAAACGGATCGTTGCCGCTAATTAGCCACGCTATTCACGGCCCCGAGCGCCAGAGCTGCCGCCATAATCGGCCCATCCAATTGCTATGCTCGCTGTACTTCGCCCGCTGCCGCTTCCTTCTTTTTCTCGAACAGCGCACGACCCCATACAGTACGTGCTTCTCTTTGACTCTTCACACTCTCAGGACGTCCATCCACACGGCGCCAGAGCCTCCAAAGGGGTCATTTTGATCTTCTCCTTCTTCCTCTTCCTCTTTCATCCTCTCTTTTGACCATTGATTCGTGACTTTTTCGTCTTGTGCCCCCGTCTCTCATTATTGTTCGCCTCAGCTGCTCGCATGCGCTTCCCGTAGTTGTAGAAACCGCGGAGCGACTGCGAGGGCAGAAGGGGGATTGTCAGTTCAGAAGATCAAACCATGGCCGACTCTAAGCGCCTTTCGACGGGCCCGAAGACCACGACGCCGAAGGCAAGCTCTCAGGGAGTCGGTGAACCTGACGAGACATTGCAGAAGGCTGCCAATGCGAAGTGAGTATCCCTCTCAAGTCGGACCTGAGAGCACATTCGCCAATGGAGGCTAATCAACTGATATATAGAGTCCGCATCAACACCGTGGTTGCCGGACACACCGTCGAAGGCACCCTCCTCCTAACAGACCCAGTCACCAACCTCGCCGTCGTGGACACCACTCCCGAAGGGCCCACCCGCGACATCCACATCATCGCCGTCTCGAACATCCAAGACTTCCAGATCCTGAGCATTAGCGACAAGAAGGACAGCGAGGAAGGCTCAGCCAGCAACGCAGAAGCCGGCCTCCCGCCAGTCACAAAGATCGACATCGCAGCGCTGCGCGCGCGCGAAGAAGCCGCCATCCGCAAAGCGAAGGAGCGCGACGCGCAGCGCGGCAAAGGCGTGACGAAGGAAGCGCAAGAGATCTTCGACTGGTTCGCACGCACGTAAGTCCCCCTCCCCCAAAATCCGCGGGCCTCTCCGCGTGCCCAACGCCGCTAACGCAGACACCCAGGCTACCCGCGCGCTGGGCCGACCGCACCATCGTCGTCAACGACAGCGTGCTGATCGAGGCGCCCTACCGCTCCGACAACGTCCGCGGCCCAAAGGACAAGCAGCCCGCCGTCGTCCAGATCAAAAAGGTCCTCGACGGCTACTACCAGAAGAAGCGCGGTACCCCGCCGCCGCCGCAGCAGCCGCTAGCCAAGCCTGCACCTGCCGTCCCCGTGCCGCAGAGGAAGGGCGGCTGAGCCGCTGCCGGGCGAGAGGGTGCGCGGCGTGGGCTTTGAATGGCGATCCGCTGATGGCGAGCGACGCGGGTGTTCTTTCTTTTCCGTATGAGCGGCGGGTGGATGACGAGCGGCGGCGGCGGCTATATACCCATTGCGATCCGTCACAGTAGTAATATGTAGGTTACCTGCGTTTCGCGGTGGGCTGGATCAGCCTGGCCGATGGCTCGCTGGTTCGGGAATAGTCAGGCTTTAGGAAGGATAACTCGAGAAAGCTGCTTTTCCAAGTTGCGAGTAAAGGAAAATTTATTGCTCGTCCGTCGTGCTGATCTTTGTTCATTCATCATCTACGGGCTGCGTATCAACCTTCCAGATTCCATAAGAGCGAAATCACTGCATCAATCGCGGGTACCATCTACGGATGAAACCTGCCGTCCTGGGATACTATTAAGCTCTGCAGCGTAAGATAGATCCGTTAAATTCTGCCTCGAAACAACAGAGATTCTTCTATAGCCTAGTGTATAATCTCAATCTCAAGCTTTGTCATTCGTTCGGTAAAAGATGATATCCACCGGCTTCAACGGCGCGAGCACAATATCAGTCTTCATACCAGGAAAGCCATCCCCTCGGTATTCCAACCGGTCGTACCTTTGCAGGATTTTGACAATAGTGTATCCCATCTCGGTCAGGGCGAATTGTTGACCGATGCAGATCCTAGGACCTCCATTGAAGGGAACGTAGTTCCATGACTTCGGAATCCAGTTGTCCCATCTCTCAGGCACAAAGTCCTCTACAGGTGGGAACCCAGACGAGACCGGTGGATACAGATCTGATCTCCTTTGCATTGCTAGTGTGCTGTAACCGATTGGGTTGTCTTTAAGCACACCGATAGGCTGCTTGCCGTCTTCTCCTCCACCAGATGGAAGCGTGGTGTCCTTGAGCGCCATGCGCATGTTGAATGGTACAACGGGATACAGACGCAGTGTCTCGTTCATGACGTGCTGCACAGGTGTTAGCGTATGTAACTATTGAGCAATAGAGGTCGAATTATACCTGGAGATACCTCATATTCTTCAAATCCGCGTAAGTCGGTGGCCTGTCTGGTCCTATCGTTTCGAGCAACTCCTGGCGGAGTCTTTGGACAATTTTTGGTCTCCTTGATAGCTCGTAGAACGTCCAGGATAGCGTGCAAGCCGTAGTGTCTCTACCGGCCAGCAGCACTGCAACCAATTGATCTCGGAGCGTTTGCTTATCTCTTGTATAGTTTGCAAGGGCGTGAAGGAATGTATATCCATCGTCCAACTTAGCCGTCTTCTGTAGCTCTTCGGGAGATAGACGAAGTGCATCGTCAACAAAAGTATAAACGAAATCATTCATTGTCTTCAAGTTTTGGTAAAATTTGCGACGAAATAACATCCAGTTAAGAGGACCCACTCTCGCGATGAGACTCTGAAATTGTTGTACTTTGTTAAAAGCTTCGGCAAACATGTCTTTCTCATAGGTCAAGCTATCAACACTTCGTCCGAGTAGGAAGTCGGTTGCTGCATCAAGCGCATATCGGAAGAATAAGTCTGAAACGTTGACCGCATTCCCATTTCGATCCAGCATTGGGAGTAGAACTGATGTATGTTTCTCGAAGATATTGAGGTCACTAACTCGGTCCTTGATAAACTGAGGTCGAAGCAATTGCCGGGAGTTGTGCCACTTCTCGCCGTCCGTCGTGAAGATGGAGTCGCCGAGAAAGTCGTGCCAGTCTTTGTTGAAGATCTCTCCTTTACCATAGTCTTGAAACTGTGTCGCAAGAATTGCCTTGATGTTCTCGGGATCTGCAGTGAGTATTACTCGGTCTGCTCCCCATCCTACTTCTACGGTCCATGGATTGTTTGCATTCGCATATTTTTCAAATGTTTTCAACCAGAATTCGAGAACTTCTCCCCTTCCACTTGCCTGTAGAAGCTCATACATAAAATCTAGCCCCATTGGCAACTTCAGGTGGCGTATGGCGGTTCGGCCTCCCAGTTTCTTAATCCTCTTGCTTTCGGCTCGCCTGCTGGCAATCCAGTAGACGACATAGAGTCCAAATAGGACGATGCCAATCTGGAAGAAGGTGATCTTCCGAAGGATATTGTCTAGCATTTTCAAGGACTCTGAAATCCGATTTGATTGTGAACAGTAGCATTCGAAAGGCGAGATGTAAAATGAAGGTACAGAAGCTCGTATATTCTAGCTATCCGGTCAAACAAACGCAATCCAGGCTCCAACATAGGTTAATCCTAGATGAACGCTTGGCTAGTCGATAGGGTCGAACATATTGCCCAGTAACATCACGTTGCCTTCAACCCGTTCCTCGGTTGTCGACTGCGCGAAAAACCGCAGCGAATTGAACGCCTCAGCGGCACACGTATGGCTGGATAGAATCGAGTTAGGATTTATTATTGTGGGGCAATGTCAGTCGATTGTGGCTCTAGGCATGAAATCTGGCTCACTCCAAGTCTTTTCGGGTCAGTGGATAAGTTTTGTCTAACCTCCCGTAGCAAATGTTTACACATTTATCAGGTGTGCTGGTGAGCTCAGTCTCTACGCGGCGTCAAAGCAAGTTCCAGCTTTGAACTGTGTCGTAACTGAATGGAAACAGTTAATTCCATGAGTGTGTTGTAGGTGCATTTGGCTTTAGAATTAGTTACTGCTTACTACAATATGGCTTTGGTCGTTATCATGCGTGCAAGAGTATTAGTTGCTTAGCTTTGCTGTTTGGTGGTCAACATTAAGCTCCCGAATATCAATACTATCAATACACCTGCTTCATTATCCAAAGGTACCTCTCAGCGCTGATGGATAAATCCAATCCCGGATGCTCCTTGACCATCAAGACGACGGTAAGGTACACTGATCCGGGTTCTGCAGGCAGAATGGCATTTGAATCGGCTCCGCATATACACCCTTTGCGACCAATCGCTCTCTCATCTCACTCAATCTAGGAGCAGCTTCAACCTGACTCCTATTCTGACCCGATGCATCTTTGGCGCCACTCCAGAGCACCTCTGCCGCGGCGGCAGCACGAGGCCATACCATCCTGTCAAGGCTAATGGGATCCGTCTGTTCGGCCCAAATATGGCATTCGCCTCCCAGAACGAGGTGTTGATCTGATGCTGCAACGCCTTGCAGTGGGTCATAGGAATACATCAACCTCCAATTCTTCCTCGGGCTGCAGTAGTCCGCGAATGGCCAAAATTCTTCAGAAAGCGGACCTGTCGGGAAGTTGATCCATTGACCTTGACCGCAATCCAAATACTGAACCCAGCGTTAATGAGAGGGGTTCCAAGACGGAAGTAGGCTGCTTACCCAATATTCGTAGTTACCTGCGAGAGCGTAGTGTCCTTGTGCAGTGGTTTCTGCGACAGACGCATCACTGATCCAGGTTTGCACAACAACATCAGATCCAAGCGTGAGGTTCCAAGTCAAAAGCATTTCTTCCCAAACGACAGGAGTCATACCGTTTGCTCGAATTTGATCGTGATTACGGTCAACGAATTTCTGGAGGAGTGGTTGCAAGACGCTGGTTTCGTTAGAGCGAACGGTATCATCATTCAAGTACGCATTTTGGTTGACTTCATCGCCTCCAGAGTGGAAATATGCAGAGTATGGATTGATTCGAGGCAAGAGGTCACTATACAGAGTATTCATAAAGTCATACACCGCACTTGAATTAAGTTTCAGGGTTCCCGAAGGAGGTTCCGCTGCAAAGTCGTCCCAATTTGGCTGGATATTGAATGATGCAATAAGATCTGGATAAGAGTACGCGATTGATGCTGAATGACCAGGTGAGTCGATTTCAAGGTATACGGAGACGCCCTGGAGAAATCCGTAGTACTGAATCTGCTGAATCTGAGCAGGACTGTAAGAAAGAGATGATTCGTATGCTCCTTTGTTCGCGAGACCTGGGAGAGAGGGAATTTGCAAGGGCCAAGACTGGCTGTCAGTGATATGCAAGTGCATGCGGTTGAATTTGTTGTAAGCCAAGGCATCAATCATGCGCTCGATATCGGATATTGCAAAGAAGTTGCGGGACAAATCCATGTTCAACCCACGATGCGGAAACAATGGTGCGTCCTTAATCGATACTGGCGCATAAGGAGTATATATGCCTCCGTAGGAGGACTGATAGAAGAGCTGAGTAAACGTGGTCAAGCCGTGAGCGATACCGAATGAAGATGCAGCAGTAATTGTGACTTCTCCAGACTCAGTCATGGTAAGTGAATACGATTCATCGACGTCGCCATCGTGTGGATTGGCAATAGTCGAAGGGTCGGGCTGTGTTTGCTGTAACGTGATGGAGTAGATAGTGGCCCCCTGGTTTGGAGATGCTGGGAAATTGGTGTTTCTGGGATGAAACTTCCAAGGAAGGAAATTCTGTTGAAACAACGTTTGCGACGTTCGCGAAATAGCTGCTTGGATGACGGCAGCAGTAAGTGACGACGAGGCGCTTGTTGTATTTCGGTTCGAAGAGTAACTTGCTGTCTGAGTGACAATTCGGTCAGTGTTTCTGCCGAAAGCATATTGATGAAACACATCTTGAAGATGCACAAAGCCTACATGACTGGGCCCGTTGTACGTGATGGCAACACCTTCGTCGATCCACAGCGTGCTATTACCAGTGCTTAAGCTCGAAGGGATAGGCCATATCGCTAGAGCGGCAGGCACGAAAAGGAATAGGAGTGTTAACTTCATTGCACCAAAAGAAGGCCGATCTAGAGTTTGCAAGAGGCTTCGGGAGAAAAGTGACGCGAAAAGGAGGAAGGTTGTATATGGGCAAGAAGACAATTTATCCAGGAAGCAAGGCCAGGTCGGCGAATGGCGCCAATTGCAATCCGTGTTAAAGCCAAAGTGTAGCTTCGACGGAATAGCAATGTCACGCCCGCTTGCGGAGCTTTGTGAAAAGTGGAATTAGGGATACGAGCAGGAACAGCTTGGAAGCTACAATATGAAGCCACGAGATATCACGAAGCTCAGCGCGCTGGGTACACGGGCGATCATTGCTTCAAAGAGAAGCTCCCTGCACTGGGCCGCTCCAACGGCTGGGATCTAAACTGTAAACGGGAGATGCAAGGCAAGGAGACAACAGAGACGTGCAAGGATTGTGTGAGGGGAAGAGCCTTCTACAGTCGTGACACTGAGGTTACGCCGCAGGGTCCCTAACAGGTTGCCACAGCTGTAACGGGCGGGCACAATGGGATCGACGACGATGTTGCTAGTGGACACAGGACCGCAAGCCAGGAGGTTGGAGTTGATGATGTGCAAAGCTCAGTCCAGCACGATTGGCGACTGGTGCAACCATGCGAGCTTGTAAGGTGTAGATGTGTAATTCGAACTGCAGGTCGATCGACAGCCTGAATTCTACTAGTAGCCTCCTTTTCCCCCTTACCGTCATTGGTTGCTACCGCCAAAGCTTTGCCGCTAAACCCGAACCGCAATGGTTGGTCCGCACAGATACCTCACCACAATGAAACCTTAGGTTGTATAGTAGATAGGCACTGAGCCTGGAGACGGCACAAATGTCACATTGAACACACTCTCCACCAGAGACGGCTTTCGTCATCATATTGACTCGACTCGTTTCTATGGAGAGCCGTGTGACTTGTTCGTATCTTCGTCGGCCGGTCGGAACACGTCTACCTATTAGGCTGAGCATAGCTACTACAGCCTTAAGATTAGAGGGGGAACAGCGAATTTGGGTTCCAATCCTACGAGGAAAACGTCGGGTAGAACGGCCTTCATCCATTCAACCGACGAAGCTGCAGTAAATTATGGCAATATCTCCGAAAATCCAGACTGAGGAGCCTTCGAAATACAGTTCTTGTCTGCTACATATACCGTTTACTAGGTACCCAAGCTTGAAGGCCAATAAGATCACTTCAAGGCGAGTATTGCTTGTACTATGCTCCATACAGCAATCCTGCCTTGATATCTTGGTTTTCGTGGATTACTTGATGTCGAAGGAGATCGAGATCATATGGTCTTACCGTAGGTAGCTCACAGCAATGCCATTCATCTTCTCAATCTCAATTCTTTCGCACAACACAATTTGGTATAACCTACAAACCTGGTTCTTTCTCTGATTGTGTTACGTATAAGACTCGAAGAGCTTTCTCAGACTGATGTATCGGAGATTTTGTATAGAAAGCTAAATTAAGATTCAGAATCGATGCGCTGATTGTGTGACGATAGACTGTCAATTGAGGCATCCTCCGTAAATGGATCGCCTGAGTAGAATTAGCAAAACTAATGACACAGCTGAATGTCTTCTTCTACAGCGATTCCAATCTTCCGTTCGCCGTGCGCCGTAGCGATGCATGCAAATGTACATTCGCAAAAATGAGTTGAGAGATTCGGTCGAGGTGAGAATAGCTTCCCAAAATATCCAAAATCCAGACGACCATGGTGCAGAAATCTCATGCCATCGCTTTACCCGCATCAACACTTTGCGGCATTGGCGGTGGCTCTAATTTCGTTTGCTCCGCCATCATTCTTTGGAACCCTATGCCTACTCCTTCAATAACAGCAAGCAGGATAGCGCAGCCAATAGCACCGTTTCGCATTGCTCGGAGACCGCCTCGCACTGCAAGTGATCCTCCTGTGAAAAATCCGGCGATAATTGCGTTCCAAGGATCCTCCTTTTTCCGTATCCTGTATTCGAGGTCAGTGTTTCAGTGTGATAGATCATCTTAGGAGCTACGTACCCTTTCACAGCGCAATCGTATGTAGAGAATAGGCCTCCCCAGACTCCGAAATTTCCTCCTAGTACGGGTGCTCTTGCTTTCATCGCTGTGATGGCTCCTATCCGTCGTTCGCCGTAGGGACGTTTGGGTTGTTAGAGCAGGATCAACAAATCGATTCCGCCGCAACTCACCTGTTTCTGTACACAAGTTAGCATTATTTGCTTTCCATACGGGATACAAAAACATACCTGAAGCCTTTAACACCATGCCATACGGCACCACCGATGGCCTAAAGATGTCAACGTGCTGCAATGGTCTCTTCGGTGGGTTCAACTTACGCCCATACAGAATGCGCCTCCGAAGTCATTGAGGATGACCCACGGGCAAGGATCTCGACCGTACTCCATGATGCGGAATTAGGATGGCTTCAAACCCTCATCAACTTGGTGACAAGAACAAGAGAAGCGTTGGAGGTTTTCTGCTGAATCTTACCGCTTTTTTCACAGGGAGTGGTTTCGTTGCCTGAGAGCTTCAGCCTTAGCGGAGTCTGACGCGACTCACGTTGCCTGGAAGAAAGCTTCGAGCGCTGTCCATCACTCCCGAGCCTTATACTTCTTCATCCCCCCTCAACCCTCTTTTTCATCATCAACTCTTTCCAGTATCTTTGGTCGAGCTCCATTCAGTTCCAAAGCTCGCCATGGATGCTCTAGTAGCGCAGTACAGCCGTCCGGCTTTCGAAGACGAAGGTTACGGCTCCGACGACCAACAAGAGCTCATCCAAGTCACACCTCCTCTATCCCTCAAGTTTGCATTACCTCCAATAGCCCAGGTACGTTCTCCTATCATATTCATGCTTTGAAAGTGTCTAACTATCGATGAACAGCCTCACTCATGGCTCCGGACCATGACAGATGACCACAAGAACCCCAACTGCCCGATCAAGATCGCTCACGGTACCACCACACTCGCCTTCCGCTTCCAGGGCGGCATCATCGTGTGCACCGACTCGCGTGCGACAGCCGGCAACTGGATCGCGTCGCAAACGGTCAAGAAGGTGATCGAGATCAACAACAGCCTGCTGGGCACGATGGCGGGCGGCGCGGCCGACTGCCAGTACTGGCTGGCGTACCTGGGCATGCAGTGCCGGCTGCACGAGCTGCGGCACAAGCGCCGCATCAGCGTGGCCGCCGCCAGCAAGATCCTGGCGAACCTGGTCTACTCGTACAAGGGCTACGGCCTCAGCATGGGCACCATGTGCGCCGGCGTCACCCCCGAGGAGGGCCCTGCCCTCTACTACATCGACAGTGACGGCACACGCCTCGCCGGCAACCTCTTCTGCGTCGGCTCTGGCCAGACTTTCGCGTACGGCGTGCTCGACGCCGAGTACCGCTATGATCTGTCTGACGAGGAGGCCCTGGAGCTTGGCCGTAGAAGTATCTTGGCTGCCATGCACCGCGATGCTTACTCCGGTGGCTTTATCAATCTGTACCACGTCAAGGAAAGCGGATGGGTCAAGCACGGCTTCAGCGACATGAATCCGATCTTCTGGAAGACGAAGCTAGAGAAGGGCGAGTTCTCGAACGTCACGGCAGAGTTGGACTCGAACTAAGAAGGGCGTGGAGGCGTGATACTGCAAGTGAAAAGGTCGTGCGATGTACATTAGATAGCATGCATGGCATCGGAGCACAAGGTCAGGTTTTTCAGCTTCCTTCGGTTTGGGGAATGCACATGTATTTTCTCGCCGATGTGATACTAGCTAGTTACAACTCAGAAGAGCTTAAACCAGTGTCAGATCCACCGACGGTATCCCTGTGAATATATCCCATGCATATATCCCGTTAAATAAATCCCACAAAGTTAATACAAGATTGCAGAAAGTAAACGAGCAGAATGCTCTGGGAGCCCAGTTCCATACCCTAGTGCAAAACCCGCCCTAGGATCATAGAGTTGAGAGAACTCCGTACCATAACCCGCCCATGCCTGCTGAAACCCAGCATCCACGCAAACCATGAACCCCTATGAAAGAAATCCGTAAACTCCATCAATGCCGACCATCAACGCCGTCGTTGAACCACAGAACCATCCATAATCCGGGTATCTCATGCAATCCAGATCCCACAAACGCCATATCCATAACCTTCAAGAGTTGTTAGCCTTCAAGACATCACACGACATGCAGCTCCGCAGCCCGCCACGGCTCCACTTACGAATGCAGCCTAGTGGCGACGGCGGCGCTTGCGCTTCGCACCACGCTCCTCGTCGTCGGAGTCGGCGCCATCATCGAAGTCCTCGTAGTCGCGGCGGTCGCGGCGCTGCAGCTCCTCCAGCTTGCGCTTGGCGCCCGCGTCCGCGCCGTCGCCGTCTCGATCGCGCTCGCCGGCCGTGCCGCCGCGGCCTTCCTCGCGCCCGTGCTTCGCGCCCACCGGAGCCGACGCCGAACGCAGCTGCGACAGGTCCTGCTTGGCGGGCGGCCGCGAGTACACCGAGGACGCCACCGGGTTGTCGCGGAAGTAGCCGCGCGACGTGACCAGCTCATGGCTGTTGGCGGCGCTGGGAACGAAGGCTGGAGGCTTGCGGGACTTCGTGTCGGTGGCGGCTGGGTGAGAGTCGTCGCGATCGTTGGGTTTCGCAAACGGCTTCGAGCCGGCTTTTCCTATCTCGTTTCGCTTGCTTGGGGGGGGATTAGGTTCATTGTCTTCCGAAGACGAGTCAGAGTCAAGTGCAAATGGGTTTTCATACTCGCCAACATCCGAAAATACATCATCATTGACACGGCGCTCGGTGACTACCTCGCGAGGTTTAGCATCCAGGCCAAGAACCTTAGGCTTCCGCTGCGTCTCTTGACTTGGTTTGCGATTGAGTTTGATGCTAACATGGGGAGACCAGATCTTGTGAGTATCTTGGTTCGATTCACCGCGTTCGACCTTTTCGCCGTTAGTAGACTTGGGCTGCCCAACGAGCTTCCAGCCTCCGACCTTCTTGTGGGCCGCCTTCAGCTCATCAAGGATTTCTTTGCGGGTCCTCGCTTGCTTTCGAACTGGGACCGGAGCGGCTTCTCCAACCTTCTCCTCCTGACGACGGGCCTCAGGCTTGATGTCTTTAGCTTCCAGCAGCTCAAACTCTTTGTCAACGTTCTGCTTCTGCTCATTTGCGGTCGTGTTGCTGACAAGAATTGGTCCAATGACCAGAGGAGGATGGGGGTATTCGCCGCGCTGAAGCTGGTTGTAGCGTTCTTGGTATTCCTTATCGGTAATTTCTCCAACTTCGAGCTGGGCCAGAAGTTGATGTTTCATAGCTTCCTTGTGCTCCTTTTCAGCCTTCTCCCTATCACGACGCTGCTGCGCACGGTCGACGAAACCAGGCCCAAGTGTAGCGCCCTTGGGGACATTGCTCTTTGTCTGGTTGGACTTCGGACCGTTCTTGCGGGATGGCTCTTTAACCTGCAGCTGACGAGGGATAAATTTCAGAACATCCTTTGGAACGGGAGGAGTGCCTGAGGTGGGCTGAGGGGTAGTCGACGCCGAACGAGAGACATCCGAGTCAGCAATGGAAAGTGCAGCTTGGCCCGACGATGTTGAGTGAGAGGAGGATGGCCTCCGGGCAGGATTCTATATCGGTATTAGTTGTTACTGTGGTTAGGTGGTGCACGCGTGCGCCGTTTGACCGATTTCGCGTGAACTAAACGAGTGCGCGCATACGTCGACGAGCTTGTCCTTATCCTTTCCAGCCTCTCGGAGGCTGTCGGGGCCCGGAGAGGCCATTCGGAGTGAGTGGAGGTGGCAGCAGGCTTTGGTTTTGGATTTGTTGTGGTTCACGGACGGAGGTGTTTTGAGAGATGTTTTGAGAGGGAAATTTTGAGTGGAAGCTCTCGCGCCGCAATTGACGTCGTTGGAGCTTTGCCAAAAAGTCTTGGCAGGGTCCAGTCACGTCCAATCACGTCCAAGTTCCAATCGCGACAAGGCTTGAATTGTGCAATGGGACCTTCCGGCCCTTATCAAACAGCTTTCTCGATTGATGGTCACTGCTCGAGGTCTGCTTCTGGACTTTTTGTATCGAAATACGTCCAATCGACTAGGAGATATGGAGCAATTGAAAGATTGCGCATCGTAGTAAGCTCCTGAGCTATTGTCGCCTGGACTATGAGTGTAAGGATCGTGCCTGGAATCCTCCCCCTACGGGGCCAAAAGGACAAGATAATCCGAATCTAACGGATTATTGCAGGCACGGTGCTTATAAACCTTACAATGAGACCATAGACCTTTCTTGCGAACAATCTTTTCGCTACAAGAACAGTGTAATTCCCAGAAGTTCTCGAAGCGCAGCCAAAATAACGAACAGCGGGTATCCAGCATCGACCCAATTGCTTCTCATCATACCTTATCCCACGCTCTCCACCAAACCGCCATATTCGCCGCAACAAGCAAATCCAACATCCTGAAACCCTCTCCCTCAACGATTAACTTGCCCAGCTTCGCCCTTTTCCCACCAAACCCACCACCAGCCGCCTCCTGTCCGAGACTCAAGTCCAAGCGATCCTCCTCGCCATCATAGTCCGGAATGCCCGAGCGCCGGCCCTCCCTCCGCAGCAGGACATCGCGGGTCGAGCGCGGCCCCAACCGCACGGAGCTCTGCGGCGGCTCCTCGTCGTCACCGTCGCGGCGCGCACTGCCAGGCAGGTTGAAGCGCAGCTCGGAGAGCGGCACGGGGTGTGCAGCGGCCAGACCCACGGCGCGGCACTTCAGCGCGGCGCCGAGCGCGCCGCTGCCGAACTCGCAGCGGCCGCCCCACGGGCTCACGAACGTGTAGCTTTTCGCTTTGGAGCGGGGTGCTCCCGACGCCGTGATGCGCGCCGGCCGCGAGTCCATGCTTAGCCGCGCGGTGCTGCCAGAGGGGGAGAGCGCCGGTGAAAGTGAGTCCACGGACATGGATTTGCGGTGCAGCATCGTTGAGCCTTCGAGCCAGAGGCGTCGCTGGAATGGAGCGTCGTTTGGCGGCGTCGAGTCACTAGAAGATATGCTTGGAGTTCGTGATGACCATGGATCTTCCAGTTGTGGCGTTGATGGATTTTCTGCTGCAAATTTGGAATAGCCCGGATTGGTAATCGAGAGGTACATTGGCTGTCCCGATTTCTTTGAGCGCTGGCTATCCGAGCTGACGTTGTATACTGGAGGATCGGATATGTTGGCGACGTTCCATTGTTGGCTCGAGGATGGGTCGCGCCGGATTAATGTGAGATATGTGCCTTCCTCGCTGCTTCTTCGGCGAGGTGAAGTCTGCGAAGATGGTCTCTTTGGCAAACGTGGAGCCACCGGCTTCTCTCGGTTTGGTCTTTTGTCGCTTGAAGTGGTTTCGAGTTGTAATTCGTTCAGAATGTCCTCCAAGTGCTGCTGATTCTCGTTACTTTTACGCACAAGCTGCTCGAGATTGCGAATGGATGGAGTGCTCAGACGTCCATTGGGTAGCATGTTTCCATACGGCCGAGAGTTAGGAGAGTTCTGATATTGACCTGCTGCGATATTATGTCTGCTTGGAACATCCTTTCGAGGTGTGAGGATTGTTGGAGCAGAAGGCTTTTGAATACTCGTCTGAGTATCATAATGATTTGGTCTGCCAGGTACCTCTGGAGGAGTCGGAGGCAATTGTCGTTGACTGTGCATAGACGGCGCCGATTCTCCGTTAAGAGCGTGCGGAAGAGGCTTTCCAGAAACCATCGAGTCTAAAGCACTTGCTGGAGCACTCGACACAACAGCAGCTTCTGAACAACCCTCATCCTGTGACTCCGACATTTCGTTAAGCAACTGCTCGTCCTTTGGACCACGCACGTGCAAGTAGTAAAGCGAACTTTGAACATCTTCTGCCGTAACGATTTTCTCTCGAGGTTTCAACGGAGTCAGAAATACATCTAATTTTGTCAGGATTCAGCTTCTCAAAAACCATAAAGTCTTCAATCGCACCTCTGCTGCCTGGTACTCTGGCTATGTACAGAACGAGAGGCGCGAGACGACCGATGGGCGCATTGGCATCGATCGGTGGGTTTGATGCTAATAAGGTGAGCGATGAGAACGAGTCTGCTTCAACGGTCGGTGCCATTGGCGTCCGCCTTTGATTCTTGTGAAGCAGTCCAGCAACCAGAATAACGATAAGTAGAAGCTTGCAAGTCGATTCATCTCAGAACGACAGTAAGGTTTTGTGTAGACGATGAAGTTCGAATGTGATGGAAAGCATAGGGACTCTTCAGAGTATTTGAAGATCAAACGTGAATTCAAGCCGGTCGTGGTTTCTTTCCTGTTAAAGCAGGCTTGGTGATTGCAGTCGAGGCAGTGCAGAAGGCTGTTGCGACGCCCACGCTCTCATTGCCACGCACGGAAAGTACCTACCGTGCATCTGCTGGGATCCCAGATCAGATGTGACTGCCTAATTAGGTAGTCATGGTATTGTCACGTATATAAGGACACCTAGTGACCTAGGTGTTACAATACTAAGCCTGTCATCACTTCTTCCGATTCTCTACAGCATCCCTGCGACGCGAGAAACCCTGCGTGCTGAGAACTCGCCCGCATCTTTCCATAGAACAAAGTCAACTTTGAGCTAAGAGCAAAGATACTCTCGGAATAAAGAGCTTAAGCTACGACCTACATTCTCGTGTCATTTCAAATCCAGGTAACTTCTGCTTACCGCACAATACCGCTTTTAAATGTGAGCGCAATTTGAATCCAATCCCTCTAGCCGGCCTCAGCTGATGAGAAGACAATTATTTTGCCCAAAAATTCCCCACAGCATAGATCAATGCATGGAGAAGCTATCCCGAGATTTCCTGCCTCATTACTACCGTACTCGCGATAGTGTAGTCATTCTTGTAGCAACGAGACCAATTGACTGACAGGGGTCTACAACCACGAATATCCCAAAGCAGTATCGTATAGCGGTAAAACAAGATCGAGCTTCGCCACATCTGAAAAGTGGCTTGCCGCTTCAATTCAGCGCCTCTCTTTATAGCCGCGCGGGTACATATTGCTGCTTCGCACTTTGGAGACGCTTCTAGAATCATCCGCAGATCGACGACGGTTGTCTATATAAGCATCTGTCCCCCCGTACCCCTCTATGGAATAGAGATTCTAGAAATACAAATAAATAATAATTGAACTGCTGCATGTTAGCTACATTCGTGAAGGTGAGCCCAAGCAATCCTAGCCAATCTCCATAAACGTGATCCGGCCGTCGCTGTGCCCTAACACAAGAATACCAACTCTGACAGCTGAGCAGCTCTGTCGATAGTCAGCAGAGAGCCAGAGAAGCCTTTCCGAGTCCCGTAGGATCCAATTCCCGTCTAGAAATATGCGAGGCTGAGGTACAGGCGGCGCAGAGACGCCGAGCTGAGAGTGGCCTTGCCGACCTTCGACGCGTAGAAGCCCGCGATTCGTCTGTATGGAAGACCCATCCGAAGTAAAGGATAAGTCGTTGACGTAGGAGTCAAGCACTATCGTCTGTCGCGCGGCGCCCGTCGCTGCGTCCCACACCCGCACCGTGTTGTCGTATGAAGCCGACGCCAGCAGCGCGCCGTCCGCCGAGAATGCCACCGACCTGACGAAGCTTGTATGGCCCTTGAACGTCTGTCGCGCGGCGCCCGTCGCCGCGTCCCACACCCGCACCGTGTTGTCGTATGAAGCCGACGCCAGCAGCGCGCCGTCCGCCGAGAATGCCACCGACCAGACCGGGCCTGTATGGC